>ERZ1645186.90-NODE-90-length-14356-cov-8.494791_pt1 | contig 14356 bp, 16 predicted proteins | sample MGYA00575349_ERZ1645186 | MGnify/ENA primary metagenome ERZ1645186 (study PRJEB40839, sample SAMN11282943) | freshwater sediment metagenome | isolation source: river sediment | host: Sediment | place: India: Nawabganj, Kanpur | collected 2015-12-17 ...
CTCGCGCAGCGCCTCGTCGCTGTTGCCGGGGTCCATCTGGTAGACCTTCTTGTCGCTCTTGCCCAGGTTCTTGGCCGAACCCACCGCGTCGCGGAAGGGGCCGTAGAAGGCGCTGGCGTACTTGGCGCTGTAGGCCATGATGCGGGTGTGCACGGCGCCGCGGGATTCGAGCGCGGCGCGGATCGCCCCGATCCTGCCGTCCATCATGTCGCTGGGCGCGACGATGTCCACGCCGGCCTCGGCCTGCACCAGCGCCTGCTGCGTCAGCACGGCCACGGTGCTGTCGTTGACGATGTAGCCGCTGTCGTCGAGCAGGCCGTCCTGGCCGTGGCTGGTGTAGGGGTCGAGCGCGACGTCGGTCAGGATGCCCAACCCGGGAAAGCGCTTCTTCAGCTCGCGGACGGCGCGCGGCACCAGGCCTTCGGGGTTGGTGGCCTCGCGCCCGTCGGGCGCCTTCAGCGAGGCTTCGATCACCGGGAAGAGCGCCATCACCGGAATGCCCAGCGACACGCACTCCTCTGCGGTGTCGAACAGCATGTCCACGCTGCGGCGCTGCACGCCCGGCATGCTCGGCACGTCCTGCGCCTGCTTCGTGCCTTCGAGCAGGAACACAGGCAGGATCAGGTCTTCGGCCGCGAGCCGGTGCTCGCGCACCAGCGCGCGCGTGAAGGCATCGCGGCGCAGGCGGCGCGGGCGGCTGGCCGGGTAGGGCGGAGGGGTTTGCACGGCGTATGTCCTGGGCGTTTGGGCGGGAGCCGTGCCGCGGCGGAAGCACCCTGAAACCGGCAGCGCGGCCGGCCGTCGCCCCCGGGATACCGCGCAGTCACAGGCGCCGCAGTGTCTGCTAGAGTGGTCAGTGAATGATAGCCGCAAGGTGGTCGTTCCCTGCTTTTCCTCCCTGAGCAGGTGCCTTAGCGTGTTGACAGCGATAAGGCTTCCCGGCCCCGGCTTCGTGCCGGGGCCTTTTTCTGCGTTACACCGCGCAGGTCGCCGACAAGCCCCTGCGCCGCCCGAGATCGGCGGTGGCTGGGCGATGCAGGGCCCGCGGATAATGCTTCGATGGGCAGCGGGTATCTCTGGGTCAAGGCCTTCCACGTCGTCTTCGTTGCCAGCTGGTTCGCCGGCCTGTTCTACCTGCCGCGGCTGTTCGTCAACCTGGCGCTGGTCGCGCCTGAAAGCACGGCCGAGCGCGAGCGCCTGCTGCTGATGGCGCGCAAGCTCTACCGCTTCGCCGGCATCCTGATGCTTCCGGCGGTGGCACTCGGCCTGGTGCTGTGGCTGGGCTATGGTGTCGGCCTCGGCGCCGGCCAAGGCTGGATGCATGCCAAGCTGGCGCTCGTGCTCGGCGTGCTCGGCTATCACCATGCCTGCGGGCGGCTGCTGCGCCGCTTCGAACGCCAGGCCAACAACCACGATCACCGCTGGTACCGCATCTTCAACGAGAGCGCGGTGCTGTTGTTTGCCGCGATCGTGGTGCTGGTCGTCGTCAAACCGTTCTAGTGCCGTGGCCCTGGCACTGCGCCAGCACAGTTCGACCGCGCCACTGGCGCTGGTCTATGGGCTGCTGCTCGTCTATGCGAGCCTGTATCCCTTCAGCGGCTGGCGCTGGCCGCCGGGCACGTCGATGGGGTCGCTGCTGGCGCTGCCGTGGCCGCCCTGGCGCGACCCCTTCGACGTCTGGTCCAACGTGCTCGGCTACCTCCCGCTGGGTGCCCTGCTTTTCCTGGCACAGGTGCGCGGCGGGCAGCCGCGCTGGCGCGCCGCGTTGCTGGCGTTGCTGGGCGCGTCGGCGTTGTCCTTTGCCACCGAGTTGGCGCAGCAGTTCGTGCCCGGCCGCGTGCCGTCGCGCGTGGATTGGGCGCTGAACAGCGGCGGGGCGGCCGCCGGCATCGCCCTGGCGGCGTTGCTGCAGGCGTTGGGCCTCCTGCAGCGTTGGCAGACGACGCGCGAGCGCTGGTTCGTGCGTGACAGCGCGGGCGCGCTGAGCCTGCTGGCGCTGTGGCCCGTGGCCCTGTTATTCCCGACACCGGTGCCGCTGGGTCTCGGGCACGTGGCGCCGCCGCTGCGCGAAGGCCTGCTGCTGCTGCTCGAAGGCGTGCCCTGGGCGGAGGGTCTGCACGGCGTGCTGCAAGCGGCGGTTCCCGCGTTGCAGAGGCTGCCTCCGGTGTCGGAAGCGCTGGTGCAGATGCTCGGGCTGCTCGCGCCCTGCCTGGTCGCTCTCGGCGTGGCGCGCCCCGGGCCCAGGCGCGTGCTGCTGGTGCCGGGCCTGCTGGCGGTGGCGCTGCTGGCCACCACGCTGTCCACGGCGCTGGGGTTCGGCCCGGCACATGCGCTGACCTGGATCACGCCGCTGACACTGCCTGCGCTGGCGCTGGCCACGCTGCTGGGCCTGGGCTGCGCGCTGCTGCCGCCCCGCGCCGCCTCCGGCCTGGGGCTGGTGGTGCTCGGTGCGCTGGTGGTGCTGGTCAGTCAGGCCCCGGTGGACCCGTACTACGCGGAGAGCCTGCAAAGCTGGGAACGGGGGCGCTTCATCCGGTTCCACGGGCTCGCGCAATGGATCGGCTGGTTGTGGCCCTTCGCGGCCATTGCCTGGCAACTCGGACGGCTGGGCGCCGACCGGCCGGCCTGAAGGGGGTTGCGGCCGGTCACGTGCGTGCGGCTGCCTACAATCCGTGTTTTGTTCGCCGCGCGGCGGCCAACCTGTTCGAAGGTCCGCCTTGAGCTATTACAAGCATCACATCTTCTTCTGCCTGAACCAGCGCGACAACGGCGAAGCCTGCTGTGCGCAGCACGACGCGCAGGCCGCTTTCGATCGCTGCAAGTCGCGCATCAAGGCGGCCGGCCTGGCGGGCCCCGGCGGCGTGCGTGTCAACAAGGCCGGCTGCCTGGACCGCTGCGCGGGTGGGCCGGTGGCGGTGGTCTACCCCGAGGCCGTCTGGTACACCTTCGTCGACCAGCACGACATCGACGAGATCGTCGAGGAACACCTGAAGGAAGGCCGCGTGGTCGAGCGGCTGCGCCTGGCGCCGGAGGTGGGACGCTGAGCGCGGCGCATGAACGCACACACCCGACGCATCCGCGTGGCCGGCCCGGCCGGCGAGCTCCAATGTGCCATCGATGCGCCGCCCGGCGCGCCCGGTGGCATTGCCGTGCTCTGCCACCCGCATCCGCAGCATGGCGGCACGATGGACAACAAGGTCGTGCAGACGCTGGCGCGGGCCTTCGTGCACAACGGCCTGAGTGCAGTGCGCTTCAACTTCCGCGGTGTCGGTCAATCGCAGGGCGCCTGGGCGCAAGGCGTGGGCGAGATCGACGATGCATTGGCGGTGATTGCCGCCTGCCGCGAGCCGGGCCAGCGGCTGGTGCTGGCCGGCTTCTCGTTCGGGGCCTATGTCGCGGCGCGCGTGGCCGAGCGCCTGGCGCCGGCCGACGCCGCCGCGCGGCTGGTGCTGGTCGCGCCGGCGGCCAGCCGCTTCGACATGCCGCCGGTGCCGGCGGGCACGCTGGTGATCCACGGCGAGGCCGATGATGTCGTGCCGCTGAGCGCCGTGCTCGATTGGGCGCGGCCGCAGGTTCAGCCGGTGACGGTGGTTCCCGGGGCCGGGCATTTCTTCCACGGGCAGCTGACGCTGCTCAAGTCGCTGGTGGTTGCCGAGGGGACGCCAGCCCCCGCGCCGCCCATACATCCACATTCTGCTTCCCGATGAAACGATTCCTCGTCCTCTGCGTGGCCCTGGCCACGACCCTCGGCTCCTTCGCGCAGGCACCCCAGCCGCCGGAGATTGCCGCACGCAACTACATCCTGCTCGACCTGAACAGCCGGCAGGTGCTGGCGGAGCGCGAGGCCGACATGCAGGCCGACCCGGCCTCGCTGACCAAGCTGATGACCGCCTACCTGGTGTTCGCTGCGATCCGCGACAAGAAGCTCAGTCTGGAGCAGACGCTGCCGGTGTCGCAGCGCGCCTGGGCCGAGCGCAAGGGCGGCGGTTCGCTGATGTTCATCGACACGACGATGACGCCGCGCGTCGACGACCTGCTCAGGGGCATGATCGTGCAGAGCGGCAACGATGCCTCGGTGGTGCTGGCTGAGGCCGTCGGCGGCACGCTCGAGGGCTTCGTCGGCATGATGAACAAGCAGGCACAGGCCTGGGGCCTGAAGAACACCCAGTTCCGCAACGTCACCGGCCTGAGCGAGCCCGGCCACCATGCGTCGGCGCGCGACGTGGCGACGATCGCCGCGCGCATCATCACGGACTTTCCGGACTTCTACGCGCTGTATTCGATCCGCCAGTTCACCTACAACAAGATCAAGCAGGACAACCGCAACCTGCTGCTCGGCCGCGACCCGACGGTGGACGGCATGAAGACTGGTTTCACCGAGGCCGCCGGCTACTGTCTGGTGGCCAGCGCGGTGCGCGAGATGCCCAACGGCAAGCGTCGCCTGGTCAGCGTGGTGCTGGGGACGGCCTCGCGCGAAGCCCGCGCCGCCGAAAGCCAGAAGCTGCTGAACTGGGGCTTCCAGGCCTGGGACACGGTGCGCCTGTTCGAGGCCGGCAAGCCGGTGGTCACGGCCCCGGTGTGGAAGGGCAAGGTCGCCGAGGTGCCCTTGGGCGCGCAGGGCGCGCTCTTCGTCAGCGTGCCCAAGGGCGAGGGCGACAAGCTCAAGACCCAGGTCGAACGCAACGACCCGCTGCTGGCGCCGCTGACACAGGGCCAGCAGGTCGGGCAGATCAAGGTCAGCACCGCCGGCGGCACGCCGGTGGCGTCCGTGCCGCTGGTGGTGATGCAGCCGGTGGAGCTGGCCGGCATCGTCAGCCGCACCTGGGACGCGCTGCGTCTTTGGATCAAGTAAGCTGGGCAGGCCCAGCAAGGAAGTCCCGCCATGACCCACCCACTGCCCGATACGCCCTGCTACCTGAACGGCGAGTACAGCCGCGTGTGCGACGCCAAAGTCTCGGTGCTGGACCGCGGCTTCATCTTCGGCGATGGCATCTACGAGGTGGTGCCGGTGTATGGCCAGCGCCTGTTCCGCTTCGAGGAGCACATGGCGAGGATGCAGCGCGGCCTGGGCAAGGTGCGCATCCCCAATCCACACGACCGCGAGGCGTGGCTGGAACGATGCCGTCACCTGGTGCAGGCGCTGGCGACGCAGACCGGGGCGAAGGACCAGCTGGTCTACATCCAGGTGACGCGCGGCGTCGCGCCGCGCGACCATGTCATGCCGCAGGGACTCACGCCGACGGTGTTTATGATGGTCACGCCGATGAAGCCGCCCAATGCCGAGCAGCGCCACCACGGCGTGGACTGCGTGACGGCGCGGGATTTCCGCTGGGAGCGGGGTGACATCAAGAGCACCTCGCTGCTGGGCAACGTGCTGGCGCGGCAGATCTCTGCCGATCACGGCGCCGTGGAGACGGTGATGTTCCGCGACGGCTTCCTGACCGAGGCCGCAGCCAGCAACGTCTGGGTGGTGCACGAGGGCGCGCTGCTCGGCCCGCCGAAGAGCGAGCATGTGCTCGAGGGCATCCGCGTCGACCTGCTGCGCGAACTCTGCGAGGAGGTCGGCATCGCCTACAACCTGAGGCCGATCCCCGAAGCCGACGTGCGCAGCGCCGACGAGGTGCTGCTCAGCTCCGCCACCAAGGAGGTGCTGGCGGTGACGCGGCTCGACGGCGAGGCCGTCGGCCACGGCGCGCTGCGCGGCAAGCCAGGGCCGGTCTATGCGCGGCTGTATGAGGCCTACCAGCGCGCGAAGGCGCTGCAGTCGATCTGAGAACCGGGTACGGCCATGGCGACCACCGATCGGCCCTCGCTCATCGAATATCCGAGCCTGTTTCCGATCAAGGTGATGGGTGCCAACGACCCGGCTTTCGAGCAGGCCGTGGTCGACATCGCGCGGCGCTTCGACCCGGACTACGACCGCGCCACGCTGGAGTTGCGGCCGAGCAGCGGCGGCAAGTACCTGGGGCTGACGCTGCACATCACGGCCACCTCGCGCGAGCAGCTCGACGACCTGTACCGGGCGCTGAGCGGCCACCCGCTGGTCAAGGTGGTGCTGTAGTGCAGCTGCGGCGGCTCGGCCGGCGCGGCTACGCCGGCACGCTGCAGGCCATGGTCGATTTCACCGCGCGGCGCACGCGCGACACCGAGGACGAACTCTGGCTGGTGGAACACGACCCGGTGTTCACCCAGGGCGTTGCCGGCCGTGCGCAGCATGTGCACGACGCCGGCGGCATTCCGGTGCTGCAGAGCAATCGCGGCGGCCAGGTCACCTTCCACGGCCCCGGCCAGGTGGTGGCCTACCCGCTGGTGGATCTGCGGCGGTTGCGGATCTACGTCAAGGAATACGTCTACCGGCTGGAGCAGGCGGTGCTGAAGGTGCTGGAGGCGCATGGCGTTACCGGCCACCGGGTGGCCGGCGCGCCGGGCATCTACGTGCGGCTGGACGACCCGTTCGGCCATGCGGCGCTGGCCGGGCCGCGTCCCGAAGGCGATCCGTTCCGCGGGCTGGGCAAGATCGCCGCACTCGGCATCAAGGTGAGCAACCACTGCAGCTACCACGGCGTGGCGCTGAACGTGGCCATGGACCTGAGCCCTTTCCGGCGCATCGACCCCTGCGGCTACGCGGGCTTGCAAGCCGTCGATCTGGCTACACTGGGCGTGCACACGGACTGGGAGACGGTGGCGCGGCAACTGGGCCAGCGGCTGATCGCCCAGTTGAGCCCCTGAGACCGCGCCGCGCGCGGCCCGAGTCATGTCCACCACCGACGCCACCCCAGACACCACGCCCGGCTACGACGCCAGCGCCAAACAGAAATCGCAGGCCAAGACCTCGCGCATCCCGATCAAGGTCGTGGCCGCGCCGGCGCTGAAGAAGCCGGAGTGGATCCGCGTCAAGGCCGGCAGCCCCAGCACCCGCTTCTACGAGATCAAGCAGGTGTTGCGCGAGCACCGGCTTCACACGGTGTGCGAGGAGGCGTCGTGCCCGAACATCGGCGAGTGCTTCGGCAAGGGCACCGCGACCTTCATGATCATGGGCGACAAGTGCACGCGGCGCTGCCCGTTCTGCGATGTCGGGCATGGCCGGCCCGATCCGCTGGATGCGCACGAGCCGGAAAACCTGGCCAAGACCATCGCCGCGCTGAAGCTGAAGTACGTGGTCATCACCAGCGTCGACCGCGACGACCTGCGCGACGGCGGTGCGGCGCATTTCGTCGACTGCATCCGGCGCGTGCGAGAGCTGTCGCCGGCCACCCGTATCGAGATCCTGACGCCGGACTTCCGCGGCCGCATGGACCGCGCGCTGGACATCCTGAAGGCGGCGCCGCCGGACGTGATGAACCACAACCTCGAGACGGTGCCACGGCTGTACAAGCAGGCGCGGCCGGGCTCCGACTACGCCTTCAGCCTGAACCTGCTGAAGCGCTTCAAGGAAGCGGTGCCCGGCGTGCCCACCAAGAGCGGCCTGATGGTCGGCCTGGGCGAGACCGACGAGGAGATCCTGCAGGTGATGCGCGACATGCGCGCACACGGCATCGACATGCTCACCATCGGCCAGTACCTGGCACCCAGCGGCCACCACCTGCCGGTGCTGCGCTACGTGCACCCGGACACGTTCGCGATGTTCGAGCGCGAGGCGCAGGCGATGGGCTTCACCCATGCCGCGGTGGGCGCGCTGGTGCGCTCCAGCTACCACGCCGACCAGCAGGCCCACGCCGCCGGCGTGCCGGACGCCGTCGCCTGACGGAGACCGCGGCCGCAGGCCGCGCAACCGGTGCGATGCACGGCGAACGGGGCCTGGGCCACGAACCCAGCGCCAGTCCGATTCCTCGAACGGACTGGGGAGTAGACCTCGAGTGGCCGGACCCGGCGACCTGCGGCTCCTTACGAGGGCTGAGTTCCGGTAACCTGTAGGCTGGCGCTGTCGATCGGGCAGCTAGGCCGTTGCCGGGTGTCTCGGAATCGGCCCCGTCCGGTTCCGTTCGAACGGGACCGCGGACGGAACTCGACACTTACTTCCAGGAGCGTGCCATGAGTGATCGGATCCGCGAGGAGTTCTGGGGCCATCAGTTCGACGACCTCTTCAAGGAAATCGTGCGTGAGGCCACGATCTGCAAGGTCAGGCTGCTCGATCCCGGCGTGGTCGAGGCGGTACTGCAGGACAACCCGTCGGTCTGCGGGCATGACAATCCGATTGCCTTCAAGAAGCTGCGCGAGTTGCTGATGATGGGGTTCGTCATGCGCGGCAAGGCCTTCGAGCGGCTGGGTCCAGTCGAGGCCGATGCGTTGATCCAGGCCATCCGCGAGAAGATCCAGGACCGCTACGGCGGGGCGCTGCGCGGTTCGATGGGCGGCAGCGCGGCCTGATGCCTTCGGCCGGCCGGTCCGATCCGGCGGCGCGGGCGTTCGAGGTCGCTCCTAGAGCGCTCTGGCCAGTTCGAAGCTCAACGCGCTCGGTAACGCGCTGGCCAGGGCATCCCGTCCGACGCGCGAGGTGCGCCGGCCACCCAGGTCGGTGACTTCCAGCTCGCGGCCCTGTTCGGTGATCTCGATGAACGCGAGGCTCGGCACCTCGCGGCTCCAGTCGGCGCGCAGCGCATGAAAGTGCTCGCCCGCCAGCGCGGACTCGAAGACGATGGCGTGCGGCAGGCCGCCGCTGCAGAACTCGCGCGCTTCGTCGATCGAGCTCACGTAGTCGATCATCAGCCCCATGGTGCGCAGTGTTTCGCGCACCGCATTGCGCGTTTCGCGCCGGCTGGCGATGACCAGCACGTGACGGCCGACCATGGGCTGCGAGTTGGGCGGCAGGCCGGGTTGCGCATCCAGCTCCAGCAGGGTCAGCGTGGTCACGCTTTCATCCATGGTCTGCGGGAACTCCAGCACCAGTTGGGTGCTGCCACGGCGCTGTTGGCGCTGCATTTGCAGGCCCATGCAGGTCGCGAGACGACGCAGCAGGTGCCATGCGACGCTGTCCAGTCGTTGCGCCGCGTCCGAGCTCGCCGACGCGATCTCGTCGGCCGGGATGTAGGCGAAGCGGCACGACAGCCGGGCGTGCACCGGCCAGGGCTTGATGTCGATGCGAAACTCGATGTGTGAGCGGGCATGCTCGAAGCTCCAGTCCAGCACGGCCTGCAGCAGGGCCGAGCACATCGAGGCATCGGCCACGACCTCGACGGGCTTCAACTCGTGGTGCAGATCGATGCCTCGCGAGGCGGTCTCTCGGCTGCGCTGCGCGAGCGCGTCGCGCAGCATCTGTGTCAGGCTGAGCCTTTCCTGCTTCTGCCGCACGCGGCCGCTCGAGAAGCGGCTGATCTGCTGTGCGCTCAAGCCCAGTCGACGGGCGCGCTCGATCTCCTCGCGCAACGCACGCAGCCCGGCGCGGTCGACACGACCGGTGGTGGCAAAGCCGTTGACGCGCTCCAGTGCGTTCGTCATCGGCATGGCCACTTCGGCGCCCAGCTGGCCCAGCAGCGAGCGAAAGCTCTCTTCCTCGGCCATGCCGGCCGGTGCAAGCTGCAGTCCGGTAGGCGATTCCGGCAGCGGTGGCAGTGATGACAGGTCCATCGGCGGCTCTCCTGGGTGGCGCACCCGTGCCGCAGCGGCGCATACGGCGCCACGGTTCGGCCAGGCCTTTCTGGGCTGTGTGACGGTGCGCAGTGTGGACCCTGTGCGCGTTTGCTCCAGCCCGCGAATGCGGGGGAATGGTCTCGCCGGAACGCCTCTGCGGAAATTCTTCACGACACGCTCGCCTGCAGGCGGTGGCGGTGCGGACGCTCGATAATCGCAATCACATGACCCCGAGCCGATTCGTACCTTGGGCGCTGGTCTGGCTGCTCGCGGCATGCGCGCCGGCATTGGACTGGCGCGAAGTGCGTCCCGCAGGCGGCGACATCAAACTGCTGTTGCCCTGCAAGCCTGAACACCAGACCCGCTCGGTGAAGCTGGGGCCGGACAGCGTCCGGCTGACGCTGCATGCCTGCAACGCCGCAGGTGCAACCTGGGCGCTGGCGTTCGGCGACATGGCCGAGCCGGGACAGGTGGGGCCGGCGCTGGACGAATTGCTCGCCTCGAACCAGCGCAACCTTTCGGGCGGCGATCCAGAGACACTGCCGCTGAAGGTCGAAGGTGCCACCCCTCACCCGCAGAGCCGTCGCGTGCGCTTCACCGGCCGCATGCCCGACGGCCGCCAGGTCAACGTGGAAGTGGCTGTGTTCGCCCGCGGCATGCGTGTCTATCAGGCCACGCTGCTGGGCGAGCGGGTCGAGGCCGAGGCCGTGCAGACCTTCTTCGGCAACCTGCGTCCGGGTTCATGACGCCTGGTGCGGGTACGCCCCTTCGCCTGACGCTGGCGCAGGGCCGGGCCGTGGCGATCGTGCTGGCCTTCGCCTTCGCTTACTTTCTTTCTGCGCTGCTCCGGGCGGTCACAGCGACACTGGCGCCAGTGTTCAGCACCGAACTCGGCCTGGGCCCGTCCGACCTGGGTTTGCTCGCCGGGATGTACTTTCTGGGCTTTGCGGCGCTGCAGTTGCCGCTGGGCCGTGCGCTGGATCGATTCGGCCCGCGCCGGGTGCTGCTGGTGCTGCTGAGCATCGCGGTGCTGGGCTGCGCGGCCTTCGCGATGGCGCGAGACATGCTGTCGCTGAGCCTGGCGCGGCTGCTGATCGGCATGGGTGTGGCGGCCTGCCTGATGGCGCCACTGACCTGTTACCGGCACGTGTTCCCGACCACCACCCAGCTGCGCCTGAATTCGTGGATGCTGATGACGGGTTCGCTCGGCATGCTGGCATCGACGCTGCCAGTGCAGATGTTGCTGCCGTACTGGGGCTGGCGCGGCCTTTTCGGCGCGCTGGCCGGGCTGATGGTGCTGGCCATGCTGTTCATCGCCGCGACCACGCCGAAGCTCGAGCCGGCGCCGTCGGCGGGCAGCGAAGGTCGCTACAGGGACATCATGCGGCACCCGGTGTTCGTCGCGATGGCGCCCCTGGGTTTCTTCAGTTACGGCGGAATGATCGCCATCCAGGCGCTGTGGGCCGGGCCGTGGCTGACCCAGGTGGGCGGCCAGAGTGCGCAGCAGGCGGCGCAGGGGCTGTTCATGATCAACCTGTGCATGCTGCTGGCCTTCCTGTCATGGGGCTTCGTGATGCCGCGGTTGGCGCGGGCGGGGATGGGCGTACACAAGGTCATCGCCTGGGGCCTGCCGTGGAGCATGGCGGTGCTGGCATTGATCGTGGCGCTCGGGCCGCATGCGGGCGCCATGCTCTGGGCGCTATGGTGCGTGCTGTCGACCTGCGTGTCGCCCAGCCAGCCGGCCGTGGCCCAGGCCTTCGCGCCGGGTTGGGCGGGTCGGGCCCTGTCGGCCTTCAATCTGGTGATCTTTGGCGGCGTGTTCTGTTTGCAGTGGGGCATCGGATTGGTGGTCGACACGCTGGGCGCGCTGGGCTGGTCGCGCACGGCATCGTTCCAGGGAGCGATGGGCCTGTTCCTCGTGGGTTGTCTGCTGTCCCAGGCATGGTTCCTGTGGCGCATGCGCCGAATGGCCATAATCGCGCCCGAGGCGTCCCCCTCATGACCCGCGTTCTGATCATTGCGCACGCTCCGCTGGCTTCGGCGTTGAAGGCCGTCGCGCAGCATGCATATCCCGATGCGGCCACGGACGTCTTCGCGCTGGACGTGCCGCAGGACGCCAGCGAGCAGCAGGTGGAGGCGGCGGCGCGGGCCGAGATCGCGCGCCATCCGGACCAGGACACGCTGGTCTTCACCGATGTGTTTGGAGCCACCCCTTGTCGCGGGGCCTCGCTGCTGCTGGCCGACCCCAGGGTGCGCGTGATCGCCGGCGTCAACGTGCCCATGATCTGGCGCACCTTGTGCTACGGTACGCGCGAGACGCTGGACACGCTGGTGATGCGCGCCACTGCCGGTGCCACGCAGGGGGTGATTCCAGTGAGCGTCTCTCCCCCGCAGAACCAGGGCCCGCGGGCCGTCGCAAATGATCAAGCAGGTCGTCACGATCAGTAACAAGCTGGGCCTGCACGCGCGAGCTTCGGCCAAGCTCACCAAGCTGGCGGCGCGTTTCGCCAGCGACGTGCACTTGACCCGCAACGGCCGCAGGGTCAATGCCAAGAGCATCATGGGAGTCATGATGCTGGCCGCCGGCATTGGCTCGGAGGTGGAGGTCGAAACCGAGGGCAGCGACGAACAAGCGGCCATGGAGTCGATCGTCGCGCTGATCGACGACAAGTTCGGCGAGGGCCAGTAGGCGCCGGGGCACGCATCGTCGAGGGTGCCGGCGGGCGCTGCGCTACAGTGCCGCGATGAGCATGCAGCTGTTCGGTTTGCCGGTGTCGCGAGGCGTGGCCATCGGCCGCGCGGTGCTCGTCGCGTCCAGCCGCGTCGACGTGGCGCACTACTTCGTGGCCGAGGAGCATGTGGCCGCCGAGGTGGCGCGGCTGCACCAGGCGCGCGATGCGGTGGCAGCTGAACTCAGCACGCTGCAGCGGGAGTTGCCCGAGGACGCGCCCGCCGAGCTGTCGGCGTTGCTCGACGTGCATCTGATGCTGCTGCACGACGACACGCTCATCGGCGCCACCAAGTCCTGGGTCACCGACCGGCACTACAACGCCGAATGGGCGCTGTCGGCCCAGCTGGAGGTGCTGGCGCGTCAGTTCGACGAGATGGAGGACGACTACCTGCGCGAACGCAAGGCCGATCTGGAGCAGGTGGTCGAGCGCATCCTGCAAGCGATGTCCCGTGGGCCGGGCGCCGCGGAGCTCGCCGAGGAGCATGCCGGGCTCGGCTCACGCGATTTCGCCGGCGAGGATCCGCTGGTGTTGGTGGCCAACGACGTGGCGCCGGCGGACATGATGCGCTTCAAGCAGAGCGTCTTCACCGGTTTCATTACCGACGTCGGCGGGCGAACCTCGCATACCGCGATCGTGGCGCGCAGCATGGACATCCCCGCCGTGGTCGGCGCGCGCGAAGCCAGCCGGCTCATCCGCCCGGACGACTGGGTGGTGATCGATGGCGACGCGGGCGTCGTGATCGTGGAGCCTTCGCCGATCGTGCTCGAGGAGTACCGCTTCCGCCAGCGGCAAAGCGAACTCGAGCGCGCACGCCTGCACCGCCTGCGCCACACGCCGGCAGTCACCCTGGATGGACAACAGGTCGAGTTGCTGGCCAACATCGAGCAGCCTGCGGACGCCGCCGTTGCCGTCGAAGCTGGCGCCGTGGGCGTGGGCTTGTTCCGCAGCGAGTTTCTCTTCATGAGTCGCGGAGGCGACCTGCCAGACGAGGACGAACAGTTCGAGGCCTACCGCGCTGCGGTGGTGGCGATGCGCGGCCTTCCGGTGACGATCCGCACTGTCGACATCGGCGCGGACAAGCCGCTTGACCGCATGACGATCCAGGAGCTTCGCCACGAGCATGTGCTGAATCCTGCGCTGGGGCTGCGTGCAATACGCTGGAGCCTTTCCGAGCCAGGCATGTTCAGGCAGCAATTGCGAGCCATGCTGCGTGCCAGCGCATTCGGGCGGGTGCGGATCCTGATCCCGATGGTGGCGCAACTCGACGAGGTCCGACTGACGCTGGAGGCGCTGGAACGAGCCCGCAGGCAACTCGACGAAGCGGGGCACCTCTACTCGAGGGTCGAACTGGGTGCAATGGTCGAGATTCCCGCGGCTGCGATCAGCCTGCGCCATTTCCTGCCGCACTTCGATTTCGTGTCGATAGGCACCAACGACCTGATCCAGTACACGTTGGCGATCGATCGCGCAGACGATGCGGTTTCGCATCTCTACGACCCCTGGCATCCCGCGGTGTTGGGGCTGATCGCAGACGTGATCGGCCAAGCCAACGCCGCGGGCAAGGGCGTCAGTGTCTGCGGCGAGATGGCCGGCGACCCTGCGTTCACCGAATTGCTGCTGGCGATGGGTTTGCGCAGCTTCTCGATGCATCCTGCGCAGGTGCCCGCGGTGAAGCAGCGTGTGTTGCGGGCCGATACCCGACGTCTCGAGCAGGCCTTGCCGCAGGTGCTCGAGTCTGCTTCGCCACAGGCTGAAGCTGCTCGAGCCTTCGCACTGGGCCCGCGTTGAGCTACCGAAGCCTCGTTGCAGGGCCGCCTATTGCAAGTCCAGAGATTGGGTGCTATAGTCACAGGCTCTGCTTGAGACGGACACCGAGATTCGCAAAGCCTGCGACTAGAGAGGTGACTCAAGCGATCAAGGTGACGGAGCCTTGACGGCTTGAGAAAAGCATGTCAGAATTCCATCTCTTTGCTTCTGACGCCACGGCGTCGTTGAAAAGAGCGCTCTTTAACAACATACAGCCGATAAGCGTGGGCGTTTGAAGGCGAGTGCCAAGA
>ERZ1645186.91-NODE-91-length-14267-cov-8.122502_pt1 | contig 14267 bp, 17 predicted proteins | sample MGYA00575349_ERZ1645186 | MGnify/ENA primary metagenome ERZ1645186 (study PRJEB40839, sample SAMN11282943) | freshwater sediment metagenome | isolation source: river sediment | host: Sediment | place: India: Nawabganj, Kanpur | collected 2015-12-17 ...
GGTGTCCCTGCTGATCAACACGCAGATCGCCTCGCACGTGGGCGTGGGTGCGGTCTCCTGGCTCACCTATGCCGACCGGCTCATGGAGTTCCCTACCGCGCTGCTGGGCGTGGCGCTGGGCGTGGTGCTGCTGCCTCAGCTGTCGGCGGCCCAGGCGCGCGAGGACATGCAGTCGTACTCGGGCATGCTCGACTGGGGCCTGCGTGTACTGGTGGTTCTGGCGCTGCCCTGCGCCGTGGCGCTGCTGGTGTTTCCGATGCCGCTGGTGTCGGTGCTGTTCCACTACGGGCAGTTCCAGCCGCAGGATGTGGCACAGACCACGCGCGCGCTGATGGGCTACGGCATCGGCCTGATGGGGCTGGTGGCCATCAAGGTGCTGGCGCCGGGCTTTTATGCGCGGCAGGACATCCGCACCCCGGTGCGCATCGCCATCGTGATGCTCTTTGCTACGCAGCTCTTGAACCTGCTGTTCGTGCCCTGGCTCGGCCACGCCGGACTGGCGCTCTCGATCGGCCTGGCCGCGCTGGTCAACGCCGGCTGGCTGCTCGTCGGGCTGTTGCGCGGTGGCTTCTACAAGCCGCAGCCGGGCTGGGGCCTGTTCGTGCTCAGGGTGCTGGTGGCCTGCGTGGCGCTGGGCGGGTTGCTCGCCTGGGCCGCCCGGGCCATCGACTGGATCGGCCTGCAGGCGCATTGGGCGCAGCGCGCCGGATGGATGGCGGCCGTGCTGGGCGGCGCCGCGCTGCTGTACTTCGCCGTGCTGCTGACCTCGGGGTTGCGGCTGGCCCACCTGCGCCGCCGCGGCTGACCGATACACTGCGCCGATGAGCGACGCGCTGCGATTCGAGGTGCCAACCGCGCTGCAGTACTTCGGCGCGCTGGTGGCCGAGGATCAGGGCTTCGCCTTGCTCGAAGCCGCCATCTCCGTGGCCCAGGACGAGCATCCGCAGCTCGATCCGCAGGGCGTGCTGGCGCAGATCGACGCACTGGCGGAACGCTTGAAGCGCCGCGTGCCGGCCGATGCAGCCACGCTGCAGAAGCTGCGGCTGCTGAACCGCTACTTCTTCCAGGACCTGGGTTTCGCCGGCAACGTCAACGACTACTACGACCCGCGCAACAGCTACCTGCATGCGGTGCTGGAAACGCGGCGCGGCATTCCCATCACGCTGGCGCTGCTGTACACCGAACTGGCGGCGCAGATCGGCCTGGGTGCCCGGGGGGTCTCCTTTCCCGGCCATTTCCTGGTCAAGCTGCGCGCCAGCCAGGGCGAGGTGGTGATCGATCCCCTCACGGGCCACTCGCTGTCGCGCTCCGAGCTCGAGGAGCGGCTGCTGCCCTACCGGCGCGCGCGCGGCTTGGTCGGCGAGAACGAAGTGCCGCTGGGCCTGTTCCTGCAGGCGGCGGCGCCGCGCGAGGTGATCGCCCGGCTGCTGCGCAACCTGAAGGAGATCCACCGTGCGGCGGCCGACTGGGGCCGGCTGCTGGCGGTGTGCGAACGCATGGTGGTGCTGATGCCGAAGGCCTGGGAGGAACGGCGCGACCGTGGCCTGGCGCTGGCGGAGCTCGGCTGCGACGAAGCCGCCGCGCTCGATCTGGCCGACTACCTCCAGCACATGCCCGCGGCGGAAGATGCCGGGCCCTTGCGCGATCGGTTGATTACGCTGGCACGCCGCCCACGCCGGCGGCACTGAGCCCGCTGCCACGGTGCCGCCGCATAAAATGGCGGCTCATGCCTTCCACACCATGTCGATGAAGCAGATCCCGCTGGCGATCGGCCCGGACCCCCTGCCCACCTTCGACTCCTATCTCAGCTCTGCCAATGCCGCCGCCGTGGCGCACCTGCGCGCGCTCGGCGCAGCGGCTGCGCCGGTGTATCTCTGGGGGCCTCCCGGCAGCGGCAAGACCCACCTGCTGCGTGCCCTGGTGCACGAGCGGCAGCGCGCGGGCGAACGTGCCGCGAGCTTCGACGCCGAAACCCCGGTTCCCTGGCAGTTCGAGGCCGGATGGCCGCTGGTGGTGGTCGACGACTGCGAGCGGCTCGATGCGCAGCGCCAGCAGGCCGCTTTCGCGTTGTTCGTGCAGGCGGCCGACGCCGGTGCGCAATGGGCGGCGGCCGGGCGGCTTCCGCCGGTGGACCTGCCGTTGCGTGACGACCTGCGCACCCGCCTAGCGTGGGGGCATGTGTTCGCGTTGCAGCCGGCCAGCGAAAGCGAGGCCCGGGCGGCGCTGCGCCGCGAGGCCGACCGGCGCGGCATCTTCCTCGCCGACGAGGTCATGGACTACCTGTTGACGCGCGCTGCGCGCGACATGGGCACGCTGATGCTTCTGCTCGACCGCATCGACCGCTTTGCGCTGTCCCGGCAGCGGCTGGTGACCGTACCTTTGCTGCGCCAGGTGCTCCAGGGCGAGGCGGCCGAGGCGGGGGCGCCCACATGAGGCTGGCACTGTTCGACCTGGACGGCACGCTGCTGCAGATCGATTCCGACCATGCCTTCGGCGAGTTCATGGTGCGCCTGGGCTGGGCCGACGGCGAGGCCTTTCGCCGCGCCAACGACGAGTTCTACGCGCAGTACCAGGCCGAACGGCTGGACGTGGAGGCCTACATCCGCTTTGCCACGTCGGCCTGGCGCGATCGACCCGAGCGGGAACTGGCGCAGGTCAGCCAACGCTTCATCGACGAGGTGATCCGCCCGTCGCTGCACGCCAATGCGCTGGCGCTGCTGCGCCGTCATGCCGAGGCCGGCGAGCAGCTGGCCATCGTCACCGCTACCAACGAGTTCGTCACCCGGCCGATCGCCACGCTGCTCGGCGTGGAGCAGCTGATCGCCACCGAGCTGCAGCGCGACGGCCAGGGTCGCGTCACTGGCGAGATCGCCGGCGTGCCTTCGTACCGCGAGGGCAAGGTCGCGCGCGTGGAGCAGTGGCTGCAGCGGCAGGGCCGGCGTTGCGCGGACTACGAGCGCATCACCTTCTACAGCGATTCCACCAACGACCTGGCGCTGCTGCAGCACGTCAGCCACCCGGTGGCCACCAATCCGTCGCCTGCGCTGCAGCGCATTGCCGCCGAGCGCGGCTGGCCCATCCTCAGGCTTTTCGAATGATCAAGAAATTCATCGACCGCTTGCTCGGCAAGGCGCCGGCCGCCAGGCCCGCCGTGCCGCTGGGCAAGCGGCTGGAGATCGCTGCGGCAGAGCATGGCATCGACCAGTCGCTGCTCGACGAGCGTGCGGTGCGCGTGGTGCGCACGCTGCAGGAGGCCGGACACGAGGCCTACATCGTCGGCGGCGCGGTGCGCGACCTGCTGCTCGGCCTGCGGCCAAAGGATTTCGACGTCGCCACCAATGCCACGCCCGAGCAGGTGAAGGCGCTGTTCCGCCGCGCCTTCGTCATCGGCCGGCGCTTCCGCATCGTGCACGTCATCTTCGGCCGCGGCCGGGATCACGAGGTGATCGAGGTCTCGACCTTCCGCGCGCTGCTCGACGCCGCCGAGGCCGAACAGATCAGCGGCAACGAGAAGACGTCCAAGCTGGAGCTCAGCGGCAAGGCGCATGCCGTCGACGCCAGCGGCCGCGTGCTGCGCGACAACGTCTGGGGCCCGCAGATCGAGGATGCGGCGCGGCGCGACTTCAGCGTCAATGCGCTGTACTACGACCCCACGGCGCAGACGGTGGTCGACTACCACCACGGATTCCAGGACGCGAAGAAGCGGGTGCTGCGCATGATCGGCGATCCGGCCACCCGCTACCGCGAAGATCCGGTGCGCATCGTGCGCGTGGTGCGCTTTGCGGCCAAGCTGGGCTTCGCCATCGACCCGAAGACGCGCGCGCCGATCCGCGAGATGGCGACCTTGCTGACCAACGTGCCGGCGTCGCGCCTCTTCGACGAGATGATCAAGCTGCTGCAGACCGGCCACGCGCTGAAGAGCCTGGAGCAATTGCGGCTGCAGGGCCTGGATCGCGGAGTGTTTCCGATCCTCGATGCGGCCCTGCACCCGGCCACGCAGACGCCGCAGCGCGAACGCTTCGTGCAGCTGGTGCTGGCCGACACCGATCGCCGTGTGGCCGACGGGCTGCCGGTGGCGCCGAGCTTCATGCTCGCCTGCCTGCTGTGGCATGAGGTGCTGGAGCGTTGGCAGACGCTGCGGGCCGGCGGCGAGACGCCGTTTCCGGCCCTGCAACAGGCGGTGGATGCGGTGTTCGACGCGCGCATCGGGGACATCTCCGGCCGCGGCAAGCTGGCGGCCGACATGCGCGAGATCTGGCTGATGCAGCCGCGTTTCGAGCGGCGCACCGGGAACACCCCGCGTGCGCTGGTCGAGCAGCCGCGCTACCGCGCCGCCTACGACTTTCTGCGTCTGCGGGCCGATGCCGAAGAGGTTCCTGCCGAACTGGCCGAGTGGTGGGAGGACTTTGCACTCGGCGACGAGGACGATCGTGTGGCGCTGCTGCAGTCGGTGCGCGAGCAGCAGGGGCCGCGGCGCGTGCCCTTGGCCTCCGGGCGCGGCGCGCCCGCCCCGTCCGCGCTGTCCGCGCCGGCTCCAGGTGCGCAGGCCGGCGCGGAGGCATCGGCCGGCGACGCGCCGCCACGCAAGCGCCGCCGGCGACGTCGCAAGCCGGTCGCTGGCGACGGGTCGGCGGCCGCGGCGACGGAGCCAGCCGCCGCACCCCGCGCGGATTGACAATGGCCGGCGCGCCGGTGCGGGCGTTCGTCGGCGTCGGTGCCAACCTGGGCGATGCGGTGCAGACCGTGCGCGACGCGCTGCAGGAGCTCGGCAGGCTGCCGCAGACGGCACTGCAGGCCTGCTCGTCCCTCTACCGCAGCGCGCCTGTCGAGGCCACGGGGCCGGAGTTCGTGAATGCGGTGGCCGAGCTGTGCACCGCGTTGCCGCCTTTCACGCTGTTGCGCGAGCTGCAGGCCATCGAACGGCGTCATGGCCGGGTGCGTAGCGTGCGCAATGCGCCGCGCACGCTCGACCTGGATCTGCTGCTGTATGGTCAGCAGGTGTTGAGCAGCCCCGAACTGACGGTGCCGCATCCGCGTCTGCATCTGCGCGCCTTCGTGCTGTTGCCGCTGCACGAGATCGCACCTGCGGTCGAGGTGCCGGGCCTGGGGCCGCTGGGGCCGTGGCTGGCCAAGGCAGCCGGACAGTCGATCGCGCGCCTGGAATCCGGCTGACGCGTGATGCCCGGTGCCGGCTGCGGGTGCTCAACGTCGCTCCGGCGACTGCTGCAACTGCCATTCGAAGAAGTGCTGCATGCCGAAGGCCACCGTGCCCATGAAGACGCTGGCACCGACCAGCAGTGCCACGATCACCCCCAGCACCGGGATCCAGCCGGTGCGCCGTGCCGACTGGCCCGCGCCGTAGCGTGCGGCCCATTTCTCGTCGGGTGTGAGTCCGTAGACGATGGCCGAAAGCATGGCCGCCGAGATGCTCAGACCCAGCAGCGGGATCAGCAGCCAGGCGAGTTGGTCGTCCTGGCCGAAGGCGCGCATGCGCTGCACTCCGGCCAGGCCGAAGAAGGTCGGCAGCGGGTACAGCCAGCCCCAGGGGTCACGCCATCCGCCAAGGTAGAAGCGGTGCAGGCCGAGCGTGCCCACCAGCACGGCCAGCCACGTCGCCAGCGCCTTCGACCGGGGCCGGATCATGCGCCAGCACCGGCAGGCGCATTGGAACGGCAGGTGCCGAGCGGGCGCTGCATCGGCATCACGTCGAGCCGGGCTTCGAAGCCCCGCCCAGCCGCGTGCGGCAGGTCGACCGGCAGGGGGGCCTGGGCGTAGTGCCGGCCGATCGGCGCCCGGCGGCCGCTTTCGCCGATCAAGGCCGGCATTCGGGTCATCTCACCCAGGGTCGGTAAGTTGGTTTCGAAACCGCCGGTGCCGTGCCACGAGGCTTGGGCGTCCATTGACTGAATCGCTTTCAGGGCTGCGGGCGCACGGGAGCGCAAGAGCGGGGGCGTGTGGTGCATCGGTCTGCGAGGGGCGGGCGATGCGCTTATAATGCCCGGTTTTCGCCGCGCGGCGCACCGGATGCGATGCGCAGCCCCGTGGCGATGGCGGTTGGCGCTCGTCGCGCCCGGCGCAGCGGCTGCCGCGAAAGCGGCCTTCCGATCACCTCAAGGACTGTCTCATCATGGTCGTCATTCGACTGGCTCGCGGTGGCGCCAAGAAGCGCCCGTTCTACAACATCGTGGTCGCCGACTCGCGCGAGCGCCGCGACGGCCGCTTCATCGAGCGCGTGGGTTTCTACAACCCGATGGCCTCGGGCGGCGAGCAGCCGCTGCGCGTGGCGATCGACCGCATCGGCTACTGGGCTGGCGTCGGTGCCAAGCTGTCGCCTGCGGTGACGCGCCTGGTGGACCAGGCCAAGACGGCGGCCTGAAGCCGAGCGCGGTGACTGCCGCGTCGGCTGATTCGGCGCAGGAGTCCGAGTTTCCCGCCGACGCGGTCGAAGTGGGCCGCATCACCGATGCCTGGGGCGTGAAGGGCTGGATCCGTGTCCAGCCATTTGCCAAGGATCCTCAGGCGCTGTTTTCCAGCAAACGCTGGTACCTGCGCCCGCCCGAGCAGCGCCCGGGTTCTGCGCCTCGGCCGGCCGGGCCGCTGCCGCAGATGCTGCGCATCGCCCAAGCCCGCGAGCAAGGCGACGACATCGTCGCGGCGGTGCACGACATCGGCGACCGCACGGCCGCGGAGGCCCTGCGTGGGGCGCGCATCTTCGTGCCGCGCAGCAGTTTTCCCAGCGCCGGCGCGGGCGAGTTCTACTGGGTCGACCTGATTGGGTTGCGGGTTCTCAACCGCGACGGCGTCACGCTGGGCACGGTGCGCGGATTGATCGACAACGGTGCGCAGAGCGTGCTGCTGGTCGGCGCGGCCGAGGGCGAGGCGGACCGGCTGATTCCCTTCGTCGATGCCTACATCGACCGCGTGGACCTGCAGGCGCGCTGCATCCACGTTGACTGGGGTCTGGACTTCTGAAGCCTGCGATGCGCTTCGACGTCATCACGCTGTTCCCCGAGCTTTTCGAAGCCCCTCTGAAACACGGCATCACACGCCGCGCCTTCGAGACCGAGGCCGTGCGGGTGCGGCTGTGGCCGCTGCGCGACTTTGCCGACGATGCCTACCGGCGTGTCGACGACAGGCCCTATGGTGGCGGCCCGGGCATGGTGCTGCTGGCCGAGCCGCTGCAGCGTGCGCTGGCTGCCGTGCAGGCCGATCGTGGCGGGCCCGTGCCGGCGGCGGTGCTGCATTTCAGCCCCGCCGGACGGCGTCTGGACCAGGCGCTGGTGCAGGAACTGGCTGCCGGCCCGGGTGGGGTGCTGCTGTGCGGTCGCTACGAAGGCGTGGACCAGCGCTTCATCGACGCGCATGTGACGCACGAAATCAGCCTGGGTGACTTCGTGCTCTCCGGCGGCGAACTGGCGGCGCTGGTGCTGCTGGATGCGGTGGCGCGGCTGAAGCCCGGCGTGCTCAACGAACCCTCGCACCAGCAGGACAGCTTCTCGGCGGGCTTGCTTGAGGGCCCGCAATACAGCCGTCCCGAGGTCTGGCAGGGCCCGAACGGACCGCTGTCGGTGCCGCCGGTGCTGCTGTCCGGGCACCATGCGCAGGTGGAGCGGTGGCGTCGCGAACGCTCGCTCGAGCTGACCGCGCGCCGCCGCCCCGACCTGATCGTGGCCGCGCGTGCCGCTGGGCAGCTCGACGCTGCCGACGAGCGCTTTCTGGGCGAGCTCGGGCTATAATCAAAAGCTTTTCGATCCTCTGCCGCGCAATGGACAGGCCCGCCGGGCCCTGTCCGCCCCACAGGCCAAGACGCCCCGGGGCCATTCCTCCCACAGAGCGCCGGCATGATCGCCTGGAGAACCCATGGACCTGATCCGCACCCTCGAGCAAGAGGAAATCGCGCGCCTGAACAAGAAGATCCCCGATTTCGCCCCTGGCGACACGGTGATCGTCAGCGTCAACGTTGTCGAAGGCACGCGCAAGCGCGTGCAGGCCTTCGAGGGCGTCGTCATCGCCAAGCGCAACCGCAGCCTGAACTCGAGCTTCATCGTGCGCAAGATCTCCAACGGCGAAGGCGTGGAGCGCACCTTCCAGCTGTACAGCCCGATCATCGCCGGCATCGAGGTCAAGCGCCGCGGCGACGTGCGTCGCGCGAAGCTGTACTTCCTGCGCCAGCGCAGCGGCAAGTCGGCGCGCATCAAAGAGAAGCTGGCCTGAGCGACGGCTCGGCCTGCGGAAGCGCTGCAGCGAGAGCTCATCGCAGCTTGGACGCCGACGGGGCGCAAGCCGGCTGCCTTTGCAGCCCGCCGCTGATGGCGTCGCGACCATGACCCGCCCCCGCATCGTCGACCCGCATGCGGTGCCGGTGATCGGCACGGACGCCCACCTTCCCGCCGTCGACCCCACGCAGTTGACGGCAGACGCCCTTCGCCGGCGCTTCGGCCTGCCGCCGTCCTGGCAGGCCGAGATTGCCGGTGACACCGAACTCGGGCCGACCGAGCTGATGCCGGCATCGGTGCTGGTGCCGCTGGTGCAGCGGCCCGACGGGCTGCACGTGCTGCTGACGCAGCGCACCGACCACCTGCGCGACCACGCCGGCCAGATCAGCTTCCCCGGAGGGCGGGTCGAGCCTGACGATGCGGACGACGCGGACGCGGCGCTGCGCGAGGCCGAGGAGGAGATCGGCCTGCCGCGCAGCGCGGTCGACGTGATCGGCCGGCTGCCTCCGTACACCACGGTGACCCGATACCGGGTCACGCCCGTGGTGGCACTGGTTCGGCCGCCCTTCGATCTGCGGCTCGACGCCTTCGAGGTGGCCGAGGCCTTCGAGGTGCCGCTCGCCTACCTGATGACGCCGGCGCATCACCAGCGGCACGAGTTCACGCTGCAGGGCCAGAGGCGCCAGTTCCTGTCGATGCCCTGGCAGGGGAGCGACCGCGATGGGTCACCGCGTCACTACTTCATCTGGGGCGCGACCGCAGCCATGCTGCGCAACCTCTACGGCTTTCTCAGCCGCTGAGGCTGCCGCCGCTGCGCGGGACGCTCGCTATCATCGAAGACGATGAGCTTCTTCGCCGTCCTGATCGCGCTGCTGATCGAACAGCTGAAGCCTCTGCCGCGCGACAACTGGGTCCACCATCGCCTGGTGGCCTGGGTCGACTGGGTGGGTCGCAACTTCGACGCCGGCAAGCCGCGCCATGTGTGGGTGGTGTGGTCGGTGTCGGTGCTGACGCCGTCGCTGCTGGTGGTGCTGGTCTATCTCTATCTCAGCCACTACAGCCTGCTGCTGGCGCTGGTCTTCGACGTGCTGGTGCTGTACTTCACGCTGGGCTTCCGCCAGTTCAGCCACTACTTCACCGACCTGCGCGACGCACTCGACGCCGGCAACGAAGACGAGGTGCGGCGGCTGCTGGCCGAGTGGCTGCACCTCGATGCGAGCGAACTGCCACACACCGAGGTGCTGCGCCACGTGGTGGAGCACGCGCTGCTGGCCGCGCACCGGCATGTCTTCGGCGTGTTCTTCTGGTTCATCGTCTGCTCGGCACTGGGGCTCGGCCCGGCCGGCGCGGTGCTGTTCCGCATGGCCGAGTTCGTGCGGCGCTACTGGGCCTACCGTCAGCGCACGCTCGAGGCACCGGACAATGACCTGTTGATGACCGCGGCGCGGCGCATGTTCGGCCTGATCGATATGGTGCCCGCGCGGCTGACGGCCTTCGGCTTTGCCGTGGTCGGCAACTTCGAAGAGGCCATCAACGGCTGGCGGCGCGATGCGCGGCTGTGGCAGCAGCCGAACGAGGGCATCATCCTCGCCGCAGCCGCCGGCGCGGTGGGCGTGCAGCTTGGCGGCGACGCCGCGCCCGGCGTGACGCCAGACCGCTCCAAGACCTTCACGGCCGGTTCGCCGACCGATGCGGCCCGCGCTGCCGGCTCCACCGGTGGCGTACCGCTGCAGCCGGGGCACCTGCAAAGCGTGGTCGGGCTGGTGTGGCGCTCGGTGGTGCTGTGGATGCTGCTGCTGGCGCTGCTGACCTTGGCCAACGTGCTCGGCTGAAGCGCGCCGTCGCTTAGCCGGGCTGCGTCAACTCGTCGAGGATCTCGCCGTACAGGCGGTAGCGCTGCGTGCTGATCTCGCCGCGCTGCACCGCTTCGCGCACGGCGCAGCCGGGTTCGTGCCGGTGCCTGCAGTTGTGAAAGCGGCAGCCGCCCATGTGCGCGCGCAGGTCGGGCATCAGCGCGGCCAGCTGCGTGGGCACGATGTGCCGCAACCCGAAGGCCTGGAAGCCCGGCGAGTCGATGATCGCGCCCTCGCGTTGCGCGTCCAGCCAGTACCACAGCGTGCTCGTCGTCGTGTGCCGGCCGCTGTTCAGCGCCTGCGAAATCTCGCCCACCTGCGCCTGCGCCTGCGGCACCATCAGGTTGATCAGCGTGCTCTTGCCGCTGCCGCTGGGGCCCAGCACCAGGGTCGTGCGCCTCTGCAGCAGCGGCCCAAGCAGGGCCCGCGCGGCGGCCGGGTCGGCCTTCAGCGCGACGGGCAGCACCCTCAGGCCCATCGCGGCGTAGGGCTGCAGGCGCGCGCGCGCCGGCTCTGCGCTGGGCTTGTCGATCTTGTTCAGACCGATCAGCGCCTCGATGCCGGCGCTCTCGGCAGCGATCAACGCGCGCGCCAGCTGCGATTCGCTGAACACCGGCTCGCCGGCGACCAGCAGCAGGATCTGGTCGAGGTTGGCAGCGAAGGACTTGGTTCGCCAGGCATCCTGGCGGAACAGCAGGTTGCGGCGCGGCTCGACGGCCTCGATCACGCCCTCGTCCCCGGCCGGCTGCCAGCGCACCCGGTCGCCGACGACGATGTCGGCCTTGCGGCCGCGCAGGTGGCACTGCAGGCGCTGTCCCTCGGCCGTCTCGACGTAGGCATGGCGCCCGTGCGCGGCCACCACCCGCGCCAGCGGCAGCGCCTGCCAGCGACTCAAGGCAACAGGGCGTCCACCTTGGCCGCGCAGATGAAATCGTTGATCGAGATGCCGCCCACCGAGTGCGTGTTGAAGCGCACCGCGCAGCGGTTGTAGCCGACGGCCAGATCCGGGTGGTGGTCCTCGGCATGGGCGATCCAGGCCAGCGCATTGACGAAGGCCATGGTCTGGTAATAGTCGCCGAAGCGGAACTCGCGTTCGATCGCACCCTCGCGCAGCGCCCAGCCGGGCGCGTGGGCGAGGTGCCGCTCGATCTCCGCGGCCGGCATCGGCGGCTGGCCCTCCAGCGGCTGGCAGCGCAGGGTCTTCAGGTCTCGCATGGGGTTCAGCGGGCGTGCTGCGCCAGGGCGGCCAGCCGCTCCGAGGCAGGCGGGTGGGAATAGTAGAAGCGCACGTAAACCGGGTCCGGCGTGAGCGTCGCCGCATTGTCTTCGTGCAGCTTGACCAGCGCCTTGGCCAGGTCGCCGCCGCTGGACTGCGCGCAGGCGAAAGCATCGGCCTCGAACTCGTGGCGGCGCGACAGCTGGGCCATCAAGGGCGAGACGAAGAAGCCGAAGGGCGGCAGCGCCAGAATGAACAGCAGCAGCGCCAGCGCATCGTTCGGCGCGCCCAGGTTCGGCGCCACGCCCAGGCCGGTGTAGAAGCCCGCCTGCGTCGACAGCCAACCCAGCAGCGCCAGCGCCAGCAGGCTGAAGCCGAAGATCCCGGCGATGCGCTTGTGCACGTGGCGGTGCTTGAAGTGGCCTAGCTCGTGCGCAAGCACCGCCTCCACTTCGGACGGCGTCAGCCGCTGCAGCAGCGTGTCGAAGAAGACCACGCGCTTGGCCGCACCCAAGCCGGTGAAGTAGGCATTGGCATGCGCCGAGCGGCGGCTGCCGTCCATCACGAACAGGCCCTTGGCGGCAAAGCCGCAGCGCTGCATCAGCGATTGCACCCGGGTGGCGAGTTCGGCGTCGGCCAGCGGCTCGAACTTGTTGAACCAAGGCGCAATCACCGTCGGGTAGAGCACCAGCAGCGCCAGGTTGAAGGCCATCCAGGCACCCCAGGCCCACAGCCACCAGAAGCCGCCAGCCGCGCCCATCAGCCACAACACCAGGGCGGCCAGCGGCAGGCCGACCAGCGCGCCGACGAGGGTGTTCTTCAGCAGGTCGATGGCGAACAGCTTCGGCGTGATGCGGTTGAAGCCGAAGCGTTGCTCGATGCGGAAGGTGCTGTACAGCTCCAGCGGCAGCTCCAGCAAGCCGCCGACGAGAGCAAACGCGGCCAGCAGCGTGAGCTGGTAGGCCATGTCGCCGAAGCGCGGCTGCACGGCGCCCAGCAGCGCCTGGTTCAGTGCGTCCAGGCCGCCCAGCAGTGTCCAGCCCAGCAGCACCAGCGTGCCGAAGGCGGTGGCCAGCAGGCCGAAGCGCCCTTTGGCCAGCGTGTACCCGGCCGCGCGACGGTGCGACTGCAGCGTCACGGCGCCGGCGAAGGCCGCCGGCACCTGTTGGCTGTGCGCGGCCACGTGGCGCATCTGCCGCGTGGCGAGCCAGAACTTGGCGGCCAGCGACAGCAGCAAAGCCATCGCAAAGATCAGGCTGACAACGGAAGCTTGCATCGGGGCGCAAGTGTAGGCTTGGGCGAGAATCGGCGTTGACCTGCAGCCGAAAGACAAGCACATGACCGAGGCCGATCTGCCGTTGGACGAGCACAACCTGATCTGGATCGACCTGGAGATGACCGGGCTGTCGCCGGTCACCGACCGCATCATCGAGATCGCCGTGGTCGTCACCGACGCGCAGGTCACGCGCCGTGTCGAGGGCCCGGTGCTGGCCGTGCACCAGAGCGACGCCGTGCTCGACGCGATGGACGCCTGGAACAAGGGCACGCACGGCAAGAGCGGGCTCATCGACCGCGTCAAGGCCTCGGCGCTGGACGAGGCCGCCGCCGAGGCCCAGGTCCTCGCCTTCCTGCAGCAGTACTTGCCCGCCGGCAAGAGCCCGATGTGCGGCAACAGCATCTGCCAGGACCGCCGTTTCCTGGCCAAGGACATGCCCGGGCTGGAAGCCTTCTTCCACTACCGCAACCTGGACGTCAGCACGCTGAAGGAACTGGCGCGGCGCTGGAAGCCCGCAGCGCTCGAAGGTTTCAAGAAGGCGCAGTCGCACACCGCGTTGGCGGACATTCACGAATCCATCGACGAGTTGCTGCACTACCGGCGGCACCTGTTGCGGCTCGAGACCCCGTGAAAAGACCCCGTGAAAACCCTCGGTCGGCTATAATGCGCGCGGACTCGGTTTCCGAGCCCTTCGTTCATCCCTGTTGACCCTCATCGTGTCTTTCCCGCGGCGACCCTGCTGCGCGGCCCGGACGTGATGGCTCCCTTCGCGGAGCCGTGGTTGGCGGCGATGCCGTCGCCCTGATCCGTCCCCCCGTCCACTCCAGGCCGGGAGCGTTCTTCCTGTTGCGACCTGACCCTCGACGACGCCTGCCGGCGTCGCCGGTGCGCGCGAGCGCGCCGTTTTGACGAAAGAAGACGATGAGTTTCGACACCATGGGCCTGAACCCGGCCATCACCCGCGCCGTGCAAGAGGCTGGCTATGCCCAGGCCACCGAGGTGCAGCAGCGCGCCATCCCGCAGGCGCTGGCCGGCGCCGACCTGATGGTCTCGGCTCGCACCGGCAGCGGCAAGACCGCGTCGTTCATCCTGCCGGCGCTGCAGCGCGTGCTGGCCGCCCGTGGCCAGGCCCCGGTGCGGCGCGACACGGGCGCTCCGCAGGGGCCCCGCGTGCTGGTGCTGACACCGACGCGCGAACTCGCCATCCAGGTGGCCAAGGCCGCGGTCAGCTACGGCCGCCACGTGCCCGGCCTGCGCGTGGCCACCGTCGTCGGCGGCGTGCCCTACGGCGCGCAGCTGAAGGCGTTGCGCGGGCCGCTGGATCTGCTGATCGCCACCCCCGGCCGGCTGATCGACCACCTGCAGAGCGGCAAGGCGGAGCTGTCGCAAGTGGAGTTGCTGGTGCTGGACGAGGCCGACCGCATGCTCGACATGGGCTTCATCGACGACATCCACCTGATTGCCGACATCACGCCGGCAACGCGTCAGACGGTGATGTTCAGCGCAACCTTCGCCGGCCATGTCGGCACGTTGGCGACGCGGCTGCTGCGCACGCCGCAGCGCATCGACGTGGCCTCGCACACCGACACGCACGCCGACATCGAGCAGCGGCTGCACTGGGCCGACGACCACGAGCACAAGAACGCGCTGCTCGACCACATCCTCACCGACCGCGATGTCGAGCAGGCGCTGGTGTTCACCAGCAC
>ERZ1645186.92-NODE-92-length-14044-cov-8.641075_pt1 | contig 14044 bp, 12 predicted proteins | sample MGYA00575349_ERZ1645186 | MGnify/ENA primary metagenome ERZ1645186 (study PRJEB40839, sample SAMN11282943) | freshwater sediment metagenome | isolation source: river sediment | host: Sediment | place: India: Nawabganj, Kanpur | collected 2015-12-17 ...
ACGAGTTCGACCCGCTGTTCGAGGACGTCTACGACTACTGCGAGAAGATGGAGCTGAACGTGGACACGCTGATCCACGAGGTGGGCGCCGGGCAGATGGAGATCAACTTCTTCCATTCGCATCCGCTGAGCCTGGCCGACGAGACCTTCCTGTTCAAGCGCACCGTGCGCGAAGCGGCGCTGCGCCACGACATGTACGCCACCTTCATGGCCAAGCCCATTGCCGGCGAGCCCGGCAGCGCGATGCACGTGCACCAGAGCGTGGTCGAGCAGGCCACCGGGAAGAACCTCTTCAGCAACCCGGACGGCTCGCCCAGTAAGGAGTTCTACTGGTACATCGGTGGGTTGCAGAAGTACATCCCGGCGGCGATGGCCCTGTTTGCGCCCTACGTCAACAGCTACCGGCGCCTGGTGCGCAGCAATGCGGCGCCGATCAACATCCAGTGGGGCACCGACAACCGCACCGTGGGCATCCGCTCGCCGGTGGCCGGCCCGCAGGCGCGCCGCATCGAGAACCGCGTCATCGGTGCCGACGCCAACCCCTACGTGGCGCTGGCCGCCACGCTGGCCTGCGGTTACCTGGGCATGGTCAACCGCATCGAGCCCAGCCCCGAATGCAAGGGCGACGCCTACCTCGGCGAGTTCCAGTTGCCGCGCAGCCTGGGCGAGGCGCTGCAGCTGCTGCGCGAAGAAGCCGACCTGGCCGAGGTCATGGGCAAGGGCTTCGTCACCGTGTACTCGGAGGTCAAGGAGGTCGAGTACGCCGAATTCATGAAGGTGATCTCGCCCTGGGAGCGGGAACACCTGCTGCTGCACGTTTAGAGGTAACGCGAAATGAGTGTCGTCCTGAATCCCGTCCCCACCCGCAGCACGCAGCAGTGGCAAGCCGCCGATGCGGCGCATTTCCTGCACCCCTTCACCGATTTCCAGTCGCTGGCGAAGAAGGGGGCGCGCATCATCACCCGCGCCGACAACATCTACCTCTGGGACAGCGAGGGCCACAAGATCCTGGACGCCATGTCCGGCCTGTGGTGTGTCAACGTCGGCTACGGCCAGCGCGCGTTGATCGACGCGGCGACGAGGCAGCTGAGCGAGTTGCCCTTCTACAACGCCTTCTTTCAGACGGCCACGCCGCCGGCCATCGAGCTGGCCGAACTGCTGGCCGAGGTGACGCCGCCGCAGTTCCAGCACGTGTTCTTCTCCGGCTCGGGCTCGGAAGGCAACGACACCGTGGTGCGCATGGTGCGCCGCTACTGGGACGTGCTCGGCCAACCGCAGCGCCAGGTGATCATCAGCCGGCACAACGCCTATCACGGCAGCACGGTGGCCGGCGCCTCGCTCGGCGGCATGAGCGGCATGCACGCGCAGGGCGGGCTGCCGATCCCCGGCATCGTGCACATCGAGCAGCCCCACTGGTGGGAGCACGGCCGCAAGCTCGGGCTGGACCGCGAGGGCTTTGGCCTGATGGCCGCGGGCTGGCTGGAGCAGAAGATCCTGGAGATCGGCGCCGACAAGGTGGCGGCCTTCATCGGCGAGCCGGTGCAAGGCGCCGGCGGCGTCATCGTGCCGCCGCAGACCTACTGGCCCGAGGTGCAGCGCATCTGCGACAAGTACGGCATCCTGCTGGTCAGCGACGAGGTCATCTGCGGCTTCGGCCGCACCGGCCGCTGGTTCGGCTGCGAGACCATGGGCAGCCGTCCCGACCTGATGACCTTTGCCAAGGGCGTGACCAGCGGCTACGTGCCGCTGGGCGGCGTGATGGTCGGCGAGCGCGTGGCCAAGGTCATGATCGAGCAGGGGGGCGAGTTCACCCACGGCTACACCTACTCCGGCCACCCGGTGGCCTGCGCGGTGGCCGTGGCCAACATCCGATTGGTGCGTGAACTGGGCCTGGTGGAGCGCGTGCGCGACGACGTAGGCCCCTACCTGGCCGAACACTTCCGCGTGCTGGCCGAGCATCCGCTGGTCGGCGAGGCCCAGACCTGCGGCCTGATGGGCGCACTGCAACTGGTCAAGGACAAGGCCAGCGGCGCGCCCTTCCCGTCCGAGCTGGAGTTCGGCATGGTCTGCCGCGGCCACTGCTTTGCCAACGGGTTGATCATGCGCGCCGTCGGCGACCGCATGATCATCGCCCCGCCCCTGGTCATCACCCGCGCGCAGATCGACGAGATGGTGGCCTTGATCCGGCGCTGCCTGGACCTGGCGCTGGCCGATGCGCAGCGCAACGGCTGGCTGGTCTGAACGTGGCGACGCCAGCGCTTCCCCTGATTCACCCCTCCTGCTCGGCAGCCTAAACTCCAAGCCGAGCATCGCACTCTCATCACCCTCGGAGCCTAGTTCATGAGCCTCAAGTCCCTCCGTATCGCCACCGCCCTGTTCGCCGCGGGGATCGCGCTGGCCTCGTCCGCGGTCCTGGCGCAGGAAGAGCCCAAGGTCCTCAACATCTACAACTGGTCGGACTACATCGCCGAAGACACGATCAAGAACTTCGAGAAGGAAACGGGCATCAAGGTCCGCTACGACAACTTCGACAACAACGAGATCGTGCATGCCAAGCTGGTGGCCGGCCGCACCGGCTACGACTTGGTCGTGCCCTCTTCGAACTGGGCCAAGCTGCAGATCGACGGGGGCCTGCTGCGCAAGATCGACAAGGCGCAGCTTTCCAACTACAAGAATCTCGACCCGGCGCTACAGGCCCAGCTGGCCAAGCTCGACCCGGGCAACGACCACATGGTCAACTGGCTCTGGGGCTTCACCACGGTGGGCATCAACGTCGAGAAGGTCAAGGCCGCGCTGGCGCCGAAGCCGCTGCCGGACAACGTCTGGGAGCTGGTCTTCAACCCCGAGTACGTCAGCAAGCTGAAGAGCTGCGGCGTGTCCTTCCTCGATTCGGCCACCGAGGTCGTGCCGGCCGCGCTGCACTTCCTGGGCAAGCCGCCGTTCAGCAAGAACCCGGCCGACTATGCGGCGGCCGCGGCCGTGCTGAAGTCGGTTCGCCCGTACATCACGGTGTTCAGCTCGTCGGGCTACATCAACGATCTGGCCAACGGTTCGATCTGCGTAGCACTCGGCTGGTCGGGCGACATCAACATCGCCCGTCAGCGTGCCATCGACGGCAAGACGGGCAACAACATCCAGGCGCTGATTCCGAAGAACGGTGGCCTGCTGTTCTTCGACGTCATGGTCATACCGGCCGATGCCGCGCATCCGGGCAACGCGCACAAGTTCATCAACTACATCCTGCGCCCAGAGGTGCATGCGTCGCTGACCAACAAGGTCTTCTACGCCAACCCGAACCTGGAGTCGAAGAAGTTCATCAAGCCCGAGGTGGCCGCCAACCCGACGGTATTCCTGCCGCCGTCCGACATGAAGAACATGGTGCCGCCCGAAGCGCTGAACAACGACCTGCGCCGGCTGATGACGCGCACCTTCACCAGCTTCAAGACCGGCCTGTAAGCCGGCACGGGTCATGGTTCTTGCCACGGGCGGCAGTGCACCGGGCAGCGAGGGCGACGCCGCCTTCCTGCGCATCGAGCATCTGACGAAGGACTTCGACGGCTACAAGGCGGTCAACGACGTCTCGCTGGACATTGCCAAGGGCGAGATCTTCGCCCTGCTCGGCTCGTCGGGCTGCGGCAAGAGCACGCTGCTGCGCATGCTGGCCGGCTTCGAGACGCCGAGCTCCGGGCGCATCGTGCTCAACGGGCACGACCTGGCGTCCCTGCCCCCGTACCAGCGCCCGATGAACATGATGTTCCAGAGCTACGCGCTCTTCCCGCACCTCACGGTGTGGGACAACATCGCCTTCGGCCTGCGACGCGACCAGTTACCCAAGGACCAGGTGGCCTCGCGCGTCGAGGCCATGCTCAAGCTGGTGCAGCTGGGCAAGTTCGCCAAGCGCAAGCCGCACCAGCTGTCGGGCGGCCAGCAGCAGCGCGTCGCTCTGGCGCGCAGCCTGGCCAAGCAGCCGCAACTGCTGCTGCTGGACGAGCCGCTCGGCGCGCTGGACAAGAAGCTGCGCGAGCAGACGCAGATCGAACTGGTGAACATCATCGAACAGGTGGGCGTGACCTGCGTGATGGTCACGCACGACCAGGAAGAGGCCATGACCATGGCCTCGCGCATCGCCATCATGAGCGAGGGTCGCTTCCTGCAGGTGGGCGCGCCGTCGGAGATCTACGAGACGCCGGCCACGCGTTTCGTCGCCGATTTCATCGGCAACGTCAACCTGATGGACGGCACGCTCGACGTCGACGAGGCCGACCACTGCATCATCGGCAGTGCCGATTGCCGTCACTACGTGGGCCACGGCATCACCGGCAACCAGGGCATGACCGTCACGGTGGCGTTGCGGCCCGAGAAGATCCATCTGTCGCGCAAGCAGCCCGAGGACGAATTCAATACCGCGCGCGGTCGCATCAAGGAGATGTCCTATTTCGGCAGCTTCACCGTGTATCACGTGGAGTTGGCCAGTGGCGCGCTGCTGAAGGTCAGCTCGGCCAACGTGCAGCGCCACCGCGACGACGAGTTCACCTGGGGCGACGAGGTCTGGGCGCACTGGTCGCGCTCGGCCCACGTGGTGCTCACGGCCTAAGGCGCGCTGCTCATGGCCTCGTCGAAGACCTTTGTCGACCGCGCCAGACGATGGCTCAGCGGCCGCAGCCTGGTCATCGGCGTGCCCTACCTGTGGCTGCTGGTGTTCTTCCTGCTGCCCTTCGTCATTGTCTTTCGCATCAGCGTCTCCGAGATGGAGGCGGTGCACTTCAAGGACCTGCTGACGCTGAAGGACGGGGTGCTGCAGCTGACGCTGAAGCTGTCGAACTACGTCTTCATCACCGAGGACGCGCTGTACCTGAAGACCTATCTCGCCAGCCTGAAGTACGCGGCGGCCACCACGGTGCTGTGCCTGCTGATCGGCTACCCCTTCGCCTACTTCATGGCACGCGCGAAGAGCACGCTGCAGCCCACGCTGCTGATGCTGGTGATGCTGCCCTTCTGGACCTCGTTCCTGCTGCGCGTGTATGCCTGGAAGGGCCTGCTCAGCGACAACGGCTGGGTCGCTGATCTGCTGATCGCCACCGGCATCGACCAGCTGCTGGCCGCGGGCGGGCTGATTCCGGCGCCGGGCAAGCTGATGCACACGCCATTCTCGCTGGTGCTGGGCATGACCTACACCTACCTGCCGTTCATGATTCTGCCGCTGTACGGCAACCTGGCGAAGATGGATCTGCGGCTGCTCGAGGCTGCGGCCGACCTGGGCGCCACCGCCTGGACGGCGTTCTGGAAAATCACGGTGCCGCTGTCCAAGGCCGGCATCATCGCCGGCTCGATGCTGGTGTTCATTCCCTGCATCGGCGAGTTCGTCATTCCCGAGCTGCTCGGCGGCCCGCAGACGCTGATGATCGGCCGCGTGATGTGGGACGAGTTCTTCACCAACAACGACTGGCCGATGGCCTCCAGCGTGGCGGTGGTGATGGTGCTGCTGATCATCGTGCCGCTGGCCATCTTCAACAAGTACCAGGCCGAGGCGCAGGAGGCGCGCAAGTGAGCAAGGGCACCAGCCCGGCCTTCAACCGCTGGTTTGCGCGCGGCTGGCTCGGCGCCGGCTTCGTCTTCCTGTACCTGCCGATCGTGGCGCTGGTGCTCTTCTCTTTCAACGATTCGCCGATCCCCAACGTCTGGCGCGGCTTCACGCTCAAGTGGTACGCGGCGCTGGCCGAGGACCGCGAGATCCAGGCCGGCCTGTGGCTGAGCCTGAAGATCGCCTTCCTGACCGCCTGCGGCTCGGTGGTGCTGGGCACGATGGCGGCCTTCGCGCTGGTGCGCTACAAGCGCTTCACCGGCCGCACGCTGTTCAGCGGCATGGTGAACGCCCCGCTGGTCATGCCCGAAGTGGTGGTCGGCCTGTCGCTGCTGCTGATGCTGGTGTCGGTGCAGCGCGCCATCGGTTTCCCGGAGCGCGGCCTGATGACCATCTGGTTCGGCCACCTGCTGCTGGGCATGGCCTATGCGGCGGTGATCGTGCAGTCGCGGCTGCTCGAGCTGAACCCGTCGCTGGAAGAGGCCGCCATGGACCTCGGCGCCAAGCCTTCGCAGGTGTTCTGGCTGGTGACCTTGCCGATGATCTCGCAGTCGCTGATGTCCGCCTGGCTGCTGACCTTCACGATCTCGCTCGACGACGTGGTGCTGTCCGCCTTCCTTTCCGGCCCCGGTGCCACCACCATGCCGCTGGTCATCTTCTCGCGGGCACGGCTCGGGTTGAACCCGAGCGTCAACGCGGTGGCCAGTCTGATCGTGCTCGTCGTGGCCGTCGGCGTGGTCGTCGCCAGCTACCTGATCGCGCGCGCCGAACGCAAAAGACTGCTCGAACTGGCAGAAGCCGCTCGCGGCTGAGCTTCCACAACCACTGACAATCCACGTACCACGCCCCGGAGACCACGATGACGTCCAACTTCCCCAAGGCCACGCTGCTCGCCCTGGCCATCGCTGCAGCCTTTCCCGCAGCGGCACAAAGCAACGCCGAGATCCTGAACGAACTCAAGGCGCTGCGCGACCGGGTCAACCAGCTCGAGTCGCAGTTGAAGGAAACCCAGGCCCAGGCGGCCAAGCCACAGTGGGGCATGACGCCAGAACAGGCGGCCGAACTGAATCGCGTCACGGTGAAGACCGAGGCCCTGGAGGATTCGCGCGACGCGGGCGGCTTTGGCGGGCTGAAGATCAGCGGCCAGATGCAGGCCGCCTACATCTACAACCGGGCGCAGGATCTGGCCGGCTTCCAGTTCCTGGATTCGGTGGCCACCTACGGCTACAACTACTGGAACGGCTACGTCGGCATGGCCATCCTGGACTTCCAGAAAGAGATGCAGGACGGCACCAAGTGGCGCCTGACGCTGGCGCCGCAGCGCGGCGTGGGCTCGGTGATCGACGGCACCTCGATCGTGCAGGAAGCCAGCGTGTCGGTGCCGCTGACCGACCTGCAGACGCGCTTCATCGCCGGCCAGATCCCCGACTGGTCGGGCTACGAGTACCTGCAGCCGACGCTGAACAAGCTGATCACGCACAACCTGCTGTTCGACTTCACGCTGCCCACGGGCTACATCGGCGCGGGCGTGGACATCACCAGCGGCAAGTGGGTGACCAAGGCGATGCTGGCGCAGATGAACCAGAACGCCAACTTCTCGGCTGCCAAGGGTTCGGTGCTGGCCTTCCGGGTCGACTATGCGCGTGGCGAGTACCAGGGCTTCGGCATGGCCGGCGTGTATGGCCAGGCGCCGAACTTCGTGAATCCGCCAGCCAGCGGCAAGCAGAACTCGAACCTCGGGCTGTTCGAGGTCGACGGCTACTTCATTCGTGGCGACTGGACGGTGCAAGGCCAGCTGAGCTACGGCTACCAGAAGGATGCCGCGATCACTGCCGACGCGAACGGCAACCTGCAGACCGCGTCCTGGTACGGCTTGTCCACGCTGGCGGCCTACAAGCTCACGCCGCGCCTGGAAGGCGTGGGTCGCTTCGACTACCTGAACAACTCGCGCAACGGCGGTGGTCTGCTCGGTTATGGCATCAGCCCCGAGAACGGCATCGGCCCCGATGGCAACCTGGGTTGCGTACAGGGTGCCGCGGCCGTCGCCGGTTGCGAGACCGGTGCGGATCGGTACGCGCTGGCCGTGGGCATGAACTACCGGTTCAACGAGTACACGATGTTCAAGGTCGAGGCGCGCTACGACTGGGCCAACCAGCCGGTGTTCCTGTATGTCGACGACGGCAGCTACCGAAAGAGCAACACGGTACTGGGCACCTCGGTGGTCGTATCGTTCTGACGGCACGGCGTAGCATCTCGGCCCTGGGCCCGGCGGCCCCGGGGGAGCGCACATGAAAGACCTGATGGACCGGATGCGCGCCGGCGGCGTGCATTCGCTGCTGGCGCAGTTCACCGATCTGAACGGTGTGGCCAAGGGCAAGCTGGTGCCGCTGGCGCATCTGGATCAGCTGCTCACCGAGGGGGCCGGGTTTGCCGGGCCGTCGATCGTCGGTACCGGGCTGCCCCGTACGGGGCCCCGCTCCGAGTACTACGCCCGCGGCAACGCCAGCACGGTCGTGCCGCTGCCCTGGATGCCCGGCGTGGCGCGCGTCGTCTGCGACGGCTTCGTCGACGCTCAACCGTTTGAGGCCTGCCCGCGGCAGGTGCTGCGCCGGGCGATCGCGCGGCTGGCCCAGCGCGGGTGGCACCTGCGTACCGGCATCGAGCCCGAGTTCTTCCTGCTGCGCCGTCACGCTGGCGGCTGGGTGCCGGCCGACGATGCCGATCGTCTGGACAAGCCGTCCTACGACCTGAAGTCTCTGGCGCGCCAGGGCAGCTTCCTGCAGGCGCTGGCCGACGCGCTGTCGCGCTGCGGACTGGACATTCTGCAGATCGACCACGAGGACGCCCACGGCCAGTACGAGATCAACTTTGGCTTCGACGAAGCGCTGGTCAGCGCCGACCATCTGATGCTGTTCAAGCTCGGAGCGCAGGCCCTGGCCGAGGCGCGCGGCATGGTGTTCTCGATGATGCCCAAGCCCTTTGCCGACCAGCCGGGCAGCGGCATGCACTTCCACGTGTCGCTGTGGTCCGACTGGAACCCGAAGCGGCCGGACAACGCGCACAACGTCTTCGTCGCGCATCGTGCAGACGGCAGCATCGACCGCGAGCATCCGTTGTCGATGCTGGGCCGGCACTTCGTGGCCGGCGTGCTGGCGCATTCGGCGGCGCTGACCGCGCTGGCTGCGCCGACCGTGAATTCCTATCGGCGCCTGCGCGTGTATCGCTCCCGCTCCGGCACCAGTTGGGCACCGGTGTACATGGCGCAGGGTCCGAACAACCGCACGGCGGCACTGCGCACGCTGCATGGCCGCTTCGAATGGCGGGTGCCCGATTCGGCTGCCAACCCCTACCTGGCGACGGCCGCACTGATTGCCGCGGGGCTGGACGGCATCGACCGCAAGCTCGAGCCGGCTGCGGAGTGCACAGAGGACTTGTTCGCGCTCAGCCCGGCGCAGGTGCGCGAAAAGGGCATCGGCATGCTGCCGCAAAGCCTCGGCGAGGCGCTGGACGCGTTGCAGGCCGACGATGTCGTGCGCGCTGCGCTCGGCGAGACGCTGACGCTGGAGTTCCTCGCCCTGAAGCGGGCCGAGATCGAGGCCTGGCGCAACCATATCAGCGACTGGGAACTGCAGCGCTATGCCGAGGCCTTCTGAGCCGCATCGGTCGGTTGGCTCCAGCCCCACCGACAGCAGCCGTCGCGCACAGCCTTGAGCGCGCCGCAGGCGGGCGCGGCCGTGCCCTGGATGGCCTACGCCAGCCTGGCGGCCAGCATGGCGCTGGTGGGCTCCTACGTCGGCCTGTCGAAGCTGCTCGTGGCGGTGTTTCCGGTGTTCCTGCTGGCCTGGCTGCGCTTCGTAATTGCCGCGCTGGCCATGGCGCACTGGGTGCCGCGCCGCGGGGATGACGCGCCACTGTCGCGCCATGACCGCGTGCTGCTGTTCTGGGAGAGTTTCCTCGGCAACTTCCTGTTCTCGATCTGCATGCTCTACGGTGTGGCGCTGACCTCCGCCGTGGCTGCCGGAGTGGTGATGGCCGCCATACCGGCCGCGGTGGCCCTGCTGTCGCGCATCTTCCTTGCCGAACGCATCCACCCGCGGGTCATGGCGGCCATCGCCTGCGCTGCGGCCGGCATCTCGCTGCTGGCCTTGGCCAAGGGCGACCCGGTCCAGGGCGGCGATATCGCCTCGCATTGGGGCTACCTGCTGCTGGTGGGCGCGGTGCTCTGCGAGGCGAGCTACGTGGTCATCGGCAAGCGCCTGACCGGCAATGTCTCGCCACGGCGCATCAGCGCGTTGATCAACCTGTGGGGCTTGGCGCTGGTCACGCCGCTGGGCTTGTGGCAGGCCTGGCGCTTCGACTTCGGCAGCGTGGCAGCGCCGACCTGGGCGCTGCTGCTCTTCTACGCGCTGGCGGCGAGCATGGTCACGGTATGGCTGTGGATGCAGGGCCTGCGCCACGTGCCGGCGGCCCGCGCCGGAGTGTTCACGGTGATGCTGCCGATCAGCGCCGCCGTGGTCGGTGTGCTGTGGCTCGGCGAAGGCTTCGGCCCCTTGCACCTGGTGGCCTTGGCGCTCTCGGTGGCCGGGCTGCTGCTGGCCACCTGGCCCGGTCAGCCGCGCCGCGCGCGTCCGTAGCGGCTGAACTTGGCCAGCACCTCGGCCATCTCGGTCGAGCTCAGCGTGCGGGGTTCGGCCACGGCCAGCGTCTTCAGATAGACCTCGCACAGCGATTCGATCTCGATGGCGACCCGCAAGGCCTGCGCCAGCGTCGCGCCCCCAGCCACCAGCCCGTGATGCGCCAACAGGCACGCGTTGCGGTCCTGCAGTGCCTCGGCAACCCCCTGTGCAAGTGCCGGGCTGCCGAAGGCGTGGTAGGGCACGCAGGGCACGTCGTCGCCACCGGCCACGGCCACCATGTAGTGGAAGGCGGGCAGCGGCCGCTCCAGGCAAGCCAGCGCCGTGGCGTGCACCGAATGCGTGTGCACCACGGCATGCAGGTCGGTGCGCCGCTGCAGCGCGGCCTGGTGGAACAGCCATTCCGACGACGGCATCCATTCGCCCGTGACGCCGCCGTCTTCGCCGACCCACACCATGTCCTGCGCACGCAACGCGTCCGCGCCCATGCCGGTCGGCGTGACCAGCATGCCGCTGTGGCCGTCGCGAACGCAGCGCAGGCTCAGATTGCCGGTGCTGCCGCGGTTCAGGCCCAGTGCGTCCATGCGCCGGACTGCAGCCACCGCCTGTTCGCGCAGCGCGGCCTCTTCGCTGGACATTCCGGTCATGCTTGGCCCTCCATCAACGCGTGCAGCGCATCGGCCTGGGCCGGCACGATGCCCAGTTCGGTGATCAAGCCGCTGACCAACGCCGCAGGCGTCACGTCGAAGGCCGGATTGGCGGCGCGGCAGCCGTCGGGCGCGAGTTGCACCTCCAGCCAACGCCCGTCGGTGGCCCGGCCGTGGATGTGCGTCAGCTCGCGCGCATCGCGCTCCTCGATCGGAATCTCACGCCGCCCGTCGCGCAGGGACAGGTCGAGCGTCGACCGCGGCATGGCCGCATAGAACGGCACGCCGTTGTCGCGCGCCGCCAGCGCCTTCAGGTAGGTGCCGATCTTGTTGCATACGTCGCCGTTGGCGGCCACACGGTCACAGCCGACGAGCACGATGTCCACCTGCCCGCGCTGCATCAGGTGGCCGCCAGCGTTGTCGGCGATCAGCGTGTACGGCACGCCCTGCTGGCCCAGCTCCCAGGCGGTGAGGCTTGCGCCCTGATTGCGCGGCCGGGTTTCGTCCACCCAGACGTGCACTGGCAAGCCCTCGGCCTGCGCCGCGTACACCGGCGCCAGCGCCGTGCCCCAGTCAACCGTGGCCAGCCAGCCGGCGTTGCAGTGCGTCAGCACCTGCACCGGGCCGGGTCGGCGTGCCGCGACGGCGCGCAGCAGCGGCAGGCCGTGGCGGCCGATGGCTTGGTTGGTGGCCACGTCCTCTTCGGCGATGGCTTCGGCCTCGTCCCAGGCGGCGGCTGCGCGTTGTGCCAGCGGCAGGCCCAGCAGTCGCGCCAGCATCCGCTGCAGCGCCCAGGCCAGGTTGACTGCCGTCGGCCTGGCGCTGGCTAACTGCTGCGCGGCACGGCGCAGCGCCGCATCGGCAGCGTCGGTGCGCGCCTGCAGCGCCAGGCCATAGGCTGCGGTCGCGCCGATCAGCGGTGCGCCACGCACCCACATGTCGCGAATGGCCACATGGGCCTGCTCCGCGCCGGTCAGCCGCTCGATGCACAGCCGGTGCGGCAACTGCCGCTGGTCGATGACATGCAGCGCGTCACGGTCGGTCGCGCCCCACAACGTGCGCAACGGCCGGCCATCGACGTGCATGCGCTGCCCCGCCTGCGCTACAGACCCAGCGCGCGCAGATCGAGACGCCCGCCGTGCATTGGCGGGCACCAGAAGTAGGCGCCGCCCACGGGCCGCGTGAAGCCGAACAACGCATCGGTGATGCCGTCCTCTGCGCCGGTCATGCGCCGCCATTGCGCCTCGAAGGCATCGAAGGACCGGCCGAAGGCGACGAACACCAGGCCCGCACGATGCGCGTCGGACCAGGGCATCGAGCGCCGCAGCACGAAGGCCTCCGGCGTGAAGCTCTCCTGCGCGGTGCGCTTGACATGTGCCGACGCCGGCGCATCGTCCAGTTCGACGTTGTCGCTGCGGCGCCGGCCGACGCAGTCGTCCCGTTGCTCTGGGCTCATGGCCTCGAGATGGCCGAAGTCGTGCACCCAGGGCTGCACGGCCACGAAGCTCGAACCGTCGAGTCCGGGCCCCTGGCCGGACACGAGTGCGGCATGCATCGCGTCGTCGCCGGTGGGGTTCTCGGTGCCGTCCTCGTAGCCGCTCAGGTCCAGGCCGCGGTGGTGCCGGAATGCGTCGCAGGCTGGCTCCATCGCGAATCCGCTGCCCAGCGCGGCTTCGATGCGCCGCGTCTGGTGCAGCAGCTCACCGCGGTCCTCGCCACGCAGCCAGCACCAGAGGGCGGCGGGCGTGGACGGCAGTTCGATCCCCGGCGCTATTCCTCCGGCGTAGGTGCGCAGGCCCTCGATGTGGCGTCCGAGCAAAGGCGGCAACGAGGCGCCAATGCCCACCACCACACTTCGGCCATCGGCGAGTTCGCGCAATGCCCGCAACGCAGCCGCCGCATCGGCATGCGGCTGCGCGCGGAAACTCAGGTAGCGGGCTTGCGCAGGCACGGCATCCAGGATGCCGCCTTGGGCGTCGGGCATTTGGGTCTCTCGCTTTCCGTCGTCGATCGTCTTGGCGCGGCTCAAGCCGGCACGGGCACGCCACCCAGCCGGGCGGAGTGCGCCAAGGCGGCCACGTCCGCGGCCGGCAGCGCCTTCAACCGGTGATTCGACCACACCTGGCGCCAGCGTCGGGCACCCGGGGTGCCGTTCCACAGGCCGAGCATGTGCCGCGCGGCCAGCATCCAGCTCTGGCCACCGGACTGAAGCTGCTGCATGTAGCGCAGCATGCCCTGCTCCACCCGTTCGCGGCTCGGGTCGGCCGCGGGCGCGCCCAGGAAGTCGTGGTCCCAGCCCGCCATCGACCAGGGGTTGTGATAGGCCTCGCGCCCGACCATCACGCCGTCCACCTGGCGCAGCTGCGTGCGAATGGCCTCGTCACCGGCAATGCCGCCGTTGACGACGATGGTCAGTCCGGGGAACTCCCGCTTCAGGCGGTGCACGATGTCGTAGCGCAGCGGCGGGATCTCGCGGTTGTCCTTCGGGCTCAGGCCGTCGAGCCAGGCGTTGCGCGCGTGCACGATGAACACCCCGCAGCCGGCTTCGGCCACGGTGCCGACGAAATCGCGCACGAACTCGTAGCGCTCGATGCGGTCGATGCCGATGCGGTGCTTGACCGTCACCGGCAGTGCACAGGCGTCGCGCATGGCCTTGACCCCGGTGGCCACGTGCGCCGGCTCGGCCATCAGGCAGGCGCCGAACGCGCCGCGCTGCACGCGGTCGCTGGGGCAGCCGCAATTCAGGTTGACCTCGTCGTAGCCCCAGTCTTCGGCGAGCCGGGCGCATCGGGCCAGCTCCTGTGCGTCGTTGCCGCCGAGCTGCAGCGCCAGCGGGTGCTCGGCCGCATCGTGCTCGAGGTGCCGCGCCACATCGCCATGCAGCAGCGCGCCGGTGCTGACCATCTCGGTGTAGAGCCGGGCGCGGAGCGTGATCAGGCGGTGGAAGACACGACAGTGCCGGTCAGTCCACTCGAGCATCGGCGCCACCGACAGGCGCCAAGGGCCGGTCGGGTTCATTGGCGCGTGGGCGCTTGCCGCGTCGTCGAGCATTTCAGAACATCGTGCCGTCTGAAGCCAAACGGGCCCGCCTGTTTGAGAGGCGAGCCCGTGGCATCGTTTGGTCGGGACGGCGGGATTCGAACTCGCGACCCCTTGCACCCCATGCAAGTGCGCTACCAGGCT
>ERZ1645186.93-NODE-93-length-13700-cov-9.908245_pt1 | contig 13700 bp, 26 predicted proteins | sample MGYA00575349_ERZ1645186 | MGnify/ENA primary metagenome ERZ1645186 (study PRJEB40839, sample SAMN11282943) | freshwater sediment metagenome | isolation source: river sediment | host: Sediment | place: India: Nawabganj, Kanpur | collected 2015-12-17 ...
GCGCCGTTGGTCTGGATCTCCATCACCAGCTTGTCCAGGTCGGTGCGCTGCTCGACGCGCGCGTTCTCCACGGCGTAGCTGACGCGGCTGACCGGCGAGAACGAGGCATCGAGCACGATGCGGCCGATCGACTTGCTCGGCTCGTCGCCAAAGCGGCGCAGGTTGCCGGGCACGTAACCCCGGCCCTTCTCCACCTTGATCTGCATGTCCAGCTTGCCGCCTTGCGACAGGTGCGCGATGACATGTTCCGGGTTGATGACTTCCACGTCGTGCGGCGTCTGGATGTCCGCGGCCGTGACCGGGCCCTCGCCTTCCTTGCGCAGCACCAGCGTCACTTCGTCGCGGTTGTGCAGCTTGAAGACCACGCCCTTCAGGTTGAGCATGATGTGGACCACGTCTTCCTGAACCCCGTCGATGGTCGAGTACTCGTGCAGCACGCCGGCGATCGTCACCTCGGTGGGCGCGTGGCCGACCATCGACGACAGCAGCACACGGCGCAGCGCGTTACCCAGCGTGTGGCCATAGCCGCGCTCGAAGGGCTCCAGCGTCACCTTCGCGCGGTTGCCGCCGAGCGGCTCCACCTGGATGGCCTTGTTGGGTTTCAGCAGATTGGTTTGCATTGCAGTCTCGGTTCCTCTCAATACCCTCGGCTCGTTACACCGATAAGGCTGGCGGAAAAATGCCGGGGCCCGACCTTGAGCGCCCCATGCCCGGCAAAACGGGACGCCGCAGCACGCCGGCACGGGCACTTGCGCCCGCGCGGCATGCACGCATCATCGTCAGCGCGAGTAGAGCTCGACGATCAGCGATTCGTTGATCTCGGCGCCGAACTGGTCGCGATCGGGCACCTTCTTGAACACGCCTTCCATCTTGTCGGCGTCGACCTGCACCCACTCGGGCAGGCCGATGCTGGACGCCAGCTTCAGCGCGTCCTGCACGCGCAGCTGCTTCTTGGACTTGTCACGGATCGACACGGCGTCGCCGGCTTTCACCATGTACGAGGCGATGTTCACCACCTGCCCGTTCACCGTGACCGCCTTGTGCGCGACCAGCTGACGGGCCTCGGCGCGGGTCGAACCGAAGCCCATGCGATAGACGACGTTGTCCAGCCGCGATTCCAGCAGGAACAGCAGGTTCGCGCCGGTATTGCCGCGCCGGCGCTCGGCTTCCGCGAAGTAGCGGCGGAACTGGCGCTCGAGCACGCCGTACATGCGCTTGACCTTCTGCTTCTCGCGCAGCTGCAGGCCGAAGTCGCTGGTGCGCGAACCGCTGGTGCGGCCGTGCTGGCCGGGCTTGCTGTCAAACTTGGCCTTGTCGCCGATCGGGCGGCGGGCGCTCTTCAGGTAGAGGTCGGTGCCTTCACGGCGGGCCAGCTTGGCCTTGGGTCCCAGATAACGTGCCACTTGATGTCCTTCGATCCTGTTCTGACGCGGCCGGCCCTGGGGGGCGCCGCGCGAGTCTGGCGCTGTTGTTCTTGTCGCTCAGACGGTGGGCTCAACGAAACATGCCGCCCCGTCGGTTTGGCATGGAGGGGGAGCGCACGGTGCCCTGCGGGCCCTGCAGCGCTCGACGAAAAGCTTTTGATTATATGCCTGAACAGGCCGCGGCCTCGCAGCAGCGGCCTCGCGGCAGGTCAGATGCGGCGGCGCTTTTGCGGCCGGCAACCGTTGTGCGGAATCGGCGTCACATCCGAGATCAGGTTGATGCGGATGCCCAGCGAGGCCAGTGCACGCACCGACGACTCGCGGCCCGGCCCCGGGCCCTTGATGCGCACGTCCAGGTTCTTGATGCCCTGTTCCTGCGCGGCACGCCCGGCCACCTCGGCGGCCACCTGGGCGGCGAAGGGCGTCGACTTGCGCGAGCCCTTGAAACCCTGCCCACCGCTCGAGGCCCAGGCCAGCGCGCCGCCCTGGCGGTCGGTGATGGTGATGATCGTGTTGTTGAACGAGGCGTGCACGTGAGCGATGCCGTCCGCGACGTTCTTGCGGACCTTCTTGCTCACGCGGCGCGCGGCGGTGTTGATGGGTGCTTTGGCCATATGTCGACTCCCGAGGCGTCCGTGGGCTTACTTCTTCAGAGCGGCGGCGCCCTTGCGCGGGCCCTTGCGGGTGCGGGCATTGGTGCGCGTGCGCTGCCCGCGCATCGGCAGGCCACGACGATGGCGCTGGCCGCGGTAGCAGCCCAGGTCCATCAGACGCTTGATGTTGATGGAGATCTCGCGGCGCAGGTCGCCCTCGATCGTCAGGCGGCCGATCTCGTCGCGGATCTTCTCCAGCTCGCCGTCGTTCAGGTCCTTGATCTTCTTCGAGTACGGGATGCCGACCGCCTCGCAGATCTTCTGCGCGGTGGGACGGCCGATGCCGAAGATCGACGTCAGACCGATCTCGGCATGCTTGTGCGGAGGAATATTGATACCAGCGATACGTGCCATCTTGAATCCTTCGAATGCTCTGGCGGCTTGTGGCGGCTCAGCCCTGGCGCTGCTTGTGGCGCGGGTCGGTGCAGATCACCCTCACGACGCCCTTGCGCCGGATGACCTTGCAATTGCGGCACATCTTCTTGACCGATGCGGCGACTTTCATGCTCTTCTCCTTGACCTACTCTTCGACCTACTTGGCCCGGAACACGATGCGAGCACGGCTCAGATCGTAGGGCGTCAGCTCCACGGTGACCTTGTCGCCCGGCAGGATGCGGATGTAGTGCATGCGCATCTTGCCGGAGATGTGTCCGAGCACGACGTGTCCGTTCTCCAGCTTCACACGGAACGTGGCGTTGGGCAGATTCTCGAGAATCTCACCCTGCATCTGGATAACGTCGTCCTTTGCCATTCGAATCCGTTCGTCGACCTCAGCTTGCCTTGAAGTTGGCCTTCTTCAGCAAGGACTCGTACTGCTGGCTCATCACGTAGCTCTGCACCTGGGCCCAGAAATCCATCGTCACGACCACGATGATCAGCAGCGAAGTGCCGCCGAAGTAGAACGGCACGTTGTACTTCAGCACCAGGAACTCGGGCAGCAGGCACACCAGCGTGATGTAGATCGCGCCCACCAGCGTCAGCCGGGCCAGGATCTTGTCGATATGCTTGGCCGTCTGTTCGCCGGGGCGGATGCCGGGAATGAACGCCCCGCTCTTCTTCAGGTTGTCCGCCGTCTCGCGGCTGTTGAAGACCAGCGCCGTGTAGAAGAAGCAGAAGAACACGATCATCGCCGCGTACAGCAGCACGTAGATCGGCTGCCCCGGCGACAACGCGGCCGAGATGTCCTTCAGCCAGCGCATGCCCTCGCCCGTGGCGAACCAGCCGACGATCGTGGCCGGGAGCAGGATGATCGAGGAGGCGAAGATCGGCGGAATCACGCCCGACATGTTCAGCTTGAGGGGCAGGTGCGAGGACTGCCCACCGTAGACCTTGTTGCCGACCTGCCGCTTCGCGTAGTTGACGAGGATCTTGCGCTGACCCCGCTCGACGAACACCACCACGTAGGTGACGGCGACCACCAGCAAGATGATGAACAGGCTGGCGATGATGCTCATCGAGCCGGTGCGCACCAGTTCGAAAAGCCCCGCGATCGCGCTCGGAAGTCCGGCCACGATGCCGGCGAAGATCAGGATGGAGATCCCGTTGCCCAGCCCGCGTTCGGTGATCTGCTCACCCAGCCACATCAGGAACATCGTGCCCGCGACCAGGCTGATCACCGCGGTCATGCGAAAACCCATGCCCGGGCTGATGACCAGCCCCGGCGAACCTTCGAGCGCCAGCGCGATGCCCAGCGACTGGAACAGGGCCAGCACCAGGGTGCCGTAGCGCGTGTACTGCGTGATCTTGCGCCGCCCGGCCTCGCCTTCCTTCTTGATGGCCTCCAGCGAGGGCACGACGTAGGTCATCAACTGCATGATGATCGACGCCGAGATGTACGGCATGATGCCCAGCGCGAACACCGTGAAGCGCGACAGCGCACCGCCCGAGAACATGTTGAACAGGTTCAGGATGCCGCCGGACTGGCTCTTGAACAGCTGCTCCAGCTGGGCAGGATCGATCCCCGGCACCGGAATGTGCGCGCCGATCCGGTAGACGACCAGCGCCAGCAGCAAGAAGACGAGCCGGCGACGCAGGTCGCCGAACTTGCCGCTCTTGGCCAGCTGGGTTGCGGAAGTTGCCACGATGGGTTTCAGTGCCTCTGGGGTGTGCGCGATCTCAGGCCAGCGAGCCGCCGGCTGCCTCGATGGCCGCCTTGGCACCCGCCGTGGCGCCGATGCCCTTGAGCACGACCTTGCGGCCCAGCTCGCCCGACTTCAGCACCTTGACCGCCTTGACCTGGTCACCGATCAGCCCGGCCTGCTTCAGCGTCAGCAGGTCAACCTCGTCGGCGGCCAGGCGCTGCAGATCGGCCAGGGTGATCTCGGCATTCAGCCGCGCCGTCAGCGACTTGAAGCCCCGCTTGGGCAGGCGCCGCTGCAGCGGCATCTGGCCACCCTCGAAGCCCACCTTGTGGAAACCACCGGCGCGCGACTTCTGACCCTTGTGACCACGGCCGGCGGTCTTGCCCAGACCCGAGCCGATGCCGCGGCCGACGCGACGCCGCTCGCGCTTGGCGCCGGCCGAAGGCTTGATGGTATTGAGTTGCATGTTCGTACCTGTAGGGCGTTGCGTGCTCAGAGCACCTGCACGAGGTAGGCGACCTTGTTGATCATGCCTCGCACCGCGGGCGTGTCCTCGAGCACCGATTCGCTGTTCAGCTTGCGCAGACCCAGGCCGCGCACCGTGTCGCGATGCGACTGCTTGGTGCCGATCGGGCTCCTGACCAGCTTGACCTTCAGCGTCTTCTTGTCCGACATCGTTGTTCTCCTTCAGCGGATCAGCCGAAGATCTCTTCGACCGACTTGCCGCGCTTGGCCGCCACCTCGGCCGGCGTGGTGGAGCGCTTCAGCGCATCCAGCGTCGCGCGCACCATGTTGTAGGGGTTGGTAGAGCCGAGGCTCTTGGCCACGATGTCCGTGACGCCCATCACCTCGAACACCGCGCGCATCGGGCCGCCGGCGATGATGCCGGTACCGGCCGGGGCCGGCGCCATCAGCACTTTGGCTGCGCCGTGCTCGCCGCGCACGTTGTGGTGGATCGAGCCATTCTTCAACGACACCTTCACCAGGTTGCGGCGCGCGTCTTCCATCGCCTTCTGCACGGCCACCGGCACTTCCTTGGCCTTGCCCTTGCCCATGCCGATGCGGCCGTCGCCGTCGCCGACCACGGTCAGCGCCGCGAAGCTCAGCGTGCGGCCGCCCTTGACGACCTTGGTCACGCGGTTCACCGCGATCATCTTTTCCTTCAGCCCGTCGTCGTTGCCTTCGGTCTGGGCGCGGGGTTGAAACTTAGCCATGTGCTTGAATCCTTTGCTGCTGCGCCTAGAACTTCAGGCCGGCTTCGCGGGCGGCCTCGGCCAGCGCCTTGACGCGGCCATGGAATGCGAAGCCCGAGCGGTCGAAGGCCACCTGCTCGATACCGGCCGCCTTCGCCTTCTCGGCGATGCGCTTGCCGACCAGCGCCGCCGCCGAGGTCGTGCCGCCCTTGCCCGGACCGCCCAGCTGCTCGCGCACCGCCTTCTCGGCGGTCGAAGCGCTGGCCAGCACGCGCGAGCCGTCGTCGGAAATGACGCTGGCGTAGACGTGCAGGTTCGAACGATGCACCGTCAGGCGGGCCACCACTTGCTGTGCGATGCGCAGCCGGGTCTGGCGCGAACGGCGCAGGCGCTGCTCCTTCTTGTTCAGCATGGTGTCGCTCCTTACTTCTTCTTCGTCTCTTTGAGCGTCACGCGCTCATCGACATAACGGATGCCCTTGCCCTTGTAGGGCTCGGGCGGGCGGATGGCGCGCACTTCCGCAGCCACCTGGCCGACCGCCTGGCGGTCTGCACCCTTGATGACGATCTCGGTCTGCGACGGCGTCTCGACCTTCACCCCGGCCGGCATGTCCTTGACCACCGGGTGAGAGAAACCGACCTGCAGGTTCAGCTTCTGCCCCTGGGCCTGGGCACGGAATCCCACGCCAACCAGCGTCAGCTTCTTCTCGAAGCCCTTGGTCACGCCGTTGACCATGTTGTTCACCAGCGCGCGCATCGTGCCGCTCATCGCACCGGCGGCCGCACTGTCGTTGGCCGGCTCGAAGGTCAGCGTCGCGCCGTCCTTCTTCACCGTGACCAGCGCGTTGGCCGCACGCACCAGCGTGCCCTGGCTGCCCTTCACCGAAATCTGTTCTGCCGTGATCGACACGTCCACGCCCTGCGGGACGGTCACCGGCATTTTTGCTACGCGAGACATGCTCGATTCCTTCCGTTAGCCGCCGCCGGTCAGGCGACGTAGCACAGCACTTCGCCGCCGACGCCGGTCTGCCGCGCCTTGCGATCGGTCATCACACCCTTGGGCGTGGTGACGATGGCGACGCCCAGGCCGTTCATCACCGACGGAATCGCCTCGCGGCCGCGGTAGACGCGCAGGCCGGGGCGGCTGACGCGCTCGATGCGCTCGATCACCGGGCGGCCGGCGTAGTACTTCAGCGCGATTTCGAGTTCGCTCTTGCCACCCTCGCCACGCACCGCGAAGCCGTCGATGTAGCCCTCATCCTTGAGGACCTGCGCGATTGCCACCTTCAGCTTGGACGACGGCATCGACACCACCGTCTTGTCCACGCTCTGCGCATTGCGGATGCGGGTCAGCATATCGGCGATCGGATCACTCATGCTCATAACAATCTCTCCTGCTCGGGCCGGTTCTCTGGGAACGCGGCCGATGTCACCAGCTGGCCTTGACGACGCCGGGGATGTCGCCCTTGAAGGCGAGATCGCGGATCTTGCTGCGACCCAGCCCGAACATGCGGAAGTTGCCGCGCGGACGACCCGTCAGCTCGCAGCGATTGCGCAGCCGCGACGGATACGCGTTGCGGGGCAGCTTCTGCAGCTCCAGGCGCGCGGCGTAGCGCTCTTCGTCGGAACGCTTGGCGTCACCGGCAAGGGCCTTCAGCTCGGCGTGCTTCTTCGCGTACTTGGCGACGAGCTTCTCGCGCTTTTGCTGACGCTGGATATGGGACTGTTTCGCCACGGGGCACCTCAGTTCTTGAACGGGAAGCGGAAGGCCGTGAGCAGGGCCTTGCACTCGTCGTCGGTCTTCGCGCTGGTCGTGATGCTGATGTTCAGGCCACGCAACGCGTCGATCTTGTCGTAGTCGATCTCGGGGAAGATGATCTGCTCCTTGACGCCGACGTTGTAGTTGCCCCGGCCGTCGAAGGCACGGCCGCTGATGCCGCGGAAGTCGCGCACGCGCGGCAGCGCGATCGTCACGAAACGGTCGAGGAACTCGTACATGCGCACGCCACGCAGCGTGACCATGCAGCCGATGGGCACGTTCTCGCGGATCTTGAAGCCGGCAATCGCCTTCTTCGACTTGGTGACCACCGGCTTCTGTCCGGCAATCTTCGTCAGGTCGCCGACGGCATGCTCCATCACCTTCTTGTCGGCCACCGCCTCGCTGACACCCATGTTCAGCGTGATCTTCTGCAGGCGGGGCACCTGCATCACCGACTTGTAGCCAAACTTGGCCATCAGGTCCGGCACCACCTTCTCGCGGTAGAAGGTCTGCAGGCGGGCAGTCTGTTGTTGAGCCATGATTGCTGGTCCTCGCCTTATGCCTTGATCTGTTCGCCGGTGGACTTGTAGACGCGCACCTTCTCGCCGTTGTCCAGCAGCTTGATGCCCACGCGGTCGGCCTTGGATGTGGCGGCGTTGTAGATGGCGACGTTCGACTGGTGGATCGGCATCGTCTTGTCGATCACGCCGCCGGTGGTGCCCTTCATCGGGTTCGGCTTGACGTGCTTCTTCACGACGTTGACGCCGTCGACGACGATGTAGTCATCGTCGACGCGACGCGCCACCGTGCCGCGCTTGCCCTTGTCGCGGCCGGTCAGCACGATGACCTGGTCGCCCTTGCGGATCTTGTTCATGATGGACTTTCCTTTTGCGCCGGGGCGTCAGAGCACTTCCGGCGCCAGCGACACGATCTTCATGAAACGCTCGGTGCGCAGCTCGCGCGTCACCGGGCCGAAGATGCGCGTGCCGATCGGCTCGAGCTTGGCGTTGAGCAGCACGGCGGCATTGCCGTCGAACTTGATCAGCGAGCCGTCCTGGCGGCGCACGCCCTTGGCCGTGCGCACCACCACCGCGCTGTAGATCTCGCCCTTCTTCACCCGACCGCGCGGCGCGGCCTCCTTGATGCTGACCTTGATCACATCGCCGATGCCCGCATAGCGACGCTTGGAGCCGCCGAGCACCTTGATACACATGACGGACTTCGCGCCCGTGTTGTCCGCGACGTCAAGCCGCGATTGCATTTGGATCATTTTTCAGTCCCCAACTTGTCCCGCGTCCGGTCTGCCGTCCTGGCAGACCGTGGCGGTCAGTCTTGGGCCCGTCGGACGGCGCTGCATGCAGCTCCGCGATTGGGCGGATCCGGTTGCGCTGCTGGCTCCGTTGTCTGGAACCAGACCGCTCCCGGCGAAGCTTTGGATTATCGCCTGGAAATGGCCATCATGTCAACGGCCGCGACCCGAGGCGATGTCAACCGGCCGCCGCGCGGGCCTGCTGAAGCATGGTGTCGGCGTCGCTGACCTCGAACTTGCCAGGCGCCTCGACGTTCAGCGTGCGAACCACGCCGTCCTTGACCAGCATCGAATAGCGGTTCGAGCGCAGGCCCATGCCGCGCGCCGTCAGGTCCAGCGTCAGGCCGGTGGCCTTGGTGAAGTCGGCGCTGCCGTCGGCCATCATGCGCACCTTGCCGGCGGTCTTCTGGTCCCGGCCCCAGGCGCCCATCACGAAGGCGTCGTTGACCGACACGCACCAGATCTCGTCCACGCCGGCGGCCTTCAGCTCTTCGGCCTTCTGCACGTAGCCCGGCACATGCTTGGCCGAGCAGGTGGGCGTGTAGGCGCCGGGGAGCGCGAAGATCGCGATCGTCTTGCCGGCCGTGGCCTTGGCAACGTCGAAGCTGTTCGGCCCGATCGAGCAGCCATTGCCCTCGACCTCGATGAATTCCTGCAGGCTGCCGACGGGCAGCTTGTCTCCGACTTTGAGCATGGGGTTCTCCTGTGGGGTTTGCCGGTTCGACGGCCCATTGAAGCCAAGAAGGCCGGGACGCCAGTATTCCAGCGTCGCGGCCTGTCTGCGCGAGAGCGAGCCATTGGCCCGCGCGGCGTCGGTGGTTTAGGCCAGCGTGGCCTTCTTCACCAGCCGGGTGACGACCCAGCTCTTGGTCTTGGAGATCGGCCGGCTCTCGGCGATCTCGACGACGTCACCGAGCTTGTACTCGCCCTTCTCGTCGTGCGCGTGGTACTTGCTCGAGCGCGCGACGATCTTGCCGTACAGCTCGTGCTTCACGCGGCGCTCGACGAGCACGGTGATGGTCTTGGCGCGCTTGTCGCTGACGACCTCGCCGACGAGCGTGCGCGTGTTCTTCGCGGCGGCTTGGGGTTCGCTCATTTCGCAGCGCCTTTCTTCTTCTCGGTGAGGATGGTCTTGGCGCGCGCCACGTCGCGGCGCGTCTTGCGCAGCGCGGCATGGTTGCTCAGCTGCTGGGTCGCCTTCTGCATGCGCAGCCCGAAGTGAGCGCGCAACAGGTCGGCGACCTCCTTCTCGAGCGCAGCCACGTCCTTGGCGCGCAGTTCACTGGTCTTCATTCCATATTCTCCGGTGCGGCCTCAGGCGCCGAGCTGGCGGGCGACGAAGGTCGTGCGCAGTGGCAGCTTGGCCGAGGCCAGCGTGAAGGCCTCGCGGGCCAGCGCCTCGGGGACGCCGTTGATCTCGTAGAGCACCTTGCCCGGCTGGATCTCGGCCACGTAGTACTCGGGGTTGCCCTTGCCGTTGCCCATGCGCACTTCGGCCGGCTTCTGCGAGATCGGCTTGTCCGGGAAGATGCGGATGAAGATGCGCCCGCCACGCTTGATGTGGCGCGAGATGGCGCGACGCGCCGCCTCGATCTGGCGCGCCGTCAGGCGCCCGCGCTCGGTGGCCTTGAGGCCGAATTCGCCGAACGACACCTTGGCGCCGCGCGTGGCGACGCCGGTGTTGCGGCCCTTCTGCTCCTTGCGGAACTTGCGACGTGCTGGTTGCAGCATCTGTTATTCCCCTTTGCTCTCGCCGGCCGCGGGTGCGGCCGCCTTGCGCACGCGCTTGACCGCGGGCGCCTTCGGCGCCTCGCCGCCCTCGGCGGGCTTGTCGCCAGCCGGCGCCGCGGCACGCGCCGCGCGCTCGCCGGCCGGTCGGCCCCGGCCTCCCGGACCACCGGGCGCGCCCGGACGCGGCGTGCGGCGGCTGCGGCGGTCGTCCTCGCCGCCGGCCTCGGGCTTGGCGCCCGGCGCTTCGCCATGGGCGAGCCGGTCACCGCGATAGACCCACACCTTCACGCCGATGACGCCGTAGGTGGTCTTGGCCTCGGAGAAGCCGTAGTCGATCTCGGCCTTCAAGGTGTGCAGCGGCACGCGTCCTTCGCGGTACCACTCGCAGCGCGCGATCTCGATCCCGTTGAGGCGTCCCGAGGACATGATCTTGATGCCCTGCGCGCCCAGGCGCATCGCGTTCTGCATCGCGCGCTTCATCGCGCGGCGGAACATGATGCGCTTCTCGAGCTGCTGGGTGATCGAGTCGGCGATCAGCTGGGCATCGATCTCGGGCTTGCGGATCTCTTCGATGTTGACCGCCACCGGCACGCCCAGGCGCTTGGCCAGTTCGGCCTTCAGGTTCTCGATGTCCTCGCCCTTCTTGCCGATCACCACGCCAGGTCTCGCCGAGAAGATGGTGATGCGCGCGTTCTTCGCCGGACGCTCGATCAGGATGCGCGACACGGCGGCGCTCTTCAGGCGCGCCTTCAGGAAGTCGCGCACATGAAGGTCCTCGGCCAGCATCTGGCTGAAGTTGCGCTTGGTGGCGAACCAGCGCGACGCCCAGGCACGCGTGACGGGCAGCCGGAAACCGGTCGGGTGGATTTTCTGTCCCATGGTCTTTGCTCTGCCCTTGCCTTAGTTGCCGACCGTCACGTAGATGTGACACGTGGGCTTGCTGATGCGGTTGCCGCGGCCCTTGGCGCGAGCCGACGAACGCGTCAGCGTGGTGCCTTGCTCGACATAGATCGACTTGACCTTCAGTTCGTCGATGTCGGCGCCGTCGTTGTGCTCGGCATTGGCGATGGCCGAAGCCAGCGCCTTGCGGATGATGCCGGCGGCCTTCTTCGGCGTGAAGCTCAGGATGTCCAGCGCCTGGTCCACCTTCTTGCCGCGCACCAGATCGGCCACGAGCCGGCCCTTGTCGGCGGACAGGCGCACACCCCGGACGATTGCTTTGGTTTCCATCGTCGTCATCCCTTACTTCTTGGCCTTCTTGTCGGCCGGGTGACCCTTGAAGGTGCGCGTCTGGGCAAACTCGCCCAGCTTGTGGCCGACCATCTGGTCCGTCACGTACAGCGGCACATGCTGCTTGCCGTTGTGCACGGCGATCGTCAGGCCGATGAACTCGGGCAGGATCGTCGAGCGGCGCGACCAGGTCTTGATCGGCTTCTTGTCCTTGATGGCGGCGGCCTTCTCGACCTTGGCCATCAGGTGGTGGTCCACGAAGGGACCCTTCTTGAGGGAACGTGCCATGCTGCTGGCCCCTTACTTCTTGCGACGCGAGACGATCATCGTCTGCGTACGCTTGTTGCTGCGCGTGCGGTAGCCCTTGGTCAGCGTGTTCCACGGTGACACAGGAGCCTGGCCCTCGCCGGTGCGGCCTTCGCCGCCACCGTGCGGGTGGTCGATCGGGTTCATCGCCACACCACGCACCGTCGGGCGGATGCCCTTCCAGCGGCGCGCACCGGCCTTGCCGTACTGGCGCAGGTTGTGCTCTTCGTTGCTGACCTCGCCGATGGTGGCACGGCAGTCGATGTGGATCTTGCGCACCTCGCCGGAGCGCAAGCGCAACTGCGCGTACACGCCCTCGCGCGCCATCAGCGTCACCGAGGTGCCGGCCGAACGCGCAATCTGCGCACCCTTGCCGGGCAGGATCTCCACGCAGTGCACGGTGGAGCCGACCGGGATGTTGCGGATCGGAAGCGTGTTGCCGGCCTTGATCGGAGCCTCGGCGCCGCTGACGATCGTCGCACCCACCTCCAGCCCGCGCGGGGCGATGATGTAGCGGCGCTCGCCGTCGGCGTAGCACACCAGGGCGATGTGCGCGGTGCGGTTCGGGTCGTACTCGATGCGCTCGACCTTGGCCGGGACGCCATCCTTGCTGCGCACGAAGTCCACGACGCGGTAGTGGTGCTTGTGGCCGCCACCCTTGTGGCGCATCGTGATGTGGCCGTTGTTGTTGCGGCCGGCATGCTGGAACTGCGGCTCGAGCAGCGACGCCTCGGGCTTGCCCTTGTGCAGGTGCTTGTGCACCACCTTGACCACCGCACGGCGGCCCGGCGAGGTCGGCTTGACTTTGATGACGGCCATTACGCGGCCTCCCCGGAGAAGTTGAGCTCCTGGCCCGGCTTCAGGCACACGAAGGCCTTCTTGACATGGTCGCGACGGCCGATGGAGCGGCCGACGCGCTTGGTCTTGCCCATCTGGTTGACAGTCTGTACCGAAGCCACTTCGACCTTGAACATCAGTTCGACGGCGGCCTTGATCTCCGGCTTGGTGGCGCTGCGCAGCACCTTGAAGAGCACCTGGTTGTGCTTCTCGGCCACGCGGGTGGCCTTCTCCGAGATGATCGGCGCGACCAGCACCTGCGCGAGGCGGCTCTCGTCGGCCTTCTTTGCGGTCTTGGCGGCTGCGCTCATGCGAACATCTCCTTCAACTGGTCGATGGCGCCCTTGGTGACCAGCACCTTCTTGTAGAACACCAGCGACAGCGGGTCGGCGTAGCGCGGCTCGACCACCAGCACGTTGGCCAGGTTGCGCGAGGCCAGCGCGAGGTTGTCGTCCACCCGATCGGCGATGACCATCACCGAGTCCAGGCCCATGGCCTTGAACTTCTGCGCCAGCAGCTTGGTCTTCGGCGCCTCGACGGCGATCGAGTCGACCACCGCGAGACGGCCGTCGCGGGCCAGCTGCGACAGGATCGACGCCATGCCGGCGCGGTACATCTTCTTGTTGACCTTGTGCGAGAAGCTCTCGTCCGGCTTGTTCGGGAAGGTGCGACCACCCCCACGCCAGATCGGAGACGAGGTCATGCCTGCGCGCGCGCGGCCGGTGCCCTTCTGGCGGAAAGGCTTCTTCGTCGAATGCTTGACCTCGGCACGGGTCAACTGGGCGCGGGTGCCCTGGCGGGCGTTGGCCTGGTAGGCCACCACCACCTGGTGCACCAGCGCTTCGTTGTAGTCGCGGGCGAACACGGTGTCGGGCGCGTCGACCTTCGCGGTGGACTGCCCTTGTTCGTTGAGGAGCTCGAGTTGCATCAGTTGGCCCCCTTCGCCTTGGCCTTGACGGCCGGCCGCACGACCACGTGGCCGTTCTTCGCACCCGGCACGGCACCGCGCACCAGCAGCAGCGAGCGCGCTTCGTCGATGCGCACGATGTCGAGGTTCTGCGTGGTGACCGTCTCGTCGCCCATGTGACCCGTCATCTTCTTGCCCGGGAACACGCGGCCCGGATCCTGCGCCATCGAGATCGAGCCCGGCACGTTGTGCGAACGGCTGTTGCCGTGCG
>ERZ1645186.95-NODE-95-length-13633-cov-8.380100_pt1 | contig 13633 bp, 13 predicted proteins | sample MGYA00575349_ERZ1645186 | MGnify/ENA primary metagenome ERZ1645186 (study PRJEB40839, sample SAMN11282943) | freshwater sediment metagenome | isolation source: river sediment | host: Sediment | place: India: Nawabganj, Kanpur | collected 2015-12-17 ...
TCTTCATCCTCGACGACCCGATCTTCAACGGCCTGGCGATCTCGCTGATCTTCGGCATCTTCGTCTCGACGCTGCTGACGCTGGTCGTCATCCCGCTGCTGTACTACGTCGCCTACCGGCGGCGCCTGGACAAGCTGATTCCCGTTCCCACCCCCGTCCTTCAAGGAGATTGACATGACATCCTGGCAACTCGTCCGCCTCTTCGCCGGCACCTTCGTGCTGTTGTCGCTGGCCCTGGGCATCCCCGGCAGCCCGATCTTCGTCAGCCAATGGTGGCTGGCCTTCACCGCCTTCGTCGGCGCCAACCTGCTGCAGAGCGCGCTGACCAAGTGGTGCCTGATGGAAAGCATCCTGCGCAAGCTGGGCGTGCGGCCCGGCGCCTGAGCCGAGCCCGGTCACCCCTATGAAACGCACGCTGCTTCGGCTTGCCGCGCTGGCCAGCATGGTTGCTGCCGCATCGGCGCAGGCGGCCGATCTGGTCGAAGCATGGCAGGCCGCGAAAGGCGCGGACATGGAGTACGCCGCCGCCCGCGCCGCCCGGCAGGCCGGCGAGGCCAAACGCGAGCAGGGCGCATCGCTGTGGCGCCCATCGCTGCAGCTCAACGGCAGCGCGGGCGTGGCCAATGGCGAGACCTCGGTGTCCGGGGCTCGCTTCTCGGCGCCCGGCTTCGGCACCGTCGACGGCGCGAACTTCGACACCTCCGTCACTGGCGGCTCGGCCACCAGTTGGGCATTGCAGGCGCGCCAGCCGCTGTACAACCGCGAGCGCGACGCGTCCAAGCGCCAGCTCGAGTTGGCGGCCGATGCGGCCGAACTCGGCTGGCGCGCGGCCGACCAGGCGCTGATCCTGCGCGTGGCCGAGCGCTACTTCGACGCCGCGCTGGCCGGTGAGGCGCTGCGCGTGTTGCAGCGCCAGCAGCATGCCGTGGAGCGCTCGCTGGCCGAGGCTCGCGACCGTTTCCAGCTTGGCGACGCGCCGGTGACCGACACGCACGAAGCCGCGGCCCGCGCCCAGACGGTACGTGCCGAACTGCTGGCGGCGCAGACCCAGCTGACCTTGAAGCAGGCCGCGCTGAACGACGTCACGGGCTGGAGCGGCAGCCAGCCGCTTTCGCTCGCCCCGCGCGACGGCCGCTGGTTGCAGGACCTGCAGGGCCTGGAGCAGTGGCTGGCGCAGTCGCAGGCCGGCAACCTGCAGTTGCGGCTGCTGGCCGCGAACGTCGACGCCGCGCGGCAGGAGGCCGTGAAGTACAGCGCTGTGGCGGCACCGACGGTGGACCTGGTTGCAAGCGTCGGGCAGAACCGCCTGAGCGGCAGTGGCGACTTCGGCGCGGCCGTGAACAGCGGCAACAACGCCGGCATCGGCGTGCAGCTGAACGTGCCGCTGTACACAGGCGGCTGGCGTGGCGCGCGCCAGGACGAGAGCCTGCGCCTGGTGGACAAGGCGGTGGCCGAGCGCGAACACCAGGCGCGGCAGGTTGCGCAGCAGACGCGTGCGGCCTGGCTCGGGCTGACCGTCGGTGCATCGCGCGTGGCCGCGCTCGAAGAGGCGCTGGGAGCCAGCCGCTCCAGGCTCGAGGCCACCCGCATCGGACGCCAGGTCGGCCAGCGCACGACGCTGGAACTGCTGAGTGCGGAGAACGAAGCCGCGGCGGCCGAACTGGTACTGCAGCAGGCCCGCGTGGCGCTGCTGCTCGACCGTCTGCGTCTGGCAGCGCTGGCCGGGCAACTGGACGAAAACCAACTGCGTACTGTGAATGCGGCCCTCGAGCAGCCCGCCCGCGGTGCCACCGAAGACTCCACACTGACCGGGAGACTGCCATGAAGCTTCAACGCAGCGCCACATTCCCCGCGGCCGGTTCACCGGCCCGCGCGACCGATCCGCAGCGCAGGCGCTGGCTGCGCGCCATCGGTGCGGCGCCGCTCGCGGCCAGCGTCGCCTCGACACCGGTGGGGGCGGCCGTGAAGACCCAGGCGCGCATCGTCATCGCCGGCAGCGGACTGGGCGGCATCGCCGTCGCCAGCCGGTTGATGAAGGAGCTCGACGGCGCGAGCGTGACGATCGTCGACGGCCGCGCACAGCATTATTACCAGCCGGGCTTCACGCTCGTGGCCACCGGCATCTGGCCGGTGGACAAGGTGCTCGATCCGACGGCAGGCTTCATCCCTGCCGGCGTGAAGTGGGTGCGCGACATGGTGGCCGAGTTCGACCCGGCGGCCAACGTGGTGGTCACCCGTAGCGGGGAGCGCATTCCCTACGACTACCTGGTGGTGGCCACCGGATTGCATCTCGACTATGCGCAGATCGAGGGCATGGACGTGGCCGCCATTGGCCGCAACGGCCTGGCCAGCGTCTACGCCGGCCCGCAGGCCGCCGAAGCCACCTGGACCGCGCTCGACGCCTTCCGCCAGAAGGGCGGCCAGGCGCTGATGACGCTGCCCGCCGGCCCGCTGAAGTGCGCCGGCGCACCTTTGAAGATGACCTTCATGGTCGCCGACCGGCTGCGCCAGTCGGGCACGCTGGACAAGTCCCGGGTCGACTTCCACACCGCGCTGCCCACCGGCACGGTGTTCGGCGTCAAGGTCGTCAACGACGACGTGCTGGCCCGTTGGAAGGCACTGGGCATTCAGAATCACTACCTGAGCAAGCTGGTCGCCGTGGACCCGGGGGCGCGCAAGGCCACCTTCGCCAGCCCGGAAGGTCAACGCGAGACGCTGGACTACGATTTCCTGCACGTGGTGCCGCCGATGCGCGCGCCCGATGTCGTCAAACAAAGCGACCTGTCCTGGAAAGAGGGCGGCTTCGCGCCGGGGGGCTGGCTGGAAGTGGACAAGGCCACGCTGCAGCACCGCCGCTACAAGAACGTCTTCGGCATCGGCGACATCAACGGCACCCCGCGCGGCAAGACGGCGGCCACGGTGAAGAAGGCTGCGCCGGTGGTGGCGCACAACCTGACGCAAGTGATCGCCGGCAAGGAACCCGACGCGCGCTTCGACGGCTACACCTCCTGTCCGCTGATCGTGCGCGAGGGATCGGCGATGCTGATCGAGTTCGACTACGACGGCAAGCTCACGCCCTCGCTGCCGATGATCGATCCGATGCAGGAGAGCTACCTGGCTTGGCTGATGAAGGTGCGCATGCTGAAGCCCGCCTATGTCTCGGTCCTGAAGGGCCGTGTCTGAACTTTGCAAGGAGACTCCCGTGTACGAAATCTGGTTGATGCTCAACATCGTCTGGGAGACGATGCTCGCCGCCTGGCCCCTGGTCCTGGCGCTGCTGGTCGGCTTTGTGCTGCTGCTCGGCCTGGCGCTGCGTCGCCGCGGCAGCGACTGGCGCAAGGCCTGGCGGGTGGCCCTCATCGGCGCTGTGGGCGTGGGCCTGCTCAGCTTCGTCGCCTTGCCGAGCCTGACGCAGTCGTCGCTGGGCGAGTTGCACTACTGGGTCGACTGGCTGGCGCTGGCCGGGCTGGCCGCCGGCTTTGCCGCGGCGGCAGCGTTGCTGCTGTTGCCGCTGGCCGCGCTGATGAACCGACAATCCGCCTGACCGAGCCAACGAGGAGCGAACCATGTCCGCAAGCCCAGTGAACTATCGAGAGCTGACGCACGGCGTGTCGGCCCGCCTGGCCGAGCTGCGCAACAGCACGCCCGAGGTGATGAAGGCCTTCAACGAACTGGGTCGCGCCGCCACGAAGGACGGTGCGCTCGACGGCAAGACCAAGGAGCTGATCGCCATCGCGCTGAGCGTGGCGGTGCGCTGCGACCCTTGCATCGGCTTTCATGCGCGCGCGCTGGTCAAGCTGGGCGCGACGCGCCAGGAACTGGACGAAGCGCTGGGCGTAGCCACCTACATGGGGGGTGGCCCGTCGCTGATGTACGCGGCCAGCGCGGTGACCGCCTTCGACGAGTTTTCCGCCGCGGGCCGCCCGGGCTGATCAGCCGCGCTGGCTCGGGTCTGCCTCGGGCTCGCGCTCGAGGACATGGGTCAGTTCCTGCTGTTCCGGCACCGAGCAGTTCCAGTGCCAGCGTTCGGCGATCGCCTGGCGCAGGCTGTCGGCGGCATCGGGCTCGCCAAGCACAGGGTAGAGCTGCTCGGGGGCGCAGGGCAGCGCGCCCAGCCAGTCCAGAAGGCTGCGGCGATCGGCGCGACCGCAAAGTCCGTCCAGCAGCGCCACCTCGGCCTGTGCCGGGACACGCTCCCCCTGCACCTTGATGCCGGACGCGCCGGCCAGCAGGGCGGCGCCGTAGCTGCCCGTCGGCGGGCAGCAGGTGTAGGCCACGGCATGGCGCCGATCGGGCAGCAGCTCGCGCAGCAGCCGACCCACCGCGTGGCCGAGGCTGACGCCCTCGGTGGTGATGAGCACGGCCGGCTTGCCGCTGCGAGCGACGTCCATGATCTCGTCGCCGCCGTCGGCGACCTGAATGCCGTCGAGCAGTCCGGGCCCGGTCAGGGCGGAGGCTTGCAGCTGCTCTGGGTGGTTCTGATACAGCGCCACGGCCTGTGCGGCGGTGCCGCTGTCCAGCCAGATCGGGTGATCGGGCATCCGCCCAAGACTTCTCAGGCGCTGCAGGCCGCGCAGCAGGTGCTGCAACGGCCCGGCGGCGTCCACCGGCAACAGCAGGCTTCCGCCGCGGGCCAGCGTGCGGTCCAGCAATCGCGCAAGGCGCGCCAAGGCTTCGGACGGGCGCGACGGGCGGTTGCCGCCTGCCGCATCGAGCAGCAGTCTGTCGGCGCCCTCGGGCCAGGCGGGCGGGCGCATCAGCTCGTCGTCCTGGCGGCCGAGCGCACCGCTGTACAGCAGAGAATGCGCGCCGCAGCGCAACTGCACGCTGCTCGCACCCAGCGCCAGACCGGCCGGGTGCAGCCGCAACTGGATCGCCGGCGCGGCGTCGACCCAGGCCTCGGGTTCGCAGGGCTGCAACTGCTCAAGCGCTCGGCCGGCCATATCCTGCGTGAACAGCGGCAGTGCCGGGCTGTGCACGCTGTAGCCCAGCCGATTGGCCTCGCGCGCCTCGGCTTCCTGCAGCCGGGCCGCCGCGGGGAGCAGCAGGCGGCACAGCTCGACGGTGCCCGGCGACGCATACACAGGGCCGCGGAAGCCCAGGTGCACCAGTAGCGGCAGGAACCCGCTGTGGAACGGATGGGCTTGCGTCAATACCACCGCGTCCAGACTGCCGCTCGGCAGGCCCAAGGTCGAGCGGTTGCGCAGCCGCAGCCGTTTCAGGCCCTGGAACAGGCCGCAATCGAGCAGCACCCGGTGTTTCTGATGCTCGACCAGCATCCTTGCGCCGGTGACGCTGCCGGCGCCGCCGAGAAAACGCAGTTGCATGCCCCTCCCACGTCGCGCGCGCGTGGCCCCGCGAATGGGGCATTCTTGGCGTCCTGCGCCGCGCCCGCGTTGATCGAGAGCAATGGCTGTTGCGACGCGGCGGCCTCGGTCGGTGCCCGGGCGGCCGGCGGTTGCAACCACGCTGCCGGGGTTCCCGGCTGATCAGCCGATGCTGTGCAGCAGCAGGGCCTGCAAGGCGTAGCGCAGGTTGTCTTCGAGCTCGGCTTCGCTGCCGAGCTGCCTGGCGATGCGCAACGGCCGCGCATCCTTGCTCGCCAGGCCGTCGAAGAAGCTGATGCTGCTGGCACGCCCGAGCTGCTGCACCAGCTCCGCGTCCGCACCCTGGCATTCGACCGCGTCGTAGAGCCGCGCGAGCACGCGGGCGGTGTGGGCGATCTCCTGCGCGTCACTCTGCGCACCCAGGCTCAGCCCGATATGCGCGACATGGGCACCGAGCTCGCCGGCGGCCCGTCGGAACCGCGCCGCACCCGGCTGCTGGTCGTCCGCGCACATCAGCCCCAGGTTCTTGCCCCGAAGCAGCGGCTGCACGCGCCCGGCCGCTGCGGCGCGCTGCAGGTTGCGCGCCTGCTCGAGCAACTGACGCTCCTCGGCGGACGCCAGGGCGGGCGGAGCGTGCTGCAGCACGGGCGTTCGCGAGGTGCGGGCGTGAGCCATGAAGGGCCGGATTGCAGGTTCGCTCATGGACAGTGGGCGAAGCCTAGCGAAGCCTGCGGGGCAGGGCTTGACCGGCATCAAGCGCCTGCAGCGTGCGCCCCATGTGACCTGCGTTGTCACCGTCTGTTTACACAGCGTTACCGAGTCGTCGCGGCCATTGACACTGGGTTTGCAGGCGCTGCCTAGCATGCACCGCAAGCCCCACGACAACCAACCCAGGAGACGAACATGCTCAGCAGCACCCCGAACGTGGCTGCCGTTCAGAAGCCGAATGGCGCAAGCCCGGTGTTGCCTCGAGCGGATGCGCAGGTCAACCACTGCATGAGCAAGTCGATCGCCGACGCGTTGGCCCTGCTGCAGGAGTTGTTTGCACCGCAGCGCCGCATCGTGCATACCGGCGACCGCATCTACCAGAGCGGCGAGCGCTTCGGGCACCTGTACATCCTGAACTCCGGCTTTGCCAAGATCGTCAACCTGGCGCCGGACGGGCGCGAGCTGGTGGTGGGGCTGAAGTTCCGCGGCGACTGGCTGGGCTTCGACGGCATCGCCACCAATGCCTACGCCTGTGATGCGGTGGCCATGGACACCGGCGAGATCTGGGTGCTGCGCTACGAGCAGTTGCTGGCCGCCTGCGTCGGCCGGCCCGAGTTGCTGAAGATGCTGCACGAAGCCATGAGCCGGGAGATGGCGCGCGACCGCGACTCGCTGATGTCGGTCTGCACCTTGAGCGCCGATGCACGCGTGGCCGACTTCCTGCGTTACTGGGCCGAATCGCTCGCGCGGCGCGGTCTGCGTACCGACCAGATCACGCTGCGCATGACGCGGGCCGAGATCGGCAACTACCTGGGCATGACGCTGGAGACCGTGAGCCGCTCGCTGTCGCGGCTGGCGCGCTGCGAGTTGATCCGCTTCGCCGAGAAGGGCCGGCGCGACATCGAGATTCCACAGGTCGAGGCGCTGGCCGAGTTCGTCCAGCGCAGCGTGGCGCCGGCCGACGTGGTGCTGCAGTAGTCCCGGCTCGCGACGCCTGTCAACCCGCGCGCTGCGGGTTCGTCAGGCGGGCCAGCGCCGCGGCCAGTTCGGCACGCCGGTAGGGCTTGCGCAGCAGCTCCCAGTCCTGCGGCGCATCGCGGTCGGCGTCGAGCAGCTCGGAGGAGAAACCGGACATCAGCAGCACCGCCAGTTGCGGCAGCCGCTGCTGCGCCAGCGCCGCGAGCTTCGTGCCGCGCATGCCGGCACCGAGCGCGATGTCGCTCAGCAGCAGGTCGAAGTCGGCTTCCGGGCCGAGCAGCAGCAGCGCTTGTTCGCCGCTGGAGGCGATGCTCACGCGGCAGCCCAGATCGTCCAGATAGCGCCGCACCACGTCGCGCACCTCGGCGTCGTCCTCGACCAGGAGCACCCGCAGACCGGGCTTCAGTTCCAGCGTGGCGGGCGCTTCGGCGTCTTCTTCGGCCGGCAGCTGCCAGGGGCGAGGCAGGTACAGCGTCAGCGTGGTGCCGACGTCGGGCGTGCTGTCCAGGGCCACCGCACCCCGCGACTGGCGCACGAAGCCGTAGACCGTGCTCAGCCCCAGCCCGGTGCCGCGGCCGGCTTCCTTGGTGGTGAAGAAGGGCTCGAACGCCCGTTGCTTGACCAATTCGCTCATGCCGGTGCCGGTGTCGGTGACGGCGATGGCGACGAAGCCGTCGTCCGACGCGCTCGGGTCGTCGAGGTTGTTGCGCACCTCGGCGGGCAACGACGCGCAGGCGGCCGCGCTGAAGCGCAGGCTGCCGCCCTCGCGCATCGCATCGCGGGCGTTGATGGCGATGTTCAGCAGCGCGGATTCGAGTTGTCCCGGGTCGGCCAGCACCGGCGGGCAGTCCGGCTCGACCTGCAGTTCGATGCTTATGCGCTGGTCGAGCGTTCGTCGCAGCATGTCGGTCAGCGAATGCAGCAATTGGCCGGCGTTCAGTGCGCTGGGCTGCAGCACCTGTCGCCGCGAGAAGGCCAGCAGCTTGCCGGTGAGTTCCGCGCCGCGTCGCGAGGCCCGGGCGGCAGCCGCCACCAGCTGCTGGGCATGCGCGTCGCTCGACAGCGAGGGCATTTCCTCGAGCACCTGCAGGTTGCCCTGGATGACGGTCAGCAGGTTGTTGAAATCGTGCGCGATGCCGCCGGTCAGCTGGCCGACGCTTTCCAGACGCTGCGCATGTTTCAACGCCTCCTCGGATTGCGCCCGCTGCAGGTTCGAGGCCAGCAGGTTCGACAGCGACTCGACGAAGCGCAGTTCGTCGGTGCCGAAATGCTGCGCCCGGCGCGAGCACACCACCAGCGCGCCGATCGGCCGGCCCCGGTCGGTCAGCGGCACGGCCAGCATGGCCTGCATGCCTGCCGCGCGGCAATGCGCGGGCAGGGGCCGCTTTGCGGAGTCCTCCGGGTCGGGGATGATCAGGGCGCGGTCGCTTTGCAGCACCTGGCCGGGCAGGCTCTGCGCGCCGCCCGCCACGCGCATGCCCAGGCTGTCGCCGGACAACAGGCCGACGCCGCTGACCAGCCTGAATTCGTCGCCGTCGGCATCGGCCAGGTAGACCATCGCGGTGTCGGCCTGCAGCGCATCGGCGGCCATGGTCGGAACCTGGTCCAGCAGCGACTTGATGTCGCGTGCGTCGACCGCCAGGCGGCCGACCCTGGCCAGCAACTCGCTGTAGCGGGCGCGCCGCAGCGCCTGCTGCACCCGCGGATAGGCGCCGACGTCGCGGATGGCGGCCACGACGAAGGGCTGGCCCTGATCCAGCAGCGGACTGAGCGCGATCTCGACCACGACCTCGCTGCCGTCCTTGCGCCGGGCCTGCAGGTCGGTCTGCAGGCCCATCGGCCGCGGCTGCGGCGACATGCCGTAGGCCCGTCGGTGTTCGGCGTGACGATCCCGCAGCGCCTGAGGCACCAGCCGATCGACGCTCAGGCCCTGCAGCTCGTCGAGCGCATAACCCAGCAGCCGTGCTGCGGCGGGATTGGCATAGCTGATGCGGCCGTCGGTGGCGACGAGCAGCAGCGCATCGGGCAGCGCCATGAACAGCGATCGCAGCAGCGTCAACTCGGTGCCGGCGTTCAAACCCTCGGCTTGCGGCGCGATGGCCATTGGCGACACCGGTGCGCCATCCGGAGGCGGCGGACGGGGTGGGTCCATGCGGTCCACAGTACTCAGGCCCTCACGCCACCTGCACGCCGGGCACCAGGATGTAGCCCGCGCCGCGCACCGACTTGATGATCTGCGGCTCGGCCGCATCCGGCTCGAGCTTGCGCCGCAGGCGCCCCACCTGCACGTCGATGGTGCGATCGAAGGGCGCCGCCTCGCGGCCGCGGGTGGCTTCCAGCAGGAAGTCCCGCGACAGCACCCGGCCCGGGTGTTGGGCGAAGGTGACGAGCAGGTCGAACTCGCCGCGTGTCAGCGCCACGGGCCGGCCACCCTGGTCGCAGAGCTGGCGCGCACCGATGTCCAACAGCCAGCCGGCAAAACGCAGCCGCTGCCGCGGGCCGGACGGCGCAGGAGCGGCGGCGGCCGGTTCCGCAGGCTGCATCCGGCGCAACACGGCCTTGATGCGCGCGAGCAGTTCGCGGAGGTCGAAGGGCTTGGTCACGTAGTCATCGGCGCCGACTTCCAGGCCCACGACCTTGTCGACCGCGTCGCCGCGCCCGGTGACGATCACCACGCCGCAGCCCCAGCGCTCACGCAGCTGCCTGGCAATGCCAAAACCGTCCTCGCCGGGAAGGCCCAGGTCCAGCAGCACCAGGGCCGGCGGGTCGTCGGCCATGGTCTGAAGCAGCGCCGTGCCGCTGTGCCACTGCGACACGCGGTAGCCGTGCGTCTGCAGATAGGTGGCCAGCAGCCGTGTGATGTCCAGCTCGTCGTCGAGCACGGCGATGTGGGTTTCCGGGGGCACGCGCGTCGGGCGGTTGTGGGCGACGGCCGCGAGGGTAGCAGCTTGGCGACATCCGGGTATTCAGGCACGCTGCGCCCCGGCATTCGGCGACACGCCGGTCGACAGCAGCGGGCAATACGGGGGGTCAGGCCGCCGGACCCAAGCCGAGCGGCGCCGGCAGTGCGTTGACGATGCGGCTGAACAGGGCGCGGTAGTCGTCCTCGGGCTGATGCCCGGTCAACGGATCCCGGTTGGCCGCGAACGCGGCATCCAACTCGGCCCAATCCTGCGCGGTCAGAACCTTTTCGGCCAGCGGCAGCACCTGCTTTTCCTCCAGCGACATGTGCTGGAAGTAGAAGTCGACATACTTCTGCACGGCCTGCTCGAAGGGCTCGCGCCTCGACTCGCCCATCATCTCGAAGGCCAGCAATGCATGCTCCAGGTCGCGGATGGCACGCTCGCCCTGGGCGTGGTCTTTGTCCAGGCGATCGAGCACGGCCGCCGCCTCGCCCGTGCGCTCGCGAAGCCGCGGGAACAACAGTTCGGACTCCTTGCGGTGGTGGCGCTGCTCCGGAAACTCGTCCATGTAGAAGAGCATGGCGCGCAACGTGGCGAAATCCGGCAGCGTGCCTTGTCGCCGGTGCTGGGCGAGCAACATCGGGATTGACCGCAGCATCGCCGCCAGGGCGGCATGCTCGTCGTGGATGATGCGCAAGGCGGCGTGGGACATGGTGGTTCCTCCTGAAACTGGGCGCAGCGTCGCATCGCGGTGCAGCGGCTGCCTTGCCGCAGATCAATCGTCCGGCTCGCCCGCCGGGGCTGTGGTCGTGGCGCGACGCGAGGCTTTCACTTGGCAGCGGGGGTATGAATCTTCTGCTGCGCGCCCAGAAAGACCAGCGCACTGTCGAACGCGGCGGCCGAGAAAGCCAGCGCAGCGGCGAAGTCGCGGTCGGACAGTTGTCGCGCCGCCGGCTTGCTGCGGTAGATGTTGGCGAACTCGCGCTCGCGGCCGGCCTGCACGAGGAGCTTGCCCACGCCGAGCGCCTCCAGCGACTTCCAGACCCGCGGGTTGTAGGAGCGCGTCAGCTGCAGCACGAAGGTGATCGGATCGTTGCGGCCCAGAATGGTCGCCATGCGCAGGATCAGCTCGAAGGGCAGGCCGACCTTGCCGCTTTCCACCAGCGCCATGAAAGTGGGATCCTTCAGTTCCAGCGCCGCACCCAGGTCGTCGAGCGTCAGGCCGGCGGCCTCGCGCGCGTCGCGCAACAGCGCCGAGGCCTTGGCCACGGCCGCCTTCGGCCCGGGCCGGCTGACGGAAGCCGCCGCCAGCGCCAGCGAAAGATCGGCCGCGTTGCCCACGCCGCCGATCAGCGTGCCGGTCCACGAATGCAGTTGGCGGGCCAATGAACGCACGGCGACGCCGCCAGCCTGTTGCAGCGACGGCAGGCCCACCGGTGGCGTCGGCTTGGCCGTCGAGCGCTTGGTGCGGCTCGCAAGGCGAGCGGGCTTGGTCGGGGTCGCGGTCTTGGGCATGGAGCTTTCCCTGAAGAGAGCGGCAGGACGCTGCGCAGAGCATACCCGCGAGACCGCATCGCGCCACCGGCAGCACCTGCGACGAGCCTTGAAGGCTAGCGTTTCGATGCAATATGCCCACACTATGGCGGGGCGTATGCGCCACGGCGCTGGGCCAGTCTCGAGTCGATAGAATGAAACATGCCTGAGGAAAAGCCGAAAGCTCCAGTGCCGGCGCCAGCGGTCCCCCGTCGCGACGATGGGCAGGGTGCGGTGGTGGCCGAGCGCAAGGCTCAGCGGACGAAGCCGCCGCGCATGTATCAGGTGCTGATGCTGAACGACGACTACACCCCCATGGAATTTGTCGTGATGGTTCTGCAACAGTACTTCCAGCGTGACCTGGAAACCGCCACACTGATCATGCTGAAGATCCATCATGAGGGTCGGGCGGTGTGCGGGGTCTATCCCAAGGACGTCGCCGCGACGAAGGTGGAATTGGTGGTGGCCGCGGCGCGACGCGTCGGCCATCCGCTGCAGTGCACTATGGAGGCCGCATGATCGCGCAAGAACTTGAAGTCAGCCTGCACATGGCCTTCGTGGAGGCTCGGCAGCAGCGCCATGAGTTCATCACCGTCGAGCACCTGCTGATGGCGCTGCTGGACAACCCGTCGGCTGCCGAGGTGCTGCGCGCCTGCGCCGCCAACATCGACGACCTGCGCAAGAGCCTGTCCACCTTCATCAAGGAGAACACGCCCACCGTCTCGGGCACGGAGGAAGTGGACACGCAGCCGACGCTGGGCTTCCAGCGGGTGATCCAGCGCGCGATCATGCACGTGCAGAGCACCGGCAGCGGCAAGAAGGAGGTCACCGGCGCGAACGTGCTGGTGGCGATCTTCGGCGAAAAGGACTCGCATGCCGTGTACTACCTGCACCAGCAGGGTGTGACCCGACTGGACGTGGTGAACTTCATCGCTCACGGCATCAAGAAGAACGAACCGCCGGAGCCGTCGAAGTCCAACGAGAGCGGTGGTGGCGAGAGCGAGAAGGAGGAGAGCGGTGATGCCAAGGGCTCGCCGCTCGATCAGTTCACGCAGAACCTGAACCAGCTGGCCCGCGACGGCCGCATTGACCCGCTGATCGGCCGCGAGCACGAAGTCGAGCGCGTGATCCAGGTGCTGTGCCGCCGACGCAAGAACAACCCGCTGCTGGTGGGCGAGGCCGGCGTGGGCAAGACGGCGATCGCCGAAGGCCTGGCCTGGCGCATAACGCAAGGCGACGTGCCCGAGGTGTTGGCCACCAGCACCGTCTACTCGCTGGACATGGGTGCGCTGCTGGCCGGTACCAAGTACCGCGGCGACTTCGAGCAGCGCCTGAAGGGCGTGCTCAAGCAGCTGAAGGACCAGCCGCACGCGATCCTGTTCATCGACGAGATTCACACGCTGATCGGCGCCGGCGCCGCCAGCGGCGGCACGCTGGACGCCAGCAACCTGCTGAAGCCGGCGCTGTCCACCGGCGCGATGAAGTGCATCGGCGCGACCACCTTCACCGAGTACCGCGGCATCTTCGAGAAGGACGCGGCACTGTCGCGGCGCTTCCAGAAGGTGGACGTGATCGAGCCGTCGGTCGAGCAGACCATCGAGATCCTGAAAGGCCTGAAGTCGCGTTTCGAGGAGCACCACGGCGTGAAGTACGCTGTCGGTGCGCTGCAGGCGGCGGCTGAGCTGTCGTCGAAGTACATCAACGATCGCCACCTGCCGGACAAGGCCATCGATGTCATCGACGAGGCCGGTGCGGCACAGCGCATCCTGCCGAAGAACAAGCAGAAGAAGACCATCACCCGCCTTGAGGTCGAGGAGATCGTCGCCAAGATCGCCCGCATCCCGCCGGCCAGCGTGTCCAGCGACGACCGTGGCAAGCTCAAGACGCTGGACCGCGACCTGAAGAGCGTGGTCTTCGGCCAGGATCCGGCGATCGACGCACTCGCCGCGGCGATCAAGATGGCGCGTTCGGGCCTGGGCAAGCCAGACAAGCCGATCGGCTCGTTCCTGTTCAGCGGCCCCACCGGCGTCGGCAAGACCGAGGTCGCTAAGCAGCTGGCCTACGTGCTGGGCATCGAGCTCATCCGCTTCGACATGTCCGAGTACATGGAGCGGCATGCGGTGAGCCGCCTGATCGGCGCGCCGCCGGGCTACGTCGGCTTCGACCAGGGCGGGCTGCTGACCG
>ERZ1645186.97-NODE-97-length-13370-cov-8.512880_pt1 | contig 13370 bp, 6 predicted proteins | sample MGYA00575349_ERZ1645186 | MGnify/ENA primary metagenome ERZ1645186 (study PRJEB40839, sample SAMN11282943) | freshwater sediment metagenome | isolation source: river sediment | host: Sediment | place: India: Nawabganj, Kanpur | collected 2015-12-17 ...
AGCCGCGGCGGTACTCGAACTTGTCCACCGCCTTCATCAGGCCGATGTTGCCCTCTTGAATGAGGTCGAGGAACTGCAGGCCGCGGTTGGTGTACTTCTTGGCGATCGAGATCACCAGGCGCAGGTTGGCCTCGATCATCTCCTTCTTCGCGTCGCGGCTGGCCTTCTCGCCCTCGTTCATCTTCTTGTTGATCTGCTTCAGGTCTTCCAGAGGCACCACGGCCTTCGCTTGCAGATCGACCAGCTTCTGCTGCAGCTCCTGCACCGCTGGCAGGTTGCGCGCCAGCACCAGGCTGTAGGGCTTGCCGGCGGCGATCTCGCGTTCGGCCCACTTCAGGTTCAGCACGTTGATAGGGAAGGTGCGGATGAAGTGCTCCTGCGGCATGCCGCACTTGTCCACCACGATCTTGCGGATCTCGCGCTCGTAGCGGCGCACGTCGTCGACCTGGCTGCGCAGGATGTGGCACAGCTTCTCGATGGTCTTCACCGTGAAGCGAACCGTCATCAGGTTGTCGCTGATGGCATGTTGCGACTTGTTGTAGGACGGCGACTTGTAGCCGTCGCGCTCGTAGGCCTTGCGCATCTTCTCGAACTGCGCGCGCATCTCGTCGAACTTGATCAACGCCGCCGTCTTCAGCTCCTCGAGCTTCTTCGTCAGCGCCTTGCTGCCGCCGGCGCCGTCGTCGTCGTCGTCCTCGTCGAACTCGTCGAAGTCCTCTTCGGCCACGTAGTCGTCGGCCTCGTCGTCGCTGACGAAGCCGTCGACGACCTCGGAGATCTTCATGTCGCCGGAGGCGATCTTGTCGGCCATCGACAGCAGTTCGGCGATCGTGGTCGGGCTGGCGCTGATGGCCAGCATCATGGCCTGCAGGCCGCCTTCGATGCGCTTGGCGATCTCGATCTCGCCTTCACGCGTCAGCAGCTCGACCGTGCCCATCTCGCGCATGTACATGCGCACCGGGTCGGTGGTGCGGCCGAATTCGCTGTCGACCGTGGACAGCGCCGCCTCGGCGGCTTCTTCGGCCTCCTCGTCGGTCGCGGTGGCGGTGTTGCTGCCGCTGATCAGCAGCGTGGCGGCATCCGGCGCCTGTTCGTAGACCGCGATGCCCATGTCGTTGAGCATCGAGACGATGGCTTCGAGGATCTCGTTGTCGACCAGCTTCTCGGGCAGGTGGTCGCTGATCTCCTGGTGCGTGAGGAAGCCGCGCGTCTTGCCCATCTTGATGAGCGTCTTCAGCTCCTGTCGGCGCTTGGCGACTTCCTCCTCGGTGAGCGTGGCCTCCTCCAGCCCGAACTCGCGCATCAGTGCGCGCTCCTTCGCGCGCGAGACCTTCATGCGCAGCGGCTTGGCCTTGGCCTTGCTCTCGGCTTCGGCGGCGCTCAGCTCGGCGTCGGCCTCCAGGTCGGCGAAATCGTCGTCCGCGGGCTCTTCAGCCTTCCGGGTCGGCTCGGGCAGCGCCTTGGCGCCGCGTTTGGGCTTCTGGGGTGCGGCGGGTGCCTTCGCGGCGGTCTTTGTTGCCGGCTGCGGGGCCGGCTTCGACGGTGCGGCGGCCTTGACCGGCGCAGCGATCTTCGCGGTTGCAGCCGCCTTGCCCGTTGCGGCGCCCTTCTGTGAGGCTGGAGTCGCAGGCTTCGTGGGTGCCTTCGCGACCGCCGGCGTCGAGGCCTTCGCGGTAGTGGTCGTGGCCGACTTTGCCGGCGCCTTGACCAAGGGCTTCGCCGCTGGCTTGGGGGCCAGGACGGCCTTCTTCTTTTCCGGCGTCGCCACAGCGGTGGTGGGCTTCGACTTCGCGGCAGGCTTCAAGGGGGCGGCAGGCTTCTTGGCGGTCATGCGATTCCTCGATGGATGGGCCGTTCTTGCAAGCGCGACGCGGCCACCGCGCAGGCTGCCGCAACGGTGCGCTGCCCGACCACGGTGCCCACGAAGGGCCGCTGCGGGCGCACGCCGCCGGCGGGCAGAATGCGAGAAGACTCGGGTCGGACGGTCAAGCTGACGAGAGCGCCAGTCCGGCGCAGCCCTTGCGGGTGATGTTGGCCTGTGGTGTTGACCCGTGTCGCGGGTGGCCGGGGCCCGGAGGTGCTGAACTCACGCCTGCCGCTCGAATGGCAAAGGTGGATTATACCCGCCGCCTCCCTCAGGCCGTCTGCCCGGCCGTGCCTGCCAGGGCCGCCTTCAGCGATGCGATGCGCTCGCGCAGTTCGCGCAGGCGCGCCAGGCCGGTCGCGTCGGGTTCGGCGCTGGCCAGCGCCTGCGCGTCGTCACCCAGAGCCACAACCCACATGCGTTGCAGCACGCGCTGCAGATCGGCGAAATCGTGCTCTTCGTCGGTGGCCACGGCGCTCAACCAGCCGCGCGCCTGGGTGGCCCAGCTCTCCGCGTCCATGGCCGCGTCGAGCGCGGTCGAGGTCTGCGGGCCGTGCTCGGTGATCTGTCGCTCCAGCCAAGCCAGCACCGCACCATGAACGCCGTCCAACTCGTGCAGCAGGCCCAGGTCCTCGCCGGACAGCTGCTCCCACCAGTCGTTGTGGCGCAGCAGCAGGCGCAAGGCCTGATCGGCCAGGCCAGCCGGTGCACGGCGGCCGGCAGGCCGCGCAGTGCGCGCCAAGGCCAACTGCGGCGCCTGGATCGGTGGCGCCGTTCGCGCATGGCGCGGCTCCGGCGCCGTCGGACGCCACAGTGCGACCAGTTCAGCCGTGTCGAGCTGGCCCTGGCGCGCCAGTTCGGGCAGCAGCTGGCGGCGCAGCGCACCGTCCGGCAGCGCCTGCCAAAGCGGGCGCGCCTGGGCCAGCATGCGCGATCGGCCTTCGGCACTGCCGAGATCGGCCCCATCGGCGGCGTGCTCGATCAGCTGGCGCGACAGAGGCACGGCCTTTGCGACCTGCTCGTCGAACGCGGCCGGGCCCAGCGCACGCACGTAGCTGTCGGGGTCGTGATCGGGCGGCAGAAACAGGAAACGCACGCTGCGCAGATCGGTGGCGTGCGGCAGCGCGGCCTCCAAGGCCCGGCCTGCGGCCCGCCGGCCGGCAGCGTCGCCGTCGAAGGCAAAGACCACCGCGTCGGTGAAGCGGAACAGCTTCTGCACGTGCTCGGTGGTGCAGGCCGTGCCCAGCGTGGCTACCGCATTGGCGAAGCCATTCTGCGCCAGAGCCACCACGTCCATGTAGCCCTCGACGACGAGCACATAGCCCTTGCTGCGCAGCGCGCTGCGCGCCTCGTAAAGGCCGTACAGCTCGCGGCCCTTGACGAACAGCGGCGTCTCGGGCGAGTTCAGGTACTTGGGCTCGCCGCCATCGAGCACCCGGCCACCGAAACCGATGACCTCGCCCTTGATCGAGCGGATCGGGAACATGATGCGATCGCGGAAACGGTCGTATCGCTTCTGCTCGGGGCCGTCGTCACCCTGCACGATGACCATGCCGGCTTCGACCAGCAGCGGGTCGTCGTAGCGGGGAAATGCGCTCGCCAGGCTGCGCCAGCCCGGCGGCGCATAACCCAGGCCGAAGCACTTGGCGATCTCGCCACTCAGGCCCCGCCGCTTCAGGTACTCGATGGCCTTTGGGTGCTCGCGCAGCTGGCGGCGGTAGTGGCCGGCAGCCCGCTCGAGCACCTCGTTCAGCGTGGCTTGATGGGCACGTGCCTGCAGGGCGCGCTGCTGCGCGGCCTCGTCCTGCGGGTCGTCCGGGACCGCCATCCCGACCTGCTGCGCGAGATCCGCCACGGCATCTCTGAAGCTCATGCCCGAATGCTCCATAAGGAAGCGGATCGCGTCGCCGTGCGCCCCGCAACCGAAGCAGTGATAGAACTGCTTGGCCGGGCTGACGCTGAAGCTAGGCGACTTCTCGCCGTGAAAAGGGCACAACCCCATGAGGTTGGCGCCGCTCTTCTTCAGCTCGACATGACGCCCCACGACGTCGGCGATGTCGACGCGTGACAGCATGTCCTGAAGAAAGCCGGCAGGGATCACCGCGGCAGTCTACTCAAGGCCGCGGACACGGGTGTGCCGCGAGGAGCTCTAGCCGCCGCCTGCCGAACGTGCGCCGGACGGTCCGCCGGCGGCGGTCAATGCGAACAAGCCGCGGTATTCGGGAATCCAGCTGGAAACGTGGGCCGCGGGCATCGGCGCGGCGATGCCGGTGCCTTGCCCGACGTGGCAGCCCAACTCCAGAAGTGTGCGTGCCTGCGCCGGTGATTCCACGCCCTCGGCGACGACCACGCATTGGAAGGTGCGTGCCAGGCCGATCACGCCTTCGACGATGGCGCGGTCCTGCGCATCGTCGAGCATGTGGTTCACGAAGGATCGGTCGATCTTCAGCACGTCGACGGGCAGCTGCTTCAGGTAGGTGAGTGTGGAGTAGCCGGTGCCGAAATCGTCGAGGGCGAAGCGGACCCCCAGTTCACGGCAGCGCGCCAGCAGGGCGGACGTGGCTTCGATGTCGGCATGTGCGGCCGTCTCCAGCACCTCCAGCTCCAGGGCGCTGGCCGGTGCGTCCGGGAAGCGTGCCAGCAGTTCGGCCAGGCGCTGCGCGAAGTCCGGCTCCTGCAGATGGCGCGCCGAGACGTTCACGCTGACCGAGATGTCGTGTCCTTCGCGTCGCCATTGCGCCAGATGCTCCAGCGCCTGGCCCAGCACCCAGTCGCCCACCCGCGACGATAGGCCGGTGTTCTCGATCAACGGTAGAAACTGCGCCGGGGCGATCAGCCCGTGCTGCGGATGATCCCAGCGCAACAGCGCCTCCAGTCCGAGGACGACGCCGCGCCGCATGTCCACCTTGGGCTGGTAGTGCAGAGTGAACTCGCGCTTGTCCAGTGCCTCCTGCACGCGGCCGATGGCCATCACGCGCTCTTCGTTGCGCCGGCGGTTTTCCGGGTCGAAGAACTGGTAGCCGTTGCGGCCGGCCTGCTTGGCGCCGTACATCGCATGGTCGGCATGGCGCAGCAGCGTGTCGGCATCGCTGCGGTCGATCGGGTACACCGTGATGCCCATGCTCGCGGTGACCTGCACCGGGTCGACGCCAGGGTCCACCACGTAGGGTTGCGCCACCACGCGCAGCACGCGCTCGACAGCCAGCCGGGACTCCTCCATCGTCGAGGCGCGCAGAAGCAGCACGAACTCGTCGCCCCCCAGGCGGCCCGCCGCGTCGGACCAGAGTTCGTTGCTGCGCAACGCGCTGCGCAGCCGTCCCGCCAGCTCGATCAGCAGCCGGTCGCCCGCGGCATGACCGAAGCGGTCGTTCACCGGCTTGAAGCGGTCCAGATCCAGATAGCACACCGTGAGCAGGTGGCCGTCCGCGTCGGCCGCGGTCATCGCCTGCGTCAGCATCTGCATCAGGCGTGCACGGTTGGGCAGGCGCGTCAACTCATCGAAGTGCGCCTGCCGCTCCAGGCGGTCGCGCTGCTGGCGCTGCTCGGTGATGTCGGTGATCACCAGCACGTGGTACTGCACCTGTCCGGCCGCGTCGCAAACGGTGGAGATGGTCACCTGTAGCGTGCAGGCCTCGCCATTGCGGCGACGTTCGACGACCTCGCCGCGCCACCGGCCGGTGCTGCGCAGACTCGACCACATCAGCAGCCGCTGCTGACGCACCAGCGGGTCCGCTGGCGAAGGGCGCAGCATCGCCGGCACGCTGCCGATCAGCTCCTCGCGGGTCACGCCCAGAATCTGCGTGTAGGCCGGGTTGAGGTCGACCACGCGCAGTTCGGCGTCGGCGATCAGCAAGCCTTCGTGCAGATGCTGGAACAGCCCGGATGACAGGCGCTGTCGCTCGCGCGCGTCGTGCAGCTCGCTGCTGTCCGACAGCGTGGCGATCAGCCGCGCCGCCTGGCCATGATGGTCGCGCTCCACGACCAGAACCTGGACGTCCAGCCAGCGCCAGCCCTCGGCCGCGCGCACGCGCACCTCGCGATGCGCCCGCGACTGCGCGCCGTGCCGCAGCTGATCCAGTGCGCGTTGCAGGTCGCCGCGGTCCTCGTCGTGCAGACAGGCCATCCAGGCCGCCAGCGAGGACGATTCAATTCCGCTGAGCTCCTTCCATTTGGCCGAGGTGCGCCCCTGGTCATGGCCGGGGCGCCACTCGGCGACGCCCAGCCCGGCGCCTCCAAGCGCCAACAACCAGCGTCGCTCGACGCCCTGGCCTTCACGCGTCAGCAGATGTACCCCCAGCACGCTGAGCAGCACCGTGGCCGCAAAGGACAAAGCGGGTGCCAAGGCGCCGGTGGCGGGCAGCAGCGCAAAGACGCCCAGCCCCTGCGCGCCACCCCAAGAGGCAACCATCGCCAGCAGCGCCCCGGCTGCCGAGGCCACACCGATGCCTGCGACCACGGTCAGGGCTGCCAGCAGCGCCATGGGCAGGCTGGCCAGCACCAGGAGCCAAGCGCCCTGCGTGGCGGGTAAGCTGAAGGCGAGCAGGGCGCTCAGCAGCAAACCCAGCAGCAACCACAGGCTGGCATTGCGGCGCGGCGATTCGAGTGCACGACGAAGCGTCGAGCGATTCATGGAAATCAGGGGGAGCGCTGCCAGCAGCGCACCGGCCCAGCGGCCGAGCACGGCCAGCGGCAGGCTGCTGGATGCGGCAGGCGGCGATGACGCGCCCCACGCGGCCAGCAGCGCGGTACTCACGAGCGTACCTGCCAGGGCTGCCGCCAGGCACAACACCACCAGCAGCCCGATGTCACGGCGCCGATCCAGGCCTGGATCGAAGCGCAGTCGCCGAAGCGCCCAGGCTCCCAATGCGGCCCCGACGAGGTCGGCCACGACCAAGGACGCAACCAGCGCACGTGAACTGCTCGCGTCGGCCAGCAAGGCCATGGCAGCAAGACCTACGCCTAGCAGGCCGACCCATGCACCCCAGCGCAGGAATGCGGCCAGCAGCAAGCCCAGCGGAATGCACAGCGGCGTGGCCGGCCCGGACAGCCCGATGCACACCTGAACGGCAAGCCCATAGGCCAACGCGACGATCAGCATTCGCTGCAGTCGCAACGGCAGCGACGTCCCTACAGAAGCCGGCGCGGCAACGGTTTGGGAGTCGTGAAAGGGAGTCATTGCAGACCGAGACGCAGCACGCGACCGATCCTAAGCATTGCACCACCGCGCGGCTGAGGGACAAGCCCTGCCCCTAGATTGAAGGGGCAGCATGTCGCGCCGATTCTCGAAACTCCGCTTGCCGGCTCGAATACCCGCTGCGACGACGGGTGCCACGGTATCTCGAGTCGGAAGCTTCAGACGGCGAAATCGCTGAGCTTGGCGCCCGCGGCCAACGCCTGTTTCAACCACCGGGGTTGCAGACCGCGGCCAGACCAAGTATCTCCCGTGCTGGCATCGCGGTACTTGGGGGCGACTTTGCCGCCGGCCCGTTTCGGGGACGCAGCTTTTGCGGAGATGTCGGCCGGCGTCAAACCATGTTCGGCCATCAAAGCGCGCACTCTGGCGATGGCGTCTGCCCGTTCGGCCCGCTGTGCTTCGGCGATTTGCTGTTCTATCGCCGCCTTTTGGGCGAGAAGTTCACTGACGGTTGTCATGAAGAGGAATCCCGCAATATTGGAATGTTCTTGGATTATCTCCTTACCCGGATCCAAAATGCACAACAACGGGTATCAGGGGATACCCGAAGCCGTTGTGGCGTCAGCAGATAGCAGCCCGGCCTTCAAGCCGACGGCGGCACGTAGCCCGCTGGCTGCTCCGCGCCGGCTCCAAAGAAGAACTGCTCCATCTGCCGTGCCAGATACTGACGCGCACGGGCGTCCGCGAGATTCAGCCGGTTTTCGTTGACGAGCATCGTCTGGTGGCGCTTCCACATCTCGAAGGCCTCCTTGCTGACGTTATCGAAGATGCGCTTGCCCAAATCTCCCGGATAGGGCGCGAAGTCCAGTCCAGGGGCTTCCTTCTTCAAGTAGATGCATTGCACCATGCGTGTCATCGTCGACCTCCATGCAGGCTTTGGGTTTGGGGTTTCAGGCCAGTTTCTTGACGAGTACCGCCGAGCGACGGTCCCAGTTGTAATTCTTCTTGCGTGCCTCGGGTAACTGGTCGGGATCGGACTGGACGAAACCCCGCTTGATAAACCAGTGCATCGTGCGCGTACTCAGCACGAAGATGCTGGTCAAACCCAGCGAACGCGCCTTTTGCTCGATGTGCTTGAGTATTCGCTCCCCGTCGCCCTGACCCTGCACATCCGGCGAAACCGTCAGTGCCGACATCTCGCCAGTACGGGCTTCGGGATAGGGGTACAGCGCCGCGCAGCCGAAAATGATGCCGTCGTGCTCGATGACGCTGTAGTTGGCAATGTCACGCTCGATCTCGGTGCGTTCGCGCCGCAGCATGGTCCCGTCGCGCTCGAAGGGCTCGATCAGTTGCAGGATCGCGCCGACGTCGTCGGCCGTGGCCTCGCGCAGGCTTTCCAGCTTCTCGTCAACGACCATCGTGCCGATGCCGTCGTGAGTAAAGATCTCGAGCAGCAGCGCGCCGTCGCGCGCGAAGGGCAGGATGTGCGAGCGCTCGACGCCGCCTTCGCAGGCGCGCACGCAGTGCTGCAGGTAGAACGCCGTGTCGCTGGGCTGCGTGGCGCTGGGCAACCTGGCCAGCATGCGCTTGGCGTCGGCCAGCGCCAGCTCGGTATCGATCGGGCTCTCCGGATCGTCCTGCCGCTCGCGTATGCCGGGCACCTCGGTCATGAAGAGCAGCTTGTCGGCGTGCAGCGCGATGGCCGTGCTGGTGGCCACGTCCTCCATCGTCAGATTGAAGGCCTCGCCTGTGGGCGAGAAGCCGAAGGGGCTGAGCAGCACCAGCGCGCCGATGTCGATGGCGCGGCGGATGGCCAAGGCATCCACCCGCCGTACCAGGCCGCTGTGCATGAAATCCACGCCGTCGACGATGCCCACCGGACGGGCGGTGAGGAAGTTGCCCGACACCACGCGCACGGTGGAATTGGCCATCGGCGTGTTCGGCAACCCCTGTGAGAACGCCGCCTCGATCTCGAAACGCAACTGGCCCGCGGCCTCCTGCGCGGCGTCGAGCGCCACGGCGTCGGTGATGCGCAGGCCGTGGCTGAAGCGACTCACGTGCCCCTTGGCGGCGAGCTGCTCGCTGACCTGCGGGCGAAAGCCGTGCACCAGCACCAGCCTGACGCCCATGGCCTGCAGGATGGCCAGATCCTGAACGAAGTTGTTCAGCTTGCCGGCCTGGACCAGTTCGCCGGCCATGGCCACCACGAAGGTCTTGCCGCGGTAGGCGTGCATGTACGGCGCCACTGCGCGGAACCACGGCACGAAGGTGTGGGGGAAGACAAGGCTCACCCGATGGATTGTGCCGCAGCCCCCTGGCCACCACAGGCTGCGCAGGGTGCCGCGGATAATCCGCGGCCCGTGACGCAGCGCCCCGCATCCCCCGTTCCGCCGATCGCGTTTCCCGAGTCGCTGCCGGTCAGTGCGCGGCGCGACGAGATCGCGCGCGCGCTGCAGCAGCACCCGGTGGTCATCGTCTGCGGCGAGACCGGCTCGGGCAAGACCACGCAGCTGCCGAAGATCGCGCTGCAACTGGGCCGCGGTCTGGGCGCCGGCGGCAAGGGGCTGATCGGCCACACACAGCCGCGGCGCATCGCCGCGAGTTCGGTGGCAAAGCGCATCGCACAGGAGCTGGATTCGCCTTTGGGCGAGGTGGTGGGCTTCAAGGTGCGCTTTCAGGACCGGCTGCAGAGCGGCGCCTCGGTCAAGCTGATGACCGACGGGATCCTGCTGGCCGAGACGCAGAGCGACCCGCTGCTCAATGCCTACGACACGCTGATCGTCGACGAGGCGCACGAGCGCAGCCTGAACATCGATTTCCTGCTCGGCCACCTGCGGCAGATCCTGGCCCGGCGGCCGGACCTGAAGCTGATCGTCACCTCGGCCACCATCGATGCGGAGCGTTTTGCCGCACATTTCGCGGGCGCGCAGGGGCCGGCGCCGGTGATCCAGGTCTCTGGGCGGCTGTTCCCTGTCGAGATCCGCTGGCGCCCCTTCGAAGACAACCGCCAATACGGCCTGGACGACGCCATCGCTGACGCCATCGACGAACTGTGGCGCGAGGGCGGCGCGGGCGACGTATTGGTGTTCCTGCCCGGCGAGCGCGAGATCCGCGACGCTGCCGACCACCTGCGCCAGCACTTCGCCAAGGCGCAGCGCGGCGGGCCGGCACCGGAGGTGCTGCCGCTCTTCGCCCGGCTGTCGCAGGCCGAGCAGGACCGCGTCTTCGAGGTGGGCAACGGCCGGCGCATCGTGCTCGCCACCAACGTGGCCGAGACCTCGCTCACCGTGCCGGGCATCCGCTACGTGGTCGACAGCGGGCTGGCACGGGTCAAGCGCTACAGCTACCGCAGCAAGGTGGAACAGCTGCAGATCGAGCCCATCAGCCAGGCGGCGGCCAACCAGCGCGCCGGCCGCTGCGGCCGCGTGGCCGACGGCATCTGCATCCGGCTGTACGACGAGGCCGGCTTTGCCGCGCGGCCGAAGTTCACCGACCCTGAAGTTCTGCGCTCGTCGCTCGCCGGCGTGATCCTGCGCATGAAGTCGCTGCGCCTGGGCGCGGTGGAGGACTTTCCGTTCCTGGAGGCGCCGCCTCGCAAGGCCATCGCCGACGGCTACGCGCTGCTGGCCGAGCTCGGCGCGGTGGACGAGGGCAACGAGCTGACCGCCACCGGCCAGTCGCTGGCGCGGCTGCCGCTGGACCCGCGCGTCGGCCGCATGATCCTGGAGGCTCGCGATCGGCAGGCGCTGCACGAGGTGCTGATCATTGCCGCGGCATTGAGCGGGCAAGACGTGCGCGACCGGCCGCTGGAGCAGCAACAGGCGGCCGACGAGAAGCACAAGCTCTTCGACGACGAGAAGTCGGAGTTCATGGGTACGCTCAAGCTGTGGCACTGGATCGAGCAGGGTCGCGGCGTCCACGGCCATGCCGGCCAGAAGCACGAAGCCACCGACAGGCACAAGCTTTCCAACCGCCAGCAGGAGCAGCGGCTGCGCGAGCAGTTCATCAGCCCGCGGCGTGTGCGCGAATGGCGCGACATTCACTCTCAGCTGCACACCGTGGTGGCCGAGCATGGCTGGCGGCTCAACGGCACGCCGGCCACCTACGAGCAGATCCACCTGTCGATGCTGGCCGGGCTGCTGGGCAATGTCGGCGTCAAGGCCGAGGACGACGACTTCTATCTGGGCGCGCGCGGCATCCGCTTCTGGCGCCACCCGGGCGTGAACCTGAGCAAGCGGCCGGGCCGCTGGATCGTCGCGGCCGAGCTCGTGGAGACCACGCGGCTCTACGGCCGCGGCCTGGCCGGCATCGAGCCGCACTGGCTGCCGCTGATCGGCGGCCACCTGCTGAAGAAGCAGCTGCTCGAGCCGCACTGGGAGCGCAAGGCGGCCGAGGTGGTGGCGCTGGAGCGGGCCACGCTGTACGGGCTGGTGGTCTATGCCAACAGAAGAGTCAACTTCGGCCGGGTGGACCCCATCGCCGCACGCGAGATCTTCATCCGCCATGCGCTGGTCGATGGCGACTGGGACACCAAGCTACCCTTCCTGGCGCACAACCGCAAGCTGATCAGCCAGGTGCAGGAGCTGGAGCACAAGAGCCGCCGCCAGGACGTGCTGGTGGACGACGCGCTGATCTTCGCCTTCTACGACCAGCAGCTGCCGGCCGACGTGTGTTCGGGCGCCAGCCTGGAGCGCTGGTTTCGCGACGAGGTGAAGCGGCAGCCGAAGCTGCTGCAGCTGTCGCGCGAGGAGCTGATGCGCCACGAGGCCGCCGGCATCACCACCGAGGCCTTTCCGAAGCTGGTGCGGCTGGGCGGCGTCGACTGCGCGGCCAGCTACCTGCACGAACCCGGCGACGAGCGCGACGGCCTGACGGTGACGGTGCCGATCTATGCACTGAACCAGGTGGCCGACGAGCGCTGCGAATGGCTGGTGCCGGGCATGCTGGCGCCGAAGGTGCTGGCGTTGCTGAAGAGCCTGCCGGGCAAACCACGCGCGCGGCTGCAGCCGCTGGCCGAGACGGCCGAGAGCTTCGTGCGCGAGGTGCCCTTCGGCCAGGGCTCGCTGACCGATGCGCTGCTGGAGGCCGTGCGCGCGCGCACCCAGCTGCCGCTGCAGCGCGCCGACTTCAAGCTGGACATGGTGCCGGCACATCTGTTCATGAACTTGCGCATCGTCGACGAGCACGGGCGCCAGCTCGGCATGGGCCGGCACCTGGCGGCGCTGAAGGCCGAGCTGGGCACGCAGGCGCGCTCGGCTTTCCAGGCGCTGGCGGCGTTGAAGCGGCCTTCACCGGCCCCGTTGGCCCCGGCGGCGCCGAACAAGGCGGGCGAGGGGCTGGGCGTGCAAGCCACGGTGACCGTGCGGGTGCACAAGTCTGCTGCGTCGATCGAGGCCAAAGCGCCCGAGCGCTACACCGCCTGGAGCTTCGGCGAGCTGCCCGAGCTGATGGAGCTGCGCCAGGGCGCGCAGACGCTGATCGGCTTTCCGGCGCTGATCGACAAGGGCGCGCACGTCGAGATCGAGGTCTTCGACGAGCCCGAGGTCGCCATTGCCCGGCATCGCGCCGGCCTGCGCCGGCTGGTGGCGCTGCACATCAAGGAGCCGATGAAGTACCTGGAGAAGAACATCCCCGACCTGCAGCGCCTGGGCGCGCTGTACATGGGCCTGGGCACGCTGGAGGAGCTGCGTCAGCAGATCGTCGACGTGGCACTGGACCGCGCCTTCCTGGCCGAGCCGCTTCCCACCGATGCGCAAGGTTTCGAGGCCCGCGTGGCCGAAGGCCGCACGCGGCTGAACCTGATCGCGCAGGAAGTGGCGCGCTTGGTGGGCGCGGTGCTGACCGAACACGCCGCGGCCAGCCGCAAGCTGAAGGATTCACGCCCGCCGAAGGACGTGGCCGAGGACATCGCCGCACAGCTGCAGCGGCTGGTGGGCAAGCGTTTCGTCGTCGACACGCCCTATGCGCAGCTGCAGCACCTGCCGCGCTATCTGAAGGGCATCACGTTGCGGCTGGACAAGCTGAAGGCCGACCCGGCGCGCGACGCCGCGCGAATGACCGAGGCGCGCATCGCCGAAGCACGCTGGCTGAAGCGGGTGGTGGAGATGAAGGGCCGCCGCGATGCGCGCCTGGACGAATACCGCTGGCTGCTGGAAGAGCTGCGCGTCAGCCTGTTCGCGCAGGAATTGCGCACGCCGCAGCCGGTCAGCAGCAAGCGGCTGGACAAGGCCTGGAGCCAGCTTTCAAGCTGACTCCAGGCGTTGCGGTGAAGGCTGACATCTGCCCGCAGGGCATGTCATGCCGGAACCACAAGATCCCCTGGAGCCAGCTTTCAAGCTGACTCCAGGCGTTGCGGTGAAGGCTGACATCTGC
>ERZ1645186.101-NODE-101-length-12955-cov-7.778372_pt1 | contig 12955 bp, 8 predicted proteins | sample MGYA00575349_ERZ1645186 | MGnify/ENA primary metagenome ERZ1645186 (study PRJEB40839, sample SAMN11282943) | freshwater sediment metagenome | isolation source: river sediment | host: Sediment | place: India: Nawabganj, Kanpur | collected 2015-12-17 ...
GCGCGATCCCAGTGGGCGGCCCGGGCTACCGAGCGACATCCAGAACTGATCCCCGACATTGAGTTCTGACCCCCGGTTGATGATCTGCGGTGCCGCTCACGGCCTCGGCGCCCTGTCGGACGGGACTCCCTCGGGCGCGAAGCGTTTGGACGAGAGCACTACGCGAGTCTCGGTGATGGATCCGAGCTCAGATTAGGCCACTCGCCGCACGCGGCCAATTGGACCTTGGTCCCATCCCGCGGCGACCCGGCTCGAGCCGGGTCGAGGTCGACTCACAGCAGCCACTCGATCGGCAGCACCGACATCACGCCGACGCCCAGGCGACGCATCGCACTCGTTTCCGGCTCGGTGTCGAACACCTTCTCGCCCGTCGCGCTGAGCTCCACCCACTCCAGGCTCCGGCCATCGGGCGACAGGCGCACCTCGTAGGCCACTAGCGGCACCTGGGTTTCGAAGCCCTCGGCCAGCCCGCGGGCAAGCACCGGGCTGTCGATGACCAGGCCCATCTCGGTGTTCAGCAGCGCCGAGCGGGGGTCGAAGTTGAACGAGCCGACGAAGATGTGCTCGCGATCGACGGCAAAGGTCTTGGCATGCAGGCCCGACGACGAACTCGAGCCCATGCCGCTGCGGCCGTCCGGCAAGTCCTGCACAGCCGTCGGCTTGAGTTCGTACAGCTTCACGCCGGCGCGCAGCAGCGCGACCCGGCGCTTGGCGTAGCCGGCATGCACGGCGCTCACGTCGGAGGCGGCCAGCGAGTTGGTGAGGATGCGCACCGCCACGCCGCGGCCGGCCAATGCCGTGAGCGCAGCCGTGCCTTCCTCACCCGGCACGAAGTAAGGCGATACCAGATCCAGCGATATATGGGGCAGGCCAATGGCCCGTACCAGCTCAGGAAACAGCAGCAGGTCGACCCGCTGGGTGGTGTCGAGGGTCTTGGCCGGATCGTCGTGCACGAGCTGCGCGCGGGCCCATTCGAAGCTGAGTGTCTGGGCCAGCAGGTCGCGCACCACTGGCGTGGTGCGCACGGCCTCCAGATAGGCCACGGCGTGCGGATCCGTCCGCGCCGCGGCGAAGCGCGCCTGCAGCTCGGCTGCCGCCTGCGGGCCGGACGGGGCGAGCAGCCCCGCCGCCGGGTAGGCCGAGGCGCTGTTCCAGTACAGGTCGAACTGCTTCGAAACCTCGGCGACCACCGGGCCCACTGTCGCCACGTCCAGGTCGGCGAACACCATGCCGTCGCCCACGCCGAAGTATTCGTCGCCGATATTGCGCCCACCCACGACCGTTACCTGGTTGTCGGCGGTAAACGATTTGTTGTGCATCCGCCGGTTCAGGCGGGCGAAGTCGGACAGGTAGCTCAGCCCTCGGGCACCCCGCTGCACGAAGGGGTTGTACAGGCGCAGCTCGATGTTCGGGTGTGCGTCCAGCGCTGCCAGCGTCGGGTCCATGCCCGCCGTGTTGTTGTCGTCGAGCAGCAGCCGCACGCGCACGCCACGCTCGGCCGCGTGCCACAAGGCCTCGAAAAGCAGGTAGCCCACCGCGTCGCCATGCCAAATGTAGTACTGCGCGTCGATCGACCGGTCCGCGGCGGCCGCCAGCACGGAGCGCACCGCAAAGGCGTCGCGTGCGCTAGGCAATGCATGGATGCCGTTCTTGCCCGGATGCGCGCCAACCAACGGGGTCAGGGCGCGACCCAGCCGGGTGCCGGCGGTGTCGGCGAGTGCCACGCTGGCGGTACGCCTTTCCAGCGAAGGCAGCTGTGCCGCACAGCCGACCAGCAGCGCGGCCAGCACGCAGACGAGCGTACGCGGGCGATTGGGGTGTGAGCCGGTTCGGTTCATGTCGGACTCCGATGGAAACGCGCCTATCGCCCAGGGCGGCGGCGACACCCTGGGCCCGGCTTTGATGATGCTCCTACTCGTTTCGCGTGGCGGACACCGTAGTACGCCTGCTCCAGCGGCGCAGCAACGCATTCAGCACGATCAGGCCGGCGCCGCAGGCCGTCGCCAACAGGATCAGTTCTCGCATGGCAGCTGGCTGCGCGATGGCACCCACCGGCTTCTGCGACGAGTCGACACCAGCCAGCGATTGTTCTAGCCTGCCGAGCCGGCCATCGATCAGCTTCAACTCGTGGCCCCGCAGCCACTTGTCCAGCTCCGTGAACTGGTGCTGTAGCGGGCTGGTCCGCAGATCTTCATGTGACCAGTCGATGGCCTCGGTCCAAGGTCAACCGTCCGATCGCCACAACCAACTCGCGGAACTGGTAGCTCGCGCAGGTGGAGACGCGCTACTTCGGCCCTGTGGAGTCTGAGCAAAGAACTGCTCGCGATTTGCTATCAGCAAGGCTAGCGTGTCGCTGTGCAATCTTGGGCCGGCGTCAGCCGGGATCGCTGGTTAATCTCCGACCGGCGTCAGCGGCGCGGCGTCTGTTCTCCTGCCATTCCTCGGCATTCTTCATCGCCTGCAATTCGATGGTGACCTTGTCGATCTTGCCGGTGAATTCATACGGCGCCGCAATTCCATAGTTCTCGACGACCGGCGTCTCTCCATCCCGACCGACATCGGCTCCCTCCTCGACGGAGAAGATCATCCCCTGGGTGTGTTCGATCCGGCCTTCGGCCACCTTCCGGCCGTTGACGAAGAGGGTCCCCGTACCGCCATTGCCGATGCCGCCACCATCGTAGGCAAACTCATAGCGGAGGGTCGCCTTGCCCACGGGCACACTTTGCTTGCCGGCAATGGTGAATCGCTTCAGACCCAGGTAGTTGTAGGTATAGGTCGGCTTCCCGTCCTTCAGATAGAGGCTCCAGCCACCGAACCTGCCGGCCTGGGCGAGGATGACCCCCCGGGCACCTCCTTTGGGTATCTGCAGCTGAGCAGTGACCGTGTGCGACCGGTTCTTGGTGTTGATAAACACGTTCTCCGACAGGCCCGTCATGCCTTCGTAGACCGTCAGCGACGTCCGACCGGCCATCAGGTCAGGGCGGCCGACGAGCGCGGCGTTGAAGCGTTCCAGCTTGCGGTCATCAAGCGGCAGAACGTTGTACTTGACCGCCTCCTTCATGAAGAGATCCTGCATTTCCTTGAGCTTGTCGGGAAGCTTGCGTGCAAGGTCATCCGCCAGGCTGAAGTCGGTCCGCGTATCGTAGAGCTCCCACTTGTCGTTCTCGAGCGTGGCCCGCGGTTTGCCGGTCTCCCACGGCGCCCCGTGAACCGTGCCGGCGAGCCAGCCGTCGTGGTAGATCGCCCGATTTCCATAGAGCTCGAAATACTGGGTCAGACGGCGGTCCTTGGCATCTGCGTCAGCGAAGGTGTAAAGCATGCTCACGCCTTCGATGGGAACCTGGGGAATGCCATTCACCAAGCTTGGCTCCGGCAGCGTTGCAGCCTCCAGGATTGTGGGTGCGATGTCAATGACGTGGTGCCACTGCGTGCGCAGTTCGCCTCTTGGCTTGATGCCCGCGGGCCAGTGCACGACTAGCCCGTTGCGCGTGCCGCCGTAGTTCGACGCAACCATCTTGGTCCAGGTGAAGGGTGTCGCCCCGGCAACCGCCCATCCCGCGGCGTAGTGGTTGTAGGTCATCGGGCCGCCGAGCTGGTCGTAGACCTTCAGGATGTCCGCGACTTTTTCCTGCACCCCGTTGATGTAGGTCATCTCGTTGAACAAGCCGCTCATTCCGCCTTCGGCGCTGGGCCCGTTGTCGCCGACGATGTAGAGGACCAGCGTGTTGTCGAGTTGACCTTGTTCTTCGACGGCCTTGATCAGCCTGCCGATCTCGGCGTCGGCGTATTCGGCGTACGCTGCAAACACCTCCATCTGCCGAGCGAACAGCTTCTTGGCGTTTGGCGTGAGCTTGTCCCAGTCCTCGATGGCCTCGGGCTTTGCCGCCAGCTTCGTGCTCTGCGGCACCAGCCCCAAGCTCTTCTGGCGGGCCAGGGTTTGTTCGCGCAACTTGTCCCACCCCTGGTCGAACCGGCCCTTGTACCTGGCGATCCATTCCTTGGGCGCATGGTGGGGCGCATGGGTGGCACCCGGGGCGAAGTAGATGAAGAAGGGTTTGTCCGGCGTGAGCGATTTCTGATGACGCATCCACTTGATCGCCTGGTTGGTCATGTCCGTCATGAAGTGGTAGCCGGGCGAGGTGGGCGTTTCGATCTTGGTCAAGCCGTCATAGATCGTTGGCGCCCACTGGTTCGTTTCGCCACCCATGAAACCGTAGAACTTGTCGAAGCCGGACCGGGTGGGCCAGCGGTCGGTCGGACCGGAAGGACTGACCTCCCAAACGGCGGTCTCGTGGTTCTTCCCGAAGTGCGCGGTGGAGTAACCGTTGTAGCGCAGGACCATCGCCAACGGGGCGATGCTCTCGGGCCGCTGCCCGGTGTTACCCGGAAAGGCCGTGGCGGTCTCGGTGATCGAGCCCATGTTCGCCATGTGATGGTTTCGACCGGTCATCAGAGCCATGCGCGTCGGCGCGCACATCGCCGTCGTGTGGAACTGGTTGTACCGAAGCCCGTTCGTGGCCAGCTTGTCCACCGTCGGCATTTGGATGGGCCCGCCGAACGCGCTGGACTGTCCGAACCCGAAATCGTCGAGCAGCACGATCAGCACGTTCGGAGCGCCGGCCGGCGCCTTGAGCTCGAATCGCGGCGGGGGCGTGGCATCTCGAGCATCGAGCACGTTGGAGTGCGGGTACTGGGGTTCAGGCACTGGGAGCACCGTCCGATCCTGGACCGCCTGCGCCGCAGCCGTCGCAGCGCAAACCGTGGTCAACACGAAACTCATGAAGTAAACCAGGGCCTTGTGGTTCATCGCTTTCTGCCTCTTCAGGGGAAACTTGCACATTGCGCGCTTCGCCGGTCGATCACCGCCTCTGCTGCCGTCGAATCAAGCGGTCGAACATCGCCTTCATCGATCGGCGGGCCCGCAGGTCGGTCGATCGCGGATCTGCCATTGAGGCGCAGCGCACACCGGCATCAACCGGATGCGTGAACGACGAGATCCGGCAACACTGGCGTACGGCCGGGCTCCTCTGCGCCATTTGCCATTGCCTTGCATCGCTACGCCGCTTTGCGGATCAGGCCCCGGGCCAAGCCCGACCGGGGCCGAGCAACGCACCGAGCACCGCCGCCCCGAGCACGCCATGCAGGACGGCGGCAGCCAGCGCCGGCGCCGAGCCCGCGCCGAAGGCGACACCCGCCCAGACCAGAGTGGCGCAAGTGAGCACGTTGTAGACCAGATAGGCCCACGCGACCCCGACGCTTGCGGGTGCCGTGGGCGTCTTGCGTGCCAACCAGCAGGCGATGCCCAGGGCGAGCAGACCGCCTCCGCCGATGCGCCCGATCGCCACCCCTGGCCCTTCGATCGAAGACCCAAACAATGCAGAGGCCCCGCCCGCAGGATCCACGAGAAGCCCCAACCCTGCCACGGTTTCCAGGACGCCCCCAAGACCGAGCAGGCGCTGGAGGTATACCGGCCGGTTCATGGCCCCGCGCAGCCCATGTCAGGCCGCCGACTTGATGCAACGCTCAAGGCACGGCTCACTGCAGCACGGCCGCGCTGGCGGCCCCGCTCAGGGCTCGCCGATGCCACTGATCGAGCGGCCCTGTCGTCCGAGAAACCACGAGCCGCATCCGACGCTCGAATCGGCCGCCATGCCAGCCGGCAATGCCATACCCCCGGGCGGCGACTGCCGCGAGCCGAGTCAAGCTTACAGTGAGCGGGCAGTTTGCGGCCGGCGCTGTATCGCGACGCCTCATGACTTTCATCCGCAGTCCCCACCCATCGGCATTTGGCCTTGACGAGGGAACGCCACAACCCACCCGAGACATTCGAGCAAGCCGAAGCAAGACCCTCTTTCCACCTGATTTCCAATCAGAACCCATCCTGAACCGAACGATTGGAAGAATTCTTGAACTGCTGTTGTGGACGCGCATTGAGTCGGCTCAAGGCGCTGCGCGAATTCGCAATACCGTGGGCCGGCCCCGATGGTGAGGAACTGAACCATCACGTGCTGTCGTTCCTGGATCGGGTGGTGCCGCCGGCCAGCGACGCCTGAGTTGCGTTCGTGACCCGCTGCGGGGAGGGTTCATGGGCTCGCGCAGTTTCTCGACCGTCAATCTATGTCGTGGATCACCTCGCGCACGCGCGTGTTGATCGCTGCGCGCCGGATCGCCGCCGTGCCGGTCCTTCTCGCCGCGGACCGTGAACTCTCCGCGCGCCAGGTCGAAGGTCTGGAACACCTGGCCGACGGTCTCCAGGAGAAACGCGGCCGGCAGGTCGTTCGCCGCAACGCATGCGCCGTCGAGGTCCGCCACAGAGCAGCCAAGCACGAATGGCTCTTTCTGCTGCTGTACTTGGTGGCGGTCGCACTGGCAGCGCTCGTGCACCCCGCCGCTGCGATGGGCGTGTACGTGGTGTTGGCGGCGACTTGGTTCATCCCAGACCGCCGTATCGAACGCGTGCTGCGCTCCAATAGCGCGGAAAGTTGAACACCCATTGAGCATCCGCTGCGACACAGTACGCCCATGTCGCTGGCGGATCAACAGGGGAATGAATGGTCTCTGCTGGCCGCTTTGGGAGGGCTAAACGCAAGACTCTGCTGCATTTGGCCGGTACGTCAGTGATGCCGACGTTGATCGGCGGCAACACGCATGCGGCGACGGTGATGATCGGCGAGAGGGCTGCCGATCTCATCCGGGGCCGCGTGCAGGCGCCCGTGCAACGCGAATCCGAGCGGCAAAACGGGCGCCAAGCGGCGACGGCATGACGTGAGGGGGCTGCGCCGGACAGTCGGCGTGTGTTGCGCTGCGATCTCCGTTCGACCGGGGTCGATAGGCGAACCCGCCGCAGCAGCGACACCTCGGGTCAGTGCGCCACCGTTCGCTTGGTCGCCGCCGATGCTCAGTTGTTGGATGCCCAGGAAGCTGTCCTTCGCGAACGACCGTTCGTGGCCGGGACTGCCAGTTCGCCGCCGCGCCAGATAGCTGACCGTCAGTTCGCATCGCTGGCTGTCCAACGTCAGCAAACTGCGACCTGGATGTAGACCCGGAGCCCATCGCGAGCGGATCCGGGTCGCAGTTTTAGGCAAGTCTGGGGTAGTCTTGGGCATTGCCGAGGGCGTTCGAGACTCCTATGCTCAATGTCGACAGTCATTCCGCGCAGCGGCTGCATGCCGGCGCGGTCAGAGCCAACGGCGCGTCTTCCGCGTCAGGAGGATCCAGCCCATGAACACCACGGTCCACGAGATCGCCCCGCGCATCTACCGCCTGTCCACCTGCGTGCCCGAGGCGGCGCCCGGCGGTTTCACATTCAACCAGTTCCTGATCGACGCCGACGAGCCGATGCTGTTCCACACCGGCCCGCGGCGCATGTTCGGCGGCGTGTCGGAGGCGCTGGCTTCACTGATCCCGATCGAGCGCCTGCGCTGGATAGGCTTCGGCCATGTCGAGTCGGACGAGTGCGGAGCGATGAATCTTCTTCTCGCCGCTGCGCCGCAGGCGCAGGTGGCGCACGGCGCGCTGGGTTGCATGGTTTCGCTTGACGATCTGTGCGACCGCGCGCCGCGGGCGCTGGCCGACGGCGCGGTCATCGACCTCGGCGGGAAGCGGGTGCGCCACATCGACACGCCACACGTGCCGCACAACTGGGAGTCGCGTGTGCTGTTCGAGGAAACGACCGGCACCTTGTTCTGCGGCGACTTGTTCACCCACACCGGCAACGGGCCGGCGCTGACCGACAGCGACATCGTCGCTCCGGCGCTCGCGGCCGAAGAACTGTTCCACGCCACAGCGTTGTCGCCGCTGACAGGGCGGACGATCCGACGCCTGGCGGCGCTTCAGCCGTGCACGTTGGCGCTGATGCACGGCTCGTCGAAGCAAACCGGCTGCAGCCAGGCGCTTGAGCAACTCGCCGACGCCTACGATGCGCTCACCCGCAGCGCCTGAAAGCCGGCGACCCTATCTGGCCGCTGAGCCTGCAGAACCCGGTGTTTGCCAGCTACGTCGTCGCCGTCACGCTAATGATCCTGAAGGCGGTGTGCAGGCCGTCGATGAGAAGGTCGGCCATGGATGGCTTCAATCCGACGGGCGGCATTCGGGCATGCAAACGGCTGCGCCGAGAGGCGGGTATGGGTCGAGACGGTGAGTTCGCGCGGCAAGGAAGCAGTCGTAGGACTGCGAACCCGCCTCGCGGCAGTCCGGCGGCAGCTTTTACCTCGTATAGCGGCCCTTCGGACCGGCGCCTGTCGCATCGCCCCCGCTGCTTCTCGGTCGTAAGGCCGAGGTCGAAAGGCGTGGGCAAACACCAGGGCGCGCCGGTGGGCCAGTCGCAGAAACTGGTTCATACCCTCCCACTGCCCCGCGGTGCCACCCTCGCCAAGCGCTAGTTGCGGCTCGCGCGTCAGCGCAACCAATGCGGTGCCCTACGATACCTGCTCCTGGCCGAGACGAGTTCCAAGCTCAGCGATGTTGTGGGTCGGTCCGATGGCTGCTGTGTGCCGTTCTTCGCCACATGCCTTCCAGGCGGCAGATCGCAGATCGATATCAGGCTGGCTTCGCAACGGGTCTTCATCCCCCTGCGCGCAGCCGCTGCAGCAACTGCGCCGCCTGCGGGTTGCCCGGCTGCAACTGCTGCAGCGCCTCGGCTTCGCGCAGCGCGTCGGCGCGCCGCCCCTGCTGTGCATGGAGCACGGCCAGTGCATAGACGATGCCTGGATCCGCGGGCGCCAGCTCGCGCGCTCTGCGCAACGCAGCTTCGGCCAGCTTCGGCTGTCCGAGCTGCTGGCGTGCCAGCCCCAGGTTGTAGTGCACCCGCGCGCGCTGGGGCAGCAGCTTCGACGCCCTCTCCAACGCGTCGGCGGCCTCGGGCAGGCGCTGCGCTTCAGCCAGCAGCAGACCCAGCGAGTACTGAAGTTCGCCAATGCCCGGCTCGCGCTTCAGTCCGTCACGCAGCACCCGTTCGGCCTCGGGTAGGCGGCCACGCTCGGCGTAGAACTGCGCCAAGTTGGCTCGCGCCGGGGTGAAGTCCGGATCTATCTTCAGCGCGGCCTTGTAAAGGCTCTCGGCCTCGACGTCCCGTCCCGTGCGCGCATAGAGCACCCCCAGGTTCAGGTTCGGGCCCGGCATGTCCAGCGCCATTTTCTGCGCGGCGACGTACTCGGCCAGCGCGGCGTCGAAGGCCTGGCGCGTGGGGGCGTCGAACTGCTCGTGCGGCAGGGGGGCCAGGCTGCGCGCGGCGGCAATGCGCACCGCGCGCACCGGGTCTCGCAGCAACGGCGCCAGTGTCGGCACGGCCAGCGAGGGCCCCACGTCCTCGAGGCTCGCCGCGGCCGCGGCGCGTACCTCGGCATCGGCATCGGTGGTGGCGGCAACGCGCTCCTTCACACCGGCGGCGCTGCCGCGCAGGTGGTCGAGCGCCGTGGCGCGCACGTTCGGGGGCAGGGCGGCATCGGCCACGATGGCCGCCAGCGCCTGCGGCGCCTCGGGGGCGCCGCGACGCGCCGCGTTCAAGACTTCGCCGTAGTGCGGCGGCCGCTTCGGCGTGCCGAACCACTTCGTCACCGCGTCGGCCGCCCACTGCGCCGTCTTGTCGCCGTGGCACTGGTTGCAGGCATTGGGCGTGCCCAGCGACACCGACAGGTCGGGACGCGGAATGCGCATGCTGTGGTCCGGCCGCGGCTGCACGATCATGTAGTTCTTGGCAGGCATGTGGCAGGCGGTGCACTGCGCGCCGGCGGACCCTGCGGGATGGTGATGGTGCTGCGGCGTGTCGAAGCTGCCGGTGGCGCTGGGGAAGGCGGGGTTGGCCTTCGGGTCGTGGCACTGTGTGCACAGCGCGTTCCCCGGCAGCTTTGGCTTGGCGCTGTGAGGGTCGTGGCAGGCGGTGCAGGCGACCCCCATGCGGTACATCTTGCTCTGCCGGTAGGAGCCGACGACAAACACCTCGTCGAGTTGCTGGCCGTCGGCGTGGTACAGCCCTTCGCGCAGCAGGCTGGGCAGGTAGTGGTCCAGGTGCGGCTCGCCCGGCACCGGCAGCGCAGTGAGTTCGCTGCGCCGCGAATGGCAGGCAGCGCAAACTGCCACCTGCGCCTGTGGTGTCTTCAGGTCGGCCAGCAGCCCGTGGCGTGGCAGGGGCTGGGTTGCGTCGGTTCCGCCACGGGCCTTCTTGTCGGCCCAGTCGACATGCAGCGAGCCCGGCCCGTGGCAGGACTGGCAGGACACGTTGACCTCGAGCCAGCGTGAATCGAAACGGTCCTGCGCGGCGTCGTAGCGCTTCTCGAAGCCGGTGGTGTGGCAGGCGATGCACATCGTGTTGGCCGTCTGGTAGCGGCCACTCCAGTGCAGGACGTCGCCGGGCGGCGCCTTCTCGTGGGGCAGCAGATGGAACCACTCGCGCTTTTCCGTGTTCCAGGCGATCTGAAGCGGCTGCAGCCGGCCGCCGTCGGTCTCGATCAGGTACTGCTGCAGCGGTGCGTGGCCGAAGCTGTACTTGACCTCGAAGTCGGCCATGCGGCCGTCGGGGCCGTCGGTGTGCACGAAGAACCTGCCGTCGCGGCGGAAGAAGCGCGAGGTCACGCCCTGGTGGCGAAAGCGCGTGTCGTTGAAGTCCCCGCGCACGCTGTTCTCGGTGGCCGGCGCCATGGCCTTGGCGTGGTGCGAGGCGGCCCAGGCCTGGGCCGCGTCCTGGTGGCAGCCCAGGCACTGCCGGTTGTCCACGTAGCGTGCCGGGGGCAGGGCGGTGGCGGCCGCGCCGGACGGCGTGGCGGCGGGCGGCTCTGGGGCCGAAGGGCGGGTCAGCAGCCAAGACAGGGCGGCGGCAGCCAGCACGAGCAGCAGGCCTGCGAGCCAGACGCGCCGGGCGCGCGCTGGGGCGGCGCGGGCCGCTGCGGCGGCCCGCGCCGAAGTCGGCGGGGGAGCCGGCGGCGTCGTCGCTACGGCGGGTGTGCCCGCAGGCGCGTGCCGCTTCTTCTTCGCCATCGCCGCGCGGTGCTCAGCCCGGCATATGCGGAAGGTAGCGCACCGCGAGCACCCCTTCGATGGCGCGCAGGCTGTCCAGCACGGCGCTGCCGACGGGGCTGTCGACGTCCACCAGCGTGTAGGCCATCTCGCCGCGCGACTTGTTCACCATGTTGTGGATGTTCAACCCGGCCTTGGCCATGGCGGTGGAGATCTGCCCGAGCATGTTCGGCACGTTGGCGTTGGCGATGGCCACGCGATAGGCCGACTCGCGGGCCATCGACACCTGCGGGAAGTTCACCGCATGGGTGACGTTGCCGTGCTCGAGGTAGTCGCGCAGCTGGTCCACCACCATCACGGCGCAGTTCTCCTCGGCCTCGCGCGTGGACGCGCCCAGGTGCGGCAGCGCGACGACACGCTCCTGTCCGTGCAGCGCCGGCGACGGGAAGTCGCACACGTAGCAGGCCAGCGCCTTCTTGCGCAGCGCGTCGAGCACCGCGGCATCGTCGGCCACGCCTTCGCGCGAGAAGTTCAGCAGCACCGCGCCTTTGCGCATCTGCCCGATGTTGTCCGCCCCGACCAGGCCGCGGGTGGCGGCCAGCAGCGGGACGTGCAGCGTGACGAAATCGCTCGCGCGCAGCACCTCGGCCACGCTCGCCGCCTTCTTCACCTGCGCCGGCAGGCTCCAGGCCGCATCGACGGTGATCTCCGGGTCGTAGCCGAGCACGTTCATGCCGAGCTTGATCGCCGCGTCGGCCACCAGGCAGCCGATTTTGCCCAGGCCGACGATGCCCAGCGTCTGGCCGGCCAGCTCGAAGCCGGCGAAGGCCTTCTTGCCCTCTTCCACCGACTTGTCCATGTCGGCCGCGCCGGGGTCGAGCCCGTCGACGAAGCGCAGCGCCGCCGGCAGGTTGCGCGCCGCCAGCAGCATGCCGGCGATGACCAGCTCCTTCACCGCATTGGCATTCGCGCCGGGCGCGTTGAAGACCGGTACGCCGCGCTGGCTCATCGCCGCCACCGGGATGTTGTTGGTGCCTGCGCCAGCGCGGCCGATGGCCTTGACGCTGGTCGGGATGTCCATCGCGTGCATGTCCGCCGAGCGCACCAGCACCGCATCCGGCGCGGCCATGTCCTTGCCCACCGCATAGCGCTCCGCGGGGAGCCGCTTCAGGCCATTGGCCGAGATCTGGTTCAGCACCAGGACGTTCAGTCGATCAGCCATGGCGCGCCTCGAACTCCTTCATGTAGGCCACCAGCGCCTGCACGCCTTGCAGGGTCATTGCGTTGTAGATCGACGCGCGCATGCCGCCCACTGAACGGTGGCCTTTGAGCTGCAGCATGCGCCGCTCCTCGGCGCCCTTCAGGAAGGCGGCGTCCAGCGACTCGTCCTTCAGCTTGAACGGCACGTTCATGAGCGAGCGGTCGGCCTTGGCCACCGGGCTGGTGTAGAACGAACTGCCGTCCAGGTAGTCGTACAGCAGCGCGGCCTTGGCACGGTTGTGTGCCTCCATTGCCGTCAGCCCGCCCTGGGCCTTGATCCACTTGAACACCAGCCCCGCGATGTAGATCGCGTAGGTGGGCGGAGTGTTGAGCATCGAGTCGTTCTCGGCCTGCTGCTTGTAGTCGAAGGCCGACGGAGTGATCGGCAGCGCCTGGCCGATCAGGTCGTCGCGCACAATGACTATCGTCAGGCCTGCCGGGCCGATGTTCTTCTGCGCGCCGCCGTAGATCAGGCCGTAGCGGGCTACGTCCACCGGCTTGCTGAGGATGTTGCTGGACATGTCGGCCACCAGCGGCACGCCGCCCACGTCCGGCGTCCAGTGGTACTCGACGCCGCCGATGGTCTCGTTGCTGCAGATGTGCACGTAGGCGGCGTTCGGGTCCAGCTTCCAGCTGTCGCGCGTCGGCACATGGGTGTAACCGCTGTCCTTGGCGCTGGCCGCGACGTTCACCTTGCAGTACTTGCCGGCCTCCTTGATCGACTTCTTCGACCACTCGCCGGTGT
>ERZ1645186.102-NODE-102-length-12858-cov-9.326642_pt1 | contig 12858 bp, 11 predicted proteins | sample MGYA00575349_ERZ1645186 | MGnify/ENA primary metagenome ERZ1645186 (study PRJEB40839, sample SAMN11282943) | freshwater sediment metagenome | isolation source: river sediment | host: Sediment | place: India: Nawabganj, Kanpur | collected 2015-12-17 ...
TCGTCAAGATCCAGACGATCTTCGGCGGCAAGAACCCGCACCCGAACTGGCTGGTGGGCGGCGTGCCGTCGCCGATCAACATGGACGGCACCAACGCCGTGGGCGCGGTGAACATCGCCAACCTGAACATGGTGAAGGACATCTGCGACCGCACCATCGAGTTCATCGACAACGTCTACATCCCCGATCTGCTGGCGATTGCCAGCTACTACAAGGACTGGGCCAAGTTCGGCGGCGGCCTGTCCAGCCAGAACGTGATGTCCTACGGCGACTTCCCGGACATCCCGAACGACTACAGCGACAAGAGCCTGCTGATGCCGGCCGGCGTCATCCTGAACGGTGACCTGAAGAAGGTCTACGACGTCGACCTGAAGGCCAACGACCAGGTGCAGGAGTGGGTCACGCACAGCTGGTACAAGTACGGGCAGGAGCAGAACGGCCTGCACCCCTTCGACGGCGTGACCGAGCCGAACTTCGACATCGGCAAGGCCAAGGGCACGCGCACCGCCATCGAGAACGTCGACGAGTCGGCGAAGTACTCCTGGGTCAAGTCGCCGCGCTGGAAGGGCCACGCGGTGGAGGTCGGTCCGCTGGCGCGCTACATCGTCGGCTACGCGCGCGGCCACAAGGAGATGACCGAGCAGGTCAACCTGGTGCTGAAGACGCTCGACGTGCCGGTCACGGCGCTGTTCTCCACGCTGGGCCGCACCGCCGCGCGCGGGCTCGAGGCGCAGTGGGCCGCGCACAAGATGCGCTACTTCTACGACCAGTTGATCGCCAACATCAAGGCCGGCGACCTGAACACGGCCAACGTCGACAAGTGGGAACCTGCGACCTGGCCGGCCGAGGCCAAGGGCGTCGCACCGGTCGAAGCGCCGCGCGGCGCGCTGGCGCACTGGGTGAAGATCAAGGACACCAAGATCGAGAACTACCAGTGCGTGGTGCCGACGACCTGGAACGCCGGCCCGCGCGATGCGAAGGGACAGATCGGCGCGTACGAGGCCTCGTTGCTGAACACGCCGATGGTCAACCCCGAGCAGCCGCTGGAGATCCTGCGCACCATCCACAGCTTCGACCCGTGCCTGGCCTGTGCGACGCACGTCATGTCGCCGGACGGCCAGGAACTGGCCAAGGTGACGGTGCGCTGACCGAACCCGCCCCACGAGGAGCTTTCCATGAAAGTCGAACGCTGGACCGGCCGGGTGCTGGAAGGCCCGCTGGAAGACGTCTACGTCTACGAGGCCCCGGTGCGCATCTGGCACTGGGTGACCGTGGTGTGCATCATGGTGCTGGCAGTGACGGGCTACCTGATCGGTGCGCCGCCGCCGTCCATCGGCGGCGAGGCCACCTACAGCTTCCTGTTCGGCTGGATCCGCACCGTGCACTTCGTGACCGCGATGATCCTGATCGTGGCCTTCCTGGTTCGGGTGTACTGGGTGTTCGCCGGCAACCACCACGCGCGCATGATCTTCATGCCGCCGTTGTGGAGCCTGGCTTTCTGGAAGGGCCTGATCGGCGACATCCTCGACTACCTGTTCGTCAGCAAGACCGAGACGCGCTGGGTGGGCCACAACCCGCTGGCCCTGGTGGCGATGTTCTTCATGTTCGTGCTCGGCATGGTGGTGCTGATCCTCACCGGCCTGGGCCTGTACGCGCAGGCCTATGGCTGGGGCAGCGGCTGGATGACGGCCTTCGGCTGGGTGACCACGCTGCTGGGCACGCCGCAGGCCGTGCGCACCGTGCACCACATGGCGATGTGGTACATGCTGCTGTTCTCGGTGGTGCACATGTACATGGTCTTCCGGCAGGACATCATGAGCCGGGCCACGATCATCAGCACCATGGTCAACGGCATCCGCATGTGGAAGGACGAACCGCGCCGGCCATGACGCCCGCCGGCGCTGCTGCCACTGTCCGGGACGGTGGGCAGAAAGCCAGCGCATGAAGCGCATCGTCATCCTGGGTGCCGGCACCGGTGGCGCGCTTTGCGCCAACCTGCTGGCACACCGCCTCGACATGCGGCAGTGGTCGATCACCGTGATCGACCGCGAGCAGCAGCACATCTACCAGCCCGGGCTGCTGTTCCTGCCCTTCGGCCTGTACGGCTACCACGGCACGGCCGACGTGGTGCGGCCAATCGCCTCGCCGCTGCCTGGCCAGGCCCGGCTGGTCACGGCCGAGATCGAGCACATCGACCCTGTCAGGCGCGAGGTGCGCACCAGCCAGGGCAGCTTCGCCTACGACTTCATGATCTCGTCGCTCGGCTGCCGCGCCGCGCCCGAGGAGGTCGAGGGCATGGCCGAGGCGATGGGGCGCGAGGTGCACACCTTCTACACGCTCGACGGTGCGCTGGCGATGCAACAGCCGCTGCAGCGGATGACGCAGGGGCGGCTGGTGATCGACATCTGCGAGATGCCGATCAAGTGCCCGGTCGCGCCGCTGGAGTTCGCGTTCCTGGCCGACTACTACTTTGCCCAGAAGGGGATCCGCGACCGCATCCGCATCACGCTGGTCACGCCCTACACCGGCGCCTTCACCAAGCCCAACGCCAACCGCGTCCTGTCGAAACTGGCCGACGAACGTGGCATCGAGGTCGTGCCGAACTTCGCGACCTCGGAGGTCGACACGGCGGCGCGGGTGATCCGTACCTTCGACGGACGCAGCGTCGACTACGACCTGCTGTGCGCGATCGCGCCAAACCTGGGCCCGGCGGTGCTCGACGACTCGGGCCTGGGCGACGGCGCAGGCTACGGCCTGACCGATCCGCGCACGCTGAAGAGCCGCAAGGCCGAGCACATCTACCTGCTCGGCGACAACACCAACGTCTCGACCTCGAAGGCCGGCTCGGTCGCCCACTTCGAGGCCGAGACCGTGGTCGAGAACCTGCTGCGCGAGATCGACGGCCAGCCGCCGCTGCACAGCTTCGACGGCCACGCGAACTGCTTCGTCGAGACGGGGTACCACAAGGCGATGCTGCTCGACTTCAACTACGACGTCGAGCCGCTGGAGGGCAGCTTCCCGCTGCCGCATGCCGGACCGTTCTCGCTGCTCGAAGAGAGCTACATGAACCACGTCGGCAAGATCGCCTTCAAGTGGGTGTACTGGAACATGCTGCTGCCCGGCCACCTGCCGAAGGTGCCGCTGCTGCCGTCGCACATGAACTTCCTCGGCAAGGACCTGTCCACCGCCCCGCAGATGCGCCACGCGGGGACGATGCGCGTGGCCGACGTGATGACGCGCGACGTGCTGACGGCAGTGCAGGGCAGTTCGTTGATCACGCTGGCCGAGACGATGGCCAAGCGCCACATCAGCGGCGTGCCGATCGTCGACGTCGAGGGCAAGCTCGTGGGCATCGTCACCGAGGCCGACTTCCTGTCGGCCATGAACCTGCACGGCGGCGGCTTGAACGACCTGCTGGAAAGCGTGGTGCGCAAGCGCCGCGCCCGCAAGGGCATGGGCACGATCGTCGACGACCTCATGACCCCGCGACCGGTGACGGTCGACGCCGACGCGACCCTGTCCCGAGCGGTCGAACTGATGGACCACCACAAGATCAAGCGCCTGGTGGTCACCGATGCGCAGTCGAGGGTGCAAGGCGTGGTCTCGCGCGGCGACCTGATGAAACTGTTCGCGATGAAGTAGGCCTGGCTCAAGCGCGGCCGTGCGGAAAACGAAGAAGCCGGCTCGCGCCGGCTTCTTCATATGGCGGCGATCAGCCGATCACATCGCCAGCACCCACTTGAGCACGGTATTGACCTGCTCCGGCGTGGCCTTCATCTCGGGATGGTCGCCCTTCGGGTCGAGCGTGAACTTGGCCAAGGCCGCCTGCGCGTCGGCCTTACCCTTGTTCTTGGCGGCGATGTCCTTCCAGGACGGGCCCTTCTTCTTCTTGTCCATCTCGTGGCACTTGCCACATTGCGCCTTGGCCAATTCGGCCGCATCCTGCGCCTGGGCGACGCCCGCGACCAGGACGCCCGAGGCCAGAATCGAGGCAATCAGCAGCGATCTCATCTTCACTCCTTGTTCAGTTTCTAGCAGGAAGCCCACGCTGCCGCGTCGGGCGTCGTCCGGATTCGGCCGCAGCCGAGCCGGCAGCATACAACGGCCCGGCCTGCCCGGGCGTTGACGCGCCGGCCGGACGCGTGCGGTGTTGCAGTCATGCACTCATTTCAGCGCGGCGCCAGCGCCGCCCAGGCCTGGCCCAACGCGATGCCACCGTCGTTCGGCGGCACGTCCTGCGCCTCCAGCATCGTCAGGCCGCGCGCGCCCAGTTCGCGCCGCAGGCCCTGCGCAACGAGCGCGTTGAGCAGGCAGCCACCGGCACAGGCGACCGCGCTCAGCCCCTGGGCCGCGGCGGCACGGCCGGCCCACTCGGCCAGCGCCCAGACCAGCGTCGCGTGAAAGCGCGCCGCGCCGCGTGCCGGGTCGCGCTCGTCGGCCAGACGCACGATCAGCGGCTCCAGGTCGAGCAGACCGTGATCGTCGAGACGCACGAGCCCGGGGTCGGCGTCGGCCGCACCATGCGCCTCGGCCAGGCCTTCCAGCAGCATCGCCGCCTGGCCCTCGAAGGCCATGCGCCGCCGCACGCCCAGCACGCCGGCGGCGGCATCGAACCAGCGGCCCAGGCTGCTCGTCGGCGGCGCGTGGAGCTCGCGCGCCAGCATCGCGCGCACCGTGTCGTATCCGGGCTCGTCGCCGAAGTGGCGTCGTGCCAGCGGCTCCTGGCCGGCCTGCACGAGCGCGGCCGCGGCCACACGCCAGGGCTCGCGCGCGGCTCGGTCGCCGCCCGGCAGGCGCAGTGTCCGCAGATGCCCGAGCCGCACCGCGCCATCGCGGCCGACGCGCAGCAGTTCGCCACCCCAGGCCTGGCCGTCGCTGCCCAGACCCACGCCGTCGAGCGCCAGACCCAGCACCGGGCCGTCGCTGCGGTGCTCGGCCAGCACCGCAGCGATGTGCGCGTGGTGGTGCTGCACCGCAAGCAGCTGCGCGCCGAACTCGTCGGCCAGCCGGGCGGCGAGCCGCGTGCTGTAGAAGTCCGGATGCAGATCGTGCGCCACCACTTCCGGCCGCACCTGCAGGATCGCCAGCAGGTGGCGCACCGCTTCGTCGAGCGCGCGGCAGGTCGGCGCGTTGTCCAGGTCGCCGACGTGCTGGCTGAGGTAGGCCTCGTCGCCGCGGGTCACGCAGGCCGTGTTCTTGAAGTGCGCGCCCAGCGCCAGCACGGGCCGGCCGGCACGTGCCAGGCGGATGGCGCGCGGCGTGTAGCCCCGGGCGCGGCGGACGAACTGCGTCGAGCCAGTGGGCCGGCTCAGGCGCAGCACGCTGTCGTCGCAGCGCTGCACGATGTCGCGGTCGTGCACCAGGAAGGCATCGGCGATGCCGGCCAGGCGCTCGACGGCCTCGTCGTTGCCGATGACCAGTGGCTCGCCGCCCGGGTTGGCGCTGGTCGTCACCAGCACCAGCGGCTGCGGCCGCTCGAGCGCAGACGCATCGGGCGGGCGACCGGCAGCCTCGTGGAACAGCAGCACCTGCAGCGGCGTGTACGGCAGCATCGCGCCGAGCCAGGCCAGGCCCGGCGCGACGCCGGGCAATCGTTCGTCGACGCCCGCGGACTTGCGCAGCAGCACGATCGGCCGCTGCGCACTGGCCAGCAGCCGCGCCTCGGCTTCGTCCGGCTGCGCCAGCCCCTGCAGCGAGGCCAGGTTGGCCACCATCACCGCGAACGGCTTTTCCTCGCGGGCCTTGCGTTGGCGCAACGCCGCCACGGCAGCGGCCTGCCGCGCATCGCAGACCACGTGAAAGCCGCCCAGGCCCTTGATGGCGACGATGCCGCCGGCGGCGATGCGCTGCAGCGTGCCGGCAATCGGGTCGACGCCCTCGATCGCGCACCCGCCGGCATCGAGCAGCCGCAGCCGCGGGCCGCAGTCGGGACAGGCATTGGGTTCGGCGTGGAAACGCCGGTGGCTCGGGGATTCGTATTCCGCCTGGCAGGCCGGGCACTGGCGAAAGCGCGCCATACTGGTATGGGCGCGGTCGTAGGGCAGCCTGTGCGTGATCGTGAAGCGCGGGCCGCAGTTCGTGCAGTTGATGAACGCATAGCGCCAGCGCCGATCGGCCGGGTCGAGCAACTCGCGTCGGCAGTCGTCGCACAGTGCGCTGTCGGGCCCGATGGCCGTGGCCACCGGTCCGCCGCGGCTGGGCCGGATGGCGAAGCCCGGTTGCGTCTGCGCGATGTCTGCCGTGCTCGTCACCTGCACTGCAGTCACCCGCGCCAGCGCCGGCGCATCGTCGCGCAACCGGCGCATGAAGGCGTCCAGCTGCGCGACTGGCCCGTCGATCTCGATGCTCACGCCCGCCGCGTCGTTGCACACCCAGCCCGACAGGCCGAGTTCCCGGGCCAGGCGGTAGACGAAGGGGCGGAAGCCGACACCCTGGACGATGCCGCGGACCTCGATGCGACGGCGCTGCAGCACCGACGGCGGTTTCAATCGCGATCCGCCGCGGTCCGCCCCGGGCGCCCGCGCAGGAAGTCGCGCTTGGACAGCACGGCCCGCTCGGCGGGGCCGCCTGCCGGCGGGGCCGCCGCCGGCTCGGCATTTGCCGGGTCGAGCAGCGCCTCCAGCGCCAGCCGCGCGACCAGGCTTGCGGTGTCGTGGTCTGCGAAGTCCTGCATCGGCGAGAACAGCGAGCAGGTCTGGAACTCGCCGAACTGCGGATCCTTCGATCCGATGAACTCGTAGTCGCCGGCGGGAAAGCGGATGCGCCGCTTGCCGCCGACCGGCAGCGACTTCCAGGCACCGGCATCGCCGGGCGCGATCGTCAGGTTCATGAACCACGGCGTGACGACCACGCCGAGCCAGTGCCCCTGCCACGGCGCGAAGCCCACCGCCTGCACGCGCAGCGCGGGGTTGTGCACCGGCAGCCCGCGCATGCGGCTGTCGGCCTCGCGATACAGCGCCTCCAGGCCCGCCGTCGGATCGGCCTGCATCGTCTCAGCGCCCATCGACGATCACCATGAACTGGTCGCAGGTGGCCCCGCACTCGGGGCAGTGCCAGTGCGGCGGCAGCTCGCCGAACGCCGTGCCGGGAGGCACGTCCCGGTCCGGGTCGCCTTCGGCCGGGTCGTAGACGTGCCAGCAGATCTTGCACTCGAGCCGCGTGCCCGGGCCGATGTCCGGCGCGTGGCCGAAGCCCTGATAGCGCGGCGCATGCGGCGTGTTCATGTCATCTCGTCGATCGATTCGTCCATCCACCGCAGCAGTTCGGCCAGGCGTTCGCGGCTGTCGAGAAGGTCGTCGGTCGCGGCAACCGCGGCCTCCGGCATGCCGACGATCTCGATGGTGTTCAGGATCAGCGTGCGCGCGCTGTTGAAGTACTGCACGCGCCAGACATCGCGCACCAGCGTCGAGCTGACGTGGCAGTTGCCGAAGCCCCGCGAGATCATCACCACCGGCCCGACGGGCAGCGCCTGCTCGAGCACCGCGTGGTCGTCGGGCGACATCGGCAGCAGCGTGAGGTTGATCACTCCGGCCGGGTCGCCGGGCCGCAGCGCCGCGCGGCGGCTGCCGATCTCGGCCAGCAGCGCCGGGGAGTTCATGGCACCCGGCGGCAGCTCGACCGAGCGCGGTGCGTCGCCGGCCGCCTCGCGCGCGCACTCGCCGACCCGCACCGGCACCGGGCCTGCTTCGAGCCAGTCGCGAACCACCTGGCCCGCGGCGTCGAGTTGCACGCAGCGCCAGAAGCCCGCGAATACCGATTCCTGGATGCGCCACTCGGGGTCGCCGGCGATGCGGATCACCACCTCGCCTTCGCCGAGCATGTCGTTGACGATGGTCAGCACCGCCGCGGGCGTGCCGGCCAGGTCGAGCTGCGGCCCCCGCGGCTGCGCCGCCGGATCCCACAGGCGCAGCGCGTCATGCCACTGCTGCAGCAGATCGCGGGCCGCGGTCAGCGCCAGCGGGTCGACGCGTTCCGGCACCCGCGGCATCTCGAAGACGTTCACGTCGCGCGGCATGTCGAGCACGGCCAGCGTGTCGTCCTCCGTCGGCTGGGAGCCCGGGCCGATCGAACGCACCGGAATGGGAAAGGACTTCATGACAACTCCTGCGGGCCTGCGGCAGCCCGCAGCCTAACCGCCCTGACCCGGCCGGACTTGCGGCAGGTCAAGGCAGCCACGGCGCGTCGACGGCCTCAGCGATGTCGCGCCAGGTGCCGCGGCGTCCAGGCGTGCGGCTTGCGGTGCACGAAGTGGTGCCGCGCCACGTGGTAGCTCGGGTCGAAGCCGTAGAAGTTGCGATGCATGCGCTGCAGTTCGGCCTCGCGGTGAGCGGCCAGCGGGCGCACGGCTTCGTCGGCGGCCCGGCGCCGGGCCTTGGCCGCCAGGCGCAGCGGCAGGCCGGGGTCGGCTGCCAGCCGCGACGCCCGCTCGCGGGCCAGGCCTTCGAAGGCGGCCGCATCATCGGCGAAGCAGGCGTCGATCAGGCCTTCGCGCTGCGCCTGGCGCGCGCCAGTCGGCAGCCGGCGCTGCATGATCGCGTCGGCGCGCGCGGCACCGACGCGCTGAGGCAGCGTGTAGGTCCAGTACTCCGAACCGTAGAGGTTGCCCATGTTCTTGTAGTGCGGGTTCAGCACCACGCCGTCGTGTGCCCACACTTCGTCGGCGGCCAGCGCGACGAAGCAGCCGCCGGCACCGGCGTTGCCGCGCAGTGCGCTCACCGTCAGGCAATCGGTCAGCGTCAGCAGCTCCAGCACCACGTCGTCGATGGCCTGGATGTTGCGCCACGACGCGTCGGCGGCGCTGTCGCCGTCGCGGTGCGCCGCCGCCTCGATCAGGTGCAAGTGGATGCCGTTGCCGAAGAAGTCGGCGCCGCCGGCCAGCACCAGCACCCGCAACGGCTCCTTGCGCAGCGCGCGCAGCGCCTGCGCAAGGCGGCGCGCCTGGCGCTCGCTCATCGCGCCGTTGTGGAAATCGAACTCCAGCCAGCCGACGCGTGCGTCCGGCCCGCCCCAGCAGGCGAGGCGCAGCTCGTCCCACTCGTCGGCGGCGCGCTGCAACGGCACGGCAAGTTCCGGCAACGCCTGCGCGGCCGGCCCCAGCGCCTCCACCGCCGGCAGCTTCAGCGCATCGGCCGGTGTCTCCCCCAGGCCGCGCAGGTGGCCGACCCACAGTGCGGCGTCACGCGTGGCCACCAGCACCGCCGGGCCGCGGCGGGCGAGCAAGGTGCCCGGCGCGGCGCCGCGCCCGGCCTCGGTCACGGCCGCGCTGGCCTCGTGCGCGTCGAACAACCGCCATGAGCGGCCGTCCAGCGTGGCTACCGCGCCGGGCGTGCCGTCGGCGCTGCGCAGCTTGCGCAGCACGGTGGCCTGGTCGTCGGCGCTCCAGTCGATGCTGCGCTGCGCGCGGGTGAGCAGCGGCTGCCAGCCGGTGGGGCCGTGCGGCCAGGCCGCCGCGGCAAGGGCCATGGCTGCGGCCGGCGTGCCGCTGGCAAGGCGGGCCACGGCCTCGAGCACCGCGGCCACCGCCTCGCGCGCGAGTTCGTGCCGGTACAGGCTGGACTTGCTGGCCTGCGGTCGCAGCGCGAACTCGCGCCACGCCCACACCGGCCCGGCGTCCACCTCGGCCACCGCCTGCAGCACGGTCACGCCCCAGCGCGGCAGCGCGCGCAACACGGCCCAGTCCAGCGACGACGGCCCGCCGTCACCCGGCGGACCCGGATGCACGATCAGGCAGGGGCAGCGCTGCCACACCGTCTCGGGCAGGCGCCGCTTCAGGTAGGGCGCGATCACCAGGTCGGCCTGCCACAGCGCCACCGCCTCCTCGGTGACGGCGTCGGCGATGTCGAGCTCCACCGAGACCTGGTGCCCGGCCTCGCCGAGCTCGATGAACAGCCGTTGCGCCAGCGCGTTGAAGGCGTGCGTCAGCAGCAGGATGCGCAGGCTGCGCATTCAGCAGATGCGCGGCAGCGCCTCGCCGGACAGCCAGTCGACGATGCGCCGGCCGCCGAAGCGCGTGCGCATCTGCACGAAGCGGTGCGCGTCGTCGGCCACCACGCCGATGCGCGCCGCCTGCCGGCCGAGCGGGTGGGCGCGCATCACCGCCAGCAGCGGCTCGGCCGCGTCGGGCGCGACCACCGCCACGAGCTTGCCCTCGTTGGCGATGTACAGCGGGTCCAGGCCCAGCAGTTCGCAGGCCGCCTCGACCTGCGGCAGCACGGGGACGGCCGCCTCGTCGAGCTCCATGCCCACGCCCGACTGACGCGCGATTTCATTCAGCGTGGTGGCCAGGCCGCCGCGCGTCGGATCGCGCAGCGTGCGCACCGCGCCTTCGGGCACGGCGTCCAGCATCGCCGCCACCAGGCCGTGCAGCGCCGCGGTGTCGGAGACGATGGCGGTCTCGAACTCCAGCGACTCGCGCTTGGACAGCACCGCCACGCCGTGCTCGCCGATCGTGCCCGACAGCAGCACCGCGTCGCCCGGCCGGGCCAGCGCGCCGCCGATACGCCGCCCCGGCGGCACGACGCCGATGCCGGTGGTGGAGATGAACACGCCGTCGCCCTTGCCCTGCTCGACCACCTTGGTGTCGCCGGTGACCACCGGCACGCCAGCGTCGCGCGCGGCCGCGGCCATCGACTCGACGATGCGCTTCAGGTCGGCCAGCGGCAGGCCCTCCTCGAGGATGAAGCTGGCCGCCAGGTACAGCGGGCGCGCGCCGAGCATGGCCACGTCGTTGATCGTGCCGTGCACGCTCAGTGCGCCGATGTCGCCGCCCGGGAAGAACAGCGGCGCGATCACGTGCCCGTCGGTGGACATCGCCAGGCGATGGCCGGCCGGCAGCTCGAGCAGCGCCGCGTCGTTTCCCTGGCGCAGCCAGTCGTTGTCGAAGGCGCGCGCGAACAGCTCGTCGACCAGTTGCGCGCCCAGGCGCCCGCCCGCGCCGTGGTTCATGTCGATGCGGCCGTGCCTGAAGTCGATCGGGCGCAGGTAGTCCTTCTTGCCGGCCATCGATCGGACCCGCCCTAGCCGGCGACCACGGCCGCGTCCTTGAAGCGGCCGTAGGAGTAGTGCGCGGCGCACGCGCCCTCCGAGGACACCATGCACGAGCCCATCGGGTTCTCCGGCGTGCACACCGTGCCGAAGAGCTTGCAGTCGGTGGGGCGCTTGACGCCGCGCAGGATGGCCCCGCACTCGCACTGCTTGTGGTCGGGCACCCCCTGGTAGACCAGGCCGAAGCGGCGCTCGGCATCGAACTCGGCGTAGGCCGGCCGGATCTTCAGCGCGCTGTAGGGCACCTCGCCCAGGCCGCGCCACTCGAAGCGCTCGCGCAGCTCGAACACCTCGGCCACCAGCCGCTGCGCGGCCAGGTTGCCTTCGCGGGTGACGGCGCGCGCGAACTCGTTCTCGACCTCGGCGCGGCCTTCGTTGACCTGGCGCACGAGCATCAGCACCGCCTGCATCACATCCAGCGGCTCGAAGCCGGCGATGACCACCGGCTTGCGGTATTCCTCGGCAAAGTGCTCGTAGGGCCCCGAGCCGATGATGATGCTGACGTGCGCCGGCCCGATGAAGCCGTCGATCGGCACCGTGCCGTACTGGCGCACCTCGGCCGACTCCAGGATGTGGGTGATCGCGCTCGGCGTCAGCACATGGCAGGCGAGCACGCTGAAGTTGCGCAACCCTTCCGCCTGCGCCTGGCGGATGACCACGGCCGTCGGCGGTGTGGTCGTCTCGAAGCCGATGGCGAAGAACACCACCTCGCGGTCGGGATGCTCGCGCGCGACCTTCAGCGCGTCGGCCGCGGAATAGACCATGCGGATGTCGCCGCCGGCGGCCTTGGCACGGGTCAGCGACAGGCTCTCGGAGGCCGGCACGCGCATCGTGTCACCGTAGGTGCAGACGATGGCGCGCTGCTGCAGCGCCAGGCCGATGGCCTGGTCGATGCGGCCGATGGGCAGCACGCACACCGGGCAGCCCGGGCCGTGGATCATGCGCAGCTGCGGCGGCAGCAACTCGCCGATGCCGTAGCGCGCGATGGCGTGGGTGTGGCCGCCGCAGAACTCCATGAAGTGGTAGCGGCGGTCGGGCCGCGCCTCGGCGGCGATGCGCGCGGCGATGCGGCGCGCCAGTTCCCCGTCGCGGTACTCGTCGACGTACTTCATGGCGCGGCGGCCGGGGCGGCTGCGGCCTGTGCGGCCATCGCGTCGAACAGCTCGAGCGTGCGCTGCGCCTCGTCGGGGTCGAGCAGCCCGATGGCGAAACCGACGTGCACGATGACGTAGTCGCCGACCTGCGCGTCGCCGACCAGCGCCAGCGACACCGGCTTGCGCACACCGCCCAGGTCGACGATGGCCTGGTCGCCGTCCAGGCGCTCGACGATGCGCGCCGGCAGGGCTAGGCACATGCGCGGGCCTCCGCGCCGGCGCGCGTGCGCGCCAGCAGCCAGTCGAGCCAGGCGTTCATGCCGTGCCGGCGCGTGGCCGAGACCTGCAGCACCTCGATCGCCGGATTGACGCGCCGCGCGTACTCGATGCAGCGTGCGACGTCGAAGTCCAGATGCGGCAGCAGGTCGACCTTGTTCAGCACCATCAGCTGCGCCGCGGCGAACATGTCGGGGTACTTCAGCGGCTTGTCCTCGCCTTCGGTGACCGACAGGATCACCACCTTGGCCGCTTCGCCCAGGTCCCACATCGCCGGGCAGACCAGGTTGCCGACGTTCTCGATGAACAGCAGCTGCGCCGGCACGGGCCCGTGGTCGTGGTCGTGGTCGTGATCGTGATCGTGATCGTGATCATGCGCGTGGTCGTGCGCGTGATCGTGATCGTGCGCGGGGACCGGGCCGTCGCCCAGGCCGTGATGATGGTG
>ERZ1645186.103-NODE-103-length-12826-cov-7.988098_pt1 | contig 12826 bp, 11 predicted proteins | sample MGYA00575349_ERZ1645186 | MGnify/ENA primary metagenome ERZ1645186 (study PRJEB40839, sample SAMN11282943) | freshwater sediment metagenome | isolation source: river sediment | host: Sediment | place: India: Nawabganj, Kanpur | collected 2015-12-17 ...
CGACGACGCGCTTGACCGCCTCGGCGACCTCGTCGAACTTCTCGATCTGGCCGTCCGTGATCCAGCCCTTCTCGAAGGGTTCGGAGGCAAAACGCTCGAGCACCAACTCACCGCTGGAGGCCTGGCTCAGTTCGACCAGCTTGACGCTGGAGGAGCTGATGTCCAGCCCGATCATGGGGGGGTGCTTTTGCCCCAGCAACTGGCTCAGAAAGCTCACTTCGACTGACTCCCAACGCGCCCGAAAAGAAGGCCCGCACTCTTAATAAGTTACTTGAATCCTAGCAGTAAAGCCCTTGTGGCTTAACGCGATTCGGCTCACGAAGTCTGCCGGTCGTTGTGATTCGCCGACGTCCGGAACAGCGCTGGAAACATCTCGCAAATGCGCTTGCCGAAGCTCACGACGAGCGTATTTCACGGCCTGGGCACCCTTGGCCACCGTGGCCCGGGCCGCGGGCGCCGCGCAGGCGGGCTTTCTATAATCGGCGCCCTCCCCGTACGGGACCCCGATGGGCGCCTCCAGCTCCGCCAACCCCGAACCGCCTCCAACCGAACGCCGACCGGCGCGCGCCGGCAGCAGTGCATGGCTTCGTGGAACGGGGCGCTTCATCGCTTGGGTCGTCGGTCTGGCCGCAGCCAGCTTGTTGGGTGTTTTGATCCTCGTCGGCATTGCGGTGGCGGTGGCCTACCCGAACGTGCCAGAGATCAGCGGATTGACGGATTACCGTCCCAAACTGCCAATGCGAATCTACGCCGCTGACGGCTTGCTGCTCGGCGAGTTTGGTGAAGAAAGGCGCAACTTCACGCCGATCGCGCAGATGCCGCTGGTGCTGAAGCAGGCCGTGCTCGCGGCCGAGGACGCACGCTTCTACGAACACGGCGGCGTGGACTACAAGGGCATCGCCCGCGCGGCGCTGGCCAACCTGCGCGATGCGCGCAGCCAGGGGGGCTCGACGATCACCATGCAGGTGGCGAAGAACTTCTACCTGAGCACCGAGAAGACCTACACGCGCAAGATCTACGAGCTGCTGCTGACGCTGAAGATCGAAGGGCTGCTCACCAAGGAGCAGATCCTCGAGCTGTACATGAACCAGATCTTTCTCGGCCAGCGCGCCTATGGCTTCGCGGCGGCCAGCGAGATCTACTTCGGCAAGCCGGTCAAGGAGCTGAGCGCGGCCGAGGCGGCGATGCTCGCCGGCCTGCCGGTGGCGCCGTCGGCCTACAACCCGATCTCCAACCCGAAGCGCGCCACGGTGCGGCAGCAGTTCATCCTGGGCCGCATGCTCGAGGAGGGTTTCATCACCGAGGCGCAATACGCGGCGGCGCGCACCGAGGTGTTGCGTTACCGCCCGCAGAGTGCACCCCCGGTGCATGCCGAGTTCGCCGTCGAGACGGCGCGCCAGTTGGTCTTCACCCACTACGGCAACGACGCCTACTCGCGCGGGCTGGACGTCTACCTGACCATCCGCTCGGCCGACCAGGCGGTGGCCTACAGGGCACTGCGTCGCGGGTTGCTGAACTACGAGCAGCGCCAGTTCTACCGCGGGCCCGAGGCCTACGTGGACCTGCCGGCCGAGCCCGCGGCCATCGAGGCCCGGATCGCCGCAGCGCTGACCGAGCACCCGGACAACGACGAGTTGCGCGCCGCCGTGGTGCTGGAGGTTTCGCCGCGCAAGGTGGTGGCGGTGCTGCAGGACGGCGAAGCCATCACCGTCACCGGCGACGGCCTGAAGCCGGTCGCCTCGGGCTTGTCCGACAAGGCCGGGCCGAAGATCCAGATCCGCCGCGGCGCCGTGGTGCGCGCGGTGCGCAATGCCAAGGGCGAATGGTCGCTGACCCAGGTGCCCGAGGTCGAGGGTGCGTTCGTCGCGATGGACCCGCAGACCGGCGCGATCCGCGCGCTGGTCGGCGGCTTCGACTACGACAAGTCGAAGTTCAACCATGTCACCCAGGCCTGGCGCCAGCCGGGCTCCAGCTTCAAGCCGTTCATCTACTCGGCCGCGCTGGAAAAGGGCTTCACGCCGCAGACCGTGGTCAACGACGCGCCCTTGTTCTTCGACGCCGGCGCCACCGGCAGCCAGCCCTGGGAACCGAAGAACTACGACGGCAAGTTCGACGGCCCCATGCCGTTGCGCACCGCGCTGGCCCGGTCGAAGAACATGGTCTCGATCCGCGTGCTGCAGTCCGTCGGCCCCGGCTTCGCGCAGGAATGGGTCACCCGCTTCGGCTTCGAGGCCGACAAGCATCCCGCCTACCTGACCATGGCGTTGGGCGCCGGTTCGGTGACGCCGATGCAGATGGCCGCCGCCTACGGGGTCTTTGCCAACGGCGGCTACCTGGTCAGCCCGATGCTCATCGCCAAGGTCACCGACAGCAAGGGCCGCGTGCTGTCGCAGAGCACGCCGCCGCCGCTGGACGACACGGTGCGCGCGATCGACGCGCGCAACGCCTTCGTCATGAGCTCGCTGCTGCAGGAGGTGACGCGCTCGGGCACCGCAGCCTCGGCCAAGCGGGCGCTGGGGCGGGGCGACATCTTCGGCAAGACCGGCACCACCAACGATTCGATGGACGCCTGGTTCGCCGGCTACCACCCGAGCCTGGTGGCCGTGGTCTGGATCGGCTACGACACCCCGCGCAAGCTGGGCGATCGCGAGACCGGCGGCGGGCTGGCGCTGCCGGTATGGAACGAATACATGGCGCACGCGCTGAAGGGCGTTCCGGTGCGCGAGCTGACGCCGCCCGAAGGTGTGACGCAGGTCGACGGCGACTGGAGTTTCGACGAGTTCAGCCAGGGCGCGGGCGTGCGCAGCCTGGGGCTGGAGGATGTGCTGCCGCCGGCGCCGACGCCGGAGGAGCGCAGCAGCATCCTCGACCTCTTCCGACGCTGATCGGTTCCGCCCTACGCGCGGCGCGGCGTGTCATACGGAAGCGCGTCCAAAGGGCAAGGAGCCCTCAGCCGTTTTTTTCTTTGAACGCACCTGCGCGTCAGGCCACGTCGGGCGGTGCAAAGCGCAGCGGGCAGCGGCCTTGCAACGTGGCGTGGTGCGACAGCGCGGCGAAGAACTCGCTGCCGTCGCGCGTGTCCAGCCACCGGCCGTGCACATGCCGGTAGTGATAGCCGCCGGCACGCGCCGCCAGCCAGATCTCGTGCAGCGGCGGCTGCAGATTGACGACGATGCGGCTGTCGTCGGGGAAGACCAGTTCCAGAAGCCCGCCGGTGCGCTGCGTGTCGATGTCGATCACGCCCTCCTGCAGCCAGCGGTCGGCGGCGGCCTCGATCGCGGCCAGCGCCTCGCCGGCGAGGCGCCGGTATTCGGCATCGGTCAACGGGGTGGCCTCGGGGCAACTGGTCATGGTCTATAGAATCCGCGGCATGTTCGATCGGTGTCTGGCAAGTGTAGAGCCGCCCTCCAAGCCCCTGCGGCCGGCCCGGCTTGCGTGGCTGGGCCTGCTGATCCTGGCCGCCGCCGGTTGCGGGCAGAAGGGCCCCTTGACGCTGCCCGCCGCCAGCTCGCCCGGCGCGCCGGCGGCCGCGGCCTCCGCGCCCGGATCCAAATGAGCCTGCCCGGCTCGCCCTACCTGGTGCGCCAGGGCGCCGAACTGCTGCTCGACGGCTGCAGTCTGGACGCGCTGGCGCGAGAGTTCGGCACGCCGTTGTACGTGTACTCGCAGCGCGCGATGCTCGACGCCGTGGCGTCCTACCGCCGCGCGCTGGCCGGCCGGCCGCACCTGCTGTGCTACGCGATGAAGGCCAACCCCAGCCTGGCAGTGCTGCAGACCTTCGCCCAGGCAGGCTGCGGCTTCGACATCGTGTCGGCGGGCGAGCTCGAGCGCGTGCTCGCCGCTGGCGGCGAGGCCTCGCATGTGGTCTTCTCCGGCGTCGGCAAGACACGTGCCGAGATGCAGCGCGCGCTGCACGCCGGCGTGCGCTGCTTCAACGTCGAAAGCCAGGGCGAGCTCGAGCTGCTGTCGCGTGTGGCAGTGGCCGAGGGCCGCACGGCGCAGGTCAGCCTGCGCGTGAACCCCGACGTCGACGCCGGCACGCACCCGTACATCTCCACCGGGCTGAAGGACAACAAGTTCGGCATCGCGCACGACGAGGCGCTGGACAGCTACCGGCGCGCAGCCGCCCTGCCGGGGCTGCAGGTGACGGGCATCGACTGCCACATTGGCTCGCAGATCACGCAGGTGGAGCCGTACCTGGACGCGCTGGAGCGTCTGCTCGACCTGGTCGAGGCGGTGGAGTCCGAAGGCATCGCCATCCATCACATCGACGTCGGCGGCGGCCTGGGCATCCAGTACGCGGGCGAAGCACCGCCGCAGGCCGACGCGCTGGTGACCCAGCTGCTGCAGCGCATCGACGCCCGCGGCCACGGACAGCGCGAGCTGCTGATGGAACCCGGGCGCTCGCTGGTCGGCAACGCCGGCGTGCTGCTGACCGAAGTGCTGTACCTGAAGTCCAACGCGGCGAAGAACTTCTGCATCGTCGACGCGGCGATGAACGACCTGATGCGCCCGGCCATGTACCAGGCCTGGATGGCCATCGAGCCCTGCCGCCAGCGCGAAGGCGCCGCACCGGTCTGGGACGTGGTCGGGCCGGTGTGCGAATCGGGCGACTGGCTGGGCCGCGAGCGTGCACTCGCGGTGCAGCCGGGCGACATGCTGGCCGTGCTGTCGGCCGGCGCGTATGCGATGTCGATGGCCAGCAACTACAACAGCCGCCCGCGCGCCGCCGAGGTGCTGATCGTCGAAGGCCGGCCGGTGCTGGTGCGCGAGCGCGAGCACGTCGCCGATCTGATGGCCCGCGAGCGGCTGATGCCGCCGGCCTGAGGCCCGTCTACAGGCGCCCTTCCTGCACCGCGTGGCAGGCCACGCGCACGCCCTGCGGCGTCTCGATCATCGCCGGCCGCTCGGCCGCGCAGCGGGCGTTGGCATGCGGACAGCGCGGGTGGAAGGCGCAGCCGCTGGGCGGGTTCAGCGGGTTGGGCACCTCGCCCTGCACCGGCGTGCGCGAGCTGCCGCTCATGTGGATGTCCGGGATGGCGGCCAGCAGCATGCGCGTGTACGGATGCCGCGGCCGGGCGAACAGCTCGATCTTGTCGGCCAGCTCGACCAGCCGCCCCAGGTACATCACGCCAACCTGGTCGCTGACGTGGCGCACCACCGCCAGGTTGTGGCTGATGAACAGGTAGGTCAGGCCCTGCTCGCGCTGCAGGTCCTTCATGATGTTCAGCACCTGCGCCTGCACCGACACGTCCAGCGCGGACGTGGGTTCGTCGCAGACCAGGAACTCCGGCTGCGTGGCCAGCGCCCGGGCGATCGAGATGCGCTGGCGCTGGCCGCCCGAGAACTGGTGCGGGAACTTCTCCATGTCCACCGCCGCCAGTCCCACCGAACGCAGCAACTCACCCACCTTCGCGCGCAGGCTCTCGAGCCCGGAGCACAAGCCGTGTTCGCGCAGCGGCTCGCCGACGATGTCCAGCACCTTCCAGCGCGGGTTCAGGCTGGCGTACGGGTCCTGGAAGATCATCTGCATGCGTCGGCGCAGGTTGCGCAGGCTGGCCGGCGAGGACTTCAGCGCCGCCGTGTCCTGGCCGTCGAACTGCACGCGGCCGCGCGTGGGCTCGTACAGGCCCACCAGCAGCCGCGCCACCGTGCTCTTGCCGCAGCCGGACTCGCCCACCAGAGCCAGCGTGGTGCCCTTGCGGATGGCGAAGCTGACGCCGTCGACCGCGTGCACGAACTGCCTCGGCTTGCGTTCGAGCACGCGGTTCAGCCACGGCGGCGAGACGTCGAAGATCTTCGCCAGGTCGTCGACCTGCACCAGGGCGCTCACGAGTCCGCCTCCTGCGCGTGCAGCCAGCAGGCGGCGCGCGTGTGGCGCGCGTCGCGCAGTTCCGGGCGCTCGCTGCGGCAGCGCTCCATCACCTGCGGGCAGCGCGGGTTGAAGGCACAGCCCTTGGGGATGGCGTTCAGGCGTGGCATCGCCCCGTCGATCTGCAGCAGCCGCTCGCGCGTGTCGTCCATCGCCGGAATCGAACCCATCAGGCCGCGGCTGTAGGGGTGCGCCGGATGGTGGATGACCTCGTGCACCGGGCCGATCTCGCAGATGCGCCCGGCGTACATCACCGCCACGCGGTCGCAGGTCTCGGCGATCACGCCCATGTCGTGCGTGACCAGCATCACCGCCGCGCCATGCTCCTTGCACAGCCGCTTCAGCAGCGCAATGATCTGCGCCTGGATCGACACGTCCAGCGCGGTGGTCGGCTCGTCGGCGACGATCAGCTCGGGCTGGGCGGCGAGGGCCAGCGCGATCACCACGCGCTGGCGCATGCCGCCGGAGAACTGGTGCGGGTACTGCTCCAGCCGCTGCTCGGCCGCGGGAATGCCGGTTTCCTGGAGCAGCTTCACGGCCCGCGCGCGCGCTTCCTCGGCGCTGACCGGCAGGTGCGTCAGGATGGTCTCGGTGAGCTGCCGGCCGACCGTGTACAGCGGGTTCAGCGAGGTCAGCGGGTCCTGGAAGATGGCACCGATGCGCTTGCCGCGGATCGCCCGCATCTGCTCGTAAGGCAGGTTGTCGATGCGCCGGCCGCCGAGCAGGATCTCGCCGCCGGCAATGCGCCCCGGCGGCTCGAGCAGCCCGATGATGGCCGCGCCGGTGAGTGACTTGCCGGCGCCGGATTCGCCGACCACGCCCAGCACCTCGCCGGGCGAGATGTCGAAGGAGATGTCGTCCAGCGCCAGCAAGGTGCCGCGGCGGGTGGGGAATTCGACGCGCAGATGGCGCACCTCGAGCAGCGGCGCAGTCATGCAGCCCCCTGGGGCCTACGGCCCGCCCCCCCGAGGGGGAACGAGCGTCTTCGGAACGGTCGCGCGACGCTCATCGCAGTCGGGGGTTGAGGGCGTCGCGCAGCCAGTCGCCCAGCAGGTTCACGCTCAGCGCGATCAGGATCAGCATCAGGCCGGGGAAGATGGTGATCCACCACTCGCCGCTGAACAGCACGTCGTTGCCGATGCGGATCAGGGTGCCCAGCGACGGCGAGGTCGGCGGCACGCCCACGCCCAGGAAGGACAGCGTGGCCTCGGTGAGGATGGCGGCGGCCACGTGGATCGTCGCCAGCACCAGCACCGGCCCCATGACGTTGGGCAGCACGTGACGGAACATGATGCGCAGCGGCGCCACGCCGATGACACGTGCCGCCTGCACGTACTCGCGGTTGCGCTCGACCATGGTCGAGCCGCGCACGGTGCGCGCGTACTGCACCCAACCGGTCAGCGAGATGGCGACGATCAGCACGCCGAAGGCCAGCGTCTCGTCGGCGTTGGGGAACATCGCCCGACCCACGCCGTCGATCAGCAGCGCCACCAGCAGCGGCGGGAAGGACAGCATCACGTCGCACACGCGCATGATCAGCGCGTCGGTCCGGCCACCGGCAAAACCCGACAGCAGCCCCAGGGCCACGCCGACCACCATCGACACCAGCACCGAGGCCACGCCGACGAACAGCGAGATGCGCGCGCCGTACATGATGGCCGACAGGATGTCTCGGCCCTGGTCGTCGGTGCCGAGCAGGAACTTCGCCGAGCCGCCGTCCATCCATGCGGGCGGACGTCGCGCGTCGTTCAGGTCGATCGAGGTCATGTCGAAGGGGTTGTGCGGCGCCACCCAGGGCGCGAACAGCGCGCAGAACACGCACAGCAGGGCAATCAGCGCCGCGACGATGGCCATCGGCGAGTTCTTGAAGCTGTGCCAGACGTCGCCGTCCAGGAAGCGCGCCAGCGCACCGGGCGCAGCAGCTGTGGTCGTGCTCATTTTTCAGTGGCCACCGGCGGGCTTCTCGATGCGCAGCCGCGGGTCCACGGCAAAGTACAGCAGGTCCACCGCCAGGTTGACGATGACGAAGATCAGCGCCACCAGGCACAGGTAGGCGGCCATCACCGGCACGTCGGCGAACTGCACCGCCTGGATGAACAGGAAACCCATGCCCGGCCACTGGAACACCGTCTCGGTGATGATGGCGAAGGCGATCAACGCACCGAGCTGCAGCCCGGTGATGGTGATCACCGGCACCAGCGTGTTCTTCAGCGCGTGGCCGAAGTACACCGCGCGGTCGGGCAGGCCGCGTGCGCGCGCGAACTTGATGTAGTCGGTGCGCAGCACCTCCAGCATCTCGGCGCGCACCAGGCGCAGGATCAGCGCCAGCTGGAACACCGACAAGGTGATCGCCGGCAGCACCAGGTGCTTCCAGCCGTCCACCGTGAGCAGGCCCGTGCTCCAGGCGCCCAGGGCCACCGTGTCGCCGCGGCCGAAGCTGGGCAGCCACTTCAGCTGCACGGAAAACAGCAGGATCAGCAGGATGCCGATCAGGAAGGTGGGCAGCGACACGCCGAGCAGCGACGCCGTCATCGCCACCTGCGACGAGAAGGTGCCGCGCTTCAACGCCGCATACACGCCCAGCGGGATGCCGACGAGCAGCGCGATCACCGCCGCCGCCAGCGACAGCTCCAGCGTCGCCGGCAGCCGCTCGGCAATCAGCGTCGACACCTTGCGCCCCTGGCGCAAGCTGAGGCCGAAATCGCCCTGCAGCGCATTGCCGACGAAGTGCGCAAACTGCAACGGGAAGGGCTTGTCCAGGCCGAGCTCGGCACGCAGCGCCTCGCGCTGCTCGGCCGTGGCGTCCTGGCCGAGCATGCTGGCCACCGGGTCGCCGACATACTGGAACAGCATGAAGGCGATGAAGGCCACCGACAGCATGACCATGAGGGCCTGGGCCAGCCGGCGCAAGATGAAGGCAAGCATGCGAAGCGGAGGGAACGGGTCGGTGGGCGGCGGGCTGGCGGATCTGCGGGGAAGTGCGTCGCGGTGCAGACGCCGGCCGGATCATCCGCAATTCGCGGGCCCGGCGCCAAGAGGGGAAACCTGGGCGGAATCCTAACCTGCAACCGCCGTCAATCGAAACGGACCTCGCCGTACCAGGCCTCGGCGCGGCCCTGGGTGTTGTCGGCGTCGGTCATCAGCGCCACGCCGATCAGCGCCCCGGGGTCCTCGCCGAAGGCGCGCCGGAAGTCTTCTCGGATGTCGCGCCGGTATTCGCGCCACTGCCCCAGGTGCTGGGTGCCGGATTCGAGCACGATCTTGCGGATGCGGTCGGTGCGCGGGTTGAGCACCACCGCGTCGCGTTCGGCCTGCGGGTCCCACACGTACATCAGCGTGGCATAGGGCGGCGGCTCGCCGGTGAGGCCCTGCATCAGGTCGAACATCATGCGGTTGCGCGGGCTCAAGCGGCTGCGGTCGCCGTCGAAGGCGAGCAGCACGCGCACCACTGCATCTTCGGTGTCGACGTCGCGCACGTCGGCATCGGCATTCAGCGCGCGCACCTTCCACGAGAAGGCCACGTTGCCGAGTTGCTCGGGCTCGATGCGCAGGCTGCGCCGGTACATGCTGGCCGAGCGCTGCGCCTGCGCATGCACCACCCAGCGGCCGTCGGCACGCTGCGCCGCGTAATGCGTGCTGGGCTTGCCCGGCAGCTCGAAGGGCTGCCAAGTGGAAGCCCAGTGCGGCGTCTGGGGCGGCGCGGCCGTCTGCGGCGGCACGTGCTGGCAGGCGCCGAGCAGCAGCGCGCCGGCGAGTGCGCAGGCCTTGGTCCAGAGTGCGGTCGGCTCGGGCATGACAAGAGAACAGCTTCCATGAAAAAGGCCGCCCGAGGGCGGCCTTGGCTGATGTGCGCTGCCTCGCGGCAGCCGCGTCATCAGAAGCTGTGACGCACGCCGACCTGGAAGCCGTTCGAGTTGAAGTTCGTGCCAACGCCCGGAATGGCCGACTGGCCCGACGTCACGAAGCGCGCGCCGGCATCGTTGTTGATCGACGACCAGGTGCCGTACAGCGCGGTGCGCTTCGACAGGTTGTAGTCGGCGCCGAGGGCCCACTGCGTGGCATCGATGCCGCTCAGACGGTCGTTACCGTTGGTGGCGCCGTAGCTGGCCTTGAAGTTCCACTGGCCGAACGGCGCCGAGACGCCGATGAACCAGTTGTCACGGCCGGCCGTGCCAGACAGGCCGCTCAACAAGGTGCCGTCCGCTTCCATCACGCCGTAGAAGCCCGACAACTTCATGAAACCGAAGTTCCACGAAGCACCGATGTTCCATGCGCTCAAGTCGGCGTTGCAGCCGGCATCCAGACAGTCGGTGATGCCGTAGGAGCCGGCAATGTCGAACGCGCCCGCGGCATAGCCGATGCGGCCGCCGTAGTACTTGTTACCGTTGGCGTTTTCGCCCGCAGCCACCTGTACCTGGCCGTACAGGCCCGGGCCGAACACGCCGCCCGGCAGGATGTACTGCACCATGTTGTTGGCGCGCACCAGCGTACCGTAGGTCGTGCCGGCCAACGCGGTTTGGAGGTCACCACCCAGCGCGAGGTTGGTGGCCGCACCGACGCCGTTCGTGCCGAACGGGTCGAACACGGTCCAGTTCCAGAAGGTGGCGGTGTAGTCACGGCCCAGGCGCAGTTCGCCCCACTGGTTCGACAGGCTGACCGTCGAACGGCGGTTGAAGAACAACTGGTTGCCTTCGCGAGAAGTGGAACCAGCAATGGCCGTATCGCCATTGCCCCAGACGCCGGCATTGCGGCCGGTATCCGGCGCGATGCCCATCTCGAGCCAGAAGCTGGCCTTCAGGCCACCGCCGAGGTCTTCCACTCCACGGAAGCCGAGGCGGCTGCTGGCCATGCCGTCGGTGCCCATCGAGTAGGTACGGTCGGCATTGTCCACAGTGAGGAAGTTCAGGTCGACGACACCGAACATGGTCACCGACGACTGGGCCGAAGCCGCACCGGCAAACGCGCCGAGCGCCGCGAGAGCGATTAGTGATTTCTTCATTGCAACTTTCTCCTAGGTAAAAGACGAAGACCTGATCGATTCGCGGGTTGCGGGGAGATCAGACCTAACCCCTCATCGGAAGTTGAGTGGATTGCACCAGACCGCCGCGCCGCTGGCAAAGGTTTGCGACGCCAAGACACGGGTTTTGTTGCCTCGACACAACGAGACCGCCTGAAAGGGGGTACGGAGGCCTGTTTGCGCCGCCCACAGCAAGGATCGTGCCGCAAAGCCCTTGGCCGGGTGACCGGGCGGCTTGCGGAGCGCCCCCTGGCCTGCCCCGATAATGGACGGCGCGGCTGCAGTCGCCGCCCCTCTGGTTCCGATCCCCGATGTCACTGGTCGATCAAGCCCTGGCCTGCGCGGACAACGCGCTGCGCACGTTGTCGGGCACCTACACAGCCGCGCGCCGCAGCCCTGCGGCCCCCGCACCCGACGGCAGCGATGCCGATGGGCTGCCGCCCGAGCAGCGGCGCCTGTCCGCCGCGCTGATGCGCGTGAACCATGTGGGCGAGGTGTGCGCGCAGGCGCTGTACAGCGCGCAGGGCCTGGCCACCGAGGACAAGCGGCTGAAGCAGCATTTCGACGCCGCGGCGCGCGACGAGTTCGACCACCTGGCCTGGACGCGGCAGCGCCTGCAGCAGCTGGGCGACCGGCCGAGCCTGCTGAACCCGCTGTGGTACGCCGGCGCCTTCGGCATTGGTCTGCTGGCCGGCCGGCTGGGCCAGGGCGTCAGCCTGGGCTTCCTGGCCGAGACCGAGCAGCAGGTGGGACAGCACCTGCAGAGCCACCTGCAGCGCCTGCCCGAGGCCGACAAGGCCTCGCGCGCCATCGTGCGCCAGATGCTCGACGACGAAACGCGACACGCGGCCGACGCCCGCCAGGCCGGCGGAGTGGAACTGCCGGCGCCGGTGAAGCTGGCCATGCGCCTGGCCGCCAAGGTCATGACACGGACGGCACACCATGTCTGACGCGCAGCAACCCGACGCCCCGCGGCGAGACAGGCTTTCGCGACGCCGCTTCGGCGCCTGGCTTGCCGGCACTGCAACGCTTGCCGCGGGCTGCACCAGTGTGCCGACGCCCGCACAGTTCAAGGGCCAGGAGTTGTCGGCCACGCCGCTGCTGGGCAAGTTCGTCTGGCGCGACCTGGTCACCGAGGACCCCGACGCCGTCAAGCCCTTCTATGCCGGGTTGTTCGGCTGGGAGTTCGAGAGCGCCAGCTCGCTGGCCGCGCCCGGCGCGCCCTACACCCTGGTGAAGTCCGGCGGCCGGGCCATTGCCGGCATCAGCCGCACACGGCGCCCGCAGCCCGACCAGCCGGTGTCGCAATGGTTGAGCTTCATGTCGGTGGCCGACGTGGACCGCGCCGTGCTGCAGACGCGCGCGGCCGGCGGCAGCGTGATTGCCGGCCCGCTGGACCTGCCCAACGTGGGCCGCGGCGCCGTGGTGATCGACCCCGATGGAGCGCCGTTGGGCCTGCTGCGCAGCAAGCTGGGCGACCCGGTGGATGCGCCGCAGCCGGGACTGCACCGCTTCATGTGGACCGAGCACCTGTCGCGCGACCCGCAGGCCAGCGCCGCCTTCTACGCCGCGCTGGTGGGCTTCGAGGTACGGCGGATGGAAATCGGCGGCCGGCCCTACTGGGTGCTGGTGAAGGGGCGCGAGCGCGCGGGACTGCTCAGGAACCCGATCGCCGTCGACCGGCCGGTGTGGCTGCCCTTCGTGCGCGTGGCCGACCCGGCGGCCTCGGCGGCACGTGTGGCGCCGCTGGGCGGGCGCGTGCTGCTGGCGCCGCGCAGCGACGTGCGCAACGGCAGCACGGCGCTGATCGCGGACCCCGGCGGCGCGCTGTTGGCGATTCAGAAGTGGCCACTGTGACAACTCGCGAGGAGTCGACGATGCAATCCCCCCTCCGCCGCCGAACATGCACCGTGATGCTGCTGCTCTGCGCCGCGCTG
>ERZ1645186.105-NODE-105-length-12625-cov-10.050358_pt1 | contig 12625 bp, 11 predicted proteins | sample MGYA00575349_ERZ1645186 | MGnify/ENA primary metagenome ERZ1645186 (study PRJEB40839, sample SAMN11282943) | freshwater sediment metagenome | isolation source: river sediment | host: Sediment | place: India: Nawabganj, Kanpur | collected 2015-12-17 ...
TCGTGACGGCCGCCGTGCTGATCATCGGCAACGAGATCCTGTCCGGCCGCACGCAGGACACCAACCTGGCCTACCTGGCGAAGAAGCTCAACGAATACGGCATTCAAGTGCGCGAGGCGCGCGTGGTGCCGGACATCGAGCGCGAGATCGTCGACGCGGTGAACGCACTGCGCACGCGCTACGACTACCTGTTCACCACCGGCGGCATCGGGCCCACGCACGACGACATCACCGCCGACTGCATCGCCAAGGCCTTCGGCGTGGAGCTGGTGGTGTCGCCGGAGATCGCCGCGCTGCTGCAGCGCCGCCCGGCGCCGCCCGAGGTGATGGCCTCGCGCATGCGCATGGCGCGCATTCCGCAAGGCGCGGGGCTGATCGACAACCCGCTGGGGCCGCCGGGCTTCCACGTGGGCAACGTGTACGTGATGGCCGGCATTCCGCGGGTGATGCAGCAGATGGCCGATTCGCTGGCCGGCAAGCTCAAGCGCGGCGCCACCGTGCGCTCGCGCAGCGTGGCCGCCTACCTAGCCGAAAGCCAGGTGGCCAAGCGGCTGGGCGAGATCCAGGACACCTACCCGCACATCGACCTGGGCAGCTACCCCTTCCAGCGCGACGAGCGCTACGGCACCACGCTGGTGATGCGCGGCACCGACGAGGCCGAGCTGGACGCGATGCTAGAGGACGTCAAATGCATGATCGTCGAACTGGGCGGCGAACCCGCAGAGATTCAAAAAGGCTGAGGGGCCGAGCCATGTGCAACAACGCCGAACCGGCCGCCGCGGAGCGGCGCCCATGATCAAGCCCGCCTCTGCCGCGGTGCGCGGCCTGCTGCTGGCGCTGGCCGTGCTCGGCCTGGTGCTGCCCTGGTGGTTCAACCTGCGCTACTTTGCCGGTGGCGGGGGCGTGGCACCCGACGCCTTCTTCGGCGCAGCCTTCGCCAACGCGCTGACCACCGCGATCACGCTCGACGTGTACCTGGCTGCGCTGGCCTTCAGCATCGGCGTGGCGCTGGACCGCGACGCCGGGGCGCGCCGCTGGTGGGCGGTGCCGATCACCTTCTTCGTCGGGCTGTCCTTCGCGCTGCCGGGCTACCTTTGGTGGCGCAGCGGGCCGCGGCGCGGCTGACGGCCGCTTGCTCGGGCTCAAGCCGGGGTCGGCCGGGCCGATACCCGTAAGGAGCGCGGGCGTCATCGTGGCCGGCGCCTTGCCGAACGGAACGACCATGCCCAGACCGACACATCTGCTCCGCCGCCGCCTTGCCGCCACCGCAGCGACGCTGTGCACCACCGCCGCGCTGGCCGGCTGCGGTGCCGAAGTGGCCAGCACCGCGGCCACCGTGGGCACGCTGCAGGCCACGCAGGCCAAGCAGGCCCGGGCGCAGCAGGCGCAGGTGGTGGAAGGCTTCAAGGCCGCCCAGGACGCCGGCGCGGCGCGCGCCGAACGCGCGGCCGACTGACACCGGTGTGCCGCGCGGCCCTGCCGCGCGTACCTCGTGGCCGTTGATCCGCCGCAAGGCGCGGGGGCGGGCGGCGGCGGAACATCGCCCTGCTGTTCCAACCCCAGCAGGAGACTCCGCGCCATGAAGACGACCCTTGCCGCTGCCGCGGCGTTCTTGGCCGCGAGCGCGGCCTTTGCCCAGGCCAGCCCGGCCACGCACACCATCCGCCTGCTCACGCCCGAAGCCGCGCAGAAGGCGGTGAATGCCGCCATGGCCGAATGCCGCAAGCAGGGCTTCCAGGTGGCGGTGGCCGTGGTCGACCGCTCGGGCGTGACGCAGGCGCTGCTGCGCGACCGCTTTGCCGGCGCGCACACGCCCGAGGTGGCGGCCAACAAGGCCTGGACGGCGGTGAGCTTCCGCACCAGCACCACCGAGTTGGCGCGTGCCACGCAGGCGGGCCAGCCGGCGTCGGGCCTGCGCAGCGTGCCGCGCTTCACGGCGGTGGGCGGCGGCCTGAACTTCGAGTCCGCCGGCTCGATCGTCGGCGGCATCGGCGTTTCGGGCGCGCCCAGCGGCGATGCCGACGACGCCTGCGCCAGGGCCGGCATCGCGGCGCTGCGCGACGATCTGGAGCTTTGAGGCGGGCAGCCGCCGGCAGCCATGCGGCTGTTTCCCGGGCGCCCGCATGCGGTTGCGCCCTGCGCCTAGACTGAGCCCTTTTACAGGGCGCCGCGCGGGCGCGATGCAGATGTCAATTGACAACAGTGCCGGGCCGAGCTGGCGTTGACTGCGCTGCCAACCACCGCGGCCCCGCGCCGGGCCCTGCCGCTGGCCGCGGCGGCGCTGGCCGCGGCGCTGTTCATCGGCATGGACGTGACGGTGAAGACGCTCACCGGCCGCTTCGATGCGCTGCAACTCACCTTCCTGCGCTTTGCCAGCGGCAGCCTGTACGCGGTGCTGCTGTGGGCGTGGTTCCGCACGCCGATGCCGCCGCGCGCCCACTGGCCGCTGCACCTGCTGCGCAGCGTGCTGCTGCTGGGCGCGCTGGTGGCCTGGTTCCACAGCCTGAAGCTGCTGCCGCTGGTGCAGGCGGTGGCGGTGGGCTACACGGCGCCGATCTTCATCTCGCTGCTGGCCATGCTGGTGCTGCGGGAAAGGCCGGGCCGCTGGATCTGGGCGGCTCTGGCGCTGGGCGTGCTGGGTTGCGCGGTGGGGCTGTGGCCCGAACTGAGCGCGCAGAACGGCGCCGGCAGCGCGGCGCGCGTGGAGGGCCAGCTGGCCGCGCTGGTGTCGGCCGTCTGCTATGCCGGCGTGGTGGTGCTGGCGCGCCACCAGGCGCAGCGCGACGCGCTGTGGACCATTCTGCTGGTGCAGAACCTGCTGCCGGTGGTGCTGCTGGCCGGGCCGGTGGCCTGGGCCTGGCAGCCGATGACCTGGGCCGACCTGGGCCCGGTGCTGCTGATCGGCCTGCTGGCCACCGGCGGGCTGATGTGCATCACCTGGGCCTTCACGCACGTGGAGGCCAGCCGCGCCGCGCCGCTGGAGTACACCGGGCTGGTGTGGGCGGCGGGCCTGGGCTGGCTGCTGTTCGGCGAGCTGCCTACCGCCTGGAGCCTGGGTTCGGCCGCGCTGATCGTGGCCGGCGCGCTGCTGTTGCTGCGCCGCTGACGCCGCGCTATGCCGCGCCTCGTTCGATCGCGGCCAGCGCGTCCTGACGGATCTGGCGCTTGAGGATCTTGCCCGAAGGCGTGCGCGGCAGCGGCTGGGTGCTGCGCACCAGATGGCGCGGCAGCTCGAAGCGCGCCAGATGCGTCGCCAGGAAGCGGCGCAGCTCGTCCAGGTCCAGCGCCTCGCTGGCGTAGACGGTGGCGCCGACCTCTTCGCCCAGGCGCTCGTCGGGCACCGAATAGACGGCGGCTTCCTGCACCAGCGGGTGCATCAGCAGCGCGGCTTCGACATGGCCGCAGCCGATGTTCTCGCCGCCGCGGATGATCAGGTCCTTGATGCGGTCGACGATGAACAGGAAGCCCTCGTCGTCGATGTAGGCCACGTCGCCGGTGCGGAACCAGTCGCCGTCGGTGAAGGCCTGGGCGTTGGCCTCGGGCCGCTTCCAGTAGCCGTTGAAGATGGAGGTGCCGCGGATCAGCAGCTCGCCGCGCTGGCCGGTGGGCAGCGTGCGGCCGCTTTCGTCCACCACTTTCAGCTGCAGCACCTGCGAGCAGCGGCCCGAGCTGGCCGGCTTGCGCAGGTAGTCCTCGCCACTGTTGCCGGCGCCGATGGCGTTGGTCTCGGTCATGCCCCAGCCGATGTTGGGCAGCGCCTGGCCGAAGCTGGTGGCGATCTGCCGCACCTGCTCGGGCGCGCGCGGCGCGCCGCCGCCGCCCACCGCCAGCAGGCTGCTCAGGTCGTGCCCGCCCTGCTGCGCCACGCGCACCAGGTCGCCGGTGACGGCAGCCGGCGCCACCACCGAGCTGAGCTTCTCGCGCTCGATCAGCGCGGCCGCCGCTTCGGCATCCCAGCGGTACATGCAGACCATGCGCCGCTGCTGCCGGTAGCTGACCAGGTAGGACGCATGCAGCCCGGTCACGTGGAACAGCGGCACGGCCAGCAGCGTGCCCGGCTGCACCGCGGGCACGGGTGGCGTGATGCCGGCCACCAGCTCGCCGATGCGCCGGTCGGCTTCCCACGACAGCAGCGCGGTCAGCACCTGCCGCTGGGTGGAGGGCACGCCCTTCGGGTGGCCGGTGGAGCCGGAGGTGTACATCATGATCGCCAGGTCTTCGGGGGCGATCTCGGCCGGCGGCATCGGCACGTCGCCCACGGCGGCGGTCAGCGCGGCCAGTGCGCGCGCGCCGGGCACGGAGGGTTCGGTGCGCACCGCCAGCAGCTGCAGCCCGGTCAGGCCGCATTCGGCCAGGCGCTGCAGCCGCTCGGCATCGGCGAAGACCACGCGCACGTCGCCGTCGGTCAGCGCATAGGCCAGCTCGTCGGCCTGCCAGTGGGCGTTGATGCCCACCGCCACCGCGCCGATGGCGGTGATGGCGGTGAAGGCCAGCACCCATTCGGGATAGTTGCGCATCGCAATGGCCACGCGCTCGCCATGGCGCACGCCGCAGTCGTGCACCAGCACGTGGCCGATGCGCGCCGCGGCCTGCCAGGCCTGCGCGAAGGTCCAGCGCTCGTCCTCGTAGGCCAGGAAGGGCAGCTCGCTGGCGGTCTGCTCGAACATCGCGCGCAGCGACGGCGGCGCATGCCTGAACACGCGCAGCGCGCGGCCGCCAATGACGGCGTCCACCAGCTCGTAGGGCTGGCCAGGGCCGGTGGTGGCGGCGATGGCCTCGTCGCGTGTCACGCCCAGGCCTTCAGCTGCGCCAGACCATGCTGGAGCCCATCTCATCGCTCAGGCTCTGGTGGTGGCCGATCTCTTGCCGGCCGACCACCAGGTGGTGCACTTCATCGGGGCCGTCGGCCAGGCGCAAGGTGCGCTGCATCGCATACATGCGCGCCAGCGGCGTGTGCTGCGACACGCCCAAGGCGCCGTGCATCTGGATGGCCTGGTCGATGATCTGGCACACCCTTTCGGGCACCAGCGCCTTGACCATGTGCACCCAGATGCGCGCCTCGCGGTTGCCCAGCACGTCCATCGCCTTGGCGGCCTTTAGCACCATCAGACGCATGGCCTCGATGTCGATGCGCGCGCGCGAGATGTGCTCGACGTTGCCGCCCAGCCAGGCCAGCTTGCGGCCGAAGGCTTCGCGCGAGACGCCGCGCTGCACCATCAGCTCCAGCGCCTTCTCGGCCTGGCCGATGCTGCGCATGCAGTGGTGGATGCGGCCGGGGCCCAGGCGCAGCTGGCTGATCTCGAAGCCGCGGCCTTCGCCGAGCAGCATGTTCTCCTTGGGCACGCGCACGTTGTCGAAGACGATGTGCATGTGGCCGTGCGGCGCGTGGTCCTCGCCGAAGACATGCATCGCGCCGATGATCTTCACGCCCGGGGTGTCCTTGGGCACCAGGATCATCGACTGCTGCTGGTGCGAGGGCGCATCGGGGTTGGTGCGCACCATCGTGATCAGGATCTTGCAGCGCGGGCTGCCGGCGCCCGAGATGTAGTGCTTCTCGCCGTTGATCACGTACTCGTGGCCTTCCAGCCGCGCGCTGGTGGCGATGTTGCGCGCGTCGGACGAGGCATGGTGCACCTCGGTCATCGCATAGGCCGAGCGGATCTCGCCGTTGAGCAGGGGCTTGAGCCACTGCGCCTTCTGCTCGGGCGTGCCGACGCGTTCGAGCACCTCCATGTTGCCGGTGTCGGGGGCCGAGCAGTTCATGCACTCGCTGGCCAGCGGCACCTTGCCGAGCTCGGCGGCGATGTAGGCGTAGTCGAGGTTGCTCAGGCCCTCGCCGGTCTCGGCATTGGGCAGGAAGAAGTTCCACAACCCTTCCTTCTTGGCCTGGGCCTTGGCCGCGTCCAGCAGCTCCAGCTGGCCGGGGGCATAGGTCCAGCGCGCTTCACCGCTGCGGTTGGCGCCCAGCGCCTCGTATTTCTCGGCCATCGGCGCGGCGGTGTCGCGGATGAAGCGCTTGACGTGCTCGTACAGCGGCCGCGCGCCTTCGGACATGCGCAGGTCGTTCAGCGGGTCGCTGGGGTCCATCGAGAACATCGACTGGGTGATCGGTTCGCCGGGTGCGTTCATGGCAGGGTTCCTCGGGCTGCAGGCGGTTGCGGGGCGGGTGGGCAGTATGTCGCGCCAGCCCGGGCCGCAGCAAGGCGCCGGGTGCCCGGCAGGCACGGGGTTTACACGCCCGGCGGCGTCGCGGCGGCGACAGCCGCTGTAAGGCGCCGCACGGGCAACGGCTGGCAAAATGGCGGGTTTTGACCCAAGAGGGGGCCGCAGGCCCGTCGATAGCCATGGATGACAAAGACGAAGGCACCAACATCGCGCTGTGGGCCACGCTGGGCATCGTCATGCTGGTGGTGTTTGGCCTGATCGGCGGGCTGGTGATCCGCTCGGTGAATGCCAGGCACGCGAAGGCGGTGGCCGTGGCGGCAACGCCCGCCGCAGCGCCGACGGCCGCCGCCGTGGCCGCAGTGGACGTGCTGATCGACGTGCCGCTGTCGGGCGTGATCGTGGCGCGCGTGTTCTTCGAGCTGGACAAGTCGCAGCTGCAGCCCGAGGCCGTGGCTGCACTGGCGCCGGCATTGAAGGCGCTGGCCGATGCGCCGGGCAAGAAGCTGATCATCGCCGGCTTCCACGACCCGAGCGGCGACCCGGCGCACAACGCGGAGCTGGCCAAGCAGCGCGCGCTGGCCGTGCGCGCCGCGCTGGCCGCGCAGGGCGCGCAGGCCGCGGCGCTGCAGTTGCGCAAGCCCGAGCAGACGGCGCTGGGCGGCCCGCCGGAAGAGGCACGCCGCGTCGAGGTGCGGCTGGTCGACTGAGCGGGCGCGGCCGCCGGCCGGGCCGTCAGAAGCCCACCACCGGATGCGGCCGGTACGGCGCCTCCAGCGCGCGCCGTTCGTCGTCGCCGAGCTTCAGCTTCAGCGCGGCCACCGCATCCGCCAATTGCTCGGGCCGTGACACGCCGACGATCGGCGCGGTGACGCCGGGCTGCGCCAGCACCCAGGCCAGCGCCACCTGCGCCAGCGGCGCGCCGCGCGCCGCGGACACCTGCGCCAGCGCGGCGGCGATCTCGCGGTCGTTGTCCTCGGTATGGGCGAACAGCGTCTTGCCGAAGGCGTCGCTGTCGATGCGCGGCGTGGCCTGGCCCCAGGGCCGCGCCAGCCGGCCGCGCGCCAGCGGGCTCCAGGGGATGACGCCCACGCCCTGGTCGCGGCACAGCGGCAGCATCTCGCGCTCTTCCTCGCGGTAGAGCAGGCTCAGCTCGGGCTGCATGCTGACGAATCGCGTCCAGCCGTGCGCGGCCGCCACGCTCTGCGCCTTGGCGAACTGCCAGGCCCACATCGACGACGCGCCCAGGTAGCGCACCTTGCCGGCCTTGACCAGGTCGTGCAGCGCTTCCATCGTCTCCTCGATCGGTGTGTCCGGATCCCAGCGGTGGATCTGCAGCAGGTCCACGTAGTCCATGCCCAGGCGCTCGAGGCTGGCGTCGGCCTCGGCCAGGATGACCTTGCGCGACAGGCCGGCGCCGTTGGCGCCCTTGCGCCAGCCGAAGCGCAGCTTGGTGGCGACGACGATCTCGTCGCGGCGCGCGTACTCGCGCAGCGCGCGGCCGACGATCTCCTCCGAGCTGCCGTTGGAGTAGATGTTGGCGGTGTCGAAGAAGTTGATGCCGGCCTCCACCGCGGCGCGGATCAGCGGCCGGCTTTGTGCTTCGGGCAGCGACCACGGGTGCGCGCCCAGCGCCGGGTCGCCGTAGGTCATGCAGCCCAGGCACAGGCGCGAGACCTGCAGGCCGCTGCGGCCGAGTCGGGTGAGTTCCATGGCGCTGCCTTTGGCGTGTGGGTGGCGGCCATCGTAGCCTTGTCCCGGCGGCGATAGACGCCAGCCAGGCGCGCGGCTACCGTGCGCGTCCCATGTCCACGCTGCGTGCGCTGCGCCCTTCGCTGCCGATTCTGCTCGGCGCCTCGGTGATGCTCAGCCTGGCCATGGGGCTGCGCCAGAGCCTGGGTCTGTTCATGACGCCGCTGACACGCGACGTGGGCATCTCGGTGTCCGACTTCACGCTGGCCATTGCGGTGCAGAACCTGGCCTGGGGCTTCCTGCAGCCGCTGGCCGGTGCCTGGGCGGCGCGGCTGGGCATGCGCGGGCTGATGGTCGGCGGTGCACTGCTCTATGCACTCGGCCTGGTGCTGCTGGCCATGGCCCAGGGTCTGCTGGCGGTGGTGCTGGGCGCGGGCGTGGCCATCGGCGCGGCGCTGGCCTGCAACGGCAGCGCGCTGGCGCTGGCGGCGGCCTCGCGGCCGGTGCCGGTGGCGTTGCGCAGCACGGTGCTGGGCATCGTCTCGGCGGCGGGCTCGCTGGGTGCGATGCTGGCCGCGCCCATCGGCCAGGTGCTGACCCAGGAGGCCGGCTGGCGCGTGGGCGTGTGGGGCTTTGCCGCGCTGGCGCTGCTGATGCTGCCGGCGGCCTGGATGGCCGGTCGGGTGGACCGCATGCCGCTGCCGCCGCAACCCGGCGAGGGCGACAGCGCACGCGACGCGCTGCGCGCGGCAATGCGCAACCCGCTGTTCGTGGTGCTCACGGTCACCTATTTCGTCTGCGGCATGCAGCTGGTGTTCCTGACCACGCACCTGCCGTCCTATCTGGACATCTGCGGCATGGACCCGATGCTCAGCGCGCAGGCGCTGGGCGTGATCGGCGCCTTCAACGTGCTGGGCAGCCTGTTCTTCGGCTGGGCGGGCGGGCGCTGGAACAAGCTGCTGCTGCTGGGGTTGATCTACACGCTGCGCTCGCTGGCACTGGCCTGGTACTTCGTGGCGCTGCCCACGCCCGCGGGCACGCTGGTGTTCGCGGCGATCATGGGTTTCCTGTGGCTGGGCGTGGCACCGCTGGTCAGCGGCTGGATCGCCGAGACCTTCGGCCTGAAGTGGCAGGCGATGCTCAGCGGCGTGGCCTTCGTCGGCCACCAGCTGGGCAGCTTCGTCGGCGCCTTCGGTGGCGGGCTGGCCTTCGACCTGGCCGGCTCGTACACGCTGGCCTGGCAGATCGGAGTGGCCCTGGGCCTGGCCGCCGGGCTGGTGCAGGGCGGCTTTGCGCTGGCGCGCGGCCGCGGCGGGCCGCCGCAACTGCGCCCCGGTTGAGGGCGGCGCGGCCCGCGGCTACTTCGCCGGCGCCGCCTCGGCCGGCGGCGGCTCGGCGTAGAGCAGACGGCGCGCCAGTGCGGCGGCGTTGTCGAGCAGTTCGCCCTGGCGTCCGCGCAGCGCGTCCTGCAGCAGCTGCGGCGGGAAGGTGGACAGCGCCCACAGCAGGTCGGCGGCGATGACGCGCGCCGGCATGTCCTTGTACAGGCTGCCCAGCGTGCCCAGCATGGCGCCCACCGAGCGCGACAGGTGCAGGTACTCGCCGCGCACCACCAGACCCAGGTGTTGGGTGTTGGACATCAGCTGGCCGAGCAACTGCGCGCGCTGCATCCAGCCTTCGCTGCCCTCGAGCGCGAGCGTCATCGCGAACCAGCGGCCGAGCGGGCGGATGTGCTTCTTCTGCAGCGTGCGCGCCAGCGCCTCGCGGATCTCGGCGCGGCGCGCGCGGGCGGCCTCGGGTTCGGTGCACACGGCGATCAGCGCGTCGGTCAGTGCGTCGGCGTCGGCCACCAGCGCGCCGCGCAGGTAGTGCCACACCGGCGGCAGGCGCCCGGCCAGCTGCACGGTGTTGCCCCAGTCGATCAGGTGCAGCGTGCCACCGGCGTCGACCATGATGTTGCCGGGGTGCAGGTCGCCGTGCACCTCCTGGTGCACGAACACCTGGCTGAGCACGGTGAACAGGAAGCGTCGCGCCAGCGCGCGCCGGTAGGCCAGCGCATCGCGCGGCGCGAAGTGCACGGCCGCGCGCAGGATGTTCACGCCGCCGTCGACGTATTCCATCTCGATCACGCGCTCGGTGGCGGCGTGCACGCGCGGCACGCGCCAGACCGCGCTGCGCTGCGTGCGCTGCGCGAAGCGCGCCTGGATCGCAGCCTCGCGCTCGAACTGCAGCTCGCTGCGGAAGCCCTCGACGAAGCCGTCGATCTGCGCCGTCATGGCCTTCAGGAAGGGGGTGAGCTTGCCGTGCGGCGCCCAGTACTGGCTGGACAGCAGCATCAGCCCGATCGATGCCTTGCCCATCAGGAACTCGCGATCCAGGTTGTGCCGCCCGATCTTGACGACCACCGGCACCAGCCGCTCGATGCCGTCCTCGACCACCGGCTTCTTGGCCAGGTAGACCGAGCCGATCGAGCCCGATTTCAGCGGCCGGCGGGCGTCGAAGCCGAAGTAGATGTCCTCCGGCGCACGGCCGAAGCTGTCGATGATGGCGGCGCGCGCCTCCTCGGGCGACATCGGCGGCACGTCCTCCTGGAAGACGGTGAGCTCGCGCGCGATCTCCTCCGGCAGGAAGTCGGCGGTGGCCGCGGCCACCTGCGCCATCTTGATGAAGAAGGGGCCGAACTCGCGCACCATCTTCGCCACGATCTGCGCCTGGCCGGCGAAGTCGCGCGCGTCGGTCTGCAGAAAGGGGCGGATGTAGCGCAGCGCACGGATCTGCCGGCGGATGATCTGCAGGTCGCCGCGCACCACCTGCACGCGCTTGAACAGCGCGTCAGTGCGCTGCTGGTTGGCGTAGAAGATGTCCTTCAGCTCGTTGATCACCGAGACGATCAGCGGCTCGTAGGTGCGCAGCAGCAGCCGCGCGATGTCCAGGCCCAGGTCGGCCAGGCCGCGCAGCTCGGGCTCGGACATCAGCTCGTGGAAGAAGCCCCAGAACTCGTCGACGATCTTCTGCGGCACCGGGATCGGCGAGCGCGCGACCGTCTCGTTGACCACGTAGCGGATCAGGTTCTCGGTGCTGCCCTCGTTGGGCAGCATGTTGCGCTCGCGCAGGTAGCGGGTGAAGCGGCGCGTCTGCTCGGTCAGCGGGTGCTGGTACAGCACCGCGAAGATGCGGTCGAGTTCGCGTCCGAATTCGTCGACGCCGATGTGCGCCGGCTGCGCCATCAGCCGCGTCAGCGGTAGCAGCGCGCCAACGATGCGGGTGGCCGATTCGGGCACGCGTACCGCGGCCTGCAGCGCCAGCCCACCGGCACCGCGCAGCAGCCGCAGGGCCTGGGCGCTGGCCTGCTGCCTGCGGGCGTCAGCCGCGGCCTGTGCGGCGACGGGCGCCGCCGGCCGGTTGCGCCGCGGCCGGGGCTTGCGCGCCGCCGCGGTTGCCTGCAGGCCGTGCGGCTTGGCGTCCGCGAGCGGGCGCGGGGTGCGGCGGCGGGGGTTGGCGGCTTGAGGCACGGAGGGCGGGACGCGGCGGACATGCCGCGCAGGGCAAAAGAGGATTCTCGCCGATGCGCGCGCTGCGCCGGCCTGGCTCGGCTGCATCGGCGCGAGCACGCGTCGGCGTCGGAGCTTCAGGCAGGGCTGGGCAGCAGGTGCCGCACCGCACGCTGTGCACCCGGGGCCGCCGCACCGACCCGTCGCCGACCAGGCCGCTACGGCAAGGATCGTGCGGCGTAGACTCGTGCGCAGGGTCCGCGCCGTGCGATGCGCCCGAGTGGGGGCCCTTGGCCAATCGAATGCAGCCGCGGAGGAACCATGAGCGACCCCCAGCACCGTACCGACCGCGTCCTCACCCGGGAAGAGCGGGAGCGCCTGAGCCCCGACGAGGTGCTGACGCTGCTGCGGGAAGGCAACGCCCGCTTCGTGAGCGGCGAAGTCACCCAGCGCGACCACCGGGCGCAGGTGCGCCACGCCGTGCAGGGCCAGTGGCCCAAGGCCGTGGTGCTGTCCTGCCTGGACTCGCGCATTCCGGTCGAGGATGTCTTCGACTGCGGGATCGGCGACCTGTTCGTGGCGCGGGTGGCCGGCAACATCGTCAACACCGACATGCTGGGCAGCATGGAGTTCGCCTGCGCAGCCTCGGGAGCGAAGCTGGTGTACCTGCTGGGTCACGAGCATTGCGGCGCGGTGAAGGGCGCGATCGACGGCGTCAAGCTGGGCCACCTCACGTCGCTGCTCGAACTGATCGCCCCCGCGGCCGACGAGGTGCCGGGCTTCGACGGTGCGCGCACCAGCAAGAACGCGGCGTTCGTCCACTGCGTTGCCGAGCAGAACGTGCGGCGCATGCTGAAGCGCATCCGCCAGGACAGTCCCACGCTGCGCGACCTCGAAGACCAGGGCCGGATCCGCATCACCGGCGGCATGTACGACATGGACACCGGCGAGGTAACGCCGCTGGACTGATGGCGACGTGCGTTCAAGCGGCAAGAAGCCTTCGGCTGTTGCCGGCGCAAAGCTGCAGTCCGAGTGACGCCTCTCGCGAACAGCAACGAAGCGCTGGCCGCCGCCGAGAGTTTCTTGCGGGCTGAAAGGGCTCCGGTCGGAGCCCAGTCGGGCCGCGCCGCGTATGCCGGCGCCTGCGATCAGGCGGCCGGCAGCTGCAGCAGCTTGTTGATCTGCGCCGGCGTCGGCGCCGGCCAGCCGGCTTCCTTGGCCACGCGCAGGATCGCCTCGTTGGTGTCGAAGTAGACCTGCCAGTAGTGGTCGGTGTGGCA
>ERZ1645186.107-NODE-107-length-12297-cov-9.926156_pt1 | contig 12297 bp, 11 predicted proteins | sample MGYA00575349_ERZ1645186 | MGnify/ENA primary metagenome ERZ1645186 (study PRJEB40839, sample SAMN11282943) | freshwater sediment metagenome | isolation source: river sediment | host: Sediment | place: India: Nawabganj, Kanpur | collected 2015-12-17 ...
GGTCGGCGCGCTCCATGCCGGGGCCGCGCGGGCGGGCGCCGACCAGCAGCGCGTACTGCGTGTCCTTGAACGCGGTGTCGGGCGCGCTGTGAGCCTCCATGCCGGCGAGCAGCGGGAACGCGCAGTCCTCCAGTTCCATCATTACGCCCTTCAGCGCGTTCTGTGCCTTCTCGTCCGGGATCTCGAGCAACTGCAGGATCACCGGCTGGTCCTTGCCCAGCATCTCGCCCGAGGCGATGCGGAACAGCAGGGCATAACCGATCTGGCCGGCGGCGCCGGTGACGGCGACGCGAACGGGCTTTTTGCTCATGGGGAACTCCGTTGTTCAGGGGTGGGTCGGTCACCGCGCGGGGCCGAGGCGGCCGCGCCGGATGGGTCGAATAGTGTAGGTCAGTGCGGCACGGGGCTTAAGGGTTGACCCGTAGGCTTACAGCACTCTTATGTCTTATAGAAGACATATGTCATTTGCTGGTGGACGGCGCGGGGCGGCTGTGCTGCAATGCCGGCATGCTCTCCGTGGCCAGGTTACCCGCCGGCGCGGAGGCCGGCGCCGACACCTCCGCGCCGGCCTTCAGCCCGCTCTACCAGCAGATCAAGGGCCTGCTGACGCGCAGCCTGACGCTGGGCGAATGGAAGGCCGGCGAGGCCTTGCCGGCCGAACCCGAACTGGCGCAGCGCTTCAAGGTCAGCCAGGGCACGGTGCGCAAGGCGCTGGACGCATTGACGGCCGAGGGTCTGCTGGTGCGGCGCCAGGGCAAGGGCACCTTCGTGGCCACGCACGCCGAGGCCCAGGTGCAGTACCGCTTCCTGCGCCTGATGCCCGATCGCGGTCCGCGCGAGGCCATGCAGCGGCGGTTCATCGACTTTCGGCGCCTGCGCGCCAGCGCCGAGATCGCCCGCGCCCTCGACCTGAAGGTCGGCGACGCGGTCCTGCTGCTGCGCCGCCTGCTGCTTTCCGGCGACCAGCCGGTCGTGCTGGACGACATCTGGCTCAGCGCGCGGCTCTTCAGGGGCCTGACGGCAGAACGCCTGAGTGCCTACCGCGGGCCGATGTACGGGTTGTTCGAGTCCGAGTTCGGCGTGCAGATGATCCGCGCCGAGGAGCAGATCCGCGCGGTGGCCGCCGCCGCGGAGCCGGCGGCGCTGCTGGGCGTGGCGTCAGGCGCACCCCTGTTGCAGGTGGAGCGGCGCTCGCTCACCTACGCCGACCGGCCGGTGGAACTGCGCCGCGGTCTCTACCGCACCGAGACGCACTACTACCGCAACGAACTGAGCTGAGCGCTGCGGCGCGCCCGGAGTACCCCAAGCTTCCTGTAAGGCCTGCGGGTTGAAATAAAATTGTCAGGCTCGGCGTGGTGAAGACGGCGGGCAAGAACAAACAGGACACAAGATGGCCAACACGCTGAAGGAACGCCCGGTCTATCGCAACATCCACGTTTCCCAGATCGTCGCCTACAGGCTCCCGCCCGCGGGCATCGTGTCGATCCTGCACCGCGTCAGCGGTGCGCTGATGTTCTTGCTGCTGCCGTTCGTCATCTGGCTGTTCGACAACAGCCTGACCAGCGAGATCTCGTTCGACCGGTTCAGCAGCGTGTTCAGTTCCGGCCTCGGCTTCCTGCCGGGTTGGTTCGTCAAGCTGGTGTGCCTGGGCCTGATCTGGGGCTACCTGCACCACTTCATCGCCGGCGTGCGCCACCTTTGGATGGACATGACGCACAGCGTCACCAAGGAGCAGGGCCACAGCAGCGCGATCATCACGCTGGCCTTGAGTGCGCTGCTCACCGTGGCGCTGGGCGCAAAGCTGTTCGGCCTGTTCTAGGGGAACTCCATGAGCACGAACTTCGGATCGAAGCGCCTCGTCGTCGGCGCACACTACGGCACCCGTGACTGGCTCAGCCAGCGGGTCACCGCGGTGCTGATGGCGCTGTTCACGGTGGTGCTGCTGGTGCAGGTGCTGCTTCCCGGCCCGATGGGCTACTACAAGTGGGCCGGCATCTTCGCGTCGCAGTGGATGAAGGTGCTGACCTTCGTCGTCATCGTGTCGCTGGCCCTGCATGCCTGGGTGGGCGTGCGCGATATCTGGATGGACTATGTGAAGCCGGCGGGTGTGCGCCTGGCGCTGCAGGTGTTCTCCATCGTCTGGTTGCTGGGCTGTGCCGGATGGGCCGTCCAGGTCATTTGGAGACTGTAGATGCCTACGCCCTCGATTTCCAAGCGCAAGTTCGACGTCGTCATCGTCGGCGCTGGCGGCTCCGGCATGCAGGCCTCGTTGCGCCTGGCGCGCGCCGGCCTGAACGTGGCCGTGCTGTCCAAGGTGTTCCCGACGCGCTCGCACACCGTGGCTGCGCAGGGCGGCATCGGCGCCAGCCTGGGCAACATGTCCGAGGACAACTGGCACTACCACTTCTACGACACCGTGAAGGGCAGCGACTGGCTCGGCGACCAGGATGCGATCGAGTTCATGTGCCGCGAGGCACCGAACGTCGTCTACGAGCTCGAGCATTTCGGCATGCCCTTCGACCGCAACCCGGACGGCACGATCTATCAGCGTCCGTTCGGCGGCCACACCGCCAACTACGGCGAGAAGCCGGTGCAGCGCGCCTGCGCCGCGGCCGACCGCACCGGCCACGCGATGCTGCACACGCTGTACCAGCAGAACGTCAAGGCGCGCACCAACTTCTTCGTCGAGTGGATGGCGCTGGACCTGATCCGCGACGCCGACGGCGACGTGGTCGGCGTCACCGCGCTGGAGATGGAGACCGGCGAGCTGCACATCTTCGAGGCCAAGACCACGCTGCTGGCCACCGGCGGCGCGGGCCGCATCTTTGCCGCCAGCACCAATGCCTTCATCAACACCGGCGACGGTCTGGGCATGGTGTCGCGCGCCGGCATCCCGCTCGAGGACATGGAGTTCTGGCAATTTCATCCCACCGGCGTGCACAACGCGGGCGTGCTGCTCACCGAAGGCTGCCGCGGCGAGGGCGCGATCCTGCGCAACGTCAACGGCGAGCGCTTCATGGAGCGCTACGCGCCGACGCTGAAGGATCTGGCGCCGCGCGACTTCGTCAGCCGCTGCATGGACCAGGAGATCAAGGAAGGGCGCGGCTGCGGTCCGAACAAGGACTACATCCAGCTGGACATGACGCACCTGGGCGCCGAGACGATCATGAAGCGCCTGCCCAGCGTCTTCGAGATCGGCCACAACTTCGCCAACGTCGACATCACCAAGGAGGCCATTCCCGTGGTGCCGACGATTCACTACCAGATGGGCGGCATCCCGACCAACATCCACGGCCAGGTGGTGGCGCCGAAGGACGGCAACCCCAACGCGGTGGTCCCGGGCCTCTACGCGGTGGGCGAGTGCTCCTGTGTCAGCGTGCACGGCGCCAACCGCCTGGGCACCAACTCACTGCTCGACCTGCTGGTCTTCGGCCGCGCGGCCGGTCTGCACATCGTCGACCACGTGGGCAAGAGCCGGACGCACAAGCCGCTTCCGGCCGATGCGGCCGAGCGTTCGCTGGCGCGGCTCGCGCGCCTGGACGCCAGCACTTCGGGCGAGTACGCGCAGGACGTGGCCAACGACATCCGCAGCACGATGCAGAAGCATGCCGGCGTGTTCCGCACCCAGGCCAGCATGGACGAAGGCGTGGCCAAGATCGCCGCGTTGGCCGAGCGCGTCAAGACCATCACGCTGAAGGACAAGAGCAAGGTCTTCAACACCGCGCGCATCGAGGCGCTCGAGGTCGAGAACCTGATCGAATCGGCGCGCGCCACCATGGTCTCGGCCGCGGCCCGGCGCGAGAGCCGCGGTGCGCACACCGTCGACGACTACGCCGACAGCCCGGAGTTCCCGCTCGGCCGCAACGACCGCGACTGGATGAAGCACACCCTCTGGTATTCCGAAGGCGACCGGCTCGAGTACAAGCCGGTGCAACTGAAGCCGCTGACGGTGGACAGCGTGCCACCCAAGGTGCGCACCTTCTAGGCCCGCCCCCGGCACGCCCCACGGACCGAAGGCCCCAACCGAGCCCCGCCATGACGCAACGCACCTTCCAGCTCTACCGCTACGACCCGGACAAGGACGCCAAGCCCTACATGCAGACGCTGCAGGTGGAGCTCGATGGCTCCGAACGCATGCTGCTCGACGCACTGATGAAGTTGAAGGCGGTGGATCCTTCGCTGAGCTTCCGCCGCTCGTGCCGCGAGGGCGTGTGCGGGTCGGACGCCATGAACATCAACGGCAAGAACGGCCTGGCCTGCCTGACCAACATGCGCACGCTGCCAGGCACGATCGTGCTCAAGCCGCTGCCCGGGCTGCCGGTGATCCGCGACCTGATCGTCGACATGACGCAGTTCTTCGCCCAGTACCACTCGATCAAGCCGTACCTGGTGAACGAGACGCAGCCACCCGAGAAGGAGCGGCTGCAGTCGCCCGAGGAGCGCGACGAGCTCAACGGCCTGTACGAATGCATCCTGTGCGCCAGTTGTTCGACCAGCTGCCCCAGCTTCTGGTGGAACCCGGACAAGTTCGTCGGCCCGGCAGGGCTGCTGCAGGCCTACCGCTTCATCGCCGACAGCCGCGACCAAGCCACCGCCGAGCGGCTGGACAACCTTGAAGACCCCTACCGGTTGTTCCGGTGCCACACGATCATGAATTGTGTCGATGTCTGCCCAAAGGGCTTGAATCCGACGCGCGCTATTGGCAAGATCAAGGAAATGATTGTGCGCCGCACAATCTAGGGAATCAACACTGCGGAACCAGCCATGCCAGACGGCGACGTCCAGCTCGATGAACGCGGATTGAGCCGCCTGAAATGGGCGTGCCGCCGGGGTCTGCTCGAGAACGACCTGTTCATCCAGCGCTTCTTCGATGAGCACGGCGCCGGCTTGAGCATGCGCCGGGCTCGGGGTCTGCAATGCCTGATGGACCTGTCCGACAACGACCTGCTCGACCTGCTGCTGCGGCGCACCGAGCTGCCGTCCGCGCTGGATCGCCCTGAGATCACCGAAGTGCTGTCATTGATGCGCCGTCCGGCGCCGTCGCCATCCACCCGAGGAACCACGCCATGATGACCCCGTCCGATGTGAAAGCCACCCTGTCGTTTTCCGACGGCAGCCCGAAGATGGATCTGCCGATCTACAAGGGCAGCATCGGCCCGGACGTGATCGACATCCGCAAGCTGTATGCGCAGACCGGCAAGTTCACCTACGACCCGGGATTCCTCAGCACCGCGTCCTGCAACTCGACCATCACCTACATCGACGGCGACAAGGGCGAGTTGCTGTACCGCGGTTACCCGATCGAGCAACTGGCCACGCAGTGCGACTTTCTCGACACTTGCTACCTGCTGCTGTACGGCGAGCTGCCCAATGCCGACCAGCAGAAGGACTTCCACAAGCTCGTCAACAGCCACACGATGGTCAACGAGCAGATGCAGTTCTTTCTGCGGGGCTTTCGCCGCGATGCGCACCCAATGGCGGTGATGACCGGCTTGGTGGGTGCGCTGTCGGCCTTCTACCACGACAGCACCGACATCAACAACCCGCGCCATCGCGAGATCGCGGCTATCCGCCTGATCGCCAAGATGCCCACGCTGGTGGCCATGGCCTACAAGTACGGCATCGGCCAGCCCTACATGTACCCGCGCAACGAGCTGTCCTATGCCGGCAACTTCATGCGCATGATGTTCGCCACGCCGTGCGAGGACTACGTGCCCGACGACGTGCTGGTGCGGGCGATGGACCGCATCTTCATCCTGCACGCGGATCACGAGCAGAACGCCAGCACCTCCACCGTGCGGCTGTGCGGCAGCTCGGGCACGAACCCGTTTGCGGCCATCGCGGCCGGCGTGGCCTGCCTGTGGGGCCCGGCGCACGGCGGCGCCAACGAGGCCTGCCTGAACATGCTCGAGGACATCCAGAAGATGGGCGGCGTCGAGAAGATCGGCGAATTCGTCAAGCAGGTGAAGGACAAGGATTCCAAGGTCAAGCTGATGGGCTTCGGCCACCGGGTCTACAAGAACTACGACCCGCGCGCCAAACTGATGCGCGAGACCTGCCACGAGGTGCTGGGCGCGCTCGGCCTGCACGACGATCCGCTGTTCAAGCTGGCGATGGCGCTGGAGAAGATCGCGCTGGAGGACGACTACTTCGTCAGCCGCAAGCTGTACCCCAACGTCGACTACTACTCGGGCATCGTGCAGCGCGCCATAGGCATCCCGGTTAGCCTGTTCACCGCCGTCTTTGCGCTGGCGCGCACCGTCGGCTGGATGGCGCAGCTCAACGAGATGATCGGCGATCCGGAATACAAGATCGGCCGCCCGCGGCAGTTGTATGTCGGCTCGCCGGCGCGCAACGTCGCGCCCTTGGCAAAGCGTTGAGCATGCCGCAGGGTCGGCGCAATCGCCGATTCTGGCTGCCGCTTCTGGCCGCCGGCCTGCTGGCCGGCTGCAACACGATGGTGGCGCAGAACCCTTCGTCGCCGATGCGGCCGGTCAACGCCGTGCGCGATGGCGACGAATCGCGGCTCGTGCTGCGCGGCTACGACGTGGTGGCCTACGCCACGCAGGGGCGGGCCATCCCGGGGCTGCAGCAATACAGCACCACCTACGAGGGCGCGACCTATCTGTTCAGCAGCCCCGAGCATCTGGAGGCGTTCCGCAGCGAGCCTGCGCGCTACCAGCCTGCCTATCACGGCTTCGACGCCACCGGCATCGTATTTGCCATCCCCGAGGCGGGTGACCCGACGGTGTGGCGGGTTGCGCAGGGCCGCGTGTTCATCTTCGCCGATGAAGCATCGAAGGCCGCGTTCGAGCTCGACCTGGAGCGCAATATCGCCCTGGCCGACCGCTACTGGAAGGACGAGGTGGCCGGCAGCTTCAGTTCCTGGCAGGCGCTGAAGCGCCGCATCGACCGCGTGCCGCATTACCGCAGCCGCGGCGAGCTTGCGCGCGAGGTCGCCGCGGCACAGCCCCGGCCGGGCTGAAGGCTGCTCCGGTCATGGCCGAGGCACCTCTGCGATCCACGGCGCGGGCAGCCCAGTGAACGCGTCGGGCCGCTCCCAAGCGCTCGTGCCGGGGCGAGCAGTGCGCAGGGTCGTCCATTGAGCGGGCTGGCGGCCGGCCTGCCGCGCAAGCTGTTGAACGGCGCACTGCGCGCGGCCGTGCTCCTGCTGATCCTGGCGCTGACGCTGGCGCTGGGTTTCACGCTCTTCGCCGTGAGCGCACTGCCGCCGCTGCAGCCCTGGCACACCGAGCTGCTGCGCAATGAATTCAGTGCCGCGAAACACGGGCAACTGGATTTCGCCGGCTACCGGCAGCTCGAGGAGCAGCTCTTCGCCGAGCTGCATTCGAAGACCGACGGCTGGATGCGTGACGGCATCGACCCGTTGTGCCTGCGCATGGAGGCGGCGCCGGCGGGCGAGGACGGTGACTGCGCCTCGCAGGCCAACGAGAGCCTGCGCAACAGCCGCTTCAACCGCAAGGGCTGGCTGCATCGACTGGTCGACGGGGCGCCCTTCAACCGCTCGTTCCGGCTCGAGCAGCCGCAGCCGGTGGCGCAGGCCCTGCTGGTGCACGGCCTGACCGACTCGCCCTATTCGATGCATGCGATGGCCCGTGCGCTGCACGCCCGCGGCGTGGATGTCACGGTGTTGCGCCTGCCCGGGCACGGCACGTTGCCGTCGATGATGTCGACGATGAAGGCGGCCGACTGGACCGCCGCGGTGCGCCTGGCGGCGCGCGACGTGGCATCGCGCGCCGGCCCCGGCCAGCGGTTCTACGTCGGCGGCTATTCCTCGGGCGGCACGCTGGTGCTGCAATACGCGCTCGACGCCTTGCACGATGCCAGCCTGCGCCGCCCCGACCGCGTGCTGATGGTCTCGCCGGCGATCGAGCTCACGCCCGTGGCGGCGCTGGCCGAGATCATCGACATCTTCACCGTGGTGCCCGTGCCGGTTCTGGACAAGGCGCGATGGCAGGCCATCGCGCCGGAGTTCGACCCCTACAAATTCAACTCCTTCCCGGTCAACGCCTCGCGGCAGATCAACCGCGCCACGCGGGCGCTGCAGCGCTCGCTGGAAGCCGCTCAGCGCAGCGGCCAGCTGGCGCAACTGGCGCCGGTGGTCAGCTGGCAGTCGGTGGTCGATTCCACGGTCGGCTCCACAGGCCTGGTCGACCAGGTCTACGCCCGACTGCAGGACCCGGCGCACCGGCTGGTGATGTTCGACCTGAACCGCCAGCCCGAGCTCGGCGGCGTGGCGCGGCCGGCCGCGCACCAGCTCATCGACCGGCTCGAGCGCTCGACGCGCGGCTACACGCTGGACATCGTCAGCAACCTGCGTGCCCAGGGGCCGCGCATTGAGGTGCGCCGACTGGCGCCCGACGGTGGCGTGCAGCCGCGGGCGACCCCGTTCGACTGGCCTGCGAACCTGGTGTCGCTCGGCCACGTGGCCTTGCCGTTTCCGGCCGACGACCCGGTCTACGGCTTCCTGCCGGGCAGCGGCCGTGACGGCATTCCCAGCATCGGCTCGTGGCTGCTGCGCGGCGAGAACGGCGCGATCACCATCGCACTGGGCTCGCTGACCCGCCTGCGCAGCAACCCGTTCTGGCCGCTGATCGCCGAGGACGCCGCCGGTCTGGTGGCACAGGATCTCGCCGAGCCCCGCCGCTGAAGCAAGGCCGCAAGCCCGCACGCACGCGGGTTGAGCACGCTCAGCGCGGCGCCGCGCCTGCCGGCGCAGACTGGCCACTCGTATAGCCGGGCGGCGTCACCCTCATGACCGACCGCCAGGCTCTTTCAAAGAGCTTTGCACGGGAGAGTGTCGATGAGGTTCCGGTCCATTTTGATTTGCGGCCTTTTGGCCGGCGCAGGTGCGGCGTCGTTCGGGCAGGCCGGCGGGGCAGGCGCTGCCCCCGTCGCCGAGAAGATGGTGGTGCCGCCCATGGGCACGGTGGTCACCTTCCATCGCAAGAGTTCCGGCAGCCTGGGCAACTTCGACGGCCAAGTGGTCTGGACCTATGCGCAGTCCACCTGGGAGGGCCGGCCGGCGATCGCGTTCGGCTCGCCGCAGGCCGGTGTCTCGCTGCACGATCCGGCCGACTTCGCAATGTTCGGCAGCCTCAACCCGGCCGGCCAGCCCGCGTTTGCGTACGACCCGCCGCTCGGCGTCGGCTGGCCGCTCGAGGTGGGGAAGACTTGGCGCACAAGCGTGACGCTGACCCGGCTTCCTTCGGGCGAGAAGACCCCGTTGACGATCGACTACAAGGTCGAGGCCTGGGAGGAGGTGACCGTGCCTGCAGGCACTTTCAAGGCCTACCGGATGAGTTGGCGAAACAACCTGGGCGAGACCGAAGTCCGCTGGGTCAATCCGATGGAAGGACTGGCGACGATCAAGCGTCAGGTGGAACGCCCGGCCACGCACCCGATGGGCGCCGGCATGCTCCAGGCCGAACTGCTGTCGCGCGCGTTGCCCGGCAAGTGAGCCGCCGTGCAAGGGGTGGATCGCGCGGCGCCTTTGCCTTGCAGGCCGCCGTGGCGTGCGGCGCGGTTTACTTCGGCTTCCAGCCGAGCACGCCGAGGTGCAGGTTCTGGATGTACAGCCGGTCGGCGGTTTCGGTGACGCCGGTCGTCTCCGGATAGCTGCCGGCCGGGTCCTGCAGGTCCGCGACGATGCGGCCGCTGTCGTCGAAGGCGAACACGTGGCCGTACGGCACCGGCAGCGGCCACAGCGCGCGCGGCAGCCGCAGCGTCAGCGCACGCAGGAAGGGCTTGCCCGCCATCTCGTCCACCTGCGGGCTGCGTGGCCCGGAAAGGCCCACCCAGATGCGGCCCTCGGCGCCGCGCATCAGGTTGTCGGGGTAGCCGGGCAGGTTGTCGAACAGCACCTGCGCCTGCGCCGCGCCGCTGCCGGCGTCCAGGTTGGCGGCATCCACCGCCACCTTCCAGATGCGGTAGCGGCCGGTCTCGGCCACGTACAGGTGCTGCTCGTCGGGGCTCAAGGCCACGCCGTTCGGGAAGCTCAAGCCGCGCACGACAACGCGCGTCTTCTGCGTCGCCGGGTCGTACTCCAGGATGCGTCCCGTGGCGCGCTGCTCGATGATGTCGAGCACCGCCGCCTCGAAGGTGCCGCCCCATTGCGCCGGTGCGAAGCGGCCCGAGGCGTCGCTGAGGTAGATCTTGCCGTTTTTCGCCACCACCACCGCATCGGCATAGCGGATCGGGTCGCCGTCCACCTTGTCGGCCAGCACCGTGACGCGGCGGTCCGTGCCGATCGCCAGCAAGCCCTTCACCGCGTCGGCCGCGATCAGCCGGCCGTCGGCATCGAAATCGAAACCGAGCACGCGCCCGCCGGTGTCGGCATAGACCTCGGGCGCGCTGCCGTCGGGGTTCATGCGCAGGATGCGGCCGCTGGCCACCGCGGCGTAGAGCTTGCCGTCGCGGCCGAACACCACGTGTTCGGGCCCGGACTCACCCTGTGGCAGCGTGATCCGCTGGAGCCCGGCCAGCCGCGTATTGGCCGCATGCGCGCCCTGGTAGCCCGGGGACGGCGGTGCGTTCCAGGCCACGGGCTCGACCGGCACCGGCCAGAACGCGAGATAGGCGGCAAGCGCCACGAGCAGCGCCAGCACGCCGAGCAGGATCTTCTTCATCTGGCTTCCTCCTGGCGGCGCCGTGCAGGGGCAGCGTGAATCAGCGCACCCGCAAACCGGGCACCGCGCCGGGCCAGGGCTCCAGCACGTACAGCCCCGGATGGGCCTTCTCGTCGGCGTGGCTCGCCGCCAGCACCATGCCCTCGCTGAGGCCGAACTTCATCTTGCGCGGCGCCAGGTTGGCCACCAGCACCGTCAGCTTGCCGGCCAGCTGCTCGGGCGCGTAGGCGCTGGCGATGCCGCTGAAGACGTTACGCGTGCGGCCTTCACCGGCGTCCAGCGTCAGCCGCAGCAGCTTGCTGCTGCCTTCGACGCGCTCGGCGGCGACGATCCTCGCGATGCGCAGGTCCACTTTGGCGAAGTCGTCGATGCCGATCTCGGCGGCCAGCGCCTCGCCGCCCGGTGCCGGCGGCGCGCTGGCCGGTGGCGGGGCCGGCGGCTCGAACAGCGCGTCGAGCAACTTCGTATCCACGCGCTGCATCAGGTGCTGGTAGGCGCCGATGGTGTGGCCGCCGATCGAGCGCGCCGCATCGTGCCACTGCAGCGGCTCGATCTTCAGGAAGGCTTCCACCTTCGCCGTCAGCGCCGGCAGCACCGGCTTCAGGTAGACGGTCAGCACGCGGAAAGCCTCGATGCAGACGCTGCACACGTCGTGCAGCACCTCGGTCTGATCGGCGCTCTTCGCCAGCTCCCAGGGCTTGTGCTGGTCGACGTACTCGTTCACCCGATCGGCCAGCGCCATGATCTCGCGCAGCGCCTTGCCATACTCGCGCGTCTCGTACAGCTCGGCCACCGTGTCGGCGTGGGCGCGCAGGCCGTCGAGCAGCGTGCGGCCCTCGACGCCCAGGTCGGCGCTGAGCCGGCCGCCGAAGCGCTTGGCGATGAAGCCGGCGGCGCGGCTGGCGATGTTGACGTACTTGCCCACCAGGTCGGCATTGACGCGAGCGACGAAGTCCTCGGCATTGAAGTCGATGTCCTCGACGCGTGCGTTCAGCTTGGCGGCGATGTAGTAGCGCAGCCACTCGGCGTCCAAGCCGAGCTCGAGGTAGCGCAGCGGACTGATGCCGGTGCCGCGGCTCTTGCTCATCTTCTCGCCGCTGACGGTGATGAAGCCGTGCACGAAGACCCAGTCGGGCACCTTGCGGCCGCTGAACTTCAGCATCGCCGGCCAGAACAGCGTGTGGAAGGTGACGATGTCCTTGCCGATGAAATGCACCTGCTCCACCTGCGGGTCGGCCAGGTAGGCGTCGAAATCCTTGCCGAGCCGATCGAACAGGTTCTTCAGCGACGCCAGGTAGCCGATCGGCGCGTCCAGCCAGACGTAGAAGTACTTGCCCGGCGCGTCGGGGATCCGGATGCCGAAGTAGGGCGCGTCGCGGCTGATGTCCCAGTCGTCCAGGCCTGGGCCCTCGTCGCCGTCGCCGGCGAACCATTCCTTGACCTTGTTGGCCACTTCCGGCTGAAGCTTGCCGTCCTGCGTCCAGCCGCGCAGGAACTCCACGCAGCGCGGATCGGACAGCTTGAAGAAGAAGTGCTCGCTGCGCCGCAGCTCCGGCGTGGCGCCGCTCAATGCGGAGTACGGGTTCTTCAGGTCGGTGGGCGCGTAGACCGCGCCGCAGACCTCGCAGTTGTCGCCGTACTGGTCCTT
>ERZ1645186.108-NODE-108-length-12154-cov-8.056616_pt1 | contig 12154 bp, 8 predicted proteins | sample MGYA00575349_ERZ1645186 | MGnify/ENA primary metagenome ERZ1645186 (study PRJEB40839, sample SAMN11282943) | freshwater sediment metagenome | isolation source: river sediment | host: Sediment | place: India: Nawabganj, Kanpur | collected 2015-12-17 ...
GCAGCCGCTGCTGGACAAGCTGCACGGCATGCTGGGCAGCAACGACGTGGCCGCACGCGAGCTGATGCAGCGCGTGAACATCGTCGCTGCGGCGCGCCGCCCGGTGAACGCGCGCTTCTTCGAGCTGATCGACGACCGCGGGCGACAGGGCGAGTTGCTCTACTTCTGCTGCGAGACGCGCGGCGACACGATCGGCCCGGGAGCGCAGCGCGAGATGTTGCTCATCTACCGTTCCGGCCAGGGCTGGGAGGGGAAGGAAACCGTGCCGGGGCGCATCCACTTCCGCATCTCCGGCCTGTTGCCGCTCGCGCGCGGCGCCTGGAGCTTCCGCCCGCTGGCCGCCGCGGCTTGAGCAGACATCGGCGCGCCGGCAATCACGCCGCGACCAACAACTTCCCCCATCCAAATGAAGATCTGCTCCGTCACCGCCCGCTGGCTGCACGTCCCCATCCCCTACGAGCAGCGTTTAGGCCGCGGGCAGCCTGAACCGGTTTTATCCCGCCACCGTCGAACGCGTCGGCGCCGCCCTGTTCGGCGTCCCGGCCGCGCGCAGACTCAGGCTGGCAGACTGCGGGATGAGGATCTATCTGCAGTGGTTCCAAGGCCATGCCGATGTCTGCCGGTAATCGGCAAGGTCCTCAGGCAGCGGCATGGCGAGCTACGAGCGACAGCTGCGCCGAGCGAGGGTCAAGTTGATCAGCATTACCCAGCAGACAAGCGAGGATGGGTCCGGTCAGATGGTCCGCCAGATACTCGCGAGCTTTGACGAGTACCAGAGCAAGGAGAACGGCAAGAACGTGCGTCGGTCGATGGTCGAGAACGCGCAACAGGGCTACTTCAATGGTTCCCGCGCCCCGTTCGGCTACACGGCCATGAAGACAGATGTCAAAGGGCGCGCGGGGCTCAAGAGGCGGCTTGAGCCGAATGGGGACGAAGCGGAGGTCGTGCGGACAATCTTCAAGCTTGCGATCTCCGGCGACGCAGGTGCGCCGTGGGGTATCAAAAAGATCGCGGCTGAGCTGAATCGTCGCGGGGAGAAGCTGCGCGGAAAGGAGTGGCGACGTCAGATGGTCTGGATCATCCTGACCTCGACGACGTACTATGGCGAACACATCTTCAATCGCCGCGACGCCCGATCCGGGGAGTTGCGCGACAAGGGGGAGTGGGTCATCACCAAGATCCCCCCGATCGTGTCCAGGGAGGACTGGGACAAGGCCGCTGCGCTTCGGGCCGAGCGCGCTCCCGGCGGCGGCACTGAGCACCGCGCCGCCGCGTCCCCGACGCTGTTGACGGGGCTCGCGAAGTGCGCCCACTGTGGCGCGGGCTTTGTCCTGGTGTCAGGCAAGGGTGGCAACTATGACTACTACCGCTGCGCCACGCGTGTCTACAAGAATTCCGCCAACTGCGATGCGCCCAACATCCCGCGCGAAGAACTCGATAGCGCGGTCTTGACCGCCGTGGCCCAGAACGTTCTACAGCCCGCACGAATCGCAACGATGCTCGAACAGTTGCGAGACCAAATCGCGAAGCTGCAGGCGCCAGATCGCGAGCGTGAGAAGCTGATCCAGAGGCAGATGGCCCTGGCGACGGAGCAGATCAACACCTGGTACGCGCTGGTCGAGGAGGGGAAGGCGGAAATGCATGAGTCGCTCAGGGAGCGACTCAATGCCGCCCAGCGGCGCATTGACCAGATGACCACCGAGCTGCTGGAGATCGGCCGTCGACGCCAACTGCCGCTGAAGAAGTTCGGGGCCGCCCAAGTGCAGGGATTTGCGGACGTGCTCCGGACCGAAATCCTCGCGCCGGGTAGCAAGTTCGCCAAGGGCTACCTGCGCGCACTGGTGTCGGAGATCCGCATCAGCGCTGCGGGTGCCACGATGCGGGGCTCCCACGCGGACATGGCGGGAGCGATCTCTGGCTGGCGCCCGGGCAACCCGCAACTGGCGGTGCCCAGACACGTATCAAATTGGCGCGGCTGGCAGGAATCGAACCCACGACCCCTTGGTTCGTAGCCAAGTACTCTATCCAGCTGAGCTACAGCCGCGTAGCCTCGCATTATATCAGTCGATGCGAGCCGCGGCGCGTTCGCAATTTCGCAGGCGCTGCTCGTCGCCTTCCTGCTCGGCCAGCAGGGCCAACGCTCGCCAGGCCCGCCGCCGCGCGCCGCCGGGCAGGCCGGTGGCAGTGGCGGCCTGTTCCAGCGGACGGCGCGCCTTGCCCCAGAGCTGCCGCTCGATCATCGCGGCGCCTACGGCGGCAGCCACGGCCGCGTCCTGCGGCAGTGCTTGAGCCGCCTGCTCCAGACGCGGCAGCCATTCCGAAGGCATGCCCGGCACGGCATCGAGCAGAGCCAGCGCCACGCGCTGACGTTCGTCGGGTTCGAGCTCGGACAGGCGATCCCAGGCCGGCCTCAACCATTGGCGCGCGTCTTCGTGCGCGTCGAAGCCGGCCGCGCGCTGGGCGGCTCGCGCAGCCAGGCTGGCATCGCGGCGATCGGCCGCGTCGAGCTGCTGCCAGGTGCGGCGCAGCGCATCGGCATCGCGCGCAGCGTCCAGCGCCTCGCCGGCCAACGTGCGCAGCAGGCTGGCCGCCGCCGTTGGCGAGAAGGCCTGGTGCTTGGCCAGCAGGCGCGCCGTCTGCAGCGCGGCCAGTGGCTGCTGCGTCAACCTCTGTGCCAGCAGCCGCAAGCGCAGCGCCTGCGTGCGCCGCGACACGCCGGCCGGCAGTTCGGCCAACAGCGCAATGGCGCGCTCGGCGTCGCGGTCGTCGATGGCCCATTCGGCAGCCAGCAGCCGTGCGCCCTCGTCGGCCGGCTGCGCCACCGTGCTCTTGTGCGGAAGCCTGGTCAGCTGGCGCAGTGTTTCGTCGCGGCGCGTACGGTCCTGCAGCCGGTGCAGGCTGGCCGCGGCCAGCAGATGGGCCAGTACGCGGAAGTCGCCGTCGCCACGCAGCACCTCGGTCTCGTCCTGCAGCGCCAATGCGCGTTGCGCGGCGCGGTGCGCTCGGCTGTAGCGCGCCGCGAAGTACTCGGCAAGTGCCTCGTGCAGCCCGTGGTGCGCGGCGCGCTCGCGCTTGAGCTGCCGCCACTCGTGAGCACGCTGCGGCAGCGTGAGCAGGCCGCGCAGCGAGCGCGCAGCCAGCACCAGCACGGCGCAGGCACCCAGCACCAGCAAGACGAACAGGTTCAGGGACAGGTCGGTACGCCACTGCCCGAAGTAGATGCTGACCAGCCCGTCATTGCGGCCCAGCGTGGTCGCGGCCACGACGGCCACGATGAACAGCAGTACCAGCCAGACGATGCTTCGCATGCCGAATGCCGTCGCGCTTCAGCGCACGCCAGCCACCGTCGCGATGGCCGTCAGCGTGGCGTCGGGCCGCGGCGGCACCACCTGACGCGCTTGGCTGCTGACCTGCTTGAGCAGGTCGATCGCCGTGCTCGTGCGCCGCGAGTTGCGGTCGAAGTAGCGCTCCAGCGCGCCGATCGCCTGGCGCAGGTCGGCCTGCGCGGTGTCGAACTGCCGGCTGAGCAGCGAAAGCCGGGCATTCAGCAGGCGAAGCTTCAGGTTCTCGCGCAGGAAGAAGGCCTGATCGGGCGCGATCAGCATGGCCTCCGGCTGGTCAATGGGGGTGACACGCACCAGGCGGCGCACCTCGGCCCACAGGCCGGACGCCAGACCCGCCCAGCGCGTGCCCAGCGCCTCGACCCAGGCGGCGTCGGCGATGCCGGTCGCGGCCGAGGCTGCCGATGCCGGCGCCGACGCCGCGGAGGCAGGCGCTGCGGCGCGTGCCGAGGACCGCGCCGCCTGGGGGTTGGACAGCAACGGCAACTCGTCCACGAGCCGCACCACCTCGTCGAGGCGGATGGCCAGCGTGGACACGTCCACCGCGCCCACGGCGCGCACCCGCTCAAGGTCCTGCGCGATGGCGCGGCGCACGCCGTCGAGCCGCGGCTGGTTCTGCCGCGCCAGGCGTTCGTCGGCCTGCTTCAGCACGATGACCAGCGCCTCGGTGCTGCCGGTGATTTCGCTCTGCTGCATCGCCAGGCGGATCGAGGCCTCGATATCGGCCAGCACGTTCTCGTCCCGCGAACGCGACATCGACTGGATCAGTTCCTCGAGCTGGGTGCGCTGCAGCGTCGTCTCGGCCACGCGCGCCTCCAGCAAGCTCAGCTTCGCGGTCGCGTCGCGTGCACCTTCCTGAGCCTGCCGCGACAGCATCTGCGCCTCGGTGGCGAGCGCGGTGCTTTCCTGCTGGCGCTTGACCAACTGCTGTTCCAGCCCCTTGACACGCTGCTGCGTGTTCCAGGCATACACCACCGCGGCAGCGCAGAGGGCCGCAAGCACGGCACCGCCGGTGGCAATCCAGCGGCTGGGGATGGCATGCGACTCGGCCCCGGCGCGGCCCGCCGGGCCCGGCACCGCGGCGGCCGGGGCCTCCACGGCGGAAGAAGATTGGGGCTCGGTCACGGCGCCAAGGATTGTATCGGCGGACCTTCGCGCGCCGCGGCCGCCAGCGACTCGGCATCGCCCGCCACCTGCCGGACGGCTCCAAAGCCCAAGCGCCGCGCAGCGGCCACGATGCGCGGATGGGGCGCCACCGCCATGGCCTGCGCCCAGTCGGCCAGCGGTGCAAGGCCCTCCAGGTGGCTCACGGCCTGCGAGCTGCCGAAAGCCCACAGGTGCTGCCGCGGCTGGGCGCGCGCGGCCGCCAGCAGCGCGCACGCCGCGGCATCGGGCTGCGGCGGCAGGCGCCTGTAGGCGGCGACGAAGTCGATCTCGGCGCCGGCCGCGCGAAGCTGTTCGGCCAACCAGTCGCGTCCATCCTCGCCACGCACCACCCTCACGCGCCGGCCCTGCCAGTCGCGGCCGCGCAGCTGCTGCCAGAGCGCTTCAGAGTCGAAGACCACGCCCTGCGGCTCCACCAATGCGGCACGCGGCACGCCGGCCTCGCGCAACGCGGCCGAGGTACCCGGCCCGGTGGAGCCGGCCAGGACCTGGTCCGGCCAATGCCGGCCCGGAGGACGCTGCCGCATGAAGTGCTGCACCGCGTTGGCGCTGACGAACATCAGCAGCGCCAGCCCGTCCAGCTCTCGCCAGGCGGCCTGCACCGGCGCCGGATCGGTGGCCGGCGCGATGTCGATCAGCGGCAGCGCGACGGCGTCGATGCCCAGGCGCTGCAATTGAGCCACCAGAGGTTCGGCCTGGGCGCGGGGTCGTGTGACGATGACTCGCATGGCGCACAGGCCGCGTCGAGCGCCGTGACTCAGCCGGCCCCGGCCAGGTAGGCATCGGCACCGGCCTCGCGCAACCGGGCCGCGGCCTGCAGGCCCAGCGCGTCGGCCTGCCCGGCGTCGGCCACCGCGGCGCGGCACTGCGCCCGCAGCAGCGGCCTCTGCAACGCCTGGGCATCGCCCAGCGCCACGTCGATGCACAGCAGATCGCCCTGCCACACCGCATGCGCGGCCAGCGGCACGGTACAGCTTCCGCCCAGCGCTCTCGAGACCGCCCGCTCAGCATGCACGGCCAGCCAGGTGGGGCGGTGCACCAGTGCCGCGAGCGTGCGCGCGAGTCCGGTTGCGTCGCTGAGCAGCTCGATACCCAGCGCACCCTGCCCTGCGGCCGGCGTCATCTGCGCGCTGTCGAAAAGCGACGCGATGCGTCCTGCCAAGCCCAGCCGCCTCAGACCGGCCGCGGCGAGCACGATGGCGTCGAACTGGCCTTCGTCGAGCTTGCGCAGCCGCGTGTCGAGGTTGCCGCGCAGCGGCTCGATGCGCAGGTCCGGGCGCAGCGCCAGCAATTGCGCGGCGCGGCGCAGGCTGGAAGTGCCGACGCAGGCGCCCTGCGGGAGATCGGCCAGCATGCGGTGACGCGGGCTGACGAAGGCATCGCGCGGGTCCTCGCGCTCCAGAACCGCGCCGAGCACGAAGCCTTCGGGCAGCACCATCGGCACGTCCTTGAGTGAATGCACCGCCAGATGGGCGCGGCCGTCCTCGAGCGCGGCCTCCAGTTCCTTGACGAACAAGCCCTTGCCGCCAACCTTGGAAAGCGCGCGGTCGAGGATCTGGTCGCCGCGCGTGGTCATGCCCAGCAGTTCGACCTGCAGGCCGAAGCGCTCGCGCAGCAGGCTGCGCACGTGCTCGGCCTGCCACAAGGCCAGCCGGCTCTCGCGCGTGGCAATGATGACTTTTTCAGGCATGGTGATTGCATTATCGCGAGGCGACCGCCTCGCCTTGTTGCCCTCGTTCGGCGCCATGGCCCGTTGCTACCATGCCGCTGCCCACCGGAGATCCCGCATGCCCACTGCCGACCCTGCCGCTGCGCCTGCCAGGCGGCCCCGTTCCGCGAGGCCCGCCCGGGCCAGCAACGATGCAGCGCTGGAGAACCGGCCGTTGGTCGAGGACATCCGCTTCCTGGGCCGCATCCTCGGCGAGGTCATCCGCGAGCAGGAGGGTCGCGAGGCCTACGAGCTGATCGAGCGCGTGCGCCGGTTGTCAGTGGCGTATCGCCTGAAGCAGGACACCGGCGCCGGGCGCACGCTCGACCGGCTGCTGAAGAACCTGTCGGCCGACCAGACGGTGAGCGTGATCCGCGCGTTCAGCTACTTCTCGCACCTGGCCAACATCGCCGAAGACCGGCACAACGTGCGCCTGCGGCAGCGACTGGAACGCAGCGGTCAGGCCCGCGAGGGCTCGCTGGCGCTGGGCTTCGAGCGGCTGCACCGTGCCGGCCATCGCGCGGCCGACGTCGCCGCGATGCTGAGGCACGCCTACATCGCGCCGGTGCTGACCGCGCACCCCACCGAGGTGCAGCGCAAGAGCATCCTCGATGCCGAGCGGGCGATTGCCGAATTCATCGGCGAGCGCGACGCGTTGACCCTGCCGCAGCAGCGGCAGGACAACGAAGAGCTGATCCGCGCACGCGTCACGCAGCTGTGGCAGACGCGCATGCTGCGCACCGCCAAGCTGACGGTGGCTGACGAGATCGAGAACGCGCTCAGCTACTACCACGCCACCTTCCTGCGCCAGATCCCCAAGCTGTACCGCGAAATCGAGCAAGCTCTCCCGGGCCACGAAGTGCCGCCCTTCCTGCGCATGGGCCACTGGATCGGGGGAGACCGCGACGGCAACCCCTTTGTCGGCGCCGACACGCTGCGCACCGCATTGGCGCGCCAGGCCGAGACCGTGCTGCGGCATTACCTCACCGAGGTGCACCAGCTGGGTGCCGAACTATCGACGTCGAACATGCTGGCGCCGGTGAGCGCCGAAATGCTGGCACTGGCCGCGGCTTCGCCGGATCACAACCCGCACCGCAGCGACGAACCCTACCGACGCGCGCTGATCGGCGTCTATGCAAGGCTGGCGGCGACGCTGCATGCCCTGACCGGCACGGAGGCGCTGCGCCACGCGGTGGCGCCGCAAGAGGCGTATGCCGACGCGGCCAGCCTGCTGTCCGACCTGCGTATCGTCGAGCGCTCGTTGCGCACCCATCACGCGCAGGCGCTGATCGCCCCTCGTCTGGCGCCGCTGATCCGCGCGGTGCAGGTGTTCGGCTTCCACCTCGCCACGGTCGACCTGCGCCAGAGCTCCGATCAGCATGAAGCCGTGCTCGACGAGCTGCTGCGCGTGGCGCGCATCGAGACCGGCTACCGCAAGCTGGACGAAGCGCAGCGCCGCGAGCTGCTGCTGCGGCTTTTGAACGACGCGCGTCCACTGCGTGTGCGTGATGCCGCATACTCGCCCTTGCTTCTCGGTGAGCTGGAGGTCTTCGAGACGGCCGCGGAGATGCGCAGGCGCTTCGGGCCGGAGGCGCTGCGCCACTACATCATCAGCCACACCGAGGATGTGAGCGACCTGCTCGAAGTGCTCGTGCTGCAGAAGGAATGCGGGCTGCTGCACAGCACGCTGGACGCGGATGCGCGCAACGACCTGATCGTCGTACCGTTGTTCGAGACCATCGCCGACCTGCGCAACGCGGCGCGCATCATGCGCGAGTTCTACGCGCAGCCCGGCGTGCTGCCGATGATCTGCCGCAGCGGCGCCGAGCAGGACATCATGCTGGGCTACAGCGACAGCAACAAGGACGGCGGCTTCTTCACCAGCAACTGGGAACTGTACCGCGCCGAGATCTCGCTGGTCGGGCTCTTCGAGCCTCTGGAGCAGGCGCACGGCCTGACCTTGCGCCTGTTCCATGGCCGCGGCGGCACGGTAGGCCGTGGCGGCGGGCCGAGCTACCAGGCGATCCTGGCGCAACCGCCGGGCACGGTGAAGGGCCAGATCCGGCTGACCGAGCAAGGCGAGGTCATCGGCTCGAAGTACGCCAACCCCGAAATCGGGCGCCGCAATCTGGAGACCTTGGTCGCCGCCACGCTGGAGGCCACGCTGCTGCACCCGACAAAGAGCGCCCCGAAAGCCTTCCTCGATGCGGCCGACGAAATCAGCCGCGCCAGCTTCACAGCCTACCGACGGCTGGTCTACGAGACGCCGGGGTTCGCCGAATACTTCTTTTCGGCCACGCCGATCCGCGAGATCGCCGAGCTGAACATCGGCTCGCGACCGGCCTCACGCAAGGCCAACCGGGCCATCGAGGACCTGCGCGCCATTCCCTGGAGCTTCAGCTGGGGCCAGTGCCGCATGGCGCTGCCCGGCTGGTGCGGCTTCGGTTCGGCCATCGAGGCCTTCCTCGCCGACCCGGCAACATGCAAGGCTCGACTGGAACTGCTGCAGCGCATGCACAAGCAGTGGCCCTTCTTCCGCACCCTGTTGTCCAACTTGGACATGGTGCTCGCCAAGAGCGACCTGCGCATCGCCACGCGCTATGTCGAACTGGTCGAGGACCGCAAGCTCGGCAAGCGCATCTACGGCGCGATAGAGGCCGAATGGCACCGGGCCGAACGTGCGCTTTCGCAGATCAGCGGCGAGTCGCGGCGGCTGCAGTCGAACCCGACGCTGGCGCGCTCGATCGAGCACCGCTTCCCGTACCTGGACCCGCTGCACCACCTGCAGGTGGAGTTGATGCGCCGCCATCGCCGCGCCGGCGCCGACCCCGCCGATGCCACCGAGCAGCGACTGCGCCGCGGCATCCACCTGTCGATCAACGGCATCGCTGCCGGGTTGCGCAACACCGGCTGATGGTCGGCCTCAGCGGCCTGCCGCAACGTCGGCCTGCAGCAGGGCCTCGCGCACTGCGGGCAGTTGGCGGCGCGATACCGCCAACCACTCCCCTGTCGGCTGCAGCTGCACGGCCCAGTGCTCGCCGGCGCCCTCCTCGCCGCTGCCTTCGTCCCGGCGCCGCTGCAGCGCCCGCACCGCCGAGCGCGCCACCAGCGCATTGCGGTGCACGCGCAGGAAACCGTCACCCAGGCGCTGCTCGAGATCGGTCAGCGCGTCGTCGAGCACGTAGCTGTGCAGTGGGGTGCGCAGGGTCACGTACTTCAGTTCGGCCTTCAGATAGAGCACATCGGCCAGCGGCAGGCGCAGCACTCGACCGCGGTCATGCACGACCAGCACGCGGGCTCCGGTGCCGGCGGCCGTCGCAGCAGGCGCCTCGACGATGCGCCGCCGCTGGGCCACGCGCTGCAGTGCCGACCGCAGCCGGTCGCGCGACACCGGCTTGGTCAGGTAGTCGACGGCATCGAGTTCGAAAGCGCGCAGCGCATGCTCGGCATGAGCGGTGACGAAGATCACGCCGGGCGCATTGGGCAGCGTGCGCAGCGTGGCGGCGAGCTGGAGCCCGTCCAAGCCGGGCAGACCGATGTCCAGCAACAGCACGTCGCATGGCCGCTCGCGCAGCAGCGCCAGGGCCGTGCTGCCGTTGCCGGCCTCGCCGACGATCTCGTGCGCTGGGTCGGCGAAATCCTGCAGCAGCGCCCGCAGTCGCAGCCGTGCCAGCGATTCGTCGTCGACCAGCAGCAGCCTCAGCGGGCGCGTCGCCGACCCGGCGGGCCTGTCGGCTTCGCCGTCATGTCCGAGCCCCGAGGGCGGCGCCGTCGCAGCCATCGCCGTCAAGCGTTCAGAGCGGCACGATGATGCGGGCGCGGAACAGCCCGCCTTCGCGCCAGGTGTCGAACTGCCCCGCGACGTCGTGCAGTAGACGCAGCCGCTCGCGCACGTTGTGCAGCGCCATGCCATGACCCGGCCTGGAGGGCACGTCGGGCACGGTGTTGCTGACCAGGACCACGGCCTGGCCGCGTCGCACGCCGGCCTGCACCCAGATGCGCCCCCCCTGCACCGCCGGTTCGATGCCGTGGCGCACGGCGTTCTCCACCAGCGGCTGCAGCACCAGCGGCGGCAGGCGCGCGCGGCCGACGCGCGCATCGACGTCCCAGCTCACCTGCAGCCGCTCGCCGTAGCGGATCTGTTCGATGGCCAGGTAGCGCCGCGCCAGGTCGAGCTCCTCGTCGAGCGACACCGACGCGCCGGCGTCGGCCAGCGCGACGCGGAACAGCTGCGCCAGGTCCTCGAGCACGCCTTCGGCACGGGCCGGATCGACACGCACCAGCGCCAGCGCCGTGTTCAGCGCGTTGAACAGGAAGTGCGGCCGGATGCGCGACTGCAGCTCGGCCAGCCGCACGCTGGCATCGACCGGCTGCCACAGCCGCGCGCGCAGATCGAGCCATGTCCACGCCGCCGCGGCGAACGCCGCGCCGGCCAGCCCCACGCCCAATGGCTGCAGACCACCTCCGGCCGCGGCCAGCCCGATCCACTGCAGCGGGGCCCATGCCACGAGCGCGCAGGCAGCGCCCAGACCGAGCAGCGCGGCCAGTCGCCGGGGGGCGCTGAAGCGCGCCAGCACCCTTCGGCAGGCGCACACGGCCACCAGCCAGAACATGCAACCGGCCAGCCCCACGTACATGGCCGCCGACTGCTGCGCCAGCCATTCGCGCGGCTGGCCGCTGGCCACCAACACGCCGAGCGCAAGCGCAAGCTGCACCCCCAGCACGAGGCGCAATGCGGTCAGGCCGCTACACACCTCGAGCGCCGCGCCGGCGCGCGCACGCTCGGCCGCCTTCTGCTCGAGCCGTGGATCGAAGTGCGAAGCCGGGAAAGACTGCGAATTCAGCTCCGCCGGCCGCGTGCTCGCCGGCCACAGGCTCAATGGTCGCGTCTCGGCGTCGCCAGCCTCGGCATCCGCGGCCTCGGTGTCCTGCCGCGGCCCGCGCGGTGGCACCGCAAGCGGTGGAGCGGCGCGCAGTGCAGCGTCGGAGAATCTGGCGCGGCCTGGGGTCCGCCTGACCGGCATGCGTGACATGGCCCACGGATAATAAGTACTCCCGGCGCCTGCGTCGTTACAACCTGTCAGCCCCGATGTCCGCCAATCCGCTCGACAACAAAGCCCAGGCCTGGTCGGCCCTGTTCAGCGAGCCGATGAGCGAACTGGTCAAGCGCTACACCGCCAGCGTGGGCTTCGACCAGCGTCTCTGGCGCGCCGACATCGAAGGAAGCCTTGCGCACGCCGAGATGCTTGCCGCGCAGGGCATCCTGGCTGCCGAGGATCTGGCCCAGATCCGCCGGGGCATGGCGCAGATTGCCGAGGAGATCGAGTCCGGCCGTTTCGAGTGGAAGCTCGAGTTGGAGGACGTGCACCTCAATATCGAGGCGCGACTGACGCAGATGGTCGGTGACGCAGGCAAGCGTCTGCACACGGGCCGAAGCCGCAACGACCAGGTCGCGACCGACGTGCGGCTGTGGTTGCGCAGCGAGATCGACGGGCTGGCGACTCTGCTGGCGGACATGCAGCGCGCGCTGGTCGGACTGGCGGCGCAGCACACCGACACCGTGATGCCGGGCTTCACGCACCTGCAGGTGGCGCAGCCGGTGAGCTTCGCGCACCACCTGTTGGCTTACGTGGAGATGTTCGCGCGCGATGCCGAGCGCCTGGCCGACCTGCGCCGGCGCGTCAACCGGCTGCCGCTGGGTGCGGCCGCGCTGGCCGGCACCAGCTACCCGCTGGACCGCGAGCGCGTGGCGCGCACGCTGGGTTTCGACGGCGTGTGCCGCAACAGCCTGGACGCGGTGAGCGACCGCGACTTCGCGCTGGAGTTCGCTTCCTTCGCCTCGATCTGCATGGTGCACGTGTCGCGCCTTTCCGAGGAGATCGTGCTGTGGATGAGCCAGAACTTCGGCTTCATCGACCTGGCCGACCGCTACTGCACCGGC
>ERZ1645186.109-NODE-109-length-12032-cov-9.519329_pt1 | contig 12032 bp, 11 predicted proteins | sample MGYA00575349_ERZ1645186 | MGnify/ENA primary metagenome ERZ1645186 (study PRJEB40839, sample SAMN11282943) | freshwater sediment metagenome | isolation source: river sediment | host: Sediment | place: India: Nawabganj, Kanpur | collected 2015-12-17 ...
GATCACTGGCTGCTGCAGCGTCGCGTCCTCGATCACCGGAAAGTCCGGCGGAAAGCTTGTCCCCACGGTCCCAGCCGCCTGCACGACCATGCAGGATGTGGCCACTAGCGCAGCCACGGCGAACCGCAGTCTCGTCTTCGACATCGTCATCTCCCGGTAGTTGTAGGCTGCACTCAGGCAGCGAAGAAGCGCTCGACGAGCGCGAACTGGTCGGGCGTGTTCAATGTCGGCGCGTGACCGCAGCCGGCGATCTCGACGACCAACGCACGGGGGCCGCGGTTGCGCATGGCGTCGGCCACCTCGGGCAGCAGCAGGTCGGAATGCTCGCCGCGCAGGCAAAGCACCGGCAGGTCCAGGCTGTCCCAGGCGTCCCACAGCGCATAGTCGTCGGCATGGTGCGTGAACTGCATGACCATCGCCGGGTCGTAATGCGTCGTGACGCGGCCGTCGGGCAGCCGGCGGGTCGAGGTCTCGGTCAGGCGCCTCCACTGCGCGTCGTTCATCGCCCCGTAAGGCTTGTAGACGGTGCGGAAATACTGCTCCAGCTCGCTGACCGTGTCGAAGGCCGGCGGGCTGCCGGCGTAGCTGCGGATGCGCTGGATCGCCGCGTCGGCCAGTTGCGGGCCGACGTCGTTCAGCACCATGCGGCGGATGCGGCCGCGCAACGGCCCTGCCGCGGCTTTCAGGCCGATGGCGCCGCCCATCGACGTGCCGAGCCAGTGCACCTGCTCCAGGCCCAGCTGCCCGACCAGCGCCGCCGCAAGCTGCGCGTAGAAGGCCAGACAGTATTCCTGCGCCGGCAGCGGGCTCCACTGGCTCAGGCCCCGGCCGATCGTGTCCGGGCAGATCACGCGGTAGCGCTGCGACAGGTGCGCGGCGACATCGTCCATGTCGCGGCCGGTGCGCGCCAGGCCGTGCCAGGCGATCACCGTTTCGCCGTGCTGCGCGCCCCACTCGGTGTAGTGCAGCTCGCGGCCCAGGCAGCGGATGTAGTTCGAGGTGCGGCTCATGGTCGTTTGCGCAAGGCCGTCAGCCGCAGTCGGCCGACGACGCCGGTGGGGAAGTGGTACACCGAGAGCACGAACAGCACGCCCAGCCACAGCAGCCAGCGGTCGGGCGAGACCAGCTGCGACAGCACCGGCACGCCTTCGAGCGCGCCGCCGGCGACCTTGAGCAGGTCCTGCAGGTAGTTCTGCGCCAGCACGAACAGCACCGAGCCGACGATCGCGCCGTACATCGTGCCCATGCCGCCGATGACGACGATGAGCAGGATGTCGAGCATGATCTCGAAGCTCAACGTGGTGTCCGGGCCGGTGTAACGCAGCCACAGCGCCAGCAGCGCGCCGGCCACAGTGGCGAACAATGCCGACAGCACGTTGCTCCAGGTGCGGTAGGTCACGGTGCGGTAGCCGATGGCCTCGGCGCGGAAGTCGTTCTCGCGGATGGCCTGCAGCACGCGGCCGAAGGGACTGTTGACGATGCGCAGCAGCAGCAGGAACAGCAGCGTCACCACCACGAACAACAAGTAGTAGCTGAACACCTTGCCATCGAGCATCAGGCCGAAGAACTCGCCCTCGAAGGGCTCGAACGAGGGGCTGAAGACCTGCGGGTTCTTGAAGCTCAGACCATCCTCGCCGCCAGTGATGTCGCTCAACTGCGAGGCCAGCGTCTGGAAGGCCGCGGCCACGGCCAGCGTGATCATTGCGTAGAAGATCGCCTTCACGCGCAGGCTGAACAGGCCGATCACCAGCGACAGCAGCAGCGACAGCAGCAGCGCCACCGCGACGCCGACGAACACCGCGCCGAAGCCTTCGCCCATGCGCGTGCTAGCAATCGCCACGCCATACGCGCCGATGCCGAAGAACATGGTGTGCGCGAAGCTGACGATGCCGGTGTAGCCGAGCAGCAGGTCGTAGCTGGCCACGAGCAGGATGAAGACCAGCATCTTCGCGGCCACACCCAGCGCCTTGCTGCCGGGGAAGAGGAAGGGCGCGAAGGCCAGGCCGACGACGACGATCACCAGCGCCAGCGCCAGCCAGCGGCTGCGCGGCAGGTCGTGCGAAAGCAGACGGTTCATCAGCAACATGGCACGGCCTCCCGCCGGGCCGCCCCAAGGGAGGCCAAGCCCCCTCGGGGGGCAGCGAACGAATGTGAGCGTGGGGGCATCATGGTCAGCGATTGGTCACCGGGTACAGACCCTGGGGGCGCCACAGCAGGATGGCCACCATCAACCCGATGTTGGAGAACAGCGCCACCTTCGGTGCCAGGTAGCCGGTGTAGTTGGCCATCAGGCCGACCAGCAGCGCACCGACGAAGCAGCCCAGCGTCGAACCCAGCCCGCCGATGATGATGACGATGAAGATCAGGATGTTGACCTGCGCGCCGATCTGCGGCACCACCGACTGCTGGTACAGCCCCCACATCACGCCGCCCAGGCCAGCCAGCGCCGAACCGGCGACGAACACGCCGACGAACAGCTGCCGGATGCGGTAGCCGAGGCTTTCGACCATCTCGCGGTCCTGCACGCCGGCGCGGATCAGCAGGCCGACCTTGGTGCGGTTCAACGCGAACAGCAGCAGCACGAAGACCAGCAGGCCGATGGCCACCGCCAGCAGGCGGTATTTCTCGATCGACGCGTCGCCGAGCAGGAAGCTGCCGCGCAGTGCCGTGGGCAGCGGCAGCGGGATCTGCAGCGGGCCCCAGATGACCTTGATCAGCTCCTCGCCGACGATCATGCCGCCCATCGTGATCAGGATCTGCTTCAGGTGCAGCCCGTACACCGGGCGCACGATCACGCGCTCGAAGGCCAGGCCCAAGGCGCCGGCCGCGGCCATGGCCACCAGCATCGCGGCGAACACCGCGCCCATGTTGCGCAGCAGCGAGTCGGAGGCGGTCCAGTCGGCCATGCCGCCCATGACGCTGGTGGCGACGAAGGCGCCGAGCGCGATGAACACGCCGTGGCCGAAGTTGAGCACGTCCATCAGGCCGAAGATCAGCGTCAGGCCCGAGGCGATGATGAAGATGATCAGACCCATCGCCAGCCCGGCCACGCTGAGCGTGACCCAGGTCGACGACGAGCCGATCAGCGGCCAGGCGGCGAGCAGCACGCCACCCAGCAGCGCGATCGGCCGCCAGTCGAACTCGGCCTTGGGCACGGCGGCTGCCGCGGTCATGGGCAATGCGGCGGTGTTCATTGGTGCGCTCCGAGTGAAAGACCAAGCAGCCGGTGCTGCAGCGATTCGTCCGCGGCCAGCTGCGCCATCGAGCCGGCATGCACGACGCGGCCGTTGTCCATCACCGCCACCCGGTCGCCCAGTGCCTTGGCCATCTGGAAGTTCTGTTCCACCAGCAGGATGGTGGTGTTCTGGCTCTTCAGCTGGCGGAAGGCATCGATCAGGTTGTTGATGATCGACGGCGCCAGGCCCTTGCTCGGCTCGTCGATCAGCAGCAGCTCGCGCGGCTCGACAATGGCGCGCGCCACCGCCAGCATCTGCTTCTGCCCGCCGGAAAGCTTGCCGGCCGGGTAGAGCCAAAATTTCTTCAGTGCCGGGAACAGCCCGAACACCCATTCCAGCCTTGCCGTGTCCAACTCGGCCGCGCGGCGCGCGCTGCGCGCGGCCAGCACCATGTTCTCCTGCACCGTCAGGTCGGTGAAGATGCCCATCGCCTCGGGCACGTAGGCGATGCCGAGTTGCGCGATGTCGGGCGTCGTCATCTGCCCGCCCTGGCCGCCGATCTGGCGGCCCTTGAACTGCACCGCGCCCTGGGACGTCGGCCACAGGCCCATGACCGTGCGCAGCGTGGTCGTCTTGCCGGCGCCGTTGCGGCCCAGCAACATCGTCACCTGGCCGGCCGGCACCTGCAGGTTCACGCCATGCAGGATGTGGTACGCGCCGATGTGCGTGTGCACGCCTTGCATTTCCAGCACGAACGCGCTCATACAACCTCTTCCGGCACGATGCCCAGGTAGGCCTGCTGCACCACCGGCGAGGCGATCACCGCCGCCGGCTCGCCGTCGGCCACCAGCGCGCCGTTGTGCAGCACGACGATGCGGTCGGCCAGCTCGCTGACCACGTCCATCTTGTGCTCCACCAGCAGGATCAGCCGGTCGCGGCGCGACTTCAGCTCGCGGATCAGTTCCAGGATCACCGGCACCTCGTCCACGCTCATGCCGGCGGTGGGTTCGTCGAACATGTAGACCTTCGGGTCCAGCGCCATCAGCAGCGCCACTTCCAGCTTGCGCTGGTCGCCATGCGGCAGGCCGGCGGCCGTCGCGTCGCGCCGGTCGTCCAGCCGCACCGAATGCAGGATCCGGCGCGCCTCGTCGATCCAGGCCTTGCGGTCCAGCCAGATGCTGAACATGTCCAGCGCGCCGCCGCCGCGGCGGCCCGACTCGCGCGCCTGCACTGCCAGGCGCACGTTCTCCTGCACCGTCAGGTTTGGGAAGAGCTGGGTCAGCTGGAACGCGCGTCCCAGGCCGCGGTGCGTGCGCAACGGTGCCGGCAGCTTCGTCACGTCCTGCCCGTCCAGCAACACCTGCCCTTCGCTGGCCGGTAGCTGGCCCGAGATCAGGTTGAAGTAGGTGGTCTTGCCGGCGCCGTTGGGCCCGACGATGGCCGTCAGCGTGCCCGGCGCAAACGCGCAGGACACATGGTCGACGGCCACGTGGCCACCGAAACGGATGGTGAGATCACGAGTCTCGAGCACGGCGAATCCTGGCCCGGCCATAGGCCGGGCATTCGTCCATCTGACTGGAGCCCCCTCCCGGAGGGGGCTCGGGGGAGCCGAACACTCGGCGCGCGGCGCTGACGCGCCGCAGGCGTGTCAGCGCTTGTTGCGGATCGGCACGTTCATTTCTTCGGCCTTGATCTCGCGCACCAGCTCGGGCACGCCCCAGGCGAAGGCCGGGTCGACCTTGATCTTGAAGTGGTACATGTCCTGCATCGCCTGATGGTCTTCCTTGCGGAAGGTCATCTTGCCCTTGGGCGTCTCGAAGCTCATGCCTTCCATGGCGGCGATCAGCTTGTTGGTGTTGGTGTCGGCACCGGTCTTCTTCAGCGCCTCGACCACCGCGATCGCCGCAGCCATGCCGCCGGCCGTGAAGAAATCCGGCGGGGTCTTGAACTGCGAGTAGTGGCGCGCCACCAGCCATTCGTTGACCTTGTTCTTCGGAATGCCGAAGTAGTAGTACAGGCCGCCCTCCATGCCCGGGAACTGCTTGTAGGCCACCATCGCCGGCAGGATGTTGCCGCCGGTGGCGATCTCGATGCCATAGCGCTTCAGGTCCATGTCGGCGATCTTGAACGGGTTGCCGCCCGCCCAGATGATCCACACCACCTTCTTGCCGGGCTGGTCCTTCAGCTTGTCGATGATGCGCTGGCCGGCCGCGGTGAAATCGGTGGTCGCCGCGGGCAGGTACTCCTCGTGCACGATCTTGGACTGCTTCAGCGCGTCCTTGAAGGCCTTGACGCCGTCCTTGCCGAAGGCGTTGTCCTGCGCCAGCGTGACGATGCTGGTGCCGGCCTTGTCCAGCGCCGCGGCGTTGGCGATGGCGTCCTGGCTGGAGTTGCGCCCGGTGCGGAAGATGTACTTGTTCCACTTGTCGCCGGTGATCGAATCGGCCACCGCCGGCTCGACCAGCAGGATCTTCTTGTACTCCTCGGCCACCGGCAGCATGGCCAGCGCCACCGGGCTGGCGGTGGGGCCGACGGCGATGTCGACCTTGTCGTCGGCATAGGCCTGCGCCAGCAGCGTCTTGCCCACGTCGGGCTTGCCCTGGTCGTCCTTCTCGATGACCACCAGCTTCTTGCCATTGACCATCATCGTGCCGCCGGTGGCGTAGTCCAGGCCCAGGTTGAAGCCGGTGATGGTCTGCTTGGCGAAGGCCTCGAGCGGGCCGGTCTTGCTAGCGATCAGCGCGATCTTCACCTCGCCCTTGTTCTGCGCCAGCGCGCTGCCCATCGGCAGCGCCGTCAGCGTCGCGGCCACCACGGCAGCCGAGAGCCAGGAAATGGTCGATCGATTCACAGGCAGTCTCCTAGAAGGTTGAACGATGGCCGGCGGGCTTCAGGCCGCGGCATGGCCAGAACAGTGCAACGCCCGTGCCAGCCTGCAAGAGCTCCGTGCAAACCCGAAGTTCGGGCCAATAAGACCCACGAAGAACGCCGGAAACGGGTTCTCGCTTCCAAACAGACTGGAAAGTTGCTCGGAAACCGGTCAACCATGGGTGAGATCAAATTCGGCAGTGTCCGGAAGCTGGACAACACCAAGCCAAGCGCGGCGGATCGCCTGTGCGCAAAATGCCGCTGCGGCAAAGACATGGGCCAACTCGCCGCCGACCTCGCCAACCCGGACCCGCAACAGCCATCCAGGAGACCCCGCAACATGTTCTCGCACGTCATGATCGGCACCAACGACCTCGAGCGCGCCAAGACCTTCTACGACGCGGTGCTGGGCGCACTGGGCATTCCCGCCGGGGTGGTGGACCGCCACCGCATCTTCTGGCGCACACCCACCGGCATCTTCTCGACGTCACTGCCCATCGACGGCAGGCCGGCGACGGTGGGCAACGGCAGCACGATCGGCTTTGCCTGCGCTTCGCAGGCGCAGGCCGATGCCTGGCACGCCGCCGGCCTGGCCCACGGTGGCCGCAGCTGCGAAGACCCGCCGGGCGTGCGCGAGGGCGCGGCCGGCAGGCTCTACCTGGCCTACCTGCGCGACCCCGACGGCAACAAGATCTGCGCGCTGTACCGACTGCCCAAGGCCTGAGCCTCGGGCCGCGCGGCCCGGCTTAAGTGCCGGGCTTCAGCGCGGCACCAGCTTCGCGCCGGTGAGTTGCTCCTGTGCCTCGACCAGCGAAGGCACGAACTTGTGGCCGTGGCCCAGCGCGCAGGCCAGCACCAGCGACTGGTGCACCGCTTCGCCGACGACCGAGGGTGCGCCCAGGTTCTCGGCCAGGTGGGTGTAGTAGCGCACGTCCTTGCGGGCGTTGTTCAGTTCGAACTTCATGCCGCCCAGGTCGCCCTTCAGCGTCTTGGCCATGACCTGGAAGATGCCGGAGTTCACCAGGCCGGCGGACACCAGCTCGACCAATTTGTTCGGGTCGATGCCGGCGCGCTGGCCGACCGCGAAGGCCTCGGCGATCGAGGTGCACATCGCCTGCGCGATGAAGTTGTTCAGCAGCTTGATGACATGCCCGGCGCCCGGCCCGCCGACGTGGAACACGTTCTCGGCAAAGGCGCGCAGCACCGGTTCGATCCGCGCGAAGTCGGCCGCGTCGGCGCCCACCATCACGTTCAGCTTGCCGGCCTCGGCCTCCACCGGCGTGCGTGCCAGCGGCGCGTCGATGTAGCGCACGCCCTGCGCCGCGCAAGCCTCCCGCAGCCGGGCGGTGGAGTCGGGCTCGCTGGTCGAGGTGTCGACGATCACCAGTCCCGGTGCCGCGCCGGCCAACAGGCCTTCGCCTCCGAGCACCGAAGCCTCGACCTGCGGCGAGCCGGTGACGCACAGGAAGACGATGTCGCTGCCTTCGGCCAGTGCCTTGGCCGACGCCGTCTGCGAGGCCCCCGCCGCCAGCAGATCGGCGACGCGCCCGGGGTTGCGGTGCACGGTCAGCGCCAGCGGCCAGCCCTTGGACAGCAGGTTCTTCGCCATGCCGTGGCCCATCATTCCCGATGCGCCGATGAATCCGATGCGTTGCATGCTCAGTCTCCAGTGTGGGGGTTCGGCCGCTGGGCGCCGTCGCCGGACGCCAGCTGGGAGAGTTTCTGATACAGCGTCGCGCGCGAGATGCCCAGCCGCCGCGCGGCCGCCAGCTTGTTGCCGCGGGTCTGCGTCAAGGCCTCGCGGATGCAGCGCGCCTCGAGCGCCGCGACCGCCTGGGGCAGCGACGGCAAGGGCGCGGCGGCGCCGTCCGCGCCGGGTTCGAGCCTCGCAGCCGGCGCCTGCGGCACGGGACGGTCCGGCGACGAAGCCCCGTCCGGCGCCGATCGCACGGGCGCCGGCGTTTCGCTGCCGTCTGGACCGGCGCCGGTGCGTTGTGCGCTCGCCAGCGCGCCGAAGTGCGCCGCGCCCAGGCTCGCGTCGTCGGTCATCAACGTGGCCTGCTCCAGCACGTTGCGCAGCTCGCGGATGTTGCCCGGCCAGTCGTGGCGGGACAGCAGCTCCAGCGCATCGGGGCGCAGGCTCTTGTGCGGCAGCCCGCTGCGCCGCGAGATGTCCTCGGCCAGGGCCTCGACCAGCGCCTCCAGGTCCGCCAGCCGCGCGCGCAGCGGCGGCAGGCGGATCGGCAGCACGTTCAGCCGGTAGTACAGGTCGGCGCGGAAGCGGCCCTCGGCCACCATCGCCGGCAGGTCGCGGCTGGTGGCGGCGATGACGCGCACGTCGATGCGCTGCACCCGGTTGCTGCCTAGCGGCTCGAGCTCCTGCTCCTGCAGCACGCGCAGCAGCTTGCTCTGCAGCTGCAGCGGCATGTCGCCGATCTCGTCGAGCAGCAAGGTGCCGCCGTGTGCGGCCATGAACTTGCCTTCGCGGCCCTTGCGCTCGGCGCCGGTGTAGGCCCCGGGCGCGACGCCGAAGAACTCGGCCTCGAGCAGCGATTCGGGCACCGCGGCGATGTTCACCGCGACGAAGGGCTTGCCGGCGCGCGCGCTGGCCGCATGGATGCCGTGCGCCAGCAGCTCCTTGCCGGTGCCGGTCTCGCCCAGCAGCAGCACCGTGCTGTCGGTCTGCGCCACGCGCCGCGCCTGGCGCTTGACCTCCACCGCGGCCGCGCTCGAGCCGATGAAGCTGGCGATCGTGTGCTTCGGCCGGCGCTGCGCGGCGAGTTGCTGGCGCGCGCTGTCGAGTTCGCTCTGCAGCCGCGCGAACTTGGCCATCAGCGGCTGCATCGTGGTCTCGGGCTGGTCCAGCAGAACCATGCCGAAGGCGCCGATCACCTGGCCGCTGTCGTCGCGCAGCGGCAGCCGGCTCACCAGGAAGGTGCCGGCCTGGTTGCTCAGCAGGTCCACCAGGATCGGCTTGCCGGTCTCGATCACCTGGTTCATCAACGTGTTCGGCACCACCTCCTCGACGCGCTTGCCGACGAAGGATTCGGCGCTGTCGAAGCCCAGCGCCGGCAGGAACTGCTTGTAGCTGTCGCTGATCCAGACGATGCGGTGCTGGCGGTCGACGAGCATCGAGCCCATCGCCGATCCGGCAAAGGCATCGAACATGCTCTTCGCCGCGAGCTTCAGCATCGGCTCGTCGGGCAGGTTGGGGATGGGGTTTCGCTCGGCCATGTTCAGCATAGGCAGGTGCGCGAATGTAGGCTGCCCCGGGCCGACTGTCCACAAACCATACACGCGCCGACCTGTACCTGGGGAAAGCCTGTCATTGCAATTATGTAATTACAAAATTATGCTGTTCCCGCCATCCAGCCTGCCCGCCATTGACGTCATGGTCGACCCGATCCCGCTGCGCGGAACCTCGCTGCACGACAGCGTGGCGGCCCGGCTGCGCACGATGGTCTTCGAGCGGCAGCTGACGCCGGGGCAGTGGATTGACGAGAAGGCGCTGGCCAAGGCCTGGTCGGTCAGCCGCACCCCGTTGCGCGAGGCGCTGAAGGTGTTGGCCGCCGAAGGGCTGGTGGAACTGGTGCCGCAGCGCGGCTGCCGTGTCGTGGAGTTGTCGGACGACGATGGCGACGACCTGTTCCCGGTGATGGCGCTGCTGGAAGGCCGGTGCGCACTGGAAGCCGCGCGCAAGGCCAGCCCGGCCGACATTGCCGAGCTGCAACGCCTTCACCAGGCGCTGGAGCAGCATGCGGCGGCGCGCGACGTGGACGGCTACTACCGTGCCAACCACGCCTTCCATTCGCGCGTGCAGGCGCTGGCCGACAACCGCTGGCTGGACCGCGCCACCGGCGACCTGCGCAAGTTCCTGCGCCTGATGCGCGGCCGGCAGTTGCATCTGCCGGGCCGCATCGACGCCTCGATCAACGAACACCGGGTGCTGATCGACGCCTTCGTGCAGCGCGACGCCGCGCGCGCCGAGCGCGCGATGCACGACCACCTGATGGCCCAGCTCGTGGCGCTGAAGCAGCTGCGCGCCATGGAACGCACCCGCGGAGGAAACCATGCTGGATGAACTGCGCCAGGCGGCGGCACGGCAACGCGCGCAGCACCAGCTGCGCAGCCTGGTGGTGGGCTGCAAGCGGCTGCTGTCGGAGCGCGGCGAAACGAACAGCATGGCCATCGCGCGCCAGCTGGTGGAACGCATCGACGCGCTGCCCGCGGAACAGCTGGACGACTTCTTCGACTACCTGAGCCTGCAACTCAGCCCCGACCCGCAGCTTGTGCTGCAGGCGGCCCAGGCCTATGCCGAGCAGCCGAACGCCAGCCACCTCATCGCGCTGACGCACCTGGCCGAACCCCCGCGGCAGGAGCTGCTGCGCCGGCTGAACCGCACGCCCCATGGCACCGCCACGCTGGTGCATCTGCGCCGCTCGCTGCTGCAGCGGCTGCCGCACAGACCAGAGTGGATGGCGTTGGAGTCCGATTTCCTGCACCTCTTCAGCTCCTGGTTCAACCCGGGTTTCCTGCAGATGCGCCGCGTGGACTGGAACTCGCCGGCCAAGCTGCTGGAGAAAATCATCCACCACGAGGCGGTGCACGCGATCGACGGCTGGGACGACCTGCGGCGCCGCCTGCAGCCCGACCGGCGCTGCTTCGCCTTCTTCCACCCGCAGCTGCCGGAAGAGCCGCTGATCTTCGTCGAGGTCGCGCTGCTGCCGGAGATGCCCGCGGCCATCGCGCCCTTGATCGACAAGCACAGCCCGCCGCTGCCGCCGGAGCGCTTCCGCGTCGCCGCGTTCTACAGCATCAGCAACTGCGAGCCGGGATTGCGCAATGTCTCGCTGGGCAACTTCCTGATCAAGAGCGTGGCCGAGCAGCTGCAACGCGAACTGCCGCGCATCCGCACCTTCTGCACGCTGTCGCCGGTGCCGGGCTTCTCGGCCTGGCTGCTGTCCGGCCCGGACTTCGCCAAGCTGCCCAACCTGCGCCGCCACGCGGCCAGCGATTTCGAGGCTGCACGCCAGCACCTGCTGGCGCTGTGCGAAGGTGAGCTGGGCGCGCTGCAGCGCGCCGCCACGCACGAACGCCTCGCGCACGAGGACACCGCCGCGCTGCTGACGCTGTGCGCGGCCTACCTGCTGCATCTGTCGCCCACCCCGCAGGGCGACCCGGTGGCCCGCTTCCACCTGGACAACGGCGCGCGGCTGGAGCGCCTGAATCCGCAGGGCAACCTGTCGGCCAAGGGGCTGAGGCAATCCTTCGGCATCATGGTCAACTACCTGTACGACCTGGACAAGGTCGAAGCCAGCCACGAGAAGTTCAAGCAGGGTGAAGTGGCGCGCTCGCGCGCCGTGCACACCGTGATGTAACGAACCGCTTTTCCATCCCCAACGACCGGAGACAACATGAAGGCATCGACGAACACCCTGCGCAGGCGACTGCTCGGCGCGGCCACGCTGGCGCTGGCCAGCCCGTTGGTGCTGGCGCAGGCCGCCAGCTGGCCGACGAAGCCGGTGACGATCGTCGTGCCCTTCCCGGCAGGCGGCGGCACGGACGCCTTCGCGCGGCCGCTGGCCGCGGCGCTGACCAAGAGCCTGGGCCGGCAGTTCATCATCGACAACAAGGGCGGCGCCGGCGGCACGCTGGGCGCCGGCATCGCCGCGCGCGCGGCGCCCGACGGCTACACGCTGTTCATGGGCGCGGTGCACCATGCGATCGCGCCGTCGATGTACCCGAAGCTGGACTACAACATCGAGACCGATTTCGTGCCCATCGGCATGGTGTCGAGCGTGCCGCAGGTGATCGTGGTCAACGCGCAGCGCATGCCGGTGGCCGACCTGAAGGGCTTGCTGGACACGGTGCGCAAGAACCCCGGCAAATACAACTACGCGTCGGCCGGCAACGGCACCAGCCACCACCTGGCGGGCGAGCTGTTCAAGCTGCAGACCAAGACCTTCATCACCCACATCCCCTACCGCG
>ERZ1645186.110-NODE-110-length-12021-cov-9.378071_pt1 | contig 12021 bp, 11 predicted proteins | sample MGYA00575349_ERZ1645186 | MGnify/ENA primary metagenome ERZ1645186 (study PRJEB40839, sample SAMN11282943) | freshwater sediment metagenome | isolation source: river sediment | host: Sediment | place: India: Nawabganj, Kanpur | collected 2015-12-17 ...
GGGTCGGCCAGCATCGGCCGCGCCATCGACACCAGGTCGGCATCGCCGCGGGCCAGCACGTCCTCGGCCACCTGCGGCATGTTGATGCGGTTGCTGGTGATCATCGGCACCTTCAGCTCGCGCCGCAGCCGGCCGGTCACCTGCGCGAAGGCCGCGCGCGGCACCATCGTGGCGATGGTCGGCACGGGGGCCTCGTGCCAGCAGAAATGCGTGCTGACGATGTTGGCGCCGGCCTGCACGACGGCATGGCCCAGCGAGACGATCTCGTCCCAAGCCAGGCCGCCTTCCAGCATGTCCATCGCCGAGATGCGGAAGACGACGATGAAGCGCTCGCCCACCGCCTGGCGCACGCGCCGCACCACTTCCACCGGGAAGCGCATGCGGTTTTCCCAGGGGCCGCCCCAGCGGTCGGTGCGCAGGTTGGTCTTCTGCACCAGGAAGGTCGACAGCAGGTAGCCGGCCGAGCCGATGATCTCCACGCCGTCGTAACCCGCCAGTTTCGCCATCGCCGCGCAGTGGGCGAAGTCGGCCAGCTGCTTCTCGATGCCGGCCTCGTCCAGCTCGTTCGGCGTGAAGCGGCCGATGCGCGACTTCACCGGCGACGGCGCCACGCAGGCCGGCGTGCCCGCCAGCGGCCCGGTGTGCAGGACCTGCATGACGATCTTCACCGACGGGTCGGCGGCATGCACGGCCTCGGTGATCAGCCGGTGCTGCGCGGCTTCTTCGGGCGTGGACAGCTTGCTGCCGATGCCGCCTTCCTCGTTGGGCGGGATGCCGCCGGTGATGATCATGCCGACGCCGCCGCGCGCCCGCTCGGCGTAGTAGGCGGCCATGCGCGGGAAGCCGTCGGGCGCCTCTTCCAGCCCGGTGTGCATCGAGCCCATCAGGATGCGGTTCTTCAGCTGCGTGAAGCCCAGGTCCAGCGGGCGGAAGACATGCGGGTAGCGGGAGCTTGCGGTCATCGGGCGTCTCGTGCGTGCAGGAAGTCCGATGCATGCTAGCCGTGCCGTGGTCAGGCGCCTGCCACCTGCGCGACGCGGGCATCGTGCCGCCCCGATGCCATACTGACCTTGCGCCCCGGGGTTCAAGCAGCCCGACACCTCGCGCAGGAGACCGCCCATGCCCGATCCGCAAGTGGCCGCGAAGCGGCCCGACATCGTCTTCATCGTCGCCGACGACCTGGGCTATGCCGACCTGGGCTGCTACGGCGGCCGCGCCGCCGCATTCGGGCCGGTGTCGCCGGTACTCGATGCGATGGCCGCCCGCGGCCTGCGCTTCACCCAGGGTTATGCCAACTCGCCGGTGTGCTCGCCGACCCGCTTTGCGCTGATGACCGCACGCTGGCAGTACCGGCTGCGCGGCGCAGCCGAGGAGCCGATCAACAGCAAGAGCCGCGGCAGCGCCACGCTGGGCCTGCCGCCCGAGCATCCGACGTTGCCCTCGCTGCTGCGCGAGGCCGGCTACCGCACCGCGCTGATCGGCAAGTGGCACCTGGGCTACCCGCCGCATTTCGGACCGCTGCGTTCAGGCTACGAAAGCTTCTTCGGACCGATGAGCGGCGGTGTCGACTACTTCACCCATGCCGATTCGTCCGGCACGCACGACCTGTGGCTGGGAGAGGAGCGCAAGGTGCAGGAGGGTTACCTCACCGACCTGATCACCGAGCGCGCGGTGGACTGGATCGCGCGCACGGCGCAGGGCGAGGCGCCGCTGTTCCTGAGCCTGCACTACACCGCGCCGCACTGGCCCTGGGAGACGCGCGACGACCGCGCGCTGAAGGTGGAGGGCAGCCTGTTCCACCTGGCCGGCGGCAATGTCGAGACCTACCGGCGCATGATCCACCACATGGACGAAGGCATCGGCCGCGTGCTGCAGGCGCTGCAGCAGGCCGGGCGGCTGGACGACACGCTGGTGGTCTTCACCAGCGACAACGGCGGCGAGCGCTTCAGCGACAACTGGCCGCTGGTGGGCGGCAAGATGGACCTGACCGAAGGCGGCATCCGCGTGCCCTACGTCGCGCAGTGGCCGCGGGTGATCGCGCCCGGCGCCGTCAGCGCACAGCACTGCCTGACGATGGACTGGTCGGCCACGATGCTGGCCGCCGCCGGCGTGACCGCGCACCGGGACTTTCCGCTGGACGGTGTGTCGCTGCTGCCGGTGTTGCGCGACCCGGCCGCCACCTTCGCACGGCCGATGGGCTGGCGCATGAAGCACCGCGAGCAGCGCGCCTGGCGCGACGGCCGCTGGAAGTACCTGCGCGTGGACGGCCACGAGTACCTGTTCGACATCGAGGCCGACGAGCGCGAGCGCGCCAACCGCGGGCCGTACGAGGGTGACCGGCTGACGCGCATGCGCCAGGCCTGGGAGGACTGGCAGGCCACGCTGCCGGGCATTCCCGGCGATGCGACGGTGAGCCTGGGCTATGGCGTGAAGGACATGCCGCAGCGCTGAGCTTCGGTCGCAGGCGCGATGGCGATGCGCGCGCGCAACTGGCCGCAGCCGCCGTCCACCTGCTGCGCGGCCGAGCGGCGCAGTTTGGTGAGCACGCCCTTGCGGTGCAGCGTGCGCGCCAGCGCGGCGGCACGCTCGGCGGCCGGCCGGCGAAAGGGCGCACCGTCGATCCGGTTGTAGGGAATCAGGTTCAGCACCGCGCGCTTGCCGCAGAGCAGCCGCACCAGACCTTCGACCTCGTCGTCGCCGTCGTTCACCCCGTCCAGCAGCGTCCACTGCACCTGCAGCGGGTAGCCGCTGGCGCGCGCATAGCGCTCGGCCTCGTCCAGCAGTGCCGCCGGGTCGATGCGCGGCGCGCGCGGCAGCAGCTGCGCGCGCCGCTCGGCGAAGGTGCTGTGCAGCGACAGCGCCAGCGCCGGCTTCACGCGGCCCTGCGGCAGCCGCTCGAAGACGCGCGCATCGCCCACGGTGGAGAACACCAGGTTCTTGTGGCCGATGCCGCCGGCCGTGCCGAGCAGGTCGATGGCTTCGAGCACCGCCTCCAGGTTGTGTGCCGGCTCGCCCATGCCCATGAACACCACCTTGTCCACGCGGCGCCGCTGCCGCGCCAGCGCCACCTGCGCGACGATCTCGGCGCTACCCAACTGGCGCAGCAGCCCGTCGCGCCCGGTCATGCAGAAACTGCAGCCGACCGCGCAACCCACTTGGGTCGACACGCACAGCCCGTGGCGCGGCAGCAGTACGCTCTCCACCGTCTGGCCGTCGGCCAGGCGCAGCAGCAGGCGTTCGCCGTCCTCGGCCGGGTGGGCCGACTGCAGCCGCGCCAGCGAATGCAACTCGTCCATCAGCGCGGGCAGCGCCTGGCGCAGTGCCAGCGGCAGGAAGTGCTCGAGCCGCTGCCGCCCGGCATGCAGCGGCAGCGCGCAGGCCCAGTGGCGCAGCACCCGCTCCTCGTGCAGCGGCGCGGCGCCCAGCGCACGCAGCCGCTGGCGCAGTGAATGGATGTGCATGGGCCGCATCATGCCCCGGCGCCGTCCGTCAGCCGGCGAAGCGCTGCGCCACCCAGACGTACAGCGGGATGCCCAGCAGGATGTTGAACGGGAAGGTCAGCCCCAGCGACATGCCGAAGTACAGCGTCGGGTTGGCTTCCGGAATGGCATGCCGGATCACCGCCGGCACGGCGATGTAGGACGCGCTCGCGGCCAGCACCATCAGCAGCGCGGTGTCGCCGGCGCCGAGCCCGGCCAGCCGGCACAGCAGCAGGGCCAGGGCGGCATGCAGCAGCGGCCCGCCGATGGCGTAGACGGCCAGCCAGGGCGACTTGCCACGCAATTCGCCCATGTGCCGCGCCGCCTGCAGCCCCATGTCGAGCAGGAAGAACGAGAGCATGCCCTTGAACAAGTCGGTGGCGAAGGGTTTCATCGCGGTCTCGCCAGCGTCGCCGCTGAGCAGGCCGACGACCATGGCGCCGAGCAGCAGCAACTGTGCGCCGTCGGTCAACGACTCGTGCAGGATCCGGCCCAGCGGCGCCGCCTGTGCGGCCGCACGCTGCTTCTGCCGCGCGTGGTTGGCCAGCAGCACCGCCAGGATGATCGCCGGCGACTCCATCAGGGCCATCGCGGCGGCCATGTGCCCGCCGAAGCCGATGCCGCGCTGGTCCAGGTACTGCACCGCGGTGATGAAGGTCACCGCGCTCACCGAACCGTAGGTGGCGGCGAGCGCCGCGGCATTGAAGCCGTCGAGCAGGCGACGCAGCAGCAGGTAGCCGAGCAAGGGCACCAGCACCGCCAGCGCGACGGCAATGCCCAGCCCCAGGCTGACCTCGCGCGTCAGGCCGGATTCGGCCAGCGCGAAGCCGCCCTTCAGCCCCAGCGCCATCAGCAGGTACAGCGACAGGAAGCGCGTGATCGGCGCCGGGATCTCCAGGTTCGACTTGATCAGGCCGGCGGCGATGCCGAACACGAAGAACAGGATGGCGGGGTCTAGCAGTCCTTGCATCGGCGTCGCAGGCGTTCGGGGCGGCTTGGCAGCCGGCAGGCGGAGCCTGCCGGCCGTGCCGCCTCAGGCGGGTTGCAGCGCCGGCCGCGCGCTGATCGGTTCGGGGGCCGGCTCTGGCAGCCCCCACTGTTCTTCGGCCAGCCGCAGTATCGCTGCCTCCGCCTCGACCGGCTGCCTGTCGGCTTGGGCCACTGCATGGCACAACTGCAGCACCGTGGCGCGCAGGGCCGGGTCGCCGAGCTCTGCCAGCAGTGCGCGCAGCGTGTCGTCGTCGAGGGCGCCACCCCAGGCCAGGTCGGAGCAGGCCATGCGGTCTTCGCAGACGCCTTGCGCGACGCTCAGCAGCTCGGCCGGCGTCAGTCCCAGGCGGCCAAACGCGTCGAGCTGCTCGAGCCGGTCGAGCTCGGACTGGCACAAGTGGTCGTCGGCCAGCAGCGCGAGCGCGACGATGCGCGCCGCGGCCTGCGGGCTGTTGCGTGGATAGTGGCGCACGGTGAGGCTCCTTCGGGCGGCAGGGTGGCGTTGGGGGATGACAGCGGCGGCTCAGGCCGCGAGGGCCGGCTTCATGGCGCCGGCCCGCGGCTGGCGCTGTGCGCGGCGCCAGCTGCGCACCAGCACGCGTGCTGCCCGCGCCAGCGCGTTGTCCAGCGCAACGTGCCAGTCGCGGGCCATGGCGGTGATGACCACCGTGCCGGCATTGGTCGTCTTCAGTTCCAGCCGGCAACGCTTGTCGACGCCGCCGCGAGGCCCGTTCACGTCGGCCAGGTGCACATGCACCCGCGGCACCAGCCAGGTCAGCCGACGCATGACGAAACGCAGCCGTCGCACCGCCAGGCCACGCAGGCGGGCGCCGTCAGGGTCGCGAGACTCGAAGAGCACTTGCATCACATCACTCCAGCGGTTGAAACGGGACTTCAGGCTAGGGCCGCATGGCTTTCCGTGAAAGCAGAGAATGAAGAACGAAAACTTCCGGAAAAACTGAACATGAGCCTGAACTTCAGCTACCGGCATCTGTACTACTTCTGGGTCGTGGCCAAGGAAGGCGGCATCAGCCGCGCCGCAGAGCGCCTGGGCATGGCGGTGCAGACGGTGAGCACGCAGGTGCGCGAGCTCGAGCGCACGCTGGGCCATGCGTTGCTCAAGCCGGCCGGTCGCGGCCTGGCGCTCACCGAGGCCGGACTGGCCGCGATGCGCCAGGCCGACCAGATCTTCCAGCTCGGCGAGGCGTTGCCGGCCCGGCTGCGCGAGGCCGTCGGCTCGCCCGGCATTCGCCTGGCGGTGGGCATCTCCGACGGTGTGCCCAAGCTGGTGGTGCGCCGCCTGCTGCAGCCGGTGCTGGGCGAGACGGCGCTGCGCCTGCTGTGCCACGAGGACGACTTCGACGGCCTGCTGGCCGACCTGGCGCTGCACCGGCTCGACGTGGTGCTGTCGGATCGTGCGGCGCCGCCGAACCCGAACCTCAAGGTCTACAGCCACGCGCTCGGCGCCTCGGCCCTGGCCTGGTACGCGCCGGCAGACTGGTTCGCCAAGGCGCGCAAGGACTTCCCGCAATCGCTGGCGGCCTTGCCCATCCTGCTCCCGACGACGCATTCGGCGACCCGCGCACAGATCGACCATTGGTTCGACCGGCTCGGCATCGTGCCGCAGGTCGTCGGCGAGTTCGAGGACAGCGCGCTGCTCGTGACCTTCGGCGCCGCCGGCATGGGTGTCTTCCCGGCTCCGGAACTGATCGAGGACAAGCTGGCGCGCCGCTACCAGGTGCGCCGCATCGGCGCCTGCCAGGGCGTCGAGGAGCATTTCTTCGCGATCGGCACCGAAAAGCGCATCCAGCATCCGCTGGTGCAGCGGCTGCTGCCCGCGCGATAGCCGGCCCTGCGCGATAGAGGCTGCCGCCACCTGTCGTGCGGCACTTTTTCACGGCCTTCCCGCTTCGTCGATGCGCGCGACTTCTAACGCGCGACTTTCAATGCGCACCGCAAGTCCTTATTTTTGCGAGAGTTTTTTCGAAACCATTCTGAACAACCCGCCCTAAGTGACTGATTTGATTGATTTTTTCGCGGCGCTGCGTTGACCCTGCGGTTCTTGTGAGCTACAGTGGCACTTAGTGGCTGCGGGTGGGAAAAAGTGTCGGAATGGGTGTTTCGGGGGACATCGGCGTTGGCGCTGGACGCCAAGGGGCGCATCAACGTGCCCGTGCGCCATCGCGAACCGCTGCTTGCCGCCTGTGACGGGCAGCTGACGCTGACCCGGCACCCCGACGGCTACCTGCTGATCTACCCCCGCCCGACCTGGGAGAAGGTCGAGGCCGAGTTGATGGCGCTGAAGGCGGCCTCCGACGGCTGGCGGCGCATCTTTCTGGGCAGCGCGGTCGATGTCGAGATCGACGCGGCCTCGCGGCTGCTGGTGCCGCCCGAGTTGCGCGAGACGGCTGGCCTGAGCAAGGACGTGCTGCTCATCGGCACCGGGCGCCGGCTCGAGCTGTGGGACAAGCAGCGCCACGATGCCATCGAGGCGCGCGTCGTCGCCGCCGGCATGACCGACGAAGTGCTGGGCCTGAACCTGTGAGCGGCAGCGCACAGGCATGGACGCACACCACCGTACTGCTCGACGAAGCCGTGGACTCGCTGGTGCATTCGGCCGACGGCCTGTACGTGGACGGCACTTTCGGCCGCGGCGGGCATGCGCGCGCCATCCTGGCGCGGCTGTCGCCGCGCGGCCGGCTGGTGGCCTTCGACAAGGACCCGCAGGCCATCGACGCCGGCTCGCTGCTGCAGGACGCGCGGCTGCGCCTGGTGCACGCCAGCTTCGCGCGCATGCAAGCCGAGCTGGGCGCGCTGGGCATCGCGCAGGTGCAGGGCGTGCTGCTCGACCTGGGCGTCAGCTCGCCGCAGCTGGACGACCCGGCGCGCGGCTTCAGCTTCCGCTTCGATGCGCCGCTGGACATGCGCATGGACACGACCCGTGGCGAGACCGCCGCGGATTTTCTGGCCCGCGCCGATGCGCGCGAACTGACTCGGGTGATACGTGACTACGGCGAAGAACGGTTTGCTGTTCAGGTTGCAAAGGCGCTTGTGGCTCGCCGACAGGGCGGGGCTGCAATTCGAACCACAGGCGAACTGGCCCAAGTCGTGGCTGGTGCGGTCAAGACCCGCGAGCCGGGCCAGAACCCTGCAACGCGCACATTTCAGGCTCTTCGGATTCACGTCAACGCCGAGCTTGAAGAGCTCGAGCAGGGGTTGAGCGCCGCCGTCGAACTGCTTGCCCCCGCCGGACGCCTGGCCGTGATCAGCTTCCACTCGCTCGAGGACCGCATCGTCAAGCGCTTCATCGCGCACGAGAGCCGCGACGAACCCGACCGCCGCGTGCCCTTCGCACCGCCGCGGCCGACGCGGCTGCGCGCGCTGGCGCGCATCCGCCCCGGCGCGGCCGAAGTCGCCGCCAACCCGCGCGCGCGCTCGGCGGTGCTGCGCGTGGCCGAGCGCACCGGTCAGTTGCACGCGCCCTGCGGCAAGGACAGGGCGAGTTGACGCGCGTGAACCTGCTCCTGCTCGCGGCCCTGCTCGCCAGTGGCCTGTACCTGGTGAAGACCGCGTACGAGTCGCGCCGCCTGTTCCACGCGCTGGACCGCGCGCGCATCGAGCAGACGCGGCTCGAGGTCGAGTACAAGCGGCTCGACGCCGAGCGCCAGGCGCAGGCCACGCACCTGCGCGTGGAGAAGGTGGCGCGCGAGAAGCTGCGCATGCGCACCGCCACGCCGGCGGTCACGCAGTACGTGGTCGACGAGAAGGCGTCGGGCGCCGCGCCGGCCGCTGCGGAGGGCCGGCCGTGAACAGCGCACGCCGCCATGCCAAGCGCGCCGCCGCCACCAGCGTGCGCAACCTGAACTACGCCACCAGCCCGCTGCTGGCGTCGAAGACGCCGCCGTGGCGCTCGCGCTTCGTGGTCGCGCTGGTCGGCCTGGCCTTCGCGGTGCTGATCGGCCGCGCGGTCTACATCCAGATCATCGGCACCGACTTCTACCAGGAGCAGGGCGAGAAGCGCTACGGCCACGTCATCGACGTGCCGTCCAGCCGCGGCCGCATCGTCGACCGCCACGGGCAGGTGCTGGCCACCAGCGTGCCGGTGCCGTCGATCTGGGCCATTCCCAAGGATTTCAATGCCGACGTGCAGCAGCGCAAGGCGCTGGCCAGGCTGCTGGAGATGAAGCCGGCCGAGCTGGACCAGCGGCTGGAAGGCAGCCGCAACTTCGCCTGGCTGAAGCGCCAGGTCGACGAGCCGCTGTGGGCCGAGGTCAAGGCGCTGAACCTGAAGGGCGTGCACCAGCTGGGCGAGTACCGCCGCAAGTACCCCGAGGGCGAATCGGCGGCGCACATCGTCGGCTTCACCAACATCGAGGAGAAGGGGCAGGAGGGTATCGAGCTGGCCTTCCAGGAGCAGCTGCAGGGCCGCGACGGCTCGCGCGCCGTGGTCAAGGACCGGCTCGGCCGCGTGGTCGAGGACCGCGGCGAGCAGGTCGATCCGGTCAACGGCCGCGACATCCAGCTGGCCATCGACTCGAAGGTGCAGTTCTTTGCCTACCAGCGCGTGCGCGACGCGGTGGCCGAGCACAACGCCAAGGCCGGCAGCGTGGTCGTGCTCGACGTGCAGACCGGCGAGGTGCTGGCGCTGGCCAACTACCCGAGCTACGACCCCGGCAGCCGCAAGAACCTGTCGGGCGCGCAGCTGCGCAATCGCGCGATGACCGACACCTTCGAGCCCGGCTCGACGATGAAGCCCTTCGTCGCCGCGCTGGCCATGCAGTCTGGCCGCGTCACGCCGCAGACCATGATCCAGACCGCGCCGGGCAGCATGACCATCACCGGCAGCACGATCCGCGACGCCCACCCACACGGCCTGCTCAGCGTGGCGCAGGTGATCCAGAAGTCGAGCAACGTCGGCACCGTCAAGATGGCGATGCAGATGCCGGCGCGCGAGATGTGGGAGTTCTACGCGCAGCTGGGCTTCGGCCAGAAGCCGCAGATCGACTTTCCCGGCGCCGTCACGGGCCGTCTTCGCCCCTACAAGACCTGGCGGCCGATCGAGCAGGCGACGATGAGCTACGGCTACGGCCTGTCGGCCTCGCTGTTCCAGCTGGCGCGCGCCTACACCGTGCTGGCGCGCGACGGCGAGTTGCTGCCCTCGTCGATGTTGCGTCAGGACGGGCCGGTGCAGGGCGTGCGCATCCTTTCGCCGCAGACCGCACAGGCGGTGCGCGAGATGCTGCAGATGGCCGCCGGCCCCGGCGGCACCGCCCCGCGGGCGCAGACGCAGGGCTACTCGGTCGGCGGCAAGACCGGCACCGCGCACAAGCAGGAGGGCCGCTCCTACGCCACCAACAAGTACCGCGCCTGGTTCGTCGGCATGGCCCCGATCGGCAACCCACGCATCGTCGTGGCCGTGATGGTCGACGAGCCGAGCAAGGGCGTGTACTACGGCGGCGCGGTGGCCGCGCCGGTGTTCAGCCAGGTGGTGCAGCAGACGCTGCGCCTGCTGAACGTGCCGCCCGACCTGGAGGTCACGCCGGAGATCGTGGCGGCCAAGAACGCGCCCGCCGAGCGCGAGAGCTTCTGAGCACCATGGCCACGCCGCACCTCGCCCATGCCGAAGCCGCCGCACAGTGGCTGGGTGGGCAGCTGCGCGGTCGGCTGCGCACCGACCACCGCCAGGTGCAGCCCGGCGACGCCTTCCTGGCCTGGCCCGGCCATGCGCACGACGCGCGCCACTTCGTGCCGGCGGCGCTGCAGGCCGGCGCCGCGGCCTGCCTGGTGGACGACCACCACCTGGCCAGCTTCGGCTTCGACGATGCGCGCATCGCCGCCGTGACGCGGCTGAAGGACCTGGCCGGCCCGATCGCCCACCGCGTGCTCGGCCGGCCGAGCGAGCGGCTGCGCGTGGTGGCCACCACCGGCACCAACGGCAAGACCTCCACCGCCTGGTGGACGGCGCAGGGCCTGGGCCGGCTCGGCCACCGCTGCGCCGTGGTCGGCACGCTGGGCATCGGCGAGCCGGGCGCGGGCGCGCTCGAGGCCAACGGCCTGACCACCCCCGACCCGGTGCGGCTGCAGCAGGCGCTGCACGACTTCGTCGCGCGCGGCGTCGAGGCCTGCGCGCTGGAGGCCTCGTCGATCGGCCTGCAGGAGCGCCGGCTGGACGGCACGCGCATCGAGGTGGCGCTGTTCAGCAACCTGACGCTGGATCACCTCGACTACCACGGCAACATGGCCGCGTACTGGCGGGCCAAGCGCGCGCTTTTCGCCTGGCCGGGCCTGAAGGCCGCGGTCGTGAACATCGATGACGCGCACGGTGCCGAGCTGGCACGGTCGCTGGGCCATGCACCGCTGGACCTGTGGACCTGCTCGGTGGAGCGCCCGGCCAGGCTGCAGGCCACCGGCGTGCACCATGCGCCTTCCGGTCTGGGCTTCGAGCTGCACGAGGGCGGCCAGTCGCTGCCGCTGCGCAGCGCGCTGATCGGCGGCTTCAATGCCTCGAACCTGCTGCTCGTCATCGGCGCGATGCGCGCGCTGGGCGTCGCGCTGCCCGACGCGGTACGCGCCGCCGAGGGCCTCGGTCCGGTGCCGGGGCGGCTGCAGCGCGTGCGCCTGGACGCACCGGAATTGCCCGAGGTGGTGGTCGACTACGCGCACAGCCCCGACGCACTGGACAAGGTGCTGAGCACGCTGCAGCCGGTCGCGCGCGCGCGCGGCGGCCGCCTGTGGTGCGTGTTCGGATGCGGTGGCAACCGCGACGCCGCCAAGCGGCCGCTGATGGGCGCCATCGCCGCGCGGCTGGCCGACCGCGTGGTGCTGACCAACGACAATCCGCGCGACGAGGCGCCGGCTTTCATCCTTTCGCAGGTGCTGGCCGGCATCACCGGCCATGACGAGGTCGACGTCATCGAGGACCGGCACGAGGCCATTGCCCATGCCGTCGCCGGCGCGGCGCCGGCCGACCTGGTGCTGCTGGCCGGCAAGGGCCACGAGAGCACGCAGGAGATCGCTGGCGTGAAGCGCCCGTTCTCCGATGCCGACGAGGCGCTGGCCGCGTTGCGGCGCCGTGCGGGGGCGGCGGCATGACGGCAATGCTCACGCTGGCCCAGGCGCAGGCGCTGCTACCCGGTGCGACGCTGGTCGGCGACGGCGCGCTGGCCTTTGCGCGGGTGCATAGCGACACGCGCACGCTCAAGCCCGGCGACCTGTTCGTGGCCTTGAAGGGTGAGCAGTTCGATGCGCACGACTTCCTGGCCCAGGCGCGCGACAAGGGTGCCGCGGCCGCGCTGGCCGAACGCGGCCTGGCCGAGGCCGGCCTGCCGGGGCTGCAGGTGCCCGACGCGCTGGCGGCGCTGCAGCAGCTGGCCAAGGCCTGGCGGCAGCGCTTCACGCTGCCGCTGATCGCGGTGACCGGCAGCAACGGCAAGACCACGGTGACGCAGATGATCGCCTCGATCCTGCGCGCCGCCGATGGCGACGCCGCCTTCGCCACCGAAGGCAACCTGAACAACCACATCGGCCTGCCGCTGACGCTGCTGCGGCTGCG
>ERZ1645186.111-NODE-111-length-11971-cov-10.249077_pt1 | contig 11971 bp, 11 predicted proteins | sample MGYA00575349_ERZ1645186 | MGnify/ENA primary metagenome ERZ1645186 (study PRJEB40839, sample SAMN11282943) | freshwater sediment metagenome | isolation source: river sediment | host: Sediment | place: India: Nawabganj, Kanpur | collected 2015-12-17 ...
TGGAGAAGCTCGGCGCCACGCTGGTCGACGTGAGCCTGCCGCGCACCGAGCTGTCCATTCCCGTCTACTACATCATCGCGCCGGCCGAGGCCAGCTCGAACCTCTCGCGCTTCGACGGCGTGCGCTACGGCCACCGCGCGGCCGAGTACCGCGACCTGCGCCACATGTACGAGCGCAGCCGCGCCGAAGGCTTCGGGCCCGAGGTCAAGCGCCGCATCATGATCGGCACCTACGTGCTCAGCCACGGCTACTACGACGCCTATTACCTGCAGGCACAGAAGCTGCGCCGCATGATCGCCGACGACTTCCAGGCTTGCTTCCGGGACTGCGACCTGATCGCCGGCCCGGTGGCGCCGACGGTGGCCTGGAAGCTGGGCGAGAAGCATGAAGACCCGGTGCAGGCCTACCTGGCCGACATCTTCACGCTGCCTGCCAGCCTGGCAGGGCTGCCCGGCATGAGTGTGCCGGCCGGCTTCGGCGAACGCGGGCTGCCGGTGGGCCTGCAGCTGATCGGCAACTACTTTGAAGAGGGCCGGCTGCTGCATGCTGCGCATGCGCTGCAGCAGGCCACCGATTTCCACCTGCACGCGCCGGCCGGCGCCGCTTCGGCATGAATGGGCCGGCGCTGATCCGCGGCTTCGAGGTCGTCATCGGACTGGAGACCCATGCCCAGCTGTCCACGCGCAGCAAGATCTTCTCGGGCGCGTCGACGCAGTTCGGCGCCGCGCCGAACACGCAGGCCTGTGCGGTCGATCTGGCCTTGCCGGGCACGCTGCCGGTGCTGAACCGCGGCGCCGTGGAGCGGGCGATCCGTTTCGGCCTGGCGGTGCAGGCCAAGGTGGCGCCGTTGTCGATCTTCGCGCGCAAGAACTACTTCTACCCGGACCTGCCCAAGGGCTACCAGATCAGCCAGTACGAAATCCCGGTGGTGCAGGGCGGCCATGTCGACATCCGCACCGGTGACCAGGGCAAACGCATCCGCCTGACCCGCGCGCATCTCGAGGAGGACGCCGGCAAGTCGCTGCACGAGGACTACGCCGGCCAGACCGGCATCGACCTGAACCGCGCCGGCACGCCGCTGTTGGAGATCGTGTCCGAGCCCGACATGCGCAGCAGCGCCGAGGCGGTGGAATACGCGAAGGCGCTGCACGCGCTGGTGGTCTGGCTGGGCGTATGCGACGGCAACATGCAGGAGGGTAGCTTCCGCTGCGATGCCAACGTCTCGGTGCGTCGCCCCGGCGCCGCGCTCGGCACGCGGCGCGAGGTGAAGAACCTCAACTCCTTCCGCTTCCTGCAGCAGGCCATCGATTTCGAGGTGCAGTGGCAGATCGAACGCATCGAGGACGGCTTGCCCATCGAGCAGGCCACGGTGCTCTTCGACCCCGACAGCGGCGAGACGCGGGCCATGCGCAGCAAGGAAGACGCCCACGACTACCGCTACTTCCCCGACCCGGACCTGCCTCCTCTGCTGATCGCACCAGAATGGGTCGAGCGCGTGCGCTCCGAGATGCCGGAACTGCCGGGCGCGATGGCCGAGCGCTTTCAGCGCACCGATGGCCTGCCGGCCTACGACGCGGCGATGATGACCCAGAGCCTGCCCTTCGCGCGCACCTACGAGGCGCTGCGCGATGCCTGCGGCCAGCCCAAGCTGGCGGCCAACTGGTTGATGGGCGAGGTCAGCAAGCGGCTCAATGCCGAATCCATCGACATCGCCGAGCTGCCGGTGCCGGTGCCGGGCCTGGCGGCGCTGATCGGCCGCGTCGTCGACGGAACGGTGTCGAACAACGGCGCGCGCCAGGTGTTCGACGCGCTATGGGCGGCCGGCGGCGGCGATGTGGACGCACTGATCGAGGCCAAGGGCCTGAAGCAGATGAACGACGCCGGCGCACTGGAAGCCATCGTCGACGAGGTCATCGCCGCCAATGGCCGTTCGGTCGAGGAATACCGCGCCGGCAAGGACAAGGCCTTCAACGCGCTGGTCGGCCAAGTGATGAAGGCGAGCAAGGGCAAGGCCAATCCGGCCCAGGCGAACGAACTGCTCAAGCGCAAGCTGGGCTGATCAGCGCAGCGTCGAGGGCTTCAGGTTCGATACACCGGCCGCCACGGGCGTCGGCGTGGGCTGCGTCTGGAGCGGCCCCAACGATCCCGGCGCCGCACCGGCCCAGAGCAGCTTCAGTCGCGCCAGTTCGGCGTCGTAGAGCTGGTTCACCCGCTCCAGCTCGGCCTGCTGGTTGACCGCGGCCTCGCGCTGCGCGGCCGTGGCGGCATCGTTGGCATCGAGTTGCATGCGCAGCTTGGCAGGCAACGACTTGCCCGTGTAGAACTCGGCCTCCGAGAACAAGGGCTTGCGTTCGGCCTCCAGCACCTTGAGCCTCGCCTCGGTGGCCTTCATCGCAACGCGCACCGTGTCCAGTGCCGACTCGCGGGCCTTCTGATGGCGCGCCTCGGTCGGATAGCGCTGCAGCAGGTTGCGGTCGCGGCGCACCGCCTCGGCCTGCGCCGCACGCGCCTCGGCCAGCTTGCGCTCCTTGGCCTCCTTCGCCGCCAGCTCTTCGGCAGTGAGCGTCGGCGGAACGACGGCCTTGAGCGAACCGTCCTTGTTGAGCACGCGCTGCTCCCTGGCGGAGCAACTCGCGATCGGCCGGTCCGACGTGATCTTGCGACCCTGGTCGTCGATGCAGGTGTAGATGCTGAGGCTGCTGGGCGGCGCGCCGGCGCCCTGCGCATGCGCCGCCGGCAGCGCAGCGGCCAGCAGCATCGCGATCGGCAGGCGGACCAGCAGGAACATTCAGACTCCGTATCGATCCCGGTAGCGTTGCACCGGTTGGGCAAAGACCTGCAATGCAGGATCCTCGGTCGATTTCAAATACTGCAACAAGTCGTTCAGTGTCGCAATTGACGCCACGTTCAGCTGCAGGCTTCTCGTGACGTACTGCACCGCCGACCAGTCCATATCCTTATCGCCCTCGGTGGCGCGTTCTTGACGGTCCAAAGCGATCAATACGCCACAGGGCCGCGCGCCGGCGGCCTGCAGCAGGCGCACGGACTCGCGCACCGAGGTGCCGGCCGAGATCACGTCGTCGACGATCAGCACGCGCCCGGCCACCGGCGCGCCGACCAGCACGCCGCCCTCGCCGTGGTCCTTGGCTTCCTTGCGGTTGTAGGCGAAGGGCACGTTGTGGCCCAGGCGGGCAAGTTCCACGGCCACCGCCGCAGCCAGCGTGATGCCCTTGTAGGCCGGGCCGAACAGCATGTCGAATCCCAGGCCGGACTCGAGCAGGCGGCGTGCATAGAATTCACCGAGGCGGCCCAGCTTCTCGCCGTCGTTGAACAGGCCGGCGTTGAAGAAGTAGGGCGACATCCTGCCGGCCTTGGTCTTGAACTCCCCGAAGCGCAGCACGCCGCAGCGCACCGCGAAATGCACGAAGTCCCGGGCCAGGGCTTCTGACGGCGGCGGCATGCTCATGAAAGGTCCTCGGTGTTCCGCCTCATCTCACTGAACCTGAACGGCATCCGTTCGGCCGCCAGCAAGGGCTTCGTCGAGTGGGCGCAGGGGGTCGGCGCGGATTGTATGGGGGTGCAGGAGGTGCGCGCGCAGCACCCCGATGTGGCGGGCCGGTTCGACCGTCTCGGCCCGCTGCAGGGACATTTCCACTTCGCCGAGCGCAAGGGCTACGCAGGGGTGGGGCTATACGCCCGAAAGGAACCGAGCGATGTGAGCGCCGGCTTCGGTGACGAGGAGTTCGATGCCGAGGGCCGCTGGGTGGAACTGCGCTACGACACGCCGAAGCGGCGTCTGAGCATCGTCAGCTGCTACTTTCCCAGCGGCTCCAGTGGCGAGGAGCGTCAGGCGGCGAAGTTCCGCTTCCTCGACCGACTGTACCCGCACCTGATGAAGCTGAAGGCCGAGCGCGAGTTCATCCTCGTCGGCGATGTGAACATCGCGCACCAGGAAATCGACCTGAAGAACTGGAAGAGCAACCAGAAGAACAGCGGCTTCCTGCCCGAAGAGCGCGCCTGGATGACGCGGCTGTTCGGCGAAGGCGGACTGGTCGACGTGTTCCGCACGCTGAACCCGAAGCCCGAGCAATACACCTGGTGGAGCAACCGCGGCCAAGCCTGGGCCAAGAACGTGGGCTGGCGGCTGGACTACCACCTGGCCACGCCGGGCATTGCCGCGAAGGCGCGCCGCGAGCACATCTACCTCGACGAGCGCTTTTCCGATCACGCGCCGTTGATCATCGACTACGCCTTCAAGCTATAGCAGGGCCTGCTGACCGAACGGGAAGCACAGTGCTTGCAATTGAGAATCATTACCATATACTGCAGGTCCGACGAACCTGGAGCGCGACAAATGTGCCCATTGCCCGACATCCCCCCTCGCGGCACGCCGGCCGAGCAGATGGCCCTGGAGTCAATCATTGGCAGCACGCTGGCGCTGCTGACGCACTATGCGCGTATGCCCAACCTGCCGGCAGCGGACCGCATCACCTGCAATCTGGCGCTGATCGCGCGGCATCCGCAGGCTTCGTCGGAACTTCGCTCGCAGTGCACCGGGCTCTTCACCGCCTGGCTGGGGCCGTTGCAGCCGCAGGACACGCCGGCGGGCCGCGAGTGGCGCGACGTCTGGCCGATGCCGGTGCTGACGCAGTAGCCCGCGAAGGGCGGTGCTGAACGTGCCGCGCTTTTCGGCCAACCTGTCCTTTCTCTACGGGGAGCATGCGTTCCTCGATCGCTTCGAGGCCGCCGCCCGCGACGGCTTCCGCGCGGTGGAGTTCGCCTTCGGCTACGAATACGCGCCCGTCGAACTCGCCGCAAGGCTCGGCGACCTGGGCCTGCGGCAGGTGCTGATCAACGCGCCGCCGGGCGACTTTCAGGCTGGCGAGCGCGGCCTGGCAGGGCTACCCGGCCGCGAAGCGGATTTCCGCCGCAGCCTGCTCGAGCAGGCGTTGCCGCTGGCGCAGGCCTTGCGCTGCCCGAGAGTGCACGTGATGGCCGGTGTGGTGGCCCGCGGGGCCGAGCGCGCCGCGTGCCGCGACACCTTCATCGCCAACCTGGCGTGGGCCGCGCCCTACGCGGCCCAGGCCGGCGTCGAACTGCTCATCGAACCGATCAACCCGCGCGACGTGCCCGGCTATCTGCTGAATCGCCAGGACGAAGCGCACGCCATCGTCGGCCAGGTCGGCGCGCCGAACCTCAAGGTGCAGATGGACCTGTACCACTGCCAGATCGTCGAGGGCGACCTGGCCATGCGGCTGCGGCAGTACCTGCCCGGTGGCCGCGTCGGCCACCTGCAGGTCGCCGGCGCGCCCGAGCGGCACGAGCCCGACCGTGGCGAGGTGCACTATCCATACCTGTTCGAATTGATCGATGACCTCGGCTATACCGGCCATGTCGGCGTTGAGTACCGCCCCGCTGCCGGCACCTCGGCCGGTCTGGGCTGGTTCGGCCGCTACAGGAACGCACAAGGAGAAAACCCATGAAACTGCTCATCACTGGCGGCGGCGGCTTCGTCGGCGCCAGGCTCGCGCGCACGTTGCTGCAGCGTGGCCGGCTGGCAGACCGGCCGATCGATGCCCTGGTGCTGGCCGACCAGGTGGCGCCGCCGGCCGAGTTGCTGGCCGACCCGCGCGTCAGCGCCCGCGTCGGGCCGCTGCTGGACCAATGCGCCGCCCTGGCCGACGAGGGTTTCGACGGCGTGTTCCACCTGGCCTCGGCCGTGTCCGGCGAATGCGAAGCCGATTTCGACCTGGGCCTGCGCTCCAACCTGGACAGCACGCGGGCGCTGCTCGACGCGCTGCGCCAGCGGCAACAACGCGGCGGCGCGCCGACGCGCCTGGTGTTCTCCAGCTCGGTGGCGGTGTTCGGCCCGGACCCGTCGGTGCCGCTGCCGCCCGTTGTCGCCGATGACACGCTGCCCGCGCCGCAGACCAGCTACGGCATGCAGAAGCTGGTATGTGAGCACCTGCTTGCGGACTATACCCGCAAGGGATACGTCGACGGCCGTGCCGCGCGGCTGATGACGGTGACGGTGCGTCCCGGCCGGCCGAACGGTGCGGCCTCGTCCTTCTTCAGCGGCATCATCCGCGAGCCGCTGGCCGGCGTGGAGTCGATCTGTCCGGTCGGCGCCGACGTGCGCCACCCGGTGTCTTCGCCGTCCAGTGCCGTGGCCGGTCTGATCGCCGTCTACGAAGCCAGCCGCGAGGCCTTCGGCGGCCGGCTGGCGCTGAACCTGCCGGCGTTGAACGTCAGCGTGGCCGAGATGCTCGACGCACTGGAGCAGGTGGCCGGCGCATCGGTGCGCGCGCGGGTGCGCTTCGAGCGCGACGAGCGCATCGCTGGCATCGTCGCCAACTGGCCCACCGGAGCCAGCGCCGCGCGGGCCGCCCGCCTGGGGCTGAAGGCCGATGCGAGCTTTGCCGACATCGTCCGCCAGTACATCGCCGATTGCCGCGAGCGCGCCGACGCCGCACAGACGCTGAAGGGGCTGAACGCATGAACCAGATCGACCTGAACGGCCGGGTGGCCATCATCACCGGGGGCGCGCAAGGCATCGGCCTTGCCTGCGCCGAACGCATGCTGCGATCGGGCGCCGCGGTGCTGCTGTGGGACATCGACGCGGCGCGGCTGGGCCAGGCAGCCGAGCAGTTGCGCGTCCTTGGCCGCGTGGGTCAGGCGGTGGTCGAGCTCAGCGACGAGGCGGCAGTGGCAGCCGCCACCGCGCAGGCCCTTGCCGAACAGGGTCGCATCGACATCCTGGTGAACAACGCCGGCATCACCGGTGGCAACGGCCTGACCTGGGAGCTCGAGCCGGCGGTCTGGCGCCGCGTGCTCGAGGTCAACCTGGTGGCGCCATTCCTCACCTGCCGCGCCATCGTGCCGCAGATGCTGCGCCAGGGCTACGGCCGCATCGTCAACATCGCCTCGGTGGCGGGCAAGGAAGGCAATCCGAACGCCTCGCACTACAGCGCCTCCAAGGCCGGGCTGATCGCGTTGACCAAGTCGCTGGGCAAGGAACTGGCCACGCGGGGGGTGCTGGTCAACGCGGTCGCACCGGCGGCGGCCCGGACAGCGATCTTCGACTCGATGACGCCGCAGCACATCGACTTCATGCTCTCGAAGATTCCCATGGGGCGCTTCCTGGAGGTGCAGGAGGCCGCGGCCATGGTGGCCTGGCTGGCGTCGCAGGACTGCTCCTTCAGCACCGGCGCCGTCTTCGACCTCTCCGGCGGGCGCGCCACCTACTGACCGCCGCCGCCCGCCGCCGGGGCCCCGCCCGGCTGGGCTGAACCTGGTAAAGACCCCAATCCAAACAATCGTTTGATTCGGCGCGTAGAGTTGCGCGCCATGAAACAACGTCAGCCAGCGCGCCCAGCGCACCCCTCGCCGCGGAGCCGGCCGTGATGACCGCCATCGTCACGCCGGAGCCGAACGCGACCCCGCCCGCGCGCCACGACGGCGAGGCGGCACGGGCACGGTTGCTCAGCAGCGGCCTGCGCCTGTTCGCGCAGCAGGGCTATGCCAAGACCTCGACGCGCGAACTGGCCGAGGCTGCCGGCGTGAACGTCGCGTCGATCAGCTACTACTTCGGCGACAAGGCCGGCCTGTACCGCGCCACCTTCTTCGAACCGTTGGGGCCGCCGCCGGACGAGGCCGCGCCGATCGACGCGCCGGGGCTGGATCTGACGCAGTCGCTGACGCGCCTGTTCGCGGTCTTCCTGGAGCCGCTGAAGCGGGGCGACACGGCCCGGCTGTGCATGAAGCTGCGCTTTCGCGAGATGCTCGAGCCCACGGGCCTGTGGGAGGAAGAGATCGCGCACGACATCAAGCCGCTGCACGAGTCGCTGCTGGCCGTGCTGTGCCGGCACTTCGGCGTGCCCGAGGCCGACGACGAACTGCGCGGGCTGGCGATCAGCCTGGTCGCCATCGGCGTGCACCTGCATGTCGGTCACGACGTCATCCACGAGGTCGCCCCCAGCTTGCAAGGCAGCGCCAAGGCCTTGGACCGGTGGTCGTCGCGGCTTTTGATGTACGCGCAGGCGATGATCGATGCCGAAGGCCGCCGGCGTGCCTCGGCCAGCGGAGCTCGGCCATGACGTCCGCCGCGCGCCCGTTCGCCGGCCCCGCCGCGGTCGCCGTGTCCGCGCTGATGCTGGGCGGATGCGCGATGTTCGCGCCGCCGGTTCCGATGCCCAGCGCCGCGCCGCCGCAGCCGGAGCCGCCGAGCACCTGGCAGGCGCCGCCGCCACCGGCCGCCTCACGTGCCGCGTTGCAGGACTGGTGGAAGCAGTTCGACGACCCGCTCCTGGTCGAACTGATCGATGCCGCGCAGGCCGCCAGCCCGACCGTGGCCGCCGCCGCATCGCGCATCGAGCAAGCCCGCTCCAATACCGTGGCCGCCGGCGCGCTGCTGCTGCCGACCCTGAATGCGAATGCCTCGGCCACCACCGGCCGCAGCGAGCTGATCCGTCCGCAGGCCGCCTTCGCCAGCGTCAACCTGCAGGCGGGCTGGGAGCTGGACTTGTTCGGCGCCAACCAGGCCGGCCGTGACGCCGCCGTGGCCCGGCTGCAGGGCGCGCAGGCCAGCATGGCCGACGTGCGCATCGCCGTGGCGGCCGAGACCGCCGCAAGCTACAACGCGCTGCGCGGCTGCGAGGCCGTGGTGGTCAAGACCGAGGCCGACGTGCGCTCGCGCACGGAGACCGCCCGGGTCACCGAGCTCGCGGCCAAGGCCGGGCTGCTGGCACCGGCCAGCGCCGCGCTGGCGCGCGCCAGCGCGGCGCAGGGCCGCAGCCTGCTCACCGGCCAGAAGTCGCAATGCGAGTTGCTGCTGAAATCGCTGGTGTCGTTGACGGCGATCGACGAGCCGCAACTTCGCCGCCAGTTGGCCCCGCGCTACGCGCAGCTTCCTGTGCCGGCAGGCATTGCCGTGGACACAGTGCCCGCGGCGGCGCTGATGCAGCGCCCCGACCTGGCCGCTGCCGCGGATCTGGTGGTGGCCACCGCGCAGGACACCACGCAGGCCCAGGCGCAGCGCTACCCCAGCGTGCGCATCGCCGGCACGGTCGGCCCGGCCTGGGTGCGCATCAACAACGTCTCGACCAGCGGCAATCTGTGGACCATCGGTCCGCTGCAGGTGTCGCTGCCGCTGTTCGACGGCGGCACGCGCGAGGCCAACGTGGTGGCGGCACGCGCGCGTTACGACGAGGCTGTCTCGCAGTACCGCGCGCTGGTGCGCAACGCCGTGCGCGAGGTCGAGTCGGCACTGGTCACGCTCGACGCCAGCGCCGGACGCGTGCGCGACACGCAGGTCGCCATCGAGGGCTTCGAGGCCTCGCTGAAGGCGGCCGACGTGCGCTTCCGCGGCGGGCTGGGCAGCCTGTTCGACCTCGAGGACGCGCGCCGCAGCGCCTTGCTGGCGCAAAGCACCCTGGTCGAGTTGCAGCGCGAACAAGTGGCCGCCTGGATCAACCTGTACCGCGCGCTGGGCGGCGGCTGGAGCCCCGAACAACTGGCCGTGAACGCCAACCTGCCCGGCACGGCCGCGCCAAAGTGAAGCCCTCAAGAAAATGAACCACACCCACAAGCTCGCTTTGGCGGCCATCGCCGCCACCACGCTGCTGGTCGCCGCAACACTGGCGGCGCGTGCGGCCGGCGACAAGAAGCCGGCGGCTGCCGCACCCGCGCGGCCGGCGCTGAGCGTCACCCTCACGCAGCCGCAGCGTGCCGCCTTGCCGCTGTCGATCGCGGCCAACGGCAACATCGCCGCCTGGCAGGAGGCGGTCATCGGCACCGAGGCCAACGGGCTGCGTCTGGCCGAGGTGCGCGTCAACGTCGGCGACACGGTGCGCAAGGGCCAGGTGCTGGCCACCTTCACGCCCGACCTGGTGCAGGCCGACGTGGCGCAGATCCGTGCCGTCGTCGCCGAAGCCGAGGCGGCGCTGGCCGAAGCGCAGGTCAATGCCAAGCGGGCGCGCGAGCTGGAGACCAGCGGCGCGCTCAGCGACCAGCAGATCAACCAGTTCCTCACCGCCGAGCGGACCGCGCAGGCCCGCCTGGACGCGCAGCGCGCACAGGCCAACGTGCAGCGGCTGCGCCTCGGCCAGACGCAGGTGCTGGCGCCCGACGACGGCGTGATCTCGTCGCGCACGGCCACCGTCGGCGCCGTGCTGCCGGCGGGCACCGAGCTGTTCCGCATGATCCGCCAGGGCCGCCTGGAGTGGCGCGCCGAGGTCGCCGCGGCCGATCTGTCGCGCATCCGCCCCGGCATGAAGGCGCGCGTCACGCCCAGCGGCGGCCAGCCGGTGGAGGGCCGCGTGCGCATGGTGGCGCCGACGGTCGACCCGGCCACGCGCAACGGCATCGTCTTCGTCGACCTGGTGCGCTCGCCGGACGCACGCGCCGGCATGTTCGCAAGCGGCGAGTTCGAGCTCGGCCAGGGCGAGGGGTTGACGCTGCCGCAGAGCGCCGTGCTGCTGCGCGACGGCTTCAGCTACGTGCTGCGGGTCGGCGCAGACAACCGGGTGCAGTCGCAGAAGGTGAGCACCGCGCGCCGCGTCGGCGACCGCGTCGAGATCACCGGCGGCCTGGACGCCGGTGCGCGCGTGGTGGCTTCGGGCGGCGGCTTCCTCGCCGATGGCGACACGGTGCGCGTGGTGGACGGCGCGGCGCAGGCGGCGGCGCCCGCCCCCGGCGCGAAGAAGTAGGGGCCGAGCGATGAACGTCTCCTCCTGGTCGATCCGCAACCCCACGCCGGCGATCCTGCTGTTCATCATGCTCACGCTGGTGGGCCTGCTGGGCTTCCAGGCGATGAAGATCCAGCAGTTCCCCGACATCGAGCTGCCCACGATCATGGTCAGCGCGTCGCTGCCGGGCGCTTCGCCGTCGCAGATGGAAACCGAGGTCGCGCGCAAGATCGAGAACTCGGTGGCGACGCTGCAGAACGTCAAGCACATCTACACCAAGGTGCAGGACGGCACGGCCACGATCACGGTGGAGTTCCGTCTGGAAAAAGGCGTGCAGGAGGCGCTCGACGACGTGCGCGACGCCGTGGCGCGCATCCGCTCCGACCTGCCCGGCGACCTGCGCGACCCGCAGATCACCAAGATGGAACTGTCGGGCATGCCGATCCTGACCTACACGGTGGCCTCCAGCAGGATGGACGAGGAGGCGCTGAGCTGGTTCGTCGACAACACCGTCACCAAGGCCATGCTCGGGGTGCGCGGTGTCGGCGCGGTGGCCCGGGTGGGCGGCGTGTCGCGCGAGGTGCTGGTCGAACTCGATCCGCTGAAGCTGCAGTCGCTGAACGCGACCGCCGCGGACATCTCGCGCCAGCTGCGCCAGGTGCAGCAGGAAGCCGCAGGCGGGCGCACCGACCTGGGCGGGGCCGAGCAGTCGGTGCGCACCATCGCCACCGTGCGTTCGGCCGAGGAACTGGCGCGCATGGAGATCACGCTCAGCGACGGCCGGCGCATCCGTCTCGACCAGGTGGCCCAGGTCACCGACACGGTCGCCGAGAAGCGATCGGCCGCACTGCTGAACGGCGAGCCGGTGGTCGGCTTCGAGGTCACGCGCAGCCGCGGCGCGGGCGAGGTGGATGTGGCCGCAGGCGTGCGCGCCGCGCTCGACGCGCTGAAGAAGGCGCATCCCGAGATCACCGTCACCGAGGCCTTCAACTTCGTCGACCCGGTGCAGGAGAACTTTGACGGCTCGATGCTGCTGATGTACGAGGGCGCGGTGCTGGCGGTGCTGGTGGTGTGGCTGTTCCTGCGCGACTGGCGCGCCACCTTCGTGGCCGCCACCGCGCTGCCGCTGTCGGTGATCCCGACCTTCGGCGCGATGTACCTGTTCGGCTTCAGCCTCAACGTGGTCACGCTGCTGAGCCTGAGCCTGGTGGTCGGCATCCTGGTCGACGACGCCATCGTCGAGATCGAGAACATCATGCGCCACCTGCGCATGGGCAAGACGCCGT
>ERZ1645186.112-NODE-112-length-11958-cov-10.003781_pt1 | contig 11958 bp, 9 predicted proteins | sample MGYA00575349_ERZ1645186 | MGnify/ENA primary metagenome ERZ1645186 (study PRJEB40839, sample SAMN11282943) | freshwater sediment metagenome | isolation source: river sediment | host: Sediment | place: India: Nawabganj, Kanpur | collected 2015-12-17 ...
ACGCGCAGGCCCATCAGCAGCGCGGCCATCATCACCGGCGACATCTCGCCGCTCATGATGCGCCGAACCAGGGCCAGCATCTCGTCGTGGAAGATCTCGCGGTGATCGATGCAGCGCGTCAGCGCCTCGGTGTTGCTGATCGGCATGTCATTGCTCCTCGAAGAAGCCGCGCACGGCGGCGATCGCCCGGTCGATGCCGGCGCGGTCCACGTCCAGATGGGTGACGAAGCGCAGCCCGGTCAGGCCGGTGGCGAGCACGCCGTGCGCCTGCAGGTGCGCCAGCAACTGCGCCGCGCGGCCGTCGCGCACCTGCACGAACAGGATGTTGGTCTGCGGCATCTGCAGCTGCAGCGCATCGATGCCGCGCAAGCCCTCGGCCAGTCGCGTGGCCAGAACGTGGTCCTCGGCCAGGCGCTCGACGTGGTGTTCGAGCGCATGCGAGGCGGCCGCCGCCAGCACGCCTGCCTGACGCAGGCCGCCGCCCAGCATCTTGCGCCAGCGGTGGGCGCGCTGGATCAGCGCCTCGGAACCCACCAATGCCGAGCCCACCGGTGCGCCCAGACCCTTGCTGAAGCACACCGACACGCTGTCGAAATGCCCGGCCACGGCCCTGGCGTTCGCCCGGGCGTCGCCGCCCATTGCCACCGCCGCGTTGAAGAGCCGCGCGCCGTCGAGGTGGGTGCACAGGCCGTGGCGCCGCGCCAGCGTCGTCGCCTCGGCCAGATAGCCCATCGGCAGCACCTTGCCGCCCATCGTGTTCTCCAGCGCCAGCAGGCGGCTGCGCGCGAAATGCTCGTCGTCGGGCTTGATCGCCGCCTCGATGTCGGCCAGCGCCAGGCTGCCGTCGGGCTGGTTCGGCAGCGGCTGCGGCTGCACGCTGCCGAGCACGGCCGCACCGCCGGCCTCGTAGCGATAGCAGTGGGCGCCCTGGCCGACGATGTATTCGTCGCCGCGGCCGCAGTGGCTCATGATGGCCGCCAGGTTGCTCTGCGTGCCGCTGGGCATGAACAGCGCCGCCTCCTTGCCCAGCAGTGCCGCGATCTGCTGCTGCAGCGCATTCACCGAAGGGTCGTCGCCGAAGACATCGTCGCCCAGCGCGGCGTGGTGCATCGCCTCGCGCATCGCCGGCGTGGGCCGCGTGACGGTGTCGCTGCGCAGGTCGACGACCGTCGTCATGCACGCAGCTCCAGGAAGTTCTTCAGCAACGCGTGACCATGCTCGCTGATGATCGACTCGGGATGGAACTGCACGCCTTCCAGCGGCGTGCGCGTGCCGGCGAGCGCGCGGTGGCGCACGCCCATGATCTCGCCGTCGTCGTCGGCCGTGGCGCTGATTTCCAGTTCGGCCGGCAGGCTGGCCCTCTCGATCACCAGCGAGTGGTAGCGGTTGACGGTGAACTGCCGCGGCAGCCCGGCAAACACCCCGCGCCCATCTGTGCTGATGACGCTGGTCTTGCCGTGCATCTGCACCTTGGCACGCACGACATGGCCGCCGAGCGCCGCACCGATGGACTGGTGGCCCAGGCACACGCCCAGGATCGGCAGCTTGCCCTGGAAATGGCGGATGGCCTCGATGCAGATGCCGGCCTCGGCCGGCGAACACGGGCCTGGCGACAGTACCAGGTAGTCGGGCTTCAGCCCGGCGATGCCCTCCAGCGTGATCTGGTCGTTACGGTAGACGCGCACCTCCTCGCCCAACTCGCCGAAGTACTGCACCAGGTTGTAGGTGAAGCTGTCGTAGTTGTCGATCATCAGCAGCATGATCAGAACCCCTCTTCCACGAGCTCGGCCGCGCGCACCAGCGCACGCGCCTTGGCCTCGGTCTCCTTCCATTCCAGCTCGGGCACCGAGTCGGCCACCACGCCGGCCGCGGCCTGCACGTACAGCGTGCCGTCCTTGACGATGCCGGTGCGGATGGCGATGGCCACGTCCATGTCGCCGGCGAAGCTGAGGTAGCCGCAGGCGCCGCCGTAGATGCCGCGCTTGACCGGCTCGAGCTCGTCGATGATCTCCATCGCCCGCACCTTGGGCGCGCCGGTCAGCGTGCCGGCCGGGAAGGTGGCCTTGAGCACGTCCAGGCTGCTCATGCCGTCCAGCAACAGGCCCTCGACGTTGCTGACGATGTGCATCACGTGCGAGTAGCGCTCGATCGCGAAGGCCTCCGTCACCTTCACGCTGCCGATCTTGGCGATGCGACCGATGTCATTGCGCGCCAGGTCGATCAGCATCACGTGCTCGGCACGCTCCTTTGGATCGTTCTTCAGCTCGGCCTCCAGCGCCTGGTCCTGCTCCGGCGTGGCGCCGCGCGGCCGCGTGCCGGCCAGCGGCCGGATCGTCACCTTGTCGCCTTCGGGCGTGTGCTCCTGGCGCACCAGGATCTCCGGGCTGGCGCCGACGATCTGGAACTCGCCCATGTCGTAGAAGTACATGTAGGGAGACGGGTTCAGCGAGCGCAGCGCGCGGTACAGGCTCAGCGGGCTCTCGGTGTAGCGCTTGCGCAACCGCTGGCCCACCTGCACCTGCATCATGTCGCCGGCGGCGATGTACTCCTTGGCGCGCACCACGGCGGCCAGATAGTCGTCCTTGGCGAACTCGCGCTCCACCGAATGCGAAGGCCCGCGCCGCACCGCCGGCGCGGTGACGCTGTACTGCAGCTTGTCGCTCAGGGCCGCCAGCCGCCGCTTGGCGCGCGAAAAGGCCTCGGCCTCGGCCGGGTTGGCGTAGACGATCAGGTACAGCCGCCCCGACAGGTTGTCGATCACCGCCAGTTCCTCGCACTGCAGCAGCAGGATGTCGGGCGTGTCGATGCCGCCGTCCTTGTGCGTGGCGGCGAGCTTGGGCTCGATGTAGCGCACCGCGTCGTAGCCGAAGTAGCCGGCCAGCCCGCCGCAAAAGCGCGGCAGCCCGGGACGCAGCGCCACCTTGAAGCGCCTCTGGTACGCGGCGATGAAGTCCAGCGGGTTGCCCTCGTGCACCTCCACCACCGCGCCGTCGGTGACCACCTCGGTGCGGAAGCCGCTGGCACGCAGCAGCGTGCGCGCCGGCAGGCCGATGAAGGAATAGCGGCCGAAGCGCTCGCCGCCTACCACGCTTTCCAGCAGGAAGCTGTGCTTGCCGCCGCCGCTGGCGTAGGCGAGCTTCAGGTACAGCGACAACGGGGTTTCCAGGTCGGCGAACGCTTCCGCGATCAGCGGGATGCGGTTGTAGCCCTGCGCGGAGAGGCTCTTGAATTCCAGTTCGGTGATCACGTCGGTTCCTTGGTTGGCTCGGGCCCGCGCGCCGGCGGGCCCTGGGGCGTCTGCGGCGCGTCGAAGCTGCAAGGGTGTGCAAAGCCGGCCGGCGGCCGGCGGCAAGCTACTGCGAAAGGCTGCAGCGACGCCAGGGCCAGGCTCCCCGGTCGCGCGACCTGTGCTTGCGAGACATGAACATCCGCGAAGTCTAGCGCAGCCCGCTGCGGTGACGACCGCGCCCGGCCGGGCTCGGCACAATGCGCCTCGCCATGCGCGGCGCTGCCGCGCGGCCTGCCCACTGCACAGGAACCCGATGCACCCGACCGCCGCCGAGCCGCCCTTTCGCACGCTGCCCGACCTGATCCGCGAACATGCGCAGGCCCGGCCGCGGCAGCGCGCGTTGGTGCAAGGCGAAGAGTGCCTGGACTACGCCGCGCTCGACGCGCTGATGGACCGCGTGGCCGCGGCGCTGCAGCGGCACGGGCTGCAACCCGGCGAGAGCATCGCCATCTGCGCACAGACCTCGCCGCGCTATGCGGCGCTGTTTCTCGGCGCGCTGCGCGCCGGCGTGGCCGTGGCGCCACTGGCGCCTTCGGTGACGGCGGCGCAATTCGCCTCGATGTTTGCCGACTCGCAGGCCCGGCTGCTGTTTGCCGACGCATCGGTGCTGCCGCTGCTCGGCCCGGATCGGCTGCCGACCGTCGCCCTGGACGCTGCAGCGCCGGGCACGCCGCTAACCGACTGGCTGGCCCCACCCGGCAGCCGGCCCGCGCCCGTGGCGATCCAGCCCGAGTGGCCGTTCAACATCATCTACTCCAGCGGCACCACCGGCACGCCCAAGGGCATCGTGCAGTCGCACGGCATGCGCTGGACGCACGTGCTGCGAGGCGCCGCCTACGGCTACGGGCCGCAGGCGGTGACGCTGCTGTCCACGCCGCTGTATTCGAACACCACGCTGGTGGTCTTCGTGCCCACGCTGGCCTACGGCGGCACGGTGCACCTGATGGCCAAGTTCGACGCCGCCGGCTACCTGAAGCTGGCCGAAGCGCAGCGTGTCACGCACACCATGCTGGTGCCGGTGCAGTATCAGCGCCTGATGGCATTGCCCGACTTCGACCGGCACGACCTGAAGTCCTTCCACATGAAGTTCTGCACCAGCGCGCCCTTCAGCGCCGCGCTGAAAGCCGACGTGCTGAAGCGCTGGCCCGGCGGCCTCGTGGAGTTCTACGGCATGACCGAAGGCGGCGGCACCTGCATCCTGAACGCCCACGAGCATCCGGACAAGTTGCACACCGTGGGCCGGCCGGCCGCCGGCCACGACATCCGGCTGATCGACGAGGCCGGCAACGAACTGCCGCCGGGCGAGGCCGGCGAGGTGGTGGGCCACTCGCGCGGCATGATGCTCGGCTACCACGGCCAGCCGCAGAAGACGCGCGAGGCCGAGTGGTACGACGCCGGCGGCAAGCGCTTCATCCGCACCGGCGACATCGGCCGATTCGACGCCGACGGGTTCCTGGTGCTGTTCGATCGGCGCAAGGACATGGTCATCAGCGGCGGCTTCAACATCTACCCCAGCGACCTCGAAGGCGTGCTGCGCGGGCACGACGCCGTGGTCGACGTGGCGGTGGTTGGCGTGCCCAGCGCCGAATGGGGGGAGACACCGGTGGCCTACGTGGTGCGCCGGCCCGGCAGCGATGTCACCGAAACCGCCTTGCGCGACTGGTGCAACGCGCGCGTGGGCAAGACGCAACGCCTGGCGGCGGTGCACCTGATCGACGAGCTGCCGCGCAGCGCCATCGGCAAGGTGCTCAAGCGCGAGCTGCGCGAGCGGCATGTCGCCGGCGTGGCCCACGATGCCGGTGCCGGTGCCGGGCCCGGCCCAGTAGGCCGGCCGCCCACGCCGCGCCGATGAGCCGGCGCGCCCGCTTCTGGCTGCTGGTGCTGGGCGCGCTCGTCGCGCTGGGCACGCTGGCCTATGCCAACCGCCTGGTGCTGCTGCAACACTCGCTGGGCTGGCTCACCGACCTGCGCAACCCGCGCGGGCCGAACCAGGGCGTGCCCTGGCAGGCCGGCCCGGACCAAGCTGCGCTGCCGCCACAGCAGCGGCCGCCCAACGTGGTGATCATCCTGGCCGACGACCTGGGCATCAACGACGTCAGCGCGCACGGCCCGGGGCTGGCCGACCTGGGCGTGCCGACGCCGCACATCGACAGCCTCGCCCGCGCCGGCGTGCGCTTCGACAACGGCTATGCCGCCGCCGCGGTCTGCACCGTGTCGCGCGCGGCACTGCTCACCGGCCGCTATCCCTGGCGCTTCGGCCTGGAGTTCACCCCCACGCCCGGGCCCATGGCCCGCGTGGCCGGCGCGCTCTACGACGATCCCCGCAACCTGCATCCGGTGCTCATCGACCAGGCGCTGGCGCGCCAGGCCAGGCCCTTCAACGAGCTGGGCATGCCCGGCAGCGAGCTCACGCTGGCCGAGGTGCTGAAGACGCGCGGCTACCACACGCTGCACATCGGCAAGTGGCACCTGGGCAGCACGCCGGCGATGCGGCCCAACGCGCAGGGCTTCGACGAGACGCTGTTCATGGAGAGCGGCCTGTACCTGCCCGAGGATCATCCGCAGGTGGTCAACTCCCGGCAGGACTTCGACCCGATCGACCGCTTCCTGTGGCCCAACATGCGCTGGGCGGTGAGCTACAACGGCGGCGCCTGGTTCGAGCCGCGCGGCTACCTCACGGACTACTTCACCGACGAAGCGGTGGCGGCCATCGGCCGCAACCGGCACCGGCCCTTCCTGCTGTACCTGGCGCACTGGGGCGTGCACACGCCGCTGCAGGCCGCCAAGGCCGACTACGACGCGCTGGGCCACATCGGCGAGCACCGCCTTCGCGTGTATGCAGCGATGGTGCGCTCGCTCGACCGCAGCGTCGGCCGCGTCCTGGCCGCGCTGCGCGACGCGGGGCTGGAGCACAACACGCTGGTCGTCTTCAGCAGCGACAACGGGGCGCCCAACTACATCGGCCTGCCGCACGCCAACCGGCCCTACCGCGGCTGGAAGCTCACGCATTTCGAGGGCGGGCTGCGCGTGCCCTTCCTGGCGCAGTGGCCCGCGGCCGTTGCGCCGGGCACGCGGCTGGCCGCGCCGGTGCAGCACATCGACATCCTGCCGACCGTGGCGGCCGCGGCCGGAGCCACGTTGCCTGCCGGCCACACGCTGGACGGCGTCAACTTGCTGCCGCAGCTTGCGTCGCCGGCAGCGGGCGCGGTGTCGCGCGCGCTGCATTGGCGCGACGGGCCGCACCGCGCGGTGCAGGAGGGTGGCTGGAAGCTCATCCGCTCCGAGCGGCCGCGCCGGGAATGGCTGTTCCACCTGGCGGTCGACCCCACCGAGCAGCACGAGCTCGGCGCGCGCGAGCCCGCCCAGGCCCGACGCCTGCGCGGGTTGATGGACCGCCACCACGAAGGCATGCCGCCGCCGCTGTGGCCGTCCTTCATCGAGCTGCCGGTGCTGATCGACAAGACGCTGGACCAGCCGCAGTCGCCGCAGGACGAGTACACGTACTGGGTGAACTAGCGGCTGTTCGCGCTGAGGCGGCTACAGTCTCGACCTCCCTGCACGGGTGCACGCAGCCGCACCGACGATGCCATGTCCCTGAAGAGCCTGCTCATGCCCATCGTCAGCCGCCGCCTGTTGTCGGCCGAGCGACTGCAGGCACAGCGCGACCGGGCCGAGCGCCGCCGCCGTGCGCGCGGCGAGCCGCACCGCGTGCACTATTTCCATCAGGCCTGCGACCCCTACAGCGCGCTGGCCGCGCAGGCCCTGCCCGGACTGGCCCGCCGCTACGACATCCGCATCGAGCCCCACCTGGTGCCGCCGCCTGCTGACGACGCCGCCCCCGAACGCGAGCGCCTGGTGGCCTACAGCCGGCGCGATGCCGCGTTGCTGGCGGGCCATCACGGTCTGGCCTTCGCCGACCCCGACCGCCAACCCACCCCCGAGGCGCTGGCGCACCACCAGGCGCTGCTGCTGGCGGCGCTGCGTGGCGGGCGCTTCGAGGAACTGGCCGGCCCGCTCGCGGCCGCGCTGTGGTCCGGCGGGCCGGACCCGGCCACCGGTCTGCAGCCCTGCACCGCGGCCGAGGTGGAGATGGCGCTTTCCCAAGGCCGCGCGCAGCGGCAGGCGCTGGGCCATTACCTGGGCGGCATGTTCTTCTACGCGGGCGAGTGGTACTGGGGCCTGGACCGCCTGCACCACCTCGAGGCCAGGCTGCAGACCCTGGGCGCGCAGCGACCGGGCGTGAGCGGGGCGCTCTTCGCACCCGACGCCGAGCCCGCCACGAGCGCTGCGCCGACCGCCGGTGCGGCGCCGGAGCTGCATTTCTACCTCTCGCTGCGCAGCCCCTACACCGCCATCGCCGTGCCGCGCGTGTTTGCGCTGGCGCAGCACGCCGGCGCGCGCGTACGGCTGCGTTATCTGCTGCCGATGGTGATGCGCGGCCTGCCGGTGCCGCGGGCCAAGCGCCGCTACATCGCCGCCGATGCGGCGCGCGAGGCCCGGCTGCACGGCGTGCCCTTCGGCTGCATCAACGACCCCGTGGGCCGGCCCACCGAGCGCGGTCTGGCGCTGCTCGCCCTGGCTGAACGGCAAGGCGGCGGCGAAGCCTTCCTGCGCTCGTTCATGCAGGGCGTGTGGGCCGAAGGCGTGGATGCCGGCAGCGCGCGCGGCTTGCGCCGCCTGGCCGAGCGCGCCGGCCTGGACTGGGCGGATTGCGGCCCGGCGCTGGACGACGCATCGTGGCGCAGCACGGCCGAGGCCAACCGCCGCGAGATGTTCGCGCTGGGCCTGTGGGGGGTGCCGTCGTTCCGCGTCGGCGACTTCAGCACCTGGGGGCAGGACCGCCTGTGGGCCGTGCACGCGGCGCTGCGGGCACCACGCACGGGGCCGGACCCGGCGTGAACGCCATGCGTGCCTTCTGGCATGCCACGCTGGGACTCGCCCTGGCGCTGGCGGTGCTTTGCTGCACGGCCCAGACCGTGTCCAAGGAGCTGCGTCCGAACATCGTGCTGGTGGTGGTCGACGACTGGGGCTTCACCGACCCGGGAGCCTTCGGCGGCGAGATCGCCACACCGCACATCGACGCGCTGGCGCAGCGCGGCGTGCGTTTCGCCAACTTCCATGTCGCCGCATCGTGCTCGCCGACGCGCGCCATGCTGCTTACCGGCCTCGAGCACCATCGCGCCGGCATCGGCAATCTGCGCGAGACCACGCCGCGCAGCCACCTGGGCCGGCCCGGCTACCTGGGCTCGCTGGCCCCGGGGGTGGTGAGCGTGGCCACGCGGCTGCGCGACGCCGGCTACCGCACCTACATCAGCGGCAAGTGGAACCTGGGCAGCGAGCCGCACAACCTGCCGCCACGGCACGGCTTCGCACGCAGCCTGGTGCAGGGCGACACCGGCAGCGACAACTTCGACCCGATGCAGCGCTACCTGCCGCACAGCGCCACGGTGCAGTGGTTCGAGGACGGGCAGCCGGCGCGCATGCCCGCCGCCTTCTACAGCTCGGAATACTTCACCGACCGCATGCTGCAGTTCCTGCAGGCCGATGCGGACAGCGCCAAGCCGTTCTTCGCCGTGCTGGCCTTCCAGGCCAACCACGTGCCGCTGCAGGCGCCGCAGGCCTACCTGCAGCGCCAGGAAGGCAAGTACCTGCAGGGCTGGGAGGCGCTGCGCCGGCTGCGCACCGAGCGCGCCATCGCCCTGGGGCTGCTGCCTGCGGACACGGTCATCGGCGAGTCGGCGGCGGTGCCCGACTGGGATCGCCTCGGCGCCGACGAGCAGCGCGCCCAGGCGCGGCGCATGCAGGCCTACGCCGCGATGGCCGAGGCCATGGACCACGAGCTGGGGCGCGTGGTGGCGCATCTCGAGTCGCGTGGCGAACTGCAGCGCACGGTGTTCGTCTTCCTCTCCGACAACGGCCCCGAGGGCAGCGACTACCGCGAGGCGCGACCGTGGCTGGCCACGCAGTACAGCATGGACCCGTCGCGGCTGGGCGGCCCCGGCACCTACGCCATCCCTGGCCCGGGCTGGGCCAGCGCCTCGGCCGGGCCGTTCGCCGGCTACAAGTTCTATGCCGGCGAAGGCGGGCTTCGCGTGCCGCTGGTGGTGGCCGGCGTGCCCGGCACGCAGGCCGGCGCGATCCACCACGGCTTCACCCACGTGCTGGACGTGGTGCCCACGCTGCTGGACCTGGCGGGCCTGCCGCCCGACCCGGCGCTGCCCGGCCGGAGCCTGCTGCCGGCGCTGCGCGAACCGGCGGTGTCGCTGCGCGGCGCCGACGAGGGCCAGGGCTACGAGCTGTCGGGCAACAGCGCGTACTACCAGGGCCGCTGGAAACTGGTGCGCAACCTGCCGCCGGGCGGCGACGGGCAGTGGCAGCTGTACGACCTGCAGGACGACCCAGGCGAGACGCGCGACCTGAAGGCTGCCCACCCGGAGGTCTCCGACACGCTGCGGCAACGCTACGAGGCCTGGGCGCAGGCGCAGGGCGTGCTGCCGATGCCCGAGGGCTACAGCCCGCAGCGCCAGGTGCTGATCAACACGCTGTTCAACTACTGGCTGCCGCACTACGGTCCGGCGGCTGCCGCGGCGGGGCTGGGCCTGGCGGCGGCCTTCGTGCTGTGGCGCCGACGCCGGCGCTTGCCATGACGCCACGCCGGCGCCGCGCACTGCAACTCGGCCTGGTGTTGCTGGCGGTTGCGACCGCCGGCGCATGGTGGGCGCGCGAGGCACTGAGCCTGGTGCTGGCGCGCTGGGTCGCAGAGCGTCGCCTGGCCTCCGACCTGACGGCGGAGCTGCCTGACGGCCTGCATCTGGGCCTGTGCGGTGCCGGCTCGCCCTTCCCCGACGAGCTGCGCGCCGGGCCCTGCACGGTGGTGGTGGCCGGCCCGCGGCTTTTCGTGTTCGACGTCGGCGCGGGCAGCGTGCGCAACATCGGCCGCCTGGGCTTCCAGCACGGGCGCATCGACGCCGTGTTCCTCACGCATTTCCATTCCGACCATCTCGACGGCCTGGGCGAGCTGCTGCTGCAGCGCTGGGTGGCCGGCGCACGCAACGCGCCGCTGCCGGTGTACGGCCCCGAAGGCGTGCAGGACGTGGTGGCCGGGCTGGGGCAGGCCTATGCCGCCGACAGCGGCTACCGCATCGCCCATCACGGCGAGGCCGTGGTGCCGCCAGGCGGCTTCGGCGGCACGGCGCACCCGTTCACGCCGGGACCCGACGGCCGCGTACGCGTCTATGCCGGTGGCGGCGTGGAGGTCTGGGCCTTCACCGTGGACCACCTGCCCGCGCAGCCGGCGGTAGGCTACCGCATCAGCTATGGCGGGCGCAGCATCGTGCTCAGCGGCGACACGCGCAAGAGCGCGGCCGTGCAGCGCGAGGCCGCGCAGGTCGACCTGCTGGTGCACGAGGCCCTGTCGCCACGGCTGGTCGGCTTGCTGGAGGGTGCGGCCGGGCAGGCCGGGCGCGAGAACCTGCGCCGGGTGTTCGCCGACATCGTCGACTACCACACCACGCCGCGCGAGGCCGCACAGATCGCCGAGGCCGCGGGCGTTGGCGCGCTGCTTTTCAACCACATCGTGCCGGCCCTGCCCGGCTTGCCCGGCCTGGACGAGGTCTTCCTGCAAGACGTCGCCCAGGTGTACCGGGGCCCGGCGCGCGTGGGCCGCGACGGCGACTTCTACAGCCTGCCCGCCGGCAGCCGCGAGACGCGGCACCAGCGACGCTTTTGAGCGCCCCCAGGACATGCCGCCCGCCCCTTCGGACCTGCCCCGCATCGACCGCGTCCTGCGCACGCCGGACGAGCGCTTCGCCGGGCTGCGCGGCTTTTCGTACCCGCCGCGCTATCTGGAGGTGGGCGGCCTGCGCATCGCCTGCATCGACGAAGGGCCGCGCGATGCCGCCCCGGTGCTGCTGATGCACGGCGAGCCGACCTGGGGCTACCTGTATCGAAAGATGATCCCGCCGCTGCTGGCCACCGGACACCGCGTGGTGGTGCCCGACCTGGTGGGTTTCGGCCGCAGCGACAAGCCCGCGCGGGCGGCCGACTACAGCTACGCCCGCCACGTGGCGTGGATGTGCGCCTGGCTGCAGGCGGCCGATCTGCGCCGCATCACGCTGTTCTGCCAGGACTGGGGCTCGCTCATCGGGCTGCGCATGGCCACGGCCTGCGAGGACCGCTTCGACCGCATCGCCCTGGCCAACGGCGGCCTGCCGACCGGCACCGCGCCGGTGCCGCGGGCCTTCCACCTCTGGCGCGCCTTCGCCCGCCACAGCCCGTGGTTTCCGATCGGCCGCATCGTGCGCGCAGGCTGTGCGCAGGGCCTGGACGACGCGGCCGTGGCCGCCTACGACGCGCCCTTCCCCACGGCCGCGCACCGCGTGGCCGCGCGCGTTTTCCCAGGGCTGGTGCCCATACGGCCCAACGACCCCGAGCGCGCCGCCAACGAGGCTGCCTGGGGCGTGCTGAAGCGCTGGGAGAAGCCGTTCATCACCCTGTTCGGCAACCGCGACCCGATCACCCGTGGCGGCGACCGCGTGTTCCAGCAGGCCGTGCCCGGTGCCTCGGGCCAAGCCCACGCCAGCGTGCGAGGCGCCGGCCACTTCCTGCAGGAAGACCGTGGCGAGGAGCTGGCGCAGCGGCTTCACGACTTCATCGGCGCCAATCCGTAG
>ERZ1645186.113-NODE-113-length-11915-cov-9.256155_pt1 | contig 11915 bp, 11 predicted proteins | sample MGYA00575349_ERZ1645186 | MGnify/ENA primary metagenome ERZ1645186 (study PRJEB40839, sample SAMN11282943) | freshwater sediment metagenome | isolation source: river sediment | host: Sediment | place: India: Nawabganj, Kanpur | collected 2015-12-17 ...
AAGCCGCCTTGGCGGAAGTCGTCGGAATTGAGCTTGACCGCCAGCGGGAAATCGCTGCCGACGGCGCGCCGCACGGCGCGCACCGTCTCCAGCAGCAGCCGCGCGCGGTGGTCGAGCGCGCCTCCCCAGGCATCGGTGCGCCGGTTGGTCACCGGCGACAGGAAGCTGCTGATGAGGTAGCCGTGGGCGCCGTGCACCTGAACGCCCGTGAAGCCGCACTCGCGCGCAATCGCCGCCACCTGGGCGAAGCGCGCGATGAAGTCCAGGATCTCGTCCTCGCGCAAAGCCCGCGGCCTCGCATAGGTGCCCAGCATGTCGAGCTGCACCGCGGAAGGGCCGAGCGGCTGGCGCGTCGCGTAGCGCGCCGATTGCCGGCCGGCGTGCGAAATCTGCATCCACAGGTGGTTGCCCGCCGCCGTGCCGGCGTGCGCCCAGTTGCGCAGGCGCTGGCGCGCCTGGGCGTCGACGCTCGGCGGGTGCGTGACGTCGATCGCCACGTTGCCCGGGCGCTCGATGACGTGGCGGTCGATCATCACGTTGCCGGTGATCGACAGCCCGACGCCGCCTTCGCTCCAGGCGCGGTACAGCCGCACGTGCCGTTCGGTGGCGCGCTGCTGCGGGTCGGCCAGGCCCTCGGTCATCGCCGCCTTGCACAGGCGGTTGGGCAGCGTGGCGCCGCAGGGAAGGCGCAGCGGGGCGGCGAGGGGGTCGCTGCCCGCTTCCGCCGCGCCGCCGGTCACGGGGTCTGCTTGTGCGAGCCGTCGCACAGCGGCTTGTTGCCGCTGGCCTTGCAGCCGCAGAAATAGACGGTCTTGCTGGCGTCGGCGGTGTACTTCACCGGCGTGAAGACGCCGTCGGCCTTGTGCGAGCCGTCGCAGAAGGGCTGGTTGCGGCTCTTGCCGCACGAGCACCACCAGTAGTCCTTGCCTTGCTCGACGGCGACGGCGAAAGGGGTGTCGCTGGCGCGAACGGAAGTGGTCATCGAAAGTCTCCTCGGAGCTGGAATCGACGGCACGAGGCGCCGACCCGTCAGGCATCGACGCAGCGGCCCGGTCACCGCCGGGTGCCGGCAGGGCCAGTGTAGCCACCGTCGTCATGGCCCCTGGCACCGCCGGGACCGGACCGGGACCGGCCTGAGACACCTCGGGTGCGGGTCATCGCGCGAGCCTGCTCGTTGCGCGGCCGCCCCACGCTCGGGCCACTGCCACCGGCCCCTGGGAGACGGATGAGGATCCGGCCCCAGGTGGGTCAGGATCTTCTCGACCACCGGCCGCTCCTCGTTGGCTGCGATGCTGTTCGTTCAGTTGCCCGGCGCCTTGGTCCAGGAAAGGCCTCCGTCCCGGGCTGTCAACCGTCGAGGCCATCGGCCAGCGCCTGCACCACGGCGCCCAGCACCGTGCTGGCCGAGGCCCCGGCGGCCTGCGCCTGGGCCAGCGTGTGGGCATGGCTGAGGGTCTCGTCGGACAGCCCGGCCGCCAGGTTGGTGACCAGGCTCAGGCCCAGCACCCGCAGGCCCAGCCAGCGCGCCAGGATGGTCTCGGGCACGGTGCTCATGCCCACCGCATCGGCGCCCAGCATGCGCAGCATGCGGATCTCGGCCGGCGTCTCGAACTGCGGGCCCAGCACCCAGGCATAGACGCCTTCGTGCAACGTGTGGCCCAGCGCGGCCGCAGCGCCGCGCGCGATGCCGCGCAGGCCGGGGTCGTACGCATCGGCCATACCGACGAAGCGCTCGTTGCCGGCCTCGCCGACCAGCGGCGAGCGCTGCGCGAGGTTCAGGTGGTCGGCGACGAGCATCAGGCTGCCGGCGGGCATCGCGGCATTCAGGCTGCCCGCCGCATTGGTCTGCACCAGCGTGCCGCAACCCAGCGCGCGCAGTGTCTGCAGCGCGGCCTTCATGCCGTCGGCCGCGCCGGTCTCGTAGGTGTGCTTGCGGCCGGCCAGCACCGCCACCTCGGCAGCGCCGACACGGCCCAGCCACAGCTCCCCGGCATGACCGGCCACGCCGGCCGCCGGGAAGCCCGGCAGATCGGCATAGGGAATGCGGCGTGCGCCTTCGACACGATCGGTGAAGCCGCCCCAGCCCGAGCCAAGCAGCACCGCGATGCGCGGCGCGAAGCCCGGCGCGCGCGCGCGGATCACCTCGACGGCCGCAGTCACGAGGCCTCCAGATGATCGGGCCCGAAAGCCTGCGGCAGCAGCGCCCCCAACGTAGTGCGCAGCCGCACGCCACGGCTGTCGGCCACCAGCACTGGCGTGTCTTCGGCGCCGAATTCGCGCAGCTTCTGTCGGCAACCCCCGCAGGGCGTGACCGGCGCGAGGCCTTCGCCCAGCACCAGCAGCGCGCGTGCGCGGCGTCCGCCGGCCAGCACCATCGCGCCGAGCGCCAGGCCTTCGGCGCACAGGCCCTGCGGATAGGCAGCGTTCTCGACGTTGCAGCCGGCGTGGACGTGGCCGTGCTCGTCGAGCACTGCGGCGCCGACCCGGAACTTCGAATACGGCGCGTAGGCCCGCTCGCGCGCGTCAAGGGCGGCGTCGAGCAGCTGCTGCAGCTGTTGCGTGTCGGGGGTGTCGGCCACGCTCAATGCTCCTTCACGTAAGGGCGGCCCAGCTCCGCGGGCGCGCGCGCCCGACCGATGAATCCGGCCAGCAGCACCACCGTCAGCAGATAGGGCAGCGCCTGGATCGCCGGCACCGGCACGGTGCCGATGCCCGGCAACGCCACGCCCTGCAGGCGGATGGCCACCGCGTCCAGAAAACCGAACAGCAGGCAGGCCCAGAACGCGCCCACCGGATGCCACTTGCCGAAGATCATCGCCGCCAGGGCCATGAAGCCGCGCCCGGCCGTCATCTGCGGCACGAACGAGGCATTCTGCGCCAGCACCAGGTAGCTTCCGGCCAGCGCGCACAGCAGGCCGTTCAGCGTCAGCGCCGCGTAGCGCAGCCGCGGCACCGACACGCCGGCGGCATCGACCATCTGCGCCTTTTCGCCCACCGCGCGCAGGCGCAGGCCGAAACGCGTGCGGTACAGCAGCCACCACACCGCCGGCACCAGCAGCAGCGCCAGGTAGACCAGCAGGTTGTGGCCGAGCAAGCCTTCGCCGAACAGCGGCCCGAGCGCCGCACTCGCGCCCGGCCAGAGCGCCGAGAGGCGCACCTGATCGCCCACCGGCGGCGTCTGCCCGCCCTGGCCGAACCAGGCGATGCCCAGCACCACGGTCAACCCGGCGGCGATCAGGTTGATGGCCACGCCCGAGACCACCTGGTCGCCGCGGTGGCTGACGCAGGCCAGCCCGTGCAACCCCGACATCAGCACCGTGACCCCCATCGCCATCGCCAGCGCCAGCGCGGTCGAGCCCCAGGCGGCACCGGCGGCCGCCGCGGCAAAGGCCGCCAGCAGCATCTTGCCTTCCAGGCCGATGTCGATGACGCCGGCGCGCTCGCTCAGCAATCCGGCCAGCGCACACAGCAGCAGTGGCGTGGCCACGCGCAGCGTGGACGCGAGCACGGTGCCGACCAGCACCTCATCCATGCGCCGCCCCTGCCTGCGGCGCGCGCCGCCAGCCCCAGGCCCGCACCAGCCAAGGCGCGGCCACGTAGGCCATCGCGCCGCTGAAGAGCACGATGAAGCCCTGCAGCATGACCACCATGTCGCGGCTGAAGCCGGGCACCTCGAAGGCCACCTCGGCCCCGCCCTGGAACAGCGCACCGAAGAGCACGCTGGCGAGCACGATGCCCACCGGATGGTTGCGCCCCATCAGCGCCACCGCGATGCCGGTGAAGCCGGCGCCGGCGACGAACTCCAGCAGCAGCTTGTGCTGCACGCCGGCGATCTCGTTCATGCCCACCAGACCGGCCAGCGCGCCGGAAATCGACATCGCCACCATCACCTGACGCCGTGGATCGATGCCGGCATAGGCCGCGGCGGCGGGGCCGGAGCCCACCGCGCGCAGCCGGTAGCCGGCGCGCGTGTGCCAGAGCAGCAGGTACACCGCCGCCGCCGCGGCCAGCGCCAGCAGCAGGCTCAGGTTCAGCGGCGAGGCCGGCCAGTCGATGCCCAGCGCGCGCAGCACCTGGTGCACTGCCGGCAGGTGCGCGCTCGGCGCGAAGGCCTCGCTCTCCGGCGCCATCGAGCCGGCCGGCTTCAGGTGCTCGACCAGCAGCCACACCAGCAGCGTGCTGGCGAGGAAGTTGAACATGATGGTGGTGATGACGATGTGGCTGCCGCGCCAGGCCTGCAGCCAGCCCGGCACCGCGGCCCATGCCATGCCGGCGAATGCGCCGCCGGTGAGCATCAGCGGCAGCAGCACCCACGCCGGCAGCGCGGGCCCGAGCCACAGCGCGACCAGCCCGGTGCCCAGCCCGCCGAGCACGGCCTGGCCCTCGCCGCCGATGTTGAACAGGCCTGCATGAAAGGCCACGGCCACCGCCAGCCCGGTGAAGACGAAGGTGGTGGCGTAGTACAGCGTGTAGCTGAAACCGCGCGCCGAGCCGAAAGCGCCGTGCAGCATCACGCTCAGCACCTGCCAAGGGTCCTGCCCGACCACGGCGACGACGATGCCGGCAGCCAGCAGCGCGATGCCCAGGTTGAACAAGGGCAGCAGCACCAGGTCGACCCAGCGCGGCAGTGTCGGCGTCATGATCGCGGCCTCTTTCGATCGATGCCTGGCCTGCGCACAGGGCCCTCGAGGCATCGCGCGGCCGAAGGCCGTGGCGGGGGTGTCATGCTTCCCCGGCCATCATCAGGCCCAGGCGCCGCTCGTCGCACTGCGCGGCCGGCAGTTCGCCGACGACGCGCCCGGCGTGCATGACCAGCACCCGGTCGGCCAGCGCCAGGATCTCGTCGAGCTCGCTGCTCACCACCAGCAGCGCACAGCCGGCGTCGCGCAGTTCGCGCAGGCGGGCGTAGATGAATTCGATGGCCCCGATGTCCACGCCGCGCGTCGGCTGGCCCACCAGCAGCACCTGTGGGCTGCGGCTCAGCTCGCGCGCCAGCACCAGTTTCTGCTGGTTGCCGCCCGAGAACTGCCGGCAGCGCAGTTCGGCATCGCGCGGGCGCACGTCGAAGCGCTCCATCAGCGCCGCGGTGGCGCCGCGCAGCGCGGCGCCTTGCATCCAGCCGCCGCGGCCGCTGGCGTCGCTGCGGTCCTCGTAGCCCAGCACGGCCGACTCCCAGGCCGCGAAGTCCATCACCAGGGCACGCGACTGACGGTCCTCGGGCACATGGGCCAGGCCGAGGCTGCGCGCCGTGTGCGGGTCCAGCCACTTGCCAGCGCCGAAGCGCCGGCCGGCCAGCTGCAGCGTGCCGGCCTCGGGTGCACGCAGCCCGGCCAGCACCTCGAGCAACTCGCTCTGCCCGTTGCCCGACACGCCGGCGATGCCGACGATCTCGCCCGCGCGCAACACCAGGCTCACGCCCTGCAGCCGCGGCACGCCCATCGCGTCGCGGCAGACCAGCGCCTCGGCCTGCAGCCGCGGTTCGCCGATGCGTTGCGCCGCGGCGCCATCGCGGCCAATGACCACCTTGCGCCCGACCATCGCCGCGGCCAGCGCCTCGATCGAGGTCTGCGCCACGTCGGTCTCGTGCACCACGCGGCCGCCGCGCATCACCGTGACGCGTTGCGCCAGGCGCATCACCTCCTTCAGCTTGTGCGTGATCAGCAGGATGGTGGTGCCCTGCGCGGCCAGGCGCTCGAGCACGCCGAACAGGGTCTCCGTCTCCTTCGGCGTGAGCACGGCGGTGGGCTCGTCGAGGATCAGGATGCGCGCGCCGCGCACCAGCGCCTTCAGGATCTCCAGCCGCTGGCGGTCGCCCACCGGCAGATCGGCCACGGTGGCGTTCAGGTCCACCTGCAAGCCGGTGCTGCGCATCAACGCCTCGAGCCGTTCGCGCAGCACTGCTTCGGCGCGGTGCAGCAGCGGATGCGGCTCGGCGCCGAGCAGGATGTTGTCGAGCGCGCTGAAGGGCTCGACCAGCATGAAGTGCTGGTGCACCATGCCGACACCCAGCGCGATGGCCTCGTGCGGGTTGCGGATCTGCACCGGCCGGCCGTCGATCTCGATCGTGCCGCGGTCGGCGGTGTGAAAGCCGTAGAGCACCGACATCAGCGTGCTCTTGCCGGCGCCGTTCTCGCCGACGATGGCATGCACGCTGCCGGCCGCGACCTCCAGCGAGACCTCGTCGTTGGCCTGCACCGCGCCGAAGCGCTTGCAGATACCCCGCATGACGACCGCAGGGGTGCCATCGAGCGGCCGCCGCGGAACCGGCTCCGCCGGGCCGTCAGCGGCGCCCCCCTGGGGGGGCGGCCGAAGGCCGTTGGGGGGGTTCAATACTTACAGGCGTTGTCCGCCATGTAATCGGCGACCTTGATCTTGCCGGCAATGATGTCGGCGCGGGCCGCGTCCACCCGCTTCTTCATGTCGGCGGTGACCAGCTTGGCGTTGTGCTCGTCCAGTGCGACGTCGACACCGCCTTCCTTGAGGCCCAGCACGGTGATGCCGGGCTTGGTCTGGCCCATGGCCACGTTGTAGACCGCCGTGTCCACGCGCTTGAGCATCGAGGTCAGCATCGTGCCCGGCTGCAGGTGGTTCTGGTTGCTGTCCACGCCGATGGCCAGCTTGCCGCTGTCCTTGGCCGCCTGGTAGACGCCGATGCCGGTACCGCCGGCGGCAGCGAAGACCACGTCGGCGCCCTTGGCGAACTGGGCCTTGGCGAGCTCGCCGCCGCGGCCGGGGTCGCTCCAGGCCGCGCCGGTGGTGCCGGTCATGTTGGCGAAGACCTCGGCTTTGGCGTTGCCGTACTTGGCGCCCTGCTCGTAGCCGCACTGGAACTTGCGGATCAGCGGGATGTCCATGCCGCCGACAAAGCCCACCTTGCCGGTCTTGCTGGCCATGGCCGCCATCAGGCCGACGAGGAAACTGCCCTCCTGCTCCTTGAACACCACCGACTGGACGTTCGGCTGGTTGACGACCATGTCGATGATCGCGAACTGCAGCTTCGGGAAGTCCTTGGACACCTTCTCGATGCTCGAGGCCTGGCTGAAGCCGACGCCGATGATCGGGCTGGCGCCGCGCTCGGCCATGCGGCGCATGGCTTGCTCTCGCTGCGATTCGTTGGCGATCTCGAACTCCAGGTAGGTCTTGCCGGTCTCCTTCTTCCAGCGCTCCATGCCACGCCAGGCGGCCTCGTTGAAGGACTTGTCGAACTTGCCGCCCATGTCGTAGACGATGGCGGGCTGGGCCTGTGCCGCCGTGGCGGCAACCAGGCCGAGGGCGACGGCGGCAGAGCGCAGGATTTGCTTCATGGCAGGTGGGGCCGGTGGGCCGCGGCGGGAGTGTCGATGGGCTCGCTTTATAGTCCAAAGCCCCTGCCGCGCCCAGCCCAGATGCAAGAGCCCCCCGCCTCCGCCGACGACTACCGGGCCGTGCCGAAGGTGCTGCTGCACGAGCATCTGGACGGCGGCCTGCGGGCGCAGACCTTGCTCGATTTGTGCCGCGCACGGGGCCTGGCCACACCGGCCGACGACGCCCTGGCCGTGGCTGGCTGGGTGCAGGCCAACGCCAATTCCGGCAGCCTGGGCCGCTACCTGGCCGGCTTCAGGCTGACGGTGGAAGCGATGGCCTCGCTGCAGGCCTGCGAGCGGGTGGCCTACGAGGCCGCGGAGGACGCACGCACCGACGGCTGCGTGCTGGCCGAGTTCCGCATCGCGCCGCTGCTGCTGGAGCCCTTCGGCCTGGCCGGCGAGGCGGTGGTGGAGGCGCTGCTCGCCGGGCTGGCGCGCAGCGCACTGCCCTGCGGCCTGATCGTCTGCGCGATGCGCCACGAGCCGCCTGCGCACACGCTGCGCAGCGCGTCGCTGGCGGCGCGCTACGCCGGCCGGGGCGTGATCGGCTTCGACCTGGCCGGGGCCGAACTCGGCCACCCGCCGTCCGACCACGCACCCGCGTTCGCCGCCGCGCGCGACGCCGGGCTGGGCCTGACCTGCCATGCCGGCGAGGCCGACATCGGTGCGCGCGTGCTCGAGGCGGCCGCGTTGGGCGCCACCCGCATCGGCCACGGCATCCACATCGTCGACGACGCGGCCAACCTGGCACGGGCGCGCGAATTGGGTCTGCATTTCGAGGTCTGCCCGAGCAGCAACGTGCACACCGGTGCCGCCGCGTCACTGGCCGCGCACCCGCTGCGGCGCATGCTGGACGCCGGTTTGTCGGTGTCGCTGTCCACCGACAACCGGCTGATGTCGGGCGTGAGCCTGAGCGACGAATGGCGCCATGCCGCGCAGACCATGGGCCTCGATGCCGCGACGCTGCGCGCGATGAACCGTGCCGCCGCGCAGGCCAGCTTCCTGCCGGCCGCGAACCGGGCCGCGGCGCTGGCGGCGATCCACGCCGCTTGAGTCGATCGGCCCTGGCCGCCGTGGCCCAAGTCCCGCCGCGCGGTATCGAGCAGCGACGTGGTGGCGCTCAGGCCAGCGCCCGCCCGATCAGGATCTTCTGCACCTCGGACGTGCCTTCGTAGATCTGGCAGACACGCACGTCGCGGTAGATGCGTTCCACCGGGAAGTCGCTGACGTAGCCGTAGCCGCCGAAGACCTGGATCGCCGCCGAGCACACGCGTTCGGCCATCTCGCTGGCGAACAGCTTGGCCATCGCCGCCTCCTTCAGGCAGGGCTTGCCGGCGTCCTTCAGGGCCGCGGCATGCCAGATCAGCTGGCGCGCGGCCTCGATCTGCGTGGCCATGTCGGCCAGCTTGAACTGCACCGCCTGGTGGCCGAAGATCGGCTGGCCGAAGGCCTGGCGCTCCTTGCTGTAGGCCAGCGCCGCGTCGAAGGCCGCGCGCGCCATGCCCACGCTCTGGCTGGCGATGCCGATGCGCCCGCCCTCCAGGCCCGACAGCGCGATCTTCAGCCCTTCGCCCTCCTCGCCCAGCCGGTGGGCCACCGGCACGCGGCAGTTCTCGAACAGGATCTGCGCGGTGTCGCTGGCATGCTGGCCCATCTTGTCCTCGAGCCGCGCCACGGTGTAGCCCAGCGTGGCGGTCGGCACGACGAAGGCACTGATGCCCTTCTTGCCCGCGGCCTTTTCGGTCACCGCCATGACGATGGCCAGGTCGCCGTTCTTGCCGCTGGTGATGAACTGCTTGACGCCGTTGAGCACGTAGTGGTCGCCGTCGCGCACCGCCGTCGTCTTCAGCCCGCCGGCCTCGCTGCCGACGTGCGGCTCGGTCAGGCAGAAGGCGCCGAGCATGTCGCCGCGCGCCAGCGGCTTCAGGAACTGCGCCTTCTGCGCGTCGTTGGCGAAGGCCATCAGGATCGAGCACACCGGGCAGTTGTTGACGCTGACGATGGTGCTGGTGGCGCCGTCGCCGGCGGCGATCTCCTCCAGGATGATGGCCAGCGCCAGGTAATCCAGGCCGGCACCGTCATGCTCGATGGGCACGGCCACGCCGTAGCAGCCGAGTTCGGCCAGGCCACGCAGCTCGGCCTTGGGGAAATGGTGGTTCTTGTCCCAGGCGGCGGCCTGCGGCGCGATCTCGGCCCGCACGAAGGCGCGCACCGCGTCCTGCACGGCCAGGTGGTCTTCGCTCAGCAGCATCGGTCGTTCACTCCCGGTGGCCGCTCACCACGGCAGCGGCGCACCCTGATAGTCCAGGAAGGCGCCATTGTCGGACGGCTGCAGCCCGGCGATCACGCGGCACATTGCCTGCACGCTTTCGTCCGGCGCGAGCGGCGCCTCGGGACCGCCCATCGCCGTGCGCACCCAGCCCGGGTGCAAGGCGACGCAGACCGCACGGCCGGCCAGCGCCAGCGACGCGTCCTTGAGCACCGAGTTCAGCGCTGCCTTGCTGGCGCGGTACAGCCAGATCGAGGCCCGCGTCCGCAGCGCGAGGCTGCCCATGTTCGACGAAATCAGCACCAGCTTGGCCTGTGGCGCCAGCACCGGCTCCACCTGCGCCAGCACGCGCATCGCACCGAGCACGTTGGTGTGCATCACGGCGTCGAACTCGGCTTCGGTGGGCACGTCGAAGGCGGCGCGCGGCGGCCCGTAGACGCCCGCATTGACGATCACCGCGTCGAAGGCCCAGCCATCGCTGGCCCACGCCAGGCCCGTGCTGCCGGCCGCATCGGCCACGTCCATGCGCAGCGTGTGCGCGCCGAGCGCCGCCAGGCGCTGCAGGTCTTCGTCATGGCGTGCGGTGGCCAGCACGGTCGCACCCTCGGCCAGATAGCGCTGCACGAAGGCCCAGCCGATGCCGCGGCTCGCGCCGACCACCAGCACCTTCATGTCCGTGCCCCGCCCAGGCGCAGCGCCAGGCCCAGAAAGAGCGCGCCGCCCGACAGGCGCAGCACGCGCAACGCGGCGGGCGAGGCTCGCACCCGACGCAGACGCGCCGACACCAGCGCCAGCAGCAGCAGGAACAACGTGCCCTGCAGCACGAACCAGGCGCCGAGCAGCAGGAACGAGGCGGTCGGGCTCGGGCTTGCCGTCGGCACGAACTGCGGCAGGAAGGCGAGGAAGAACAGCGCCACCTTCGGGTTCAGCAGGTTGGTCAGCAAGCCGGTGCGAAAATCGGTACACCATGTGCGCGGCTCGGTCCGCGGCAGGGTCGCCGCCGCGTCCAGTGCCTCGGCGCGGCGCAGGCCCTGACGCAGCAGACCGATGCCCAGCCAGGCCAGGTAGGCCGCGCCCAGCAGCTGCACGGCCTGCATGGCGCCGGGGTAGAGCCCGAGCAGTGCCGCCAGGCCGAAGGCGGCAGCCAGCGCATGCAGCACGCAGCCGGCCGAGATGCCGAGCGCCGCGGCGACGCCGGTGCGCAGGCCGCCCTGCAGCGTGCGGCTGACCGTGAGCAGGAAGTCCACGCCCGGGGTGGCGTTCAGCACCGCCACCGCCGTGGCGAACAGCGCCGCCTCGGCCGTGCCGGGAAGCAATGCGGCAAGCGTGCTCAGCAAGGTCGTGCGCCGTGCATCACCGCGCCAGTGGCCGCGTTAGAGCAGTTCCACGGCCAGCGCGGTGGCTTCGCCGCCGCCGATGCACAGCGCGGCCATGCCACGCTTCAGTCCGCGCCGGCGCAACGCGCCGAGCAGCGTGACGACGATGCGCGCACCACTGGCACCGATCGGATGGCCCAGCGCGCAGGCGCCGCCGTGCACGTTGACGATGTCGTGCGGCAGCTTGTAGTCCTCCATCGCCGCCATCGTCACCGCGGCGAAGGCCTCGTTGACCTCCCACAGGTCGACCTGGCTCTTGTCCCAGCCGGCCTTCTTCAGTGCCTTGGCGATGGCGCCGGCCGGCGCGGTGGCGAACCACTCGGGTGCCTGCGCATGCACCGCATGCGCGACGATGCGTGCCACGGGCTTGAGGCCGCGCTGCGCGGCGGTGGATTCGCGCATCAGCAGCAGCGCGGCGGCGCCGTCGGAGATGCTGCTGGCATTGGCCGCGGTGATGGTGCCGTCCTTCTTGAACGCCGGCTTCAGCGAAGGGATCTTGTCGAGCTTGGCCTTGAAGGGCTGTTCGTCGAACTTGACCACCGTGTCGCCGCCCTTGCCGGCCAGCGTGACCGGCGCCATTTCCCAGTCGAAGCTGCCGTCCTCGTTGGCCTGCTTGGCGCGCGTGGTGCTGGCAATGGCGAAGGCGTCCTGCGCCTCGCGGCTGAAACCGTACTTGGCCACGCACTGCTCGGCGAACACGCCCATCGCCTTGCCGCGCTCGTAGGCGTCTTCCAGCCCGTCCATCGCCATGTGGTCGAACATCTGCGCGGCGCCGTAGCGCACGCCCTTGCGCGCGAACATCAGGTGCGGCGCGTTGGTCATGCTCTCCATGCCGCCGGCGACCACGGCGTCGGCGCTGCCGGCGGCCAGCATGTCGTGCGCGAACATCATCGCGCGCATGCCGCTGCCGCACATCTTGCTCAGCGT
>ERZ1645186.114-NODE-114-length-11796-cov-9.908952_pt1 | contig 11796 bp, 8 predicted proteins | sample MGYA00575349_ERZ1645186 | MGnify/ENA primary metagenome ERZ1645186 (study PRJEB40839, sample SAMN11282943) | freshwater sediment metagenome | isolation source: river sediment | host: Sediment | place: India: Nawabganj, Kanpur | collected 2015-12-17 ...
TCTTCGTGCAGTTCGGCTGGACGGCGGCGATCGCGGTGTTCTTCTCGCTGGTGGTGGCGCGCATGCTGACGCCGATGATGTCGGCCTACCTCCTGCACCGGCCGAAGAAGGAGCACCGCGAGCCCGGCTGGCTGCCGATCTACCTGCGCTGGGCGCAGTGGTGCCTGAAGCACCGCATCGTGACGACACTGGCGGCGGCCGTCTTCTTCGTCGGCTCGTTCATGCTGGTGCCGTTGCTGCCTACCGGCTTCATTCCACCCGACGACCTGTCGCAGACGCAGGTCACGGTGTCGCTGCCGCCGGGCAGCACCTTCGCGCAGACCCTGGCTGCGGCCGAGAAGGCGCGCACGCTGGTGCAGAAGCACCCGCACGTCAAGCTGGTCTACACCGCCGTCGGCGGCGGCAAAGCCGGTGGCGACCCCTTCGCCGCGCAGGGCGCGGCCGAGGTGCGCACCGCGACGTTGACGATCAACATGACGCCGCGCAGCGAACGCGGCGGCCTGAGCAAGCAGGCCATCGAGAGCGAACTGCGCGTGCTGCTCGAACAGTTGCCCGGCGCACGGGTCAAGGTCGGCTTCGGCGGCTCGTCGGAGAAATACGTGCTGGTGCTGGCCGGCGAGGACGGCCGCGTGCTGGCCGAGCATGCCCAGCTGGTGGAGAAGGAGCTGCGCACCATCCCGGGCATCGGCAACGTCACCTCCACCTCCAGCCTGGTGCGGCCGGAGCTGATCGTGCGGCCCGACTTCGCCCGCGCGGCCGACCTGGGCGTGACCTCGGCGGCCATTGCCGACACGCTGCGCATCGCGCTGGCCGGCGACTACGACCAGGGCCTGGCCAAGCTGAACCTGTCGCAGCGCCAGGTGCCGGTGGTGGTCAAGCTGCGCGCCGACGCGCGCACCGACCTGGAGCTGCTGTCGCGGCTGGCGGTGCCGGGCGCGCGCGGGCCGGTGATGCTGGGCAACGTGGCCAGCCTGTCCATCGACAGCGGCCCGGCGCAGATCGACCGCTACGACCGCCAGCGCAACATCAACTTCGAGATCGAGCTGAACCAGCAGCCCTTGGGCGAGGTGGAACAGGCCGCACTGTCGCTGCCCAGCCTGAAGAACCTGCCGCCGGGCGTGACCCAGACCACCATCGGCGATGCCGAGGCCATGGCCGAGCTGTTCGACAGCTTCGGGCTGGCCATGCTCACCGGCGTGCTGTGCATCTACATCGTGCTGGTGCTGCTGTTCAAGGACTTCGTGCAGCCGGTGACGATCCTGGCGGCGCTGGTGCTGTCCGTCCCGGGCGCGTTCCTGGCGCTGTTCGTCACGCAGACCGCGATCTCGATGCCGTCGATGATCGGGTTGATCATGCTGATGGGCATTGCCACGAAGAACTCGATCCTGCTGGTCGAGTACGCGATCATGGCGCGGCGCGACCACGGCATGACGCGCAGGGAAGCGCTGCTCGATGCCTGCCGCAAGCGCGCGCGGCCGATCATCATGACCACCATCGCCATGGGCGCGGGCATGATGCCGATCGCCCTGGGTCTGGGTACCGACCCGAGCTTCCGCGCGCCGATGGCCATCGTCGTCATCGGCGGGCTGATCACCTCCACCTTCCTGAGCCTGCTGGTGATTCCGGTGGTCTTCACCTACGTCGACGACGTGGTGCAGAAGGTCAAGAGCTGGCTGCATCGCAAGCGGCCGCCGGAGCAGCCCGCCGGCGCGGCCCTGCCCGGCCCGGCCGAACGTTATTGAGGATCGTGCCATGAACCGATGGATGCGTAGTCTGCATGCGCTGCTTCTGTCCAGCGGCCTGATGCTGGCCGCTGCCGCGCTCGCCAACGCGCCCCCTGCTCCGCAGCTGGCGCAGACGCAGGATGGCTCCCAGCGGGCCGGCTTCCAGACGCTGGACTTCGACTGGTTCGACGCGGCGCGCGATCGTCGCGTGCCGGTGCGGCTGTACCTGCCCGACGGCGCCCGTCCCGAGGCCCCGGTGCCGCTGGTGGTGTTCTCGCACGGCATCGGCGGCTCGCGCCAGGGTTACAGCTGGCTGGGCCGGCATTGGGCGGGCCACGGCTATGCCAGCCTGCACCTGCAGCACGTGGGCAGCGACCGCGCCCTGTGGGCCGGCAACCCTTTCGAGCTGGTGGCGCGGCTGCAGGGTGCGGCGACCGATGGCGAGGCGCTGGCGCGGGTGCGCGACCTGAGCTTCGCGCTCGACCGCCTGCTGGGCAGCGCCGCGGGCGAGCGCATCGATGCGCAGCGCATTGCCGCTGCCGGACACTCCTATGGCGCCAACACCGCGCTGCTGGCTGCCGGTGCGATGGTGCAGCGCGACGGCCGCGTGCTGCCGCTGCGCGACGCACGCATCCGGGCCGTGCTGCTCCTGTCGGCCCCACCCTTCTACGGCGAGGCGACGCCGGAGCAGGTGCTCGCACCGGTGCGCGTGCCCAGCCTGCACGTCACCGCCACCGAAGACGTGATCCGCATCCCCGGCTTCTATTCCGGCGCGCAGGACCGCGTGGCGGTGTTCGACGCTACCGGCAGCCCGCGCAAGACGCTGGCGGTGTTCGAGGGGGGCTCGCACAGCATCTTCACCGACCGGAACGGCGCCGGGGGTCCGAGGTTGAACCAGCAGGTCAAGGAGGCCACGCGCGTGCTCTCGATCGCCTTCCTGGACAGCGTCTTCAAGGGCGACGAGCGGGGCCTGGCCGACTGGCCTGGGCAGTTTTCCTCGATCGTCGCGCGCTACAGCCACAGCCGGCCGTGACGCCGCCGCGGCGGCGTGGACAATGCGCCTGCAGCGCGCTCCCCTGAAGGCTCCCGATGGAACAGATCCCGACCCTCGAATCCAGCGCGCAGGCGCATGTGCACCTGATCGGCGGCGAGAAGGGCGGCGTCGGAAAGTCGCTGGTGTCGCGCCTGCTGGCGCAGTACTTCATCGACCACGACATCCCCTTCATCGGCTTCGACACCGACCGCTCGCACGGCTCGCTGATGCGCTTCTATGCGGGCTTCGCGTCGCCGGTGCTGGTCGACCGCTACGAGACGCTGGACACGATCATCGAATCGGCGCTCGAACAGCCGGGCCGACGTGTGCTGGTGGACCTGGCGGCGCAGACGCACGAGCCGCTGACCAGGTGGATGGACGAGTCCGGCGTGCTCGACCTGGCCGACGTCTCGGGCGTGGCTCTGCATTACTGGCACGTGATGGATTCGGGGCGCGACTCGGTGGACCTGCTGAAGAGGCTGCTTGACCGCTTCGGCCACCGGCTGCGCTACGTGCTGGTGCGCAACCAGCTGCGCGGCGAGGACTTCAGCATGCTCGAGCAATCGGGCGAGCAGGAGCGCGCGCTCGGCTTCGGCGCCAGGCTGGTCAACATCCGGCGGCTGCACGACGCCGTGGTGCAGAAGATCGATGCCACCAACAGCAGCTTCTGGGCCGCCAAGAACGGCAGCCCCGCCAGTGCCGTGCGCCTGGGCCTGATGGAGCGCCAGCGGCTGAAGACGTGGATGGGCCACGCCTATGGCGAGATCGGCGCCGCCGGCGTCTGAACGCCCGATGTGAATAAGTCACAAGCGGCGTGGCGCAGATTCACGCCCTGAGCCACTTGGGGCCTCCTAGTCTTTGCCCACTGGCGCCGATCGGCGCAGGCAACGGCAAAGGAGGCCCGCCATGCTCGACATGCACACCCAGGCCCAGGGCCTGAAACCACAGTTGTGGGGCGCGCGCGCGCCGGGGGTGACCGCAGCCGGCCTCGACACGCCGTCGCTGACCCGCTGCTACGAGCTGATGCTCGACGAGATCGACTACGGCGTGCTGCTGCTGGACGGGGACGCGCAGGTGCTGCACCTGAACCACGCGGCGCGCTGCGAACTCGACGCCCACCATCCACTGCAGTTGCTGGGCCGCCAGTTGCGTACGCGCGAAGCCGCCGACGTGCTGAGGCTGCACGACGCGCTGCAGGCCGCCGCGCAGCGCGGGCTGCGCCGGCTGCTGATGCTGGGCCAGGGCGAGCACCGTGTGGCGCTGGCCGTGGTGCCGCTGTGCGCCGCCGCAGGCGACGGCCGCAGCGCGACGCAGCTGTCGATGGGCAAGCGCCAGGTGTGCGGTGGCCTGGGCGTGCACTGGTTCGCACGCGACCACGGCCTGACGCTGGCCGAGACGCGCGTGCTCGAGGCACTGAGCGAAGGCCGGCCGCCGAGCGAGATCGCCGCGCGCCATGGTGTGGGCATCTCGACCATCCGCTCGCAGATCGGCAGCATTCGCCTGAAGACGCGCTCGGACAGCATCGGCGCGCTGGTGCGCCAGGTGGCGGTGCTGCCGCCGCTGGTCGGTGCGCTGCGCGCCATGGCGGAGCCGCGGGCGGCATAAGCTGCCGCCGGGCGGCGCGGCTACCATGCCGCGCCATGAGCGATCCGCTGCCCGCCGCCGCCGACGAGCCCTTTGCGATGCTCAGCGAATCGCTGCGCGCGCTGGCGCGGCGCGGCGAGGTGCGGCGCTACCGCAAGAACACGCTGCTCATCGAAGAAGGCGACCACGGCGACACGCTGTACCTGATTCTGAGCGGCCGGCTGCGCAGCTACGCCAGCGGCGACAAAGGCCGCGAGATCACCTACGGCATCTACGGCCCCGGCGAATACCTGGGCGAGATGAGCCTGGACGGCGGCCCGCGCTCGGCCAACGTGGCGACGCTCGAGGCCAGCACCTGCGTGGTCATCACGCGCAGCACACTGCAGCGGCACATTGCCGAACATCCGGAGTTCGCCTTCGAGCTGATCGCCAAACTCATCCGGCGGGCGCGCGCGGCCACGCTCAGCGCCAAGCAGCTGGCGCTGAACGACGTCTACGGGCGGCTGGTGCAGGTGCTGAACGCGCTGGCCGTGGAGCAGCCCGACGGCACGCGCCGCATCGACGAACGGCTGACGCACCAGGAGCTGGCGAACCGGCTCGGCTGCTCGCGCGAGATGGTCAGCCGCCTGACGAAGGACCTGGAGCAGGGCGGCTATGTGCGCTCCGAAGCCGGACACTGGCGGTTGCTGCGCGCCTTGCCGGCGCGGTGGTGAGCGGGCTTCAGGCTGGCGGCAGTCGTCCGATGCCTTCGCGTTCCGGGTCCGGCGGCCCAGGCTTGGCGGCACGCGGCGGCGCCGACAACCGTTGCCGCAGGCGGTGCAGCATGTCTTCGGTGTCCAACCCCTGCGGCAACACCCCGTCGAATTCGCTGAGGATCTGAGCCACCTGGCGAGCGACCTGCGGTGCCGCGACGCTGGTGCCGTTCATGCGCACGCGATCGAGCGCGCCCGTGCCGGCCGCCGGCAGGCCATGCAAGGTCGGGCTTTGGTCGCCGAGCGCCAGCAGCGACGGCCCGCGCCTTGCGGCGCGGCGTGTCGGGCCGCCGCCCGAGTAGCGTGCCACTTCGTGACGCTGCCCGACATAGGCGCCGGCCACGATGGTTTCGGCGCCGGTCGCAATCGTGTTGAACGCGCCCGCGCGTTTGACATAGGCCTGCGCGCCGTCGCCCAGCGGTCCAGGACGCTGGCCCGCAGCTCCATGTTTTGGGTCGACGAAGTACGACTGGCGGCCCCGCGTCGGATGACCGAAGGGCGTGTCGTCGCGTTCGATCCAGGCATGGATCTCGCCGGGATCGCTTTTCCCGACGTTTGTCAGTTCGACCGTCCAGACCCCTGCGGCGGCGGTCGGCACGCTCGGATCGGTCGAAACCGTGGGCGCCAGGGCGACCAGCATCATCGTGCCGTTGTCGGGGCTGTCGGCCACGCGGTCGAAATAGACCACGCCACAGGCAGCGTGCAACGGCCCCCGTGCCGGCGCTCCGATCATTCCGCACCGCACGCCGACGACGAGGCAGTCCCCGTTCGGATCACGGAGATTGACTTCGACCGCGGCGCCCTCGGGCAACCAGATTTCGAGCCAACTGGGTGTGGCGTCGTCGGGCAGCAGCTTCCAGCGCAGCCGGGCCGTCTTCTTCGCCCTGTTCAGCGTGACCACGGCGTGGCAGCGCGCCTCGCGGCTGTTGCCGACCGGGACGACCACCCACAGCCGGCCCCGCCGCAGTGCCACCAGCTCGTCGATGGCGCGCTCGAGGATCGTCTGCCCGTCATGCGGCCCGGCCATCGTGCCGTAGCTCAGGTTGACCACCACCGCCGCGTCCGGCCCGGCACGCTCGACGATGTAATGCAGCGCGTCGAGCACCTGCATCTTCAGCGCGCTACCCGAGGTGTCGGCCACGCCACGCCGCGGCAGGTGCACGGCGACGATGTCGGGCAAGTCTTGCTCGTCAGGCACCGCGTTGCCACCGGCAGCCAGGTCGGCCACATGGGTGCCGTGGCTCCAGCGGCGCAGCACCGTCGGATAGGTTTCTTGCAGTGCCACGTTCTCTTGCGCGCAAGCCTGCGTGTCGAGTTCGTAGCCATAGGGAAAGTCGGCGCAGGGCTGCCAACTCGCGGCGGCCGTGCAAGCGAGCCGTGCGGCGTCCTGGCTCCAGACATGGCGCACGCGCGAAGCACCCTGTGCGTCGCGAAAGCGCGGGTGCGCATAGGCCACGAAGTCGTCGATCAGACCGATCACCACCTTGGTCCGGCACTTCGACGCGGGTGCCGCCTTTGCCGGCCCGCGATGGCGGGCCACTGCCATGCCCAACTTGAGCCGCTTGACCCGCGTTTCCAGCGTCGCCAGCTGGTCCGGGTCAACCAGCGCGGTGCAATGGTGGATGGCCTCCGGGTCGACGACACCGACTTGCCCGTAATGCGCCGCAATGTCGACTCCCGCCAACGCCTCGCGCACCAGGTCGCCCACACTGCCACGGCATTCGATCGCCACCGCCACCCGCCGGGTCCCTGGCTCGCGCACCACGTGGCGCCAACCCGTGTGCTGGGCCCAGCACAAGTAGGGGTCGCGAGCCGGTGTTTCGTCAGCCATGGGGCCACTCGGCACGGGCCTGGTCCCAAAGCCAGCCCAGCGCGCAGGGCGCCGCGCCTTTTCTTGGCACCGGCGGCAGATCGCTGACCAACTCGCCTTCGACGACTTCGTGATCCGGCAGGAAGTCCGCCGCGCCATCCCGTGCTTCGAAGACCCGCGACCTCCACGGGGTCCCAGAACGGGCCGACGCACCCGGTCGCGGATCGCGCAGGCAACGCCAGACCAGATATTCGCCCAGTGTCTGGCCGAGTATCTGCCCGGCGATGCTGTCGATGGGGAAATGCACGCCAGCCACCGTGCGGTTGATCGAGGTGCGGGCCGCGAGGCGTTGCAGCGTCTCGCGCAGGTGCGCGCCATGCGGCAGCAGCTTCTCGATCAGGTACACGATCATGAAGGCTTCGGTGGCATGGCCACTGGGCAGGCTGCCGTGCAGTGGCGTTGCGATAACCGGCTGAATGTGCGGCGAATACTCCGCCGGCCGCGGGCAAGCCAGCGCATGCTTGAAGCGCATTTCGACGAAGGAGGCGAAGGCCAGCGCCAGCCACATCAACTCCAGCGTCTTCGGCCGCCGCTCCAGGTTCAGGCTGGCCACGGCGTTCCAGTAGGCGAACTGCGGCGTCAGCTGACTGAGGATTTCGCTCGCGCGCTCTTCGCGCAGTTCCGCCCAGGCATCGACGAGCTTCACCTGCTGCTTGAACACATCCTGAGTAGGCCGCCGCATCGCGACGATCGGATGCAGGCCCGACGGCACTTTCTTCGCGGCGGGGCTGCGGTGCAGCAATCCAGCCGACTTGTCGTCGGTCTCGAAATGCAGCGCCGCGATCAGGTCGAACAGCAGCACATGCTGGCGCACGAACGGTGCCCAACGTGACATCGCCGTCACATCGTCGATGCCGGGCATCGCGGGGCTGAGCGTGGCAACGGCAGACGCGTCGACGAGCCCCCCGCGGGTCTTGATCAGGGCATCGGCCAGCATCAAACCCCCCTCGGGCACCGCGGATGCCGAAGCACCCATCGCACCCATGGCACCCATCGCGCCCAAGGCACCCATGGCGCCCATCGCACCCATTGCCCCCATCGCACCCATCTCGCCTGCCATCGTCTTCTCCTCGTCGAAGGGGCCGGTCGGCTACTCGGGCAAGCCGGCGGCCACCAGTGCATCGCCGAACACTTGCCCGAGTGGCCCCGCGCTGAACCCCGAGACCACGCGGAACTGGCCGGCGGTGTAGCCCGGCGTCAACGCCAGCAGACTGGAAACGCTGCGTCGCGCCTGATCCATCTGCCCGGACATCGACTGCGCAATGGCCAGCGCACGGTAGGTCGACGGATGCATGCGATTGGCGCGCAGCGAGCGTTCGGCCAGTTCGATTGCGCGTTCGTAATGACCTGCCCCAAGAGCCGCCGAGGCGGCGAGCGAGTCGTAGTAGTGGCGCATCGGGTCGACCGGTGACAGCATCAGCGCGCGCGCGCTCGCCTGCTCGGCCGGAACGCCCTCGGCTGCAAAGCCATGCAGGATGCCGCGAAACAACCAGGCCAGAGATTCGTTCGGGTTCGATTCCAGCGCGGCGTCGAGCCGCTGCCTGGCCGTGGCCATGTCCTTGCGCAGGTTGAGCTGCAGCACGCCGTCGATGGCCAGCGCCAGCGCACATTGCGGGTCGCGGTCGAGCGCCCGTTGTGCATTCTCGAAGGCCTGCTGCGTGTCGAGCTGGGGCGCCGTCGACCGGTTCTGCGTCACGTTCAGCGCATGCCAGTTGGCCAGCCAGGCGTAGGGCCTGGCATGGCGGCGGTCGCGATCGATCAGGTGCTCGAGCATTGCCTTCGACGTGTCGAACTCGGCCGGCGAGCTGCGGTGCATCAGCGCGATTGCGCCGAGCAGCAGGCTGTAGCTCTTGACGTTGGGCAACGCATGCGAGGAGGCGCGTTCCAGCTCGCGCTGCATGACGGCCGCGCTGACCTCGGACACGATGGTCGCGATCATGCGGTCCTCGGCGGCCCACACGGCGCGCAGGTCGCCCAGCAGCCGATCGGCCCAGACGATGCGCCCGCCGGGCGCTTCGACCAGCTCGATCATCACCTTGAGCTGCTGCCCCGACACCTGGACGCTGCCCGAGATCAGGTAGTTCGCGCCGAGGTGCGTGGCGATCTGCGCCGGCGTGTCGGGCCGGCCCTTGAACACCGTGGTCGACATGCGCGAGATGACGTTCAGCGCCTGGGTCTTCGACAGCGCCGCGATGATCTCGTCGGCCAGCGCATCGCCGATCAGCTGATGGCCCGCCTCCTGGCCCAGCTGCGCCAGCGGGATGACGGCCACCGTGGGCCGCGCCGCGCCCGACTCGGGAGCGGACGGCGCGATCACCGGCATCGGCCCCGGGGGACCGACGCGGAACGCGCGCACCGGAGCGTCGATGTGCTTCATGTAGCAATCGCCCAGGTCCTCCACCGACGCGTCCAGGCCGTCGGCCAGGGCGTCGCGCGCGGGCGCGGAAGTGACGATCTCGCCGGGCCCCGCCAGCGTGGTCAGACGCGCCGCGAGGTTCACGCCGGTGCCGTAGATGTCATGCTCGTCGCTCGTCACCTCGGCCACGTGCACGCCGATGCGCAGCTTGATGCAGTCAGCGTCGGGCCGATCGCCGTTGTGCCGCCCGATGGCGGCCTGGATGTCGATTGCAGCCTGCACGGCCGGTGGCACGGTGGCGAACTCCAGCAACAACCCATCACCCAGGCTCTTCACCATCCGGCCCCCCTGTGCCGGCAGCACCTGGGTGCGCACCAGATTGACGAACCGCCGCCAGCGATCGATGACACCGGCCTCGTCGGCCTGCATCAATCGAACCGACTCGACGACGTCCACCACCACGATGGCGCGTCGCGCGCGCTGCAATGCCGGCCATGCCGCGTCGTCGTCGATGGGCTGGGTCATGCTGATCGGGTGTGGGCCTGGTGTCATCCCGATTCTTGTGGATTTGCCCGTCCGACAACAAGAACGGGCATGCACCTCAGTCGGTCACGGCTTGGACTTGCTGCCGCCCTGCGACAACGGCGGCGGCCCGAAGCGCCGCTCCGGGCGAGGCGCCCGCTCGTACAGCCCCTCGACCTTCGACAGGTTGTCCTCGATGTCCTTGATGCGCGTCGGCCCCGACGGGTGGGTGGACAGGAACTCCGGTGGCGCGCCCTGGCTGGCCTTGGCCATCTTCTGCCACAGCGTGATGCCGGCGGCCGGGTTGTAGCCGGCGCGCGCGGCCAGCTCCATGCCGACCAGGTCGGCTTCGGATTCGTCGCTGCGGCTGAAGGTCAGCGTCAGCAGCTGCTCGCCCATGCCAGCCACCAGGCGGCCGGTATTGCCCAGGCCGAGCAGCGCCGACCCCAGTTCGATCGCGCCGCGCGTGGCAAAGCTCTTGCCCATGCGTTCGCGCGCGTGCTCGCGCAGTGCGTGGGCCATCTCGTGGCCCATGATCATCGCCACCTCGTCGTCGTTGAGCTGCAGCCGCGCCAGGATGCCCCAGAAGAACGCGATCTTGCCGCCAGGCATGCAGAAGGCGTTGATCTGCGGGCTGCCGATCAGCATCACCTCCCAGCGCCAGTTGACCGAGCGCGGGTTCCACGGCGGCGTGTACGGAATCAGCCGTTTGGCGATGAAGCGCAGGCGCTGCAGCTGAGGGTGGTCGTCGGGCGCCAACGCGCGCTGCGACGCGGCCTGGCGCTGCATCTGCAGGAACTGCTGCGCGGCCGCCTGCTCGATCTGCTCGGCAGGCACCAGCTTGGCGAAGCTGGACCGCTTGCCGACGTCCACGCCTTCGCCGTCGCCTTCGGCGGCCCAAGCCGGAAACGCGCCGCCCGCACCGGCGGTCAGCAAGCCGAAGGACAGCCGGCGGCGTCGATGCAGCGCGCAGGCGCAGCCGCGGCCATGCATCCAGGCCGGCACTTCAGCGTCGGTGACGAAGGTGGGTTCCATGGCGTGCTGCAAGGCACCGGGTGGCGGTGAGCCGGAAGGCTACCAAAAGCGCCTAGTCGTCGCTGGCGCCGGCCGCGGCCGGATCCACCTCGAGTGAGCGCACGCTCTCGCGCATCCACCACAGCATCAGCAATGCCGGCAGTGCGGCCACGGTGCTGACGATGAAGAAGGTGGGCCAGCCGATCGATTCGGCCAGCACCCCGGCCAGCGGCCCCACCCACACCCGGCCCACCGACGCGAAGGCGCTGAGCAGCGCAAACTGCGTGGCGGTGAAGCGCTGGTTGCACAGGCTCATCAAGAAGGCGACGAAGGCCGCCGTGCCCATGCCGCCGGACAGGTTCTCGAAGGCGATGACCATCAGCAGCCCGCCGTCCACCGGCGTCGGCTGGGCCAGCGAGACGAAGCCCCAGTCGAAGGCCGGCAGCACCAGGCCCGGCATCAGCCCCTTGCCGGCCACCGCCAGCCACCAGAAGCCGAGGTTGCTGAGCATCTGCAGGATGCCGAACAGCAGCAGCGAGCGCCACAGCCCCAGCTTGAGCATCAGCAACCCGCCGAGCAGCGCGCCGCCGATGGTCAGCCACAGGCCGATGACCTTGTTGACCACGCCGACCTCGGCCGGGCTGAAGGCCATGCTCTTGAGCAGGAAGGGCGTCATCAACGAGCCGGCGAAGGCGTCGCCCAGCTTGTAGAGCACGATGAACAGCAGGAAGGCGGCCGCGCCCGGCTGGCTGAAATAGCTGCCCAGGCCGCCGAGCAGCGTCTCGAATTTGGCGCGGCGCGCGGCCCAGGCGGCCAGCGGCAGCGTGACCGCGATGCCCATCAGCAGCGCCAGCAGGTCGACCCAGCGCTTCTGCAGGGCCGGCGCCAGCGTGCCGGCCTCGAGCCAGGGGCCCAGCAGCTGCTGGGCCAGCGGGTTCAGC
>ERZ1645186.115-NODE-115-length-11764-cov-6.482620_pt1 | contig 11764 bp, 14 predicted proteins | sample MGYA00575349_ERZ1645186 | MGnify/ENA primary metagenome ERZ1645186 (study PRJEB40839, sample SAMN11282943) | freshwater sediment metagenome | isolation source: river sediment | host: Sediment | place: India: Nawabganj, Kanpur | collected 2015-12-17 ...
CGCTGTTCCCGATGCACACCTTCTACTGGGGCGACTGGTACGACCAGATCATCGGGCCAGAACTCGCACAGCAGATCTCGCCGATGCGCTCGGCGCTGAACAAGGGGCTCAAGGTCAACAGCCACACCGACGCGCCGGTGGCGCTGCCGAACCTGATGCAGGTGATGTGGGCCACGGTGAACCGCACGTCGCGCAGCGGCAAGGTGATGGGGCCGGCCGAGCGGCTGACGCCGCTGGAGGGGCTGAAGTCGGTGACGATCTGGGGCGCGTACGCGCACTTCGAGGACGGCCGCAAGGGCTCGATCACCGAAGGCAAGCTGGCCGACCTGGTGATCTTGTCCGACAACCCGGTGACGGTCGACCCGAAGCAGATCAACAAGATCGTGGTGCTCGAGACGATCAAAGAAGGCAAGACCGTCTACCGGCGTTGAAGCAGCGATGAATCGACTGGTGCGCGCAGCGCTAATGCTGGCAGCGGCGCTGCTGGTCGCAGCGCGCGCCTTTGCCTGCCCGGTCTGCGTGGTCGGGCCGGGGTTGAGCCCGGCGCAACAGCTGATGAATGCGGACAGGGTGCTGCTGATAGCGGCCGAGCGCGCGGAGTGGAAGACGATCGAGGTGATCAAGGGCCCGCTGGCGGACGTTCCGCCCGGCGAGTTGCCGCCTGGCAGCGGCACGGTGGTGGCGCTGCGCGACCCAATGTCCAAGTGGCTGGTGCTCGGGTCGCTGCCGCCAGCCGAAGTCCCGTGGCTGAAGCAAGTGGTCGTTGGCCGATCGACCTTGGAGATGTCCGATGCCGACTGGCGCGCCCGCGTGCGCTTCCACCTGCCATACCTGGAGCACGCGGTGCCGCTGATCGCCGAGACGGCTTATTCCGAGGTGGCGCGCGCCCCGTATGCGGCGATGCGCGCGGCCCGGTCGCAGCTGGACGCTGCGCGACTGCAGCGTTGGCTGGACGATCCCGCGTTGGCATCGCGGCGATCGCTGTACACGCTGTTGCTCGGCATTGTCGGCGGCCAGACGGCAACGCAGCGCATCGAACGCCAGCTCACGGCCGCCGAGCGCGAGCAGGACTTCTCCGAGCTTGCCGCGCTGCTGGTTGCCGACATGGAACTGCGCGGGCCGCCGAGTGTTGTCTCGATTGAGAAGCGCTACCTCGCGCAGCGCGGGCCCTTGACGCGCGACCTGCAGGCCGCGCTGCTGACGCTGTCGGAGCAGGGGCAGGCCGATGCCGCCGTGCCGCGTGCACGCGTAGTCGAGGCCTACCGCGCGTTCATCCGCAGCGAGCATCCGCTGGCCGGCTTCGTTGCCCCCGATTTCCAGCGCTGGCGGGACTGGAGCGCCGTGGCCGACTACGCCGCGCTAATACGCTCGGGGGCCTGGCAGCAGCCGGCCTCAATCTACGCGATGTACGGCTACTTGAGCAGTGCCCCCGGCCCCGAGGCCCGCGCCGCGGCTGCGGCTATCAAGCAGCGCCCTGCGCAACCCTGACCCCGCCGCTGCGTGCCGGGTTAGCCTCGCCCCTGTTCTCACACCCCGAAGGAACCTCCATGGCCGTGCAAGGCATCTCGTGGTCCGGCGTCATCGTGCGCATCGTGCTGGCGATCGCCCTGGTATTGGCCACCTACAACCCCAGCGGCCATTCGTTCTACCACTGGCTCACCGATCCGCCCGCCAGCATCACGGCAGTGAAGGCGCTGCTGGGCGTGGTGCTGCTGATCGGTTGGGCGATCTGCCTGCGCACCGTGTTCGTGGCGCTGGGCTGGCTCGGCGTGATCCTCGGCGTCGCCTTGCTGTCGGCTCTGGCGTGGGTCTTCGTCGAGCAGAGGTGGATCGATCTGCACTCTCCGACCGCGGTGGCCTGGCTGGCGCTGCTGATACTCGGCACGGTGCTTGGCCTGGGCCTGTCCTGGTCGCTGATACGGGCGCGGCTCACCGGGCAGGTCGAGGTGCAGTAGCGCGGCAAGGGCCGGGCACGCCCACGCGCCGAAATCAAAGCTCCCGGCGCAGCGCCTCGTGGATCAGCCGCAGGTCCGGCACCAAGCGGGCACCCAGCTTGGTCATCACCTGCTGACGGCGCGCCTTGATCGTGCCTTCAATGGCCGGCAGATCGCGCCGCCTTCGGCACTGGCAGCCATTCGCACCGGTGGCAATCCGTCGAAGTTCGCGCAGGCCAGCTATGCGCAGTTGCAGGGTTGGAGCTACCGGCACCAGTGGTGGGTCAGCCACCAGGACGAAGGCATGTTCAGAGCCCGCGGCGTGCATGGCCAGGCGATCGTGGTGAATCCCAAGACCGAGATGGTGGTGGCGCGGTATGCCTCGCATCCGTTGGCAGCCAACGTGAACATCGACCCCAGTTCGCTGCCGGCATGGGCGGCGTTAGCGCAGCACCTGCAGGACAACCTGGGCTGAGCGCTGAGTGTCCGCTGTAGGGCGTTTAGTTGGGCGCAACGGATGTCGTAGAAGGGTCGCGAAGAGCCGATCGCCTTGGCGGGGAGGAGTCGTTCTGCTCCTCATCTGGCCCATCGCCGTTGAGTGGCCGCTGCTGAAGGTGCAGCGGTCGGTCGCCTCGCAGGGCGACGAATGGCAGGTTCCTGCAGCGGCTGTCATTGGGCCGCAAGAGCTGACCGGCCGCAGTCAGTCTGGAGCGGGTGTTCAGGCGACGAACGCTGCGGTTCGCTCTTGTGGCAATACAACCGTGGACCTCGCCGAAAATTCCGTGTCACGGACCTATCCGAACTTAGTTGTTCGGTCGGCGTTCAAGTTGCCTTGAGGGGGGTGGCCTTTCCGAACTTTGTGAAGCGCCGAAGCTGACCGAGCATAGAGGGAAAGCTGTTCCGAACTTATCTGTCACCAATCACTTGTGGCCATGTTGTTGTTTGGATTGAAGTGCGTCGATGTTGATTGAAGTCCGTCGACGGATTTCACCTTGTGGAAGGCGATCGGGTCGTCTGATGATTCGGCCCGCCCACCCGTTCCACAGCGCGAAGTGCTGGGTCTAGCCTGCGCTGGCGCCACCGAGACCAAGTGCGTGGTTCCGTCGCGCCTCTGTGTGCTGAGTTAGAGTTCCACGTATCGAGTTGCACTCGGTCGTCGGCCAGCGCCGGCCGCGTGATGTAGCGGCACAGTTTCTCCAGCCGCTTGCGGTCATGCGCCTCGACACGCACGACAGCGTGCAGGCTGAACCCGTCGATGTCGGCGCTTAGGGGGCTGGCGCGCTGCGGTCTCGCCCGGCATCGCGCCGCTGCGGGTCAGTGGATACACCTGATGGTCGCGATGTGGGCGATCTTCACCCTGATGCTGTTTGTCCTCAAACCCTGGCGCTGCACCTGGTGCTGGAACGCCGCAACGCGCGATCCGGAAGGCACCTTCGCCCTAGCGCAGCGGCTGCACTGGGTGCGGCTGACCTTGAGTCTGATCGCCTTGCTAGGCGCGCACGGCGCGCTCTACTCATAGCTTCCCGCACTGGTACGCGCTTGAGCACAGCCCCCGGCCGTGCTACGGTTGCGCTGCGCCTCCCGACTGAGCCGCGCCGATGCGCATCTTTCTCTCATACGCCTCCGAGAACCGGCCGCGCGCCGAAGAGATCGCGCTCGCCCTGAAGGGCGATGGCCACGAGGTGTTCTTCGATAGCGCGATGCTCATTGGCGGAGAGAGCTACCATCGGGTGATTCGAGAGCAGATCGCGAGCACCGATCTGCTGCTGTTCCTGATCAGCCCCGACTCCGTTCAACCGGGTGCGTACACGCTCACCGAGCTGCGCATGGCCGAGGAGCGCTGGCCCTCCCCGGCCGGGCGGGTGATGCCGGTGCTGCTCGAGTCCACGCCTACGGACAGCATCCCGGCCTATCTCAGGGCAGTCACGCTGTTCCAGCCCAAGGGCAACGCGGCCGCGGAGATCGCGGCTCACGTGGCGCGCTCGGGGCGCCGTCGAAGGCCGGTGCTGTGGGTCGCGGTGGTGGCTCTGCTCTCCGTGGTGATCGGCCTCGGGGCGTGGCTGCGTGCGCCCGCCCCGTCGCCCTCGATCAAGCCGTTCGTCTCGAGTATTGCAGAGTCCGACTTCGTCACCGCGTACGTGCTGCCCTCGGACGGCATCGAACGCACGGAGTACAACCTCGACCCTACGTCGCGATTCCCCGTCGACCGCGGCGACGTGGTGCGGCTAGAACGCCTGGCGTTTGGCAAGCTTGCCGACGGCACCAAGGGCTTCAGCGTGCGGGTTAGCGTGACTATTGACGTTCCGGTAAATGATTGACGCCTCAAAGTGCCAGTTCAGCCTGTTTCCAGAACGCGCGAACGAGCGTCGGTCGACGCTGCATGGACTTCAGGCGTCGGCGAGCGAAGTCGCTGACTTCGACGATGTCCTTGGGGCACAGGTTGGCGATCTCGTGCTTCTTCAGGTAGGCCCATATCGCCTCCACCGGATTGAGCTCGGGGGCGTACGGTGGCAGCGCGGCGACGATGACCTGGCCGGCCTGGCGCTCCAGCCAGGCGCGCACGGTGCGGCTGCGATGAATGGCCGCGCCGTCCCAGATCACCAGCAGCTTGCGAGCGATCTGTCGCTTCAGCGCGGCGAGGAACTCGATCACGTGCTCGCTCTTGACAGCGCCGTCGAAGAAGCGGAAGTAAAAGCGCCACCAGCTCAACCCGGCGATGGCCGACATCTGGCTCCAGCTGAAGCTTTGCTGGATCACCGGGGTGTGCCCACGCTTGGCCCAGGTCGTGGTGACCGGGCACCTCTCCGACAGCCCCGACTCGTCTATGAAGACGACGGTTCTGCCCTCGCGGCGCGCTTTTTTTTGAGCCCGGGCCAGGTCTGGCGCTTCCACGCCAGGATCGCCTCCTCGTTGCGCTGGGTGGCGCGCTTTTCCGGCTTCTGCGGCGAGAAGCCCAGATCGCGCAGCAGTTCCCAGCAGCCGGTGTGGCTGTACTCCACGCCGAATTCGCGGGCAATGACCGCGCGCACCCGCTTGACGGTCCACAGCTCGGTGGCAAAGCCCGCCTGCAGCGCGCCAGCGACCAACAATCGCGACAGCGCCTCGCACTGCTCGGCATCCAGCCGCTTGGGCCGACCCAGCGGCCTGGCCTTGAGCTTGCCGACAGCACCATTGACCTCGGCCAGCTGCCGCGCCCAAACGCTGACGGCCTGCCGCGACACGCCCAGCTCGCGCGCCACCTCCGCCTGCGCCACCTTGCGCTTGAGCATGCGCGCACCAGCAATGCGCCTGGCTTCAATGGCCTCCAGATCCCGCTTGGTCCCCATGCACCCACCCCGGCAATCTCACTGCCGGTTCAACGCACGACGCTGCCTTGCGGTTGTCAACCATTTAGCGGTTTCTCAATAGCATTGCTGATGCCCCCACGGCCATTGGCCTGCTCGACTAGCCCGTAGGGCTAGCGTCGCAGGCTAACTTGGCGCAGCCCAGTTAAGGTGCGAAGCGCCGGCCGTAGACATTGAAGGAACGGACATGCCCCAGTTCGCCGCCAACCTGACGATGCTCTTCAACGAGCACGACTTCCTCGACCGCTTCGAGGCCGCCGCCAGGGCTGGCTTCAAGGCGGTGGAGTTCCTGTTCCCCTATGCCTACCCGGTAGCCGAGTTGCAGCAGCGGCTCAAGGCCCACGGCCTGAAGCTGGTGCTGCACAACCTGCCGGCCGGCAACTGGGAGGCCGGCGACCGCGGAATCGCCTGCGACCCGGCCCGGGTCGACGAATTCCGCGCCGGTGTGGCCCGCGGCATCGAGTATGGCAGCGCGCTGGGCGTGCCGCACCTCAACTGCCTGGCCGGCAAGGCACCGGCGGGCGTCGATGCGGCCACGCTGCGCAGCACCTTCGTCGACAACCTGCGCTTCGCCGCGGCGGAACTGAAGAAGGTGAAGCTGAACCTGCTGATCGAACCGATCAACCGCTTCGACATCCCCGGCTTCTATCTCAACACCACGGCGCAGGCGATCTCGATCCTGGACGAGCTGGGCGCCGACAATGCATTCGTGCAGTACGACATCTACCACGCTCAGCGCATGGAAGGCGAACTCGCCAACACGATGAGCACGCAGCTGGCGCGCATCGGCCACATCCAGCTGGCCGACAACCCCGGCCGCCACGAGCCCGGCAGCGGAGAGATCAACTACGCCTTCCTGTTCAAGCATCTCGACCGCATCGGCTACACGGGCTGGATCGGCTGCGAGTACAAACCCGCCGCGCGCACCGAGGACGGCCTGGGCTGGATCCAGGCGTTGGCAGGCTGACCCCACAAGGAGACCCTCGAATGACTTCCTCCCCGCAGAAGCTGGGCTTCATCGGCTTGGGGCTAATGGGCGCGCCGATGGCCGGCCACCTGCTGGCCGCAGGCCACACGCTGTTCGTGCGCACGCGCAGCAATGTGCCCGAGGCGCTGGCCGCGGCGACCGTCTGCGCCAGCCCCAAGGAGGTGGCCGAGCGCGCCGACGTGATCTTCACGATGCTGCCCGACACGCCGGACGTGGAGGCGGTACTGTTCGGCAAGGATGGCGTGGCTGCGGGCCTCGGCAAGGGCAAGACGGTCGTCGACATGAGCTCGATCTCGCCGCTCGAGACCAAGGCCTTCGCGCAGAAGATCAACGCACTGGGTTGCGACTACCTGGACGCACCGGTGTCCGGTGGCGAGGTCGGCGCCAAGGCCGCTTCGCTGACCATCATGGTCGGCGGCCCGGAAGCCACCTTCGAGCGCATCAAGCCGCTTTTCGAGCGGATGGGCAGGAACATCACGCTGGTGGGCGGCAACGGTGACGGCCAGACCACCAAGGTGGCCAACCAGATCATCGTCGCGCTGAACATCGCCGCGGTGGGCGAGGCGCTGGTCTTCGCCGCCAAGGCCGGCGCCGACCCGGCCAAGGTGCGCCAGGCGCTGATGGGCGGCTTTGCCGCCAGCCGCATCCTGGAGGTGCATGGCGAGCGCATGATCAAGCGCACCTTCAACCCGGGTTTTCGCATCCAGCTGCACCAGAAGGACCTGAGCCTGGCGCTGGCCGGCGCACGCGCGCTGGGCGTGGCGCTGCCGGGCACGGCCAACGCCGCACAGCTGATGCAGGCCTGCGCCGCCAACGGCATGGCCGAGCTGGATCATTCGGCGCTGGTGCGCGCACTGGAGCTGATGGCGAACCACGAGGTCGCCAAGGCCTGAGCCGGCGCTCTTGGGGGGCTCGATAACATTCCGCGATGTGCCCCGATCCGAAGTCGCAGCCACGAGAGTTCCTTCGCGCGCTGTACGACGCAGCCGTGTCGCGGGCGCTGCCCGCGCAGAACACGGCGCGCTACCTGCCGCCACCGCCTGATCCGAAGCGTGGCCGCACGCTGGTGCTCGGCGCTGGCAAGGCTGGCGGCGCAATGGCCACGGCGGTCGACGCGCTGTGGCCGCAGGACGCGCCATTGTCCGGCCTGGTCGTCACCCGCTACCACCACGTGCCGCCGGCCTACGAAGCGAACCCGGGGCGTATCGAGGTCGTCGAGGCCTCACACCCGGTGCCCGACGCCGCGGGCGAGCGTGCCGCGCAGCGCATCCTGGAGCTGACGCAGGGCTTGACGGCTGACGACCTGGTGCTGTGCCTGGTCAGCGGCGGCGCGTCGGCATTGCTGTCGCTGCCGGCCAAAGGGGTGTCCTTGGAGGACAAGCGTGCCATCAACAAGGCACTGCTGGCCAGCGGCGCGGCCATCGACGAGATGAACTGCGTGCGCAAGCACCTGTCGGCGATCAAGGGCGGGCGGCTGGCCGCGCGCTGCGCGCCGGCCCGTGTCGTGACGCTGCTGATCAGCGATGTGCCTGGCGACGATCCTGCGGTCATCGGCAGCGGGCCCACGGTGCCCGACCCGACGACCTGCGCCGAGGCACTGCGCATCCTGCAGCGTTACGGCATCGACATTCCGGCTGCCGCCCGCGCCGGTCTGGAGCGCGGCACCTTCGAGACACCGAAGCCCGGCGATGCGCGCTTCGCCGGCCACCGGGTGCACATGATCGCCACGCCGCAGCAGAGCCTGGAGGCCGCGGCCGCGCTGGCCCGTGCGGCCGGCGTTGACGCGTACATCCTCAGCGACGAGATCGAGGGCGAGTCGCGCGAGGTGGGCAAGGTGCATGCGGCACTGGCGCGCGCCGTGGCCCACCGCAACCAGCCTTTTGCGAAACCCTGCGTGATCCTCAGCGGTGGCGAGACCACGGTCACCGTCAGGAGCAAAGGCGGCCGCGGCGGCCGCGCCGGCGAGTTCCTGCTCGGCTGCGCGATCGCGCTGCAGGGCGAGCCGGGCGTGCATGTGCTCGCCGCCGACACCGACGGCATCGACGGCATCGAGGACAACGCCGGTGCCATCGTCACGCCCGACACGCTGTCCCGCGCCGGCGCAGCCGGCATCAAGGCGGCCGATTACCTGGACCGCAACGACGCGTACAGCTTCTTCCAGGCGTTGGGCGACCTGGTGATGCCGGGGCCGACCTTCACCAACGTCAACGACTTCCGCGCAATGCTGGTGCAGTGAAGCCGCAGCATTTGGTCTTCGTCTGCACCGGCAACATCTGCCGCAGCCCGACCGCGCATGCGGTGATGCGTAGGCGCATCGAGCAGCACGGTCTGTCCGGGCGGCTGGAGGTCAGCTCGGCCGGGCTCGAAGCCTGGCATGCCGGCGAGCCGCCCGATGCGCGCAGCATCGCGCATGCCCGGCGGCGCGGCTACGAACTCGCCGACCTGCGCGCCAGGCCGTTCCGGCGCGAGGAATTCCTGCATGCCGACTGGGTGCTGGTCATGGACGAGGGGCACCTGCAGCGCGCCGCGCGCCTGTGTCCACCCGCGCATGCGCACAAGCTGCGCCTGCTGACCGAGTTCTGCCAGCGGCACGTTGCCGCCGAGGTGCCCGACCCGTACTACGGCCAGGCCGCCGATTTCGAGAGGGTGCTGGACTTGGTCGAAGACGCATGCGACGGGCTGCTCGCCCGGCTGGGTTTCGGCGGCGACGGGGTTCAGGGCTGACGGCGCAGCCGCAGCCGGATGCAGTTGCAGCCGTCGGTGTAGGCATAGTCGAACTGCTCGGCCATCTGCGCCACCATGGGCAGGCCCATGCGGCCGATCGGCCTGTGCTCGGGCGGCGCATCCAGATCCGGCGCGGACTCGGCCAGGTAGCGCAACGGGTCGAAGGGCGGCGCCCGGTCGCCGTAGTGCAGCGTCGGCTGCCCGGCCTCCACCTGCAGCGCGATGCTCACCAGAGCGTCGTGGTCGCCTCCGTGGCCGTGCAGGACGGTGTTGGTGAACAACTCCTCGACGATCAGCGCCAGGCGCAGCAGGACCTCCGCGTTCAGGCCCTGCTGCGCGCCGCATTGCTCCACCCAGGCCAGTGCCGAAGGCAGCATCGGCATGCGTGCGCTGAAGCTGCGTTGCATGCCGGTCGTCATCGCTCGATCGCCCCGGCGAGTGCCGTGCGCAGCGGGCCACCCCGGCGCAACAGGTGCGCGCCGGGCGCACCGGCGTTAAGCTGTAGGCACGGACGGGAGGAACCGATGAACATTGCCTGCCATTCATTGCTTCGCGGCCTCAGCCTCGCGGCCACCCTTGCGCTGGCCGGTCCGGCCATGGCCGATATCGGCCAGGTCAAGACCCGCAAGGGCCAGGTCACGGTCGAGCGCCAGGGCCAGCCGCTGCCGGTCGACGTGGGCATGGTGCTGGAGGCCGCGGACACGCTGAAGACCGGGCCCGATGGCGCCGTGGGCATCACCATGCGCGACAACTCCCTGCTGTCGGCCGGGCCGAACAGCATCCTGTCCCTGCAGCGCTTCGAGTTCGACCCCACCACCAGCCAGGGCCGCTTCGATGCCCAACTGCAGCGTGGCACGCTCGCGGTGGTGTCCGGCCGCATCGCCCGGCAATCGCCACAGGCGATGACCGTGCGCACGCCGTCGGCGCAGCTGGGCGTGCGCGGCACGGATTTCGTCGTTTCGGCCGATGACTGAGCGCACACCCGCCATGCTGCTGCTGGCGCTGGCGGCGCTGCTCGGCGCTTGTGTCTCGAAGCCGCAGGGCACGGTGGTGCTGCTGCCCGATGGGCAATCGCGCGACACGGCCGTGCTTGTCAAGCAGGACGGCGGCGAGTTGTGGCTCGACAAGCCCTACGCCGCCGCGCAGCTCACGTCGCGCGGGCCGGTGGCGCAGCAGTCCAGTGCCGAGCAGGTGCAGGCGCAGTTCGGCGCCGCGCTGGCGGCGCGGCCGCTGCCGCCGGCCAGCTTCGTGCTTTATTTCGTCGAAGGCCGTAACGAGTTCACCGCCGAATCGCGGCGCGATTTCGACGCCGTGTTTGCCGAGATCGCGCGCCGGCCCTTGCCGGACCTGGTGGTCATCGGCCACACCGACACCGTGGGCAGCGCGGCCTTCAACGACAACCTGTCGCGACAACGCGCCGAGGTGGTACGCAACGCGCTGGTGGCTCGCGGCATCGCGGCGGAACGCATCGTGGTCGTCGGTCGCGGCGAGCGCGAGCTTGTCGTGCCCACCGGCGACAACGTGGCCGAGCCGCGCAACCGGCGCGTGGAGATTCAGGTGCGCTAGCTTCATCGCGCCGGCGCTCCGGCCGGGCCGCACCAGCGCAGCGCCAGGATCGTCAGGTCGTCGGCCTGCTCGCCGCCGGCCGCATAGGCCGACACCTCGGACTGCAGCGTCTGCACCACGTCGCGGACGCCGGCGTCGCGGCGCTGCAGGTCCAGCAGCAAGGGCATCAGGTGTTCGTTGCCGAAGAGCGTGCCCTGCGGGTTCTGCGCCTCGGTCACGCCGTCGGTCATCAGGCACAGCGTCTCGCCGGGCTCGAGGCGGCAGCGGGCGCCGCGGTAGTCGAAGTCGGGCACCGCGCAGAGCGGCGGGCCGTCGCCGTCGGCGATGCGCTGCAGATGCGCCCGGCCGGCGAGCAGACGGTAGGGGTTGTCGTGGCCGGCGTTGCAGTACTGCAGCTCGCCGCTGTCCAGGTCCAGGATGGCGGCGAAGCAGGTGACGAACAGGTTGCCCGGGTTGTCGCGCGAGACCTCGCCGTTGGCCAGCACCATCACGGCGCCGATGTCCGCGTCGGGCACGCGCAGCATCGCGCTCTTGTACAGCGCCTTGCTGACCGCCATGAAGATCGACGCCGACAGGCCCTTGCCGGCCACGTCACCCACCAGCAGGAAGAGGCGATGCGCGTCGAGCATGAAGTAGTCGTACAGGTCGCCGCCCACCTCGCGCGCCGGGCTCAGCGTGGCGTGCAGCTGCACGCGCCGGTCGGTGCGTAGCAGATCGGCCGCGGGCAGCATGGCCTCCTGCACGCGCTGGGCGGCCTGCAGTTCGCCGGCGAGGCGCGCGCTGGCCTCGCGCTGCAGCTGCAGCGTCTGTTGCAGCGTGCGCGCCTGCTGCGTGGCATCGGCCACGCTCAGCGCCAGCAGCACGCCGAAGAACAGCAGCAGGCTCAGCCCCGGCGTGAGCCCGTCGAGGAGCAGATGGTGGCTGCGGAACACGGCGGCACCGATGAGCACCGGAAGCAGCACGCAGGCCGCCAGCAGCAGCAGGGTCTGCGGCGTGCGCCAGCGCGGCGTGGCCCAGAGCAGCAGTGTGCCGGCGGCCAGCAGCCACGCGGCCTCCAGCGCAGGCGCCCAGCGTGGCCGCTGCAGCAGCGTGCCCTGCAGCAGGTTCTCCAGCAGTTGGGCATGGATTTCCGTGCCCGACATGCGCTCGCCGAGCGGCGTGTTCTGCAACGGCTGCAGGGCCACGCCGGTCAGGCCGACCAGCACCAG
>ERZ1645186.116-NODE-116-length-11658-cov-8.458416_pt1 | contig 11658 bp, 13 predicted proteins | sample MGYA00575349_ERZ1645186 | MGnify/ENA primary metagenome ERZ1645186 (study PRJEB40839, sample SAMN11282943) | freshwater sediment metagenome | isolation source: river sediment | host: Sediment | place: India: Nawabganj, Kanpur | collected 2015-12-17 ...
CGCGACGTCTACATCCGCGAGGGCTGCTACAACTGCCACTCGCAGATGGTGCGTCCCTTCCGCTCCGAGACGCTGCGCTACGGACCATTCTCGCTTGCCGGCGAGTATGTCTACGACCACCCGTTCCAGTGGGGCAGCAAGCGCACCGGGCCGGACCTGTGGCGGGTGGGCGGCCGGTACAGCGACGAGTGGCACCGCATCCATCTGATCAATCCGCGCGACGTCGTGCCCGAGTCGAACATGCCGGCCTACCCCTGGCTCGCGAAGGCGGCGATCGAGCCCGAATCGGTGGCTCCGAGGATGAAGGCTCTGCGCACGTTGGGGGTGCCCTACACCGACGACGACATCAAGGGTGCGGCCGAAGCCGTCAAGGGCAAGACCGAGCTCGAGGCCCTGATCGCATACCTGCAGGGCCTGGGCACGCTGCTCAAGTAGCGCAACGGGAGCGCAAGCTATGGACATCAACGACGCGCGCGCCGGCCTGGTCGCGCTGGGCTTGGTGCTCTTCCTGGGCATCTGGGCCTGGGCCTGGAGCAGGCGGCGCCGTGCCGATTTCGATGAGGCGGCCCGGCTGCCCTTTGCCGACGAAGAACCGGGCCTGGATGCCCGCGGAGAGAAGCGATGAGCGATTTTGTGCACAGCGGTTGGTCGATCTTTGTCGCGGCCACCACGATCCTGTCCCTGATTGCATGCCTGATCCTGCTCGTCATCGCCAGCCGCCGCAGGGTGATGGCCGACGACAACACCACCGGGCACGTCTGGGACGTGGACCTGAAAGAGATGAACAACCCGCTGCCGCGCTGGTGGATGTGGTTGTTCGTCATCACGGTGGTGTTCTCGGCCATCTACCTGGTGCTGTATCCGGGCCTGGGCAAGTTCCCGGGCACCCTGGGCTGGTCCAGCGCCGGCCAGTACAAGACCGAGCAGCAACGCGCGCAGGAGCAGATTGCCCAGATCTTTGCCGCCTTCAAGGGCAAGTCGGCGGAAGAACTGGCCAAGGACAGCGCCGCCATGGGCATCGGCGAACGCCTGTTCGGCAACAACTGCGCGCAGTGCCACGGCTCAAACGCCCGTGGCAGCAAGGGCTTCCCGAACCTGACCGACGGCGACTGGCAATGGGGCGGCAGCATGGCGGCCATCACCGAAACCATCACCAAGGGCCGTGTCGGCGTGATGCCGCCGATGGCCGCCGCCGTGGGCACGGCCGAGGACGTGCGCAACCTTGCCAACTACGTGCTGAGCCTTTCGGGCAGCGCGCACAACAGCGTGGCCGCGCAGCTGGGCAAGCCCAAGTTCGCGGTCTGCGCCGCCTGCCACGGACCCGAGGGCAAGGGCATGGAGGCGCTGGGCGCCCCCAACCTGACCGACAAGGTGTGGCTGCACGGTTGGGGCGAGGCGGCCATCGTCTCGATCATCAACAGCGGCAAGAACAACGTCATGCCGGCCTTCGGCGAGCGTCTGAGTGCCGAGCAGATCCACGTGCTCGCGGCTTACGTCAAGTCCCTGTCCCAGACTTCGACCGTGGCGGCGAAGCAGTAACGGGGCACTGTGGACCAGGCAACGGCGGCTCCGAGGCCCGTGCCGGCGGGAGCCGCAGCCGGGTCCGGCGCGGACGAGCACAGCGACGACGCGGCCACGGCCGTCGTCTCGCTGTACGTCAAGCAGAAGAAGATCTACGCGCGGGCCGTCAGCGGATGGTTTGCCGGCTGGCGCTGGGCCTTCGTCTGGGCCACGCAGCTGGTCTTCTACGGCCTGCCCTGGTTGACCTGGAACGACCGCCAGGCCGTTCTGTTCGACCTGGCCGCGCGGCGCTTCTACATCTTCGGCATGGTCCTGTACCCGCAGGACTTCATCTACCTGACGGCGCTGCTGATCCTTTCGGCCTATTCGCTGTTCCTGTTCACGGCGGTGGCTGGCCGGCTCTGGTGCGGCTTCACGTGCCCGCAGACGGTCTACACCGAGATCTTCATGTGGGTCGAGCGCAAGATCCAAGGCGACCGCAATGCCCGCATGAAGCGCGACGCCGGCCCATGGAACTTCGACCGCAGCTGGCGTGCCGCGGTCAAGCAGGTCGCCTGGATCGCCATCGCGCTGTGGACTGGCTTCACCTTCGTCGGCTACTTCACGCCGATCAGGACCTTGGCACAGCTGGTCACGCAATTCGGACTCGGCCCCTGGGAGACCTTCTGGGTGCTGTTCTACGGCTTTGCCACCTACGGCAACGCCGGCTTCATGCGCGAGCAGGTCTGCAAGTACATGTGCCCCTATGCGCGGTTCCAAAGTGCGATGTTCGACAAGGACACGCTGATCGTCGGCTATGACGCCGAGCGCGGCGAGCCACGGGGTTCACGCTCGCGCAAGGCCGATCGCAAGGCCCTCGGCAAGGGCGACTGCATCGACTGCGGCTTGTGCGTGCAGGTCTGTCCGACGGGCATCGACATCCGCAAGGGCCTGCAGTACGAGTGCATCGGCTGCACCTCGTGCATCGACGTGTGCGACGGCGTGATGGACAAGATGGGCTACCCACGCGGCCTGGTGCGCTTCGACACGCAGAACGGCATGGCCCAGCACCTGACGCCGGCGCAACGCCTGAGGCGGGTGTTCCGGCCGCGCGTGCTCGTCTACACCGCCATTCTTCTATTGCTGGTGAGCGCCCTGGCCGTGAGCATCGCGCTGCGCAGCCCCTTCCGCGTCGACGTGGTTCGCGACCGCGCGTCGCTGGCCCGCATCGTCGACGAGGGTCAGATCGAGAACCTCTATCGCTTGCAGATCATGAACGCGACCGAGCAGCCGCAGAAGTACCGGCTCATGGTCAAGGGACTGCCCGGTATCCAGCTCGTCGACGCGGGTGAGGCGATCGACGTCGGGCCGGCGCAGGCACGCTGGGTGGCGGCCGAGGTGCGTGTGCCGCCGGAGGCGGCCAGCAATGCCGGCGCGGGCGCCCACCCGATCGAGTTCGAGATCGAGCGGCTCGCGCACGGGCCGGACGAGAAGGCGGTGCGGACGGTGGAAAAATCCACCTTCGTGGTTCCGCGCTGAGAACAGGAGCAATGCAATGAAGTCCAACGACACCCGTGACCCGAGCCCCGTACCCCCTTGGTGGCGGGTGGGCATGGTCTGGCTGATCATCGGCGGGCCCTTGGCCGTGGTGGCGGCCTCGATGGTCACCGTGACCATCGCCTACGTCGGCGCCGAGGAGGTGCTGACCCAGCCGACCAAGCAGATCAGCACCGAGGACGCGGCGAGACTGCCGGCCATGCAGGGCCGCAACCACGTGTCCACACCGCGGAACTGAACACGCCGCCGCAGGGGCATGGAAATGCACGGCATGCGTCACCGCTGGATGAGTGTGCTGTGGGCGGCCTTCCTGATGGCCGGCGTGCTGGAGATGGTCGTCTTCGCGCTGGTCGAGCCGGAGAGCCTGCGCTGGTTCGGCGGCGACACCCTCGACCTGTCGCCGAGGGCGGTCTACACGCTGGCCTTCTTCGTGTTCTGGGCCATCACCGCCGTCGGTGCCGCACTGGCGCTGCTGCTGTGCACCAAGCCCGCCGACAGCGTGGTCGAAGACGCCGCGGGCGTGCGCTGAGCGGGCCGGGCAGGGCGGACGCGTGGATCTGGCGCTTTTCCTCGGCGCGCTGATGCTGGGTCTGGCCGGCGCCCCGCACTGCGCGGCGATGTGCGGCGCGCCCAGCGCCGCCTTGTTGCGCGGCTGCAGCCGGCACGCGCCGCACGCGGCGCCTGCAGCCTTTCACCTGTCGCGGCTTCTGGGTTATGCGCTGGCCGGCGCCGTGGCGGCCTCCAGCGTGGGCGCACTGGCCAAGCTGGGCCAGTTGTCCCCCGTGTTGCGGCCGCTGTGGACGATGCTGCACTGTGCGGCCCTGGCACTCGGCCTGTGGCTGCTCTGGCAGGGCCGTCAGCCCGCCTGGATGGAGAACCTGGGCCGCGGTGCCGCCCGCCTGGCGCCGCAGCAGCCCGATGCCGCCGGATGGCAGCGCATGCAAGGCCCGGTGCGCGCGTCCACGGCCGGGGTGGCCTGGGTGGCGTGGCCCTGCGGACTGCTGCAATCGGCGCTGATGATGTCCGCACTGGCCAACAGCGCGTGGGCCGGGGCGGCAGCGATGGCGGCCTTCGCCGCAGCCAGCGCGCTCGGCTTGAGCCTGGCGCCCTGGGCCTTCGCCCGTCTGACGGCCGGCGGTGGCACCGCCGCCGCGCTGCGCGTCAATGCCTGGGCCGTGCGACTGGCGGGTGCGGCACTTGCCGCGGCCTCGGGCTGGGCGCTGAGCCACGACCTCGTGCATCGCGTCGTCGCCTACTGCACCACCTAGGATCGGTTCGTCCCGGGCCGGCCTAGCTTGGCGGCGCGCCGGCTGCAGGGTGAACGCCGGCACGGGCGATCACGAAGTCAGCGATGCGTGCCGTCGCCGACAGCTCCAGCCATTCGGGCCCGGGCATCGCGGCCACGGCCTGCGTCGGCGGCGGTGCGGCGGCATCGCTGGCAATGGCCACGATGCCGGGCCAATCCGGCCACAAGGTGTCGCGTTGCAGGCCCGCGCGCCAGACCTCCAGCTTCGGAAAGTTCCCGCGCTTGAAGCCCTCCACCAGGACGAGGTCACAGTCCTGCAGCCGGCTCAACAGGTCGTCCAGCGCAGGCTCCTCGGCATCGCGCAGCTCGTGCATCAGCGCCCAGCGGCCCTGGCCGAGCAGCAGCACCTCGTGGCAGCCGGCCTCGCGCAAGCGGTAGGAGTCCTTGCCCGGTCGATCGATGTCGATGTCCTTGTGGCTGTGCTTGATCAGCGACACGCGCAGGCCGCGTGCCCGGATCTCCGGTACCAGGCGCTCCAGCAGCGTCGTCTTGCCCATGCCGGAATGACCGGCAATGCCGAACAGCTTCATCGAGCGTTCGCTCGCCTGCGCCCGGGCGCGGCCTGGTGTGCGACGCGTGGCGGCGCCGTCAGAAGGCACCGCCGTTCACCAGCTTGTGCAGCCCCTCCGGGTCCAGCACCTGGATCTGGCGTTGGCGCACCTGCAGGATGCCTTCCTCCTGGAACCTGGAGAAGCAACGGCTCACCGTTTCGAGCTTCAGCCCCAGATAGGTGCCGATCTCCTCGCGCGTCATGCGCAGCACCAGCGAGGAGGGCGAGAACCCGCGCGCCTGCAAGCGCTTGGTCAGGTTGAGCAGGAAGGCGGCGAGCCGCTCCTCGGCGCGCATGCTGCCCAGCAGCAGCATCACACCATGGTCGCGCACGATCTCCCGGCTCATGATCTTGTGGAACTGCCGTTGCAGATCGGTGAACTCGCGCGACAGGTACTCCAGCTGGCCGTACGGGATCACGCAGACCTGCGAATCCTCCAGGGCCACCGCATCGCAGGTGTGCTGATCGGTGCCGATCCCGTCCAGCCCGAGCAACTCGCCCGCCATCTGGAAGCCAGTGACCTGGTCGCGCCCGTCCTCGGACGAGATGCGGGTCTTGAAGAAGCCGGTGCGCACCGCATACAGCGATTCGAACGCGTCGCCGCTGCGGAACAGCGACTCGCCGCGATGCACCGTGCGTCGCGTCGCCACCAGCGAATCCAGCCGGTCCAGTTCGGGCTCGCTGAATCCCACGGGCAGGCACAACTCGCGCAGGTTGCAGTTGGAACAGGCTACCTTGAAATCCGACGCCCTGATCGGCACCGTGTGGGCGGGTACGCTCATCGTTGCAGCAGGTGAATGCCCCAGACCGGGGCGACGCCATTGTTCTGTGGCCCCCGATGCACGGGCTTGCGCCATGTCAAATCCGTCACCGCGGGGCTCATGCACGATTGCAGGCCATGAGCGAACCTCTTGCGCTGTTGCGCGACCCGTCTGCTCCGGTGCTTTCCGAAGCGTTGCTGCGTCGCTTCGACACGCCTGGGCCGCGCTACACCTCGTATCCCACCGCCGACCGCTTCGTCGAGGCCTACGACGCCGAGGATCTTTGCCAGGCTCTGTCGCAGCGCGCGGAGGGCGGTGTCGCCGGAGCGGCGTCGCCGCTTTCGCTCTACGTGCACATCCCGTTCTGCGACTCGGTGTGCTACTACTGCGCCTGCAACAAGGTCATCACCCGGCACCACGAGCGTGCCGCGGAGTACCTGGACGCGCTGGAGCGCGAGATCGGGCTGGTCGTCGACCGGCTGCGCAGCGGGCCGACGGTCTCGCAGCTGCACTTCGGCGGCGGCTCGCCGACCTTCCTGTCCGACGCCGAGCTGGAGCGCCTGGTGCTTTCGCTGCGGCGTGCGTTCCAGATCGACGAGAACAGTGAGATGTCGATCGAGATCGACCCGCGCACCGTCACAGCGCAGCGCCTGGCCCATTGCCGTGCACTGGGTTTCAACCGCATAAGCTTTGGCGTGCAGGATTTCGACCCGCAGGTGCAAGTCGCCGTGCACCGGGTGCAGCCCTTCGAAAGCGTGCGCGAGCTGATGCTCGCGGCGCGCGAACTGGGCTTCAAATCGATCAATGCCGACCTGATTTACGGCCTGCCGCGGCAGACGCCGCTGAGCTTTGCGCGCACCGTGCAGCAGATCGGCGAGCTGCGGCCCGATCGCATCGCGCTGTACGCCTATGCCCACCTGCCGCAGCGCTTCAAGCCGCAGCGGCGCATCCATGCCGAGGAGCTGCCCAGCGCCGCGCAGCGTGTGGCCATGCTCGGCGACGCCATCGCCGGCTTCCTGGGCCGCGGCTACCACTACATCGGCATGGACCACTTCGCGCTGCCGGACGATGCGCTGGCGGTGGCCAAGCGCCAGGGGCGGCTGCACCGCAACTTCCAGGGCTACAGTACCCAGCCCGACTGCGACCTGATCGGCCTGGGCGTGTCTTCGATCGGCAAGGTCGGGGCCAACTACTACCAGAACGCGAAGACGCTGGACGAGTACTACGACGCGCTGCGGCAAGGCCAGCTGCCGGTGCAGCGCGGCATTGCGCTGACGCGCGACGACGTGCTGCGCCGCGCCGTGATCATGGCGCTGATGTGCCAGGGGCGGGTGGAGTTCGAATCGATCGAGCTGGCCCACCTGATCCGCATGCACGACTACTTCGCGCGCGAGTTCGAGGCCCTGCAGCCGATGGTCGAGGCCGGGCTGGTGGAGGTCGAACCCGGCGCGATCCAGGTCACCGCGACTGGCTGGTACGTGGTGCGTGCGGTGGCCATGGTCTTCGACCGCTGGCTGCAGAGCGACAAGCTGCGCGAACGCTTCTCGCGCATCATCTGAGCGACGAGTTCGCCGTTCAGTGCCTGCGCGCGACCAGGCGGTTCAGCGCCTGCGTGCCACCATACCGATCAGCGCCGAGCGGCCATGGTGGCCGCTGCCTTCGGCCACGTCGGCCTCGTACTCGCTCAGTTCCACAATGTCCATCGCGGCGAAGGCCTCGCGCAGCAGGGCTTCGGTGTACAGGTGCGACGCCAGCGGCGGGCCGCCCGTGCGGTACTCCAGCTGCCTAAGCGTGTAGCCCTGCAGCACCAGGGTGCCACCGGGCTTCAGGCTGCGTTGGATGTGGGCGAACAGGCGTGCGCGCAGGGCAGGGTCGGCAAACTGGATGAAGATCGCGGCCACGCCGTCGTACACGGCCTGTGGCCAGGCGAAGCCGTCGCAGTCGGCCACCTGGAAGTTCACGCGGGCTCCCTGCAATTCGGCCAGGCGCCGCGCCTTGGCCACGCCGACCTCCGAAATGTCGAAGGCGTCCACCTGCAGCCCGCGCTGCGCCAGCCAGACGCTGTTGCGGCCTTCGCCGTCGGCGACGCACAGCACGCGCGCGCCTGCCGACCAAAGGCCCGCATGTTCACGCAACCAGACGTTGGGCTCGGTGCCGAACAGATAATCGTCGCCGGCAAAGCGCTGGTTCCAGGTGCCGGCAGGATCGGCGAAGGGCTGGGCGGGGGAAGTGCTCAAGGGGAGAAGCTCCGAATAGCTGCGAATCGGCCGGCGCCTGCATGATCGCATTCCGCTCGGGATGCAAGCACGCGCGCCGCGGGCGCCGCGTCAGCCGTACTTCAGGAACATGCGGCTGTACGGCCCCTTCAGCTTGGAAATGGCCTCGCGCACCGCGGCCGCATCGCCGCCCAGCACGGCCTGGCGCAGCTGAGCAACCGAGGCCTCCACCGCCTGGAGGTGCGTGCCGAATTCGGCGTCGCGCATCAGCGCGGCCGGCGCATCGGCGCGCAATCGCCTGGCCAGATACTCCAGCGCACCGACCTGGCCCATCAGCAGCATCTGGCCCTGCGGCGCGGCGAGCGTCTTCGTGCCGTCCGTCAGAATGTGCTCCATCTCGGCGTGGTAGGCGTTCATTGCGTCGCTGTAGACGATGACCTCGTTGCGCTTGCGCAGTTCGGCAACCAGATCGCGCACCTGTTCCAGCGTCTCGTGGGCCTCGGGCAGCTGATTGGCGCGCGCCTCCTTGGCCGCGCGCTCGTACAGGGCGGACACCTGCGCCAGCGTGGATGCGAACTGCGCATCCTTGTCGTAGGGCGCGGGCGGCTTGGCGCCGAAGCGCTCCGACAGCGCCTTCCAGGCCTGCTGGGCCTGGGCGATGGCCTGCTCCGATTCGAGCTGGGCTTTGCTGTTCGTGCGGAACAGCGCGGCGCGATAGGGCACGTAGGCCGCCTGCATCGCATCGGTCACCGGATCGGCCGCCTGCACCTGCAGTGCCGCGAGCACGGCGGCGACGCCCAGGCCGATACGGATGGGGAGCTTCCTCTTCATGGGGGTCCTCGTCGTAGTTGTGGGTGTTGGCGGCGGCGCCCGCCGGCCGGGACCGACGGCCGCGCGCTTCAGGCCGATCGGGTGCGCGCGCGCGGCTTGGCCGCAGGTGCTGCCGCGGCGGGGGTACGCGCCGCAGGGCTGAGGAACGCGGCGCGTTCCGTGGCGGCCCTCTCGAAGCGTCGCGCCAGGTTGCCGCAGACCAGATCGCAGAGCTGATAGACCGAGGCATCGGCGATGCGGTAGTAGACGCTGGTGCCGCGTGACTCGCGCGCCACCAACCCGTGCCGCATCAGCTGCGTCAGGTGGCGGGACACGTTGGCCGAGGTGCTGCCGGTCAGCTGCGCCAGTTCGCCGACATTGCGGTCGCCGTCGCGCAGCAGGTTCAACAGTGCCAGTCGGGTCGGCTCGGCGAGCACCTGGAAATACGACGCGATTTCCTCGAGCGCCTGTTTGGGTAGACCTTCCATGACGAGGGAGCACACCGGCAATGGGGACGCGCCAATGATGCCCGAAGCCGGTGCGTTGCGTGGCAGCGAGTTCATGAATGCACACTTGACTATTTGCATCAATACGCAAATAATAGCGTTAATATCGGTCGTGCGCCAGTCCCCCGGACCTTCGGACGACGGCAAGCGAGAACACAAGGTGAAGACATGAAGAAACACATCCTGTGGGCGGTCATTGCGCTGGCCGCAGGGTCCGGACTGGGCCTGGCGAATGCCGCGCCGGCGCTGGCCACGGCCACCGTGCAGCCTGCCGGCAGCCGCCCGCTGCAGGGCTTCGATGCCGTGGTCGAGGCGGTGCGCTCCAGCGTCGTCGCCGCGCAGGTGGCCGGCGCGATCGTCGCGCTGGAGGTCAAGGCGGGTGACCGCGTGGCCGCCGGCCAGGTTCTGGCGCGCATCGATGCGCGCGCGGCCGAACAGAACGCCACCGCGACCGATGCGCAGGTGCGTTCCGCGCAAGCCATGCTGGACGTGGCCACCAAGGACTACCAGCGCCAGAAGCAGCTCTTCGAAAAGCAGTACATCAGCCAGGCGGCGCTGGAGCGTGCCGAGTCGCAGTTCAAGGCGACGCAGGCCCAGGCCGCAGCGCAACTCGCGCAGGCCGGTGCCGCGCGCACGCAGTCGGCGCTGCATGTGCTGCGCGCGCCGTTCGCAGGCGTCGTTGCCGACGTGCCGGTGGCGCTGGGCGACATGGCGCTGCCGGGCAAGCCGCTGCTGACGCTGTACGAGCCTGGTGCGCTGCGCGTGACCGCGGCGCTGCCGCAGAGCCTGCTGGGTGAGACCACGCAGGGCTTGAAGGTGGAGTTTCCGTCGCTGCCGGAAAACCTGCGCTGGTTCGCGCCGACACCGGTACAGGTGCAAAGGCTGCCCACCGTGGACGCGGCCACGCACACGCAGCAACTGCGCGTGCTGCTGCCTGCCGAGTACCTCGGGCTGGCGCCGGGCCAATTCGCCCGGCTGTGGCTGCCCGTGGGCGGCACCGCGGCGGCCTCGCGCTTGTACGTGCCGGCCAGCGCCGTGGTGCGCCGTGCCGAGATGACCGGCGTCTACGTGGTCGATGCCAAGGGCGCGCCGCTGCTGCGCCAGGTGCGGCTGGGACGGGCGCAAGGGTCCAACTTCGAGGTGCTGTCGGGCTTGTCGGCAGGCGAACGCGTGGCACTCGACCCGCAGGCCGCGGCGCGCGCGAAGTGATGAACATGAACTCCGATCGCAAGCTGGGCGTGTCGGGCCGCATCGCGGCCTACTTCCAGTCGGCGCAGATCACGCCGCTGCTGGCGCTGGTGGCGCTGCTGCTCGGAATCTTCGCAGTGCTGGTGACACCGCGCGAGGAGGAGCCGCAGATCAACGTGACCATGGCCAACGTGCTGATTCCCTTTCCGGGCGCCAGCGTGGCCGATGTGGAGCAGATGGTGGCCACGCCCGCCGAGCAGGTGCTGGCGCAGATCTCAGGCATCGAGCACGTGATGTCGGTGTCGCGGCCCGGCCTGGCGGTGATCACCGTGCAGTTCAAGGTGGGCGTGCCGCGCACCGAGGCACTGGTGCGGCTGTACGACACCGTCAACTCCAATGCGGATTGGCTGCCCAGGGGCCTGGGCGTGCTCGACCCGATCATCAAGCCCAAGGGCATCGACGACGTGCCGATCGTCACGCTGACGCTGTTCAGCCGTGACCCGCAGTCCGGCACCTACGCACTGGAGCGCGTCGCGCACAGCCTGGAGGCCGAACTCAAACGCGTGCCCGGCACGCGCGAGGTGGTCACCACGGGCGGGCCCGGGCGCGCCGTGCGGGTGGAGATCGATCCGACGCGCATGGCGGGCCGCGGCGTGACCGTGACCGACCTGCGCATGGCGCTGCAGTCGGCCAACCTCGGCCTCCCGGTGGGCGAGTTGTTGTCCGGCAACCGTGCGGTGGCGATCGAATCCGGCCCCTTCCTGAGGGACGCCCAGGAAGTGGCTGAGCTGGTGGTCAGCGTGCAGGGCGGCAAGCCGGTGTTCCTGCAGGACGTGGCCACCGTGGTCGACGGGCCTTTGCCGGCTTCGCGCTATGTGTGGCATGGCACGGGTGGCCAGCAGAGCGGCGAATTCCCGGCGGTGACCATCGCCGTCACCAAGAAGGCCGGCGAGAACGCCATCGACGTGGCCGATGCGGTGATGCAGCGCGTGGCTTCGCTTCGCAACACCGTGATCCCGGCCGACGTCGAGGTGGTCGAGACGCGCAACTACGGCAGCACCGCCAACGACAAGGCCGTCAAGCTGATCCAGAAGCTGCTGTTCGCCACCGCGGCGGTGGTGGCGCTGGTGTTCATCGCGCTGGGCCGGCGCGAGGCGGCCATCGTCGGCAGTGCGGTGATCCTGACGTTGACGGTGACGCTGTTCGCCAGCTGGGCCTGGGGCTTCACGCTGAACCGGGTGTCGCTGTTCGCGCTGATCTTCTC
>ERZ1645186.118-NODE-118-length-11600-cov-9.308618_pt1 | contig 11600 bp, 10 predicted proteins | sample MGYA00575349_ERZ1645186 | MGnify/ENA primary metagenome ERZ1645186 (study PRJEB40839, sample SAMN11282943) | freshwater sediment metagenome | isolation source: river sediment | host: Sediment | place: India: Nawabganj, Kanpur | collected 2015-12-17 ...
GGTAGTTCAGTTGGTTAGAATACCGGCCTGTCACGCCGGGGGTCGCGGGTTCGAGCCCCGTCCACTCCGCCAAGCATTTCAGAGCCCTGCTCGCCGATGCCCGCCCCTTGAGGCGGGCATCGTCTTTTGTGCACCTGCCCGCCCGCGGCTACAGTCGCCGCTTTGCGGCTTGCCGCGGGGGTGCATGCGATGAACGGTGCCGAGAGCCTGGTGCGCACGCTGGTCGACAGCGGCGTGGAGTTGTGCATCACCAACCCGGGGACCTCGGAGATGCACTTCGTGGCCGCGCTCGACAAGCTGCAGGGCATGCGCTGCGTGCTCGGGCTGTTTGAGGGCGTGGTCACAGGAGCGGCCGATGGCTACTACCGCATGGCCGGGCGGCCCGCGGCCACGCTGCTGCACCTGGGGCCCGGGCTGGCCAACGGGCTGGCCAACCTGCACAACGCGAAGAAGGCACGTTCGGGCATCGTCAACATCGTTGGCGACCATGCCACCTACCACCTGGCGCACGACGCGCCGCTGAGCAGCGATGTCGCCGGCGTGGCGCGTCCGATGTCCGACTGGGTGCACTGCACGCCCAACGCGCAGGCGGTGGCCGCCGCCGGCGCGCTGGCGGTGCAGGTGGCCTGCACGCCGCCGGGGCGCATTGCCACGCTGATCCTGCCTGCCGATGCGGCCTGGAGCGAGGCTGCCGCACCGGCACGTGCCGCCGCGGCGCCGGTACGCGAGACGGTGACTTTGTCGGCGGTGGAAGGCGCTGCGGCGGCACTGCGCAGCGGCGCGCGCTGTGCATTGCTGCTCGGCGGCATCGGCGTGCGCGAACCGGCGTTGACCCTGGCCGGGCGCATCGCCGCACGCACCGGCTGCGCCGTGCTCAGCGAATTCAACAGCGCGCGCATCGAGCGCGGTGCGGGCCGTGTGGTCACGCAGCGCATCCCCTACGTCGTCGACGCCGCGCTGGCCATGCTGCGCGAGTTCGAGCACATCGTGCTCGTCGGCGCCAAGCCGCCGGTCGGCTTCTTCGCCTACCCCGGAAAGCCCAGCCTGCTGGCGCCGGCGCAATGTGCCTTCAGTACGCTGGCCTCGGTGGAGCAGGACATCGTCGGCGCGTTGCAGGCGTTGGCCGATGCGCTGCAGGCCGCCACGGTGCCGCCTGCGCACGTGGCCGCGCGCGTCGCCCCGGTGCGGCCCGAAGGGCCACTGACGCTCGACGGCATCGCCGCGGTGATCGGTGCCCTGCTGCCCGAGCAGGCCATCGTGGTCGACGAATCCATCAGTTCGGGCCGCGGGCTGGCTGGCCCGACGCAGCACGCGCCGCCGCACGACTGGCTGACGAGCATGGGCGGATCCATCGGCTACGGCCTGCCGGTGGCCGTGGGCGCAGCGCTCGCCTGTCCGCAGCGCAAGGTCATAGCGCTCGAAGGCGATGGCAGTGCGATGTACACGCTGCAGGCGCTGTGGACCATGGCGCGCGAATCGCTGGACGTCGTCGTCGTGGTCTTCGCCAACCGCGCCTACCAGATCCTGCGCGGCGAGTTCGCCAACGTCGGCGCCGGCGCGCCGGGGCAGCGAGCCACTGACATGCTGACGCTCGACCGGCCGGCCCTCGACTGGTGCGCGCTGGCGCGCGCCCATGGCCTGCCGGCCGCGCAGGCCACCGACCTGGGCGGCTTTGCCCGCGAACTGGGGCGTGCGCTGGCCGGCGACGGCCCCTGCCTGATCGAACTGTTGATGGCCTAGGGTCGGCCGCCCGCGGGGGCGGGGCGTTGCAGTTGCCACCGCGCGAGATACACGCAGCCGCCCAGCGCGTGCTGCAGCTGCGGCGGGCCCATGTGACGGGCCATAAGGTCCCACGGGCAGCCGAGGCCCTCTAGCGAGCTGACCGAGCGCAAGGCGGCAGGCAGCACGAACAGGTTCAGCGCTGCCGCCCGGGCCGGCGCCCATTGCAGTCCCGTGGCCACCACGGTCGCGCCCGGGCGCAGGTGCTGCAGCAGGTGCGACACGGCCCGCTCGTTGCGCATCACGTCGTGCGTGAAATGCAGCAGCGCCGCGTCGGCCTGGCTCCGCAGCGGGGCCTCCTCGGCGGCGCTGTGCAACAACCGGACGTTGCGCCAGCCGTGCTGGCGCACCCGGCGCTGCGCCAAATCGAGCATCTCCGGGCTCTGCTCGATGCCGATGATCCGGCCGCCGGCACCGACCGCGGCCTGCAGCGGCGCAAAGCTCAGTCCAGTGCCACAGGCCACGTCGAGCACCGTGGCGCCACGGCGCGGCGCCAGCCAGTCCACTGCCCGCCGGCGCAGCGGCTCGAAGAGCCGCAGCTCAAGATCGTAGACCGCCGCCCGGCGCCGGTACTGCGCCAGCGCTGCGTCGCGTCGGGGGCCGGTGCTGGGCGGGAGCGTCATGCGTGTCGTTCCGTCATCTCGCTGCGGTCCGATTGTCGTCCGTGCGGCTACCGCGTCGGGTGCGCTGCAAGCCGGCCAGCGGCGCTGGCACCAACGCGCCGATGTGTGGCGAATTGGAAACGAAATGCTACGCAGGGCTTGCCACCCCGGTTCGATGTCAACCTCCGGGACCGGGGGGCGTTATCATGTTGCGCCGTGACAACCTCAGCGCGCTTGCGGTGTGAAGATGCAGCGAGACTGCTGATCCCTCTCACTCCAGGCATCTGTATAGTCTGACTGCCTATCCAACCCAGGAGAACCTGATCATGAAGAAGACCCTCAGCTCGCTCACCGTGGCCGCGGTTGCCGTGTTCGCCGCCCAAGCTGCCTTCGCGCAATCGCCGACCCGCGAAGAAGTGAAGAAGGAAACCGCTGCCGCCAACAAGGCTGGCCAGATCCCGGGCACCGGCACCGCCAATGTCCCGCAGCAGGCCACCGGTCAGCAGTCGCCGAAGCAGGCGGCCGCCACGACGGACACGACCCGTGACGCGCGCAAGCAGGCAACTGCGGAAGCCAACAAGGCCGGCCAGATTCCCAGCACGGGCACGGGTCCGAGCGCCGATGCAGCTGGCCAGAAGTCACCGGCTCAGGCCGCCGCCACGTCGACCACGACCCGCGACGAACGCAAGGCCGCGACGGCTGCCGCCAACAAGGCCGGTACGATTCCGGCGACCGAAGCGCAGATGCAGCAGCCGAAGAAGTAATTCTCGGCCTTAGACCGCTCGACGGCGGCGGACCCGGAAGGGTTCGCCGCCGTTTCGTTTTCGACGGCTCAATGAAGGCGTCAACAGGGCGGGCAAGGGCCGAAACTGGGGATCAGCCTGCGCGCCGACCCGGCCACTGCAGCATGCCGGTGGCCAGGCCGGTGCCGAGCAGGATCAGCGCCGCGCTGCCGAGCATGGCCGGGGTGATGGCTTCGCCCAGGAAGGTCGCCGCCCAGCCCATCGCGAAGGCGGGCACCAGGTAGGTGACGGTAATCGCCCGCGCCGGCCCGATGCGCGCAATGAGCCGGAAATACAGCACGTAGGCCAGCCCGGTGCACAGCAGCGCCAGCGCCAGCAGCGCCCACCAGGCCGATGCTGCGGGCGTCGACTTGGGCCACGCCCACCAGGCCGGGATGGCCAGCGCCAGTGCGGCCGAAATCTGACTTCCCGTGGCCACGGCCAAAGAATCGACGCCCTGAAGGAAGCGCCGCGCGAAACAAGCCGAGAAGCCATACAGTGCTGACGCCGCCAGGCACAGCGCGATGGCCTGCCCCGCGCCTTGGCTGCCTGGCGTGCCGAGCCGCGCGCTGCCCCCTGCCAGCGCCACGACGCCGATGAAGCCGATGGCCAGCCCGGCGCTGCGTATGGCGCTGCCGGGCTCGCGCAGCCAGAGCATGGCGATCAGCGCGCCGAACATCGGGCTCGTGGCATTCAGGATCGCCGACAGCCCCGCGGGCAGCGTCAGGGCCGCCAGCCCGAAGCCGACGAAGGGTAGGGCGGAGTTCGTGATGCCGACGCAGGCAATCGGCCGCCAGTGCCGACCCAGGTCGACCAGGTCGCCGCGCAAGGCCAGCAGCGGCAGCAGCAACAGCGCCGCACCCGCCACGCGCAGCGCCGACATCGGCAGGGCGCCGAACTGCGGTGCGGCCACGCGCATGAACAGGAACGAGGCGCCCCACAGCGCGGCCAGCAGCAGCAGGTCGGCGAGATCGCGCCGGCTCACTGAACTACCCTCCGCGCTGCGCGCTCCGGGCTGAGCGCTGGGGAGCGGCCCTGCGTCATGCGCCGGACCCGGACGACTCCATGCGCAGCAACGCCTGCTTGCGCTGCAGACCGCCCGCATAGCCGGTAAGCGCGCCATCGCGGCCGAGCACACGGTGGCAGGGCACGATGATCGACAGCGGGTTGCGGCCGATCGCCGCGCCGGCCGCGCGTGCCGCCCGCGGCGCGCCGGCGGCCGCCGCCACCGCGGCATAGGTGCTGGTCTGGCCGGCCGGGATGCGGCGCAAGGCCTGCCAGACCGCGCGCTGGAAGGGCGTGCCGGCGGCGTCCAGCGGCACACGGAAGCCGTCGGGCAGTGCGCCTTGCCAATAGCGCGCCAATTCGTTGCGGGCCTGCGCGATGACTGGGTGCTGCGGGTCGGTCGGTGCGTCCAGTGGTCCCGGGTGGTGGGCCTGCCCGTCGAACCACAGGCCGGCCAGTCCGCGGGCCGTGGCCGCCACCGTCAGCGGGCCCAGCGGGGAATCCAGGCGCGCCTGCGCCACGAGTCGGGGCTTGTTGCTCATGTCTTGTCCTCCAGGCTGTGCCACAACGCCATCACTGCATACGCGCGCCAGGGCCGCCAGGCTTCCGAACGCGTCTCGGCTACCGTCGCGTCGCGCGTGCCCAGGGCCTTGAGCACGCCGATGTCGCTGGCCACGAAAGCATCGGGCCAGGCGAGCACGCGCATGGCGATCAGCTGCGCGGTCCATTCGCCGATGCCGGGCAGTGCGCGCAACGCCTGCAACGTGGCCTGCAGCGGGGCGGCCGGGTGCAGTTCGACGCGCCCCTCGGCCACCGCGCGGGCCAGCGCCTGCAGCGCGGTCACGCGCTGGCGCACGATGCCCAGGCGGCCGAGCCGTGCGGGGTCGGCGCTGGCGATCTGTGCCGCGCTCGGGAACAGGCGCCGCAGTCCGGGATGGGGCGTGTCGATGTCCTCGCCGAATTCGTCCAGCAGCCGCCGGGCCAGCGTGCGCGCCGCGGCCACCGTGACCTGCTGGCCGAGCACGATGCGCACCGCGGTCTCGAAGCCGTCGAGTGCCCCGGGCAGGCGCAGGCCTTCCGCCGCGGCCACCGGCAGCGAGGCGATCGCCGGGCCGATCAGTGACGGGTCGGCGTCCAGGTCGAGCGCATGGCGCACCCGCTGCATGACCGTGCCCACGGCCGGCATCAGCTGCGGCGCCAGGCTCAGCTCCACCTCGTGGCGCTGCGGCACGAAGCGGGCCTGCAGCCAGCCGCGCAGTTCGCCGCCCGCGTGCTCGCAGCGCAGCGTGCGGCACCATTGCAGAGCATCCACCGCCTCGGTGCCGGGCAGCTGCCGCAGCGCCAGGAAGCGCATCAACCCGGCGATGTCGTAGGGCGGCCGGTAGGCCAGGCGCAGCACCGGCACGCCGGCCCGCGGCGCTGCGGCCTGCCGGCGCAGCGCGCTCGGGTTCATGCGGTAGTGCTGCAGGAAGGCCGCATTGAAGCGGCGCAGGCTGGCATGGCCGCAGGCCAGTGCAACCTGTGTCACCGGCAGGTCGGTGTCGGTGAGCAGTTGCTTGGCCAGCAGCAGCCGATGCGTGCCCAGATAGTCGATCGGCGTCACGCCGAAGACCTGCTGGAAGATGCGCCGCAGGTGGCGGTCGCTGACGCCCAGACGGGCGGCGATGTCGGGCAGGTAGGCCTCGATGCCGCTGCGGGCGGCCTGGGCGATCAGGCGCGCGGCGTGGTGCGCGAGCACCTGCGACGAATCGACCAGCGCCAGACCCGGGGCCAGCTCGGGACGGCAGCGCAGGCAGGGCCGGAAGCCCTCGTGCTCGGCGCTGGCGGCATTGCCGAAGAAGCGGCAGTTGCGACGCAGCGGCGTGCGCACGCGGCACACCGGCCGGCAGTACACGCCGGTGGTGACGACCCCGACGAACAGCCGCCCGTCGAAGCGGGCGTCGTGCGTCTTCAGGGCCAGGTAGGCAGCGTCGTCGTGCAGCGTCATGCGGCGCATCATAGGCGTGGCCCGGCACGGAACTCGCCGTTTTCGGACCTGTGCCTCGGGCCTGGCGGTCGCGCCGCGCTGCCTACAATGCCGCGCCATCACCACCCAGGCAGCGCACTCCATGCAGGTCGATCCGTCCGTGTTCAAGGCCTACGACATTCGCGGCGTCGTCGGCCGCACCATCGACGAGGCGTTTGCCGAACACTTGGGCCGGGCCTTCGGGTCCGAGGCGGTGGCGGCCGGCGAGCGTGCGGTGGCCGTCGGGCGCGACGGCCGGCTGTCCGGGCCGGTGCTGGCAGCGGCGCTGATCCGCGGGCTGGTCTCCACCGGCCTGGACGTGGTCGACCTCGGCGCGGTGACCACGCCGATGCTGTACTACGTGGCCGCCACCCGCGGCGACCACGGCTGCCGCAGCGGCATCCAGGTCACCGGCAGCCACAACCCGAAGGACTACAACGGCTTCAAGATGGTGCTGGCCGGCCGCGCGATCTACGGCGCCGACATCCAGGGGCTGCGTCGGCGCATGGAGGCCGAGGCCTACACCCAGGGCGCCGGGCGCAGCGCGACGATGGACATCGCCGCCGAGTACCAGGCGCGCATCGTCGGCGACATCCGCCAGAAACGGCGCATGAAGATCGTCGTCGACTGCGGCAACGGCATTCCCGGAGCCAGCGCGCCGGCGCTGCTGCGCGCACTGGGCAACGACGTGATCGAACTGTACAGCGAGGTCGACGGCCACTTTCCGAACCACCACCCCGACCCGAGCAAGCCGGAAAACCTGGACGACCTGATCCGTGCAGTGAAGACCACTGGTGCCGAACTCGGGCTGGCCTTCGACGGCGACGGCGACCGGCTCGGTGTGGTGACGCGCGACGGCCACATCATCTATCCGGACCGGCAGCTGATGCTCTTCGCCACCGACGTGCTGCGACGGCACCGTGGCGCGCAGATCCTGTACGACGTGAAGTGCTCGATGCACATGGGCCCCACCATCCGCCGCGCCGGCGGCGTGCCGCTGATGTGGATGACCGGCCACTCGCTGATGAAGGCCAAGCTGAAGGAGACCGGCGCGCCGCTGGCCGGCGAGATGAGCGGCCACATCTTCTTCAGCGAGCGCTGGTACGGCTTCGACGACGCCACGTACACCGCGGCGCGGCTACTGGAAATCCTGTCGCGCAGCCGCAACCCGAGTGCGGTGCTGGATGCGCTGCCCACCAGCCACAGCACGCCGGAATTGAACGTGCCCTGCGCCGAGGGGGAGCACCACCGCGTGGTGCAGCAGCTGCGCGAGCAGGCACGCTTCGAGGGCGCAAGCGAACTGGTCACCATCGACGGGCTGCGCGCGGAGTATGCCGACGGCTTCGGCCTGGTGCGTGCATCGAACACGACGCCGGTGCTGGTGCTGCGCTTCGAAGGCGACAGCCCGGCGGCGCTGCAGCGCATCCAGACGCAGTTCATGGCGGCGCTGCGTGCCGTCAAGCCCGACGCGCAGATCGCTGCCGCCGCTCACTGAGCCGATTGCCCCGCACGCCGCGCCGATGAAGAGCTGGCTGGCGCGCTTCGCCTACAGCGCGCTGCTGCGCCTGGTCACGCCCGGCTACCTGCTGCGGCTGTGGTGGCGGGGGTGGCGCGAGCCGGGCTACCGCCAGGGGCTGGCTCAGCGCCTGGGTTTTGGCTACCGCCCGGCGCTGCCCGGGGCGTTCTGGCTGCATGCGGTGTCGCTGGGCGAGACGCGCGCCGCCTCGGCACTGGTCGACGCGCTGCGCACCCAACAGCCTGCGCTGCGCCTGCTGCTCACGCATGGCACCGCCACGGGCTTCGAGGCGGGCCGGGCGCTGCTGCGCGCGGGCGATCTGCAGACCTGGCTGCCCTGGGACACGCCCGGCGCGGTGCGTCGCTTCCTGCGCGATCATCGGCCGGCCATCGGCGTGCTGATGGAGACCGAAGTCTGGCCGAACCTGCTGCACGGCGCGCGGGACGAGGGCGTGCCGATGGCGCTGGCCAATGCACGTCTGAGCGAGAAGAGCTTCGCAAGAGGCCGGCGCATCGCGGCGCTGATCGAGCCGGCCGCGCGCAGCCTGGCGTTGGTGCTGGCACAGACCGAGGCCGACGCGAGCCGCCTGCGCGAGGCGGGCGGCGCGAAGGTTCTGGTCTGCGGCAATCTCAAGTTCGACGTCAGCCCCAACCCCGAGTTGCTGACGCGCGGCCGGTCATGGCGCCAACGATCGGCCCGACCGGTGGTGCTGGCGGCGGTGACTCGCGAGGGCGAGGAGCTGCCGCTGCTGCAGTGTTGGAAGACGCTGGAGGCACCGCGGCCGCTGCTGATGCTGGTGCCGCGTCACCCGCAGCGCTTCGACGAGGTGGCGGCCATGGCGGTCGACTGCGGCCTGCAGGCCTGGCGGCGCAGCGCATGGGCCGCGCAGCCGCCCGACGCGGCGCTGCAGGCGGATGTCTGGCTCGGTGACTCGATGGGCGAGATGCCGCTTTACTACGCGGCCGCCGACGTGGCGCTGCTGGGTGGCAGCTTCGGCCGCTTCGGCGGGCAGAACCTGATCGAGGCCGCGGCCTGCGGCTGCCCGCTGGTGATGGGCCCGCACACCTACAACTTCAGCGACGCGGCCGAACTGTCGCTGGCCGCCGGCGCGTCGCTGCGCGTGGCCGGCATCGACGAAGGCGTGGCCCGGGCGGTGGAGTTGGCCCGCGACCCGCAGCGCGACGACTGGGTGCAAAGGGCGCTGGCGTTTGCGGCCGCGCACCGCGGTGCGGCCGAGCGCATGGCGCGCGAACTGCTGGCGCTGGCCGGGCCGCGGCTCGGCGGCGGCTGAGGCTCAGTTCGCGGGTTTGGCCAGCAGGCTGTTCACCGCCAGCAGGTCGTTCGGCGTCAGCTGGCCCGAGGCCTGGCGCAGCCGCAGGCTGTTGACGAGCACGTCGTAGCGCGACTTGAACAGGTCGCGCTGCGTCTGGAACAGCTGGGTCTGCGCGTTCAGCACATCGATGTTGACGCGCACGCCGACCCGGTAGCCCAGTTGGGTGGCCTCGAGCGACAGCCGGCTCGAGGACTCGGCGGCCTCCAGCGCCTTGACCAGCGCCTCGCCCGACTGCACGCCCCAGAACGCGACGCGCGTGTTCTGCGCCACGGTGCGGCGCGCGTTCTCGAACTCCTCGCGCGAGCGCTGCTCCAGCGACACCGTTTCCTTGATGCGGTTCTGCACCGATCCGCCGGTGTACAGCGGCCAGTTCAGCTCGACGCCGATCGAGCCGGTGCGTGTGGTGCCTGGGATGATCTGGTTCGAAGAGCCGCCGGCATAGTTCGCGCCGAGTGTCGCCACGGCGTCCACGGTCGGCAGCTCACCGGCCTTGGCCTTGTCGATCTCCAGCTTGGCCACTTCGAGCGCGGTGCGCGCGCGGATCACCTGCGGATGCACCGTGTCGGCCACGGTGACCCACTCCTCGACGTTCCTGGGCACGATGGTCGGCAGCACCACCGGCGCGGCCAGCGGCAGCGGTTCGATGTCGCGGCGGCCGACCAGGTAGGCCAGCGCGATGCGTCGGTTGATCAGTTCGTTCTCGGCCGCGATCTGCTGGGCTGCGGCCAGGTCGGCCTTGGCCTGGGCCTCGCGGGTGTCGGTGATGGTGGCCGTGCCGACTTCGAAGTTGCGCTTGGCCGAGGCCAGCTGTTCTAGGATCGCGGCCTGGCTGGTCTTGGTCAGTGCCACGGTGTCCTTCGCGGCCAGCACGTCGAAGTAGGCCTGCGTCAGGCGGATGATCAGGTCCTGCCCGGCGGCCTCGAGCTCGGCCTTGGAGGCGATCAGCGAGCGCTCGGCCTGCTCCATCGTTGCCTGGTTGGCGCGGTTGAACAGCGGGTAGCGACCGTTCAGTTCGGTCTGGAACGCGTTGTTGCTGTCGGCCTCGACCCGCGGCAGGTCGATCTGCCTGGCCACGCCCCTGACGTTGCCTGTCAGCGTCGGCAGCCCGAGTGCCTTGGCCTGCGCCGCCTTGAACTCTGCGGCGTCGGCCTGGGCTCTGGCGGCCAGGTAGGTGGCGTCGTAGGTACGCGCCATCTCGTACAGCTCGACCAGGCTCTGCGCCTGCGCGCCGCCGGCCATCGCCAGGACCAGCAGCGGCATCATGAGCAGCTGGCGGGCCTGAGGCAGCAGGGAGGGCTTGCACGTCATGGGTCGACCTTGCGCAATGGAAATCGGGCTTCGCGGCTTATATCACCCGCGGGCTTCGGCACCGCCACCCTGGGACGGTCGTCAGAACGCGAAGCGTTCGTTCTCGGCGAAGCCGCTCAGACGCGGCGCGACGGTGTCGAACAGGTCGGTCTGCGACCAGGCACGCTCGTCGACCCGCGTGCACAGGCGTGCCCGCATCACCGGTTCGTCACCGACGATGGCGAGGAGCCGACCGCCGGGCTTCAACTGCTCGAGCAGGCCCTGCGGCACCGAGGCCACCGATCCCGAGAGCACGATGGCATCGAAGGGCGCCTCGCTGCGCAGGCCCTGACAGCCGTCTGCACAGCGCACCTCGACGTTCGTCACCGCGGCGCGGCGCAGATTCTGCTGCGCCATCGTCGCCAGCACGGGCACGATCTCCAGGCTGATGACGCGGCGGGCGCGGTGCGCCAGCAGTGCCGCCATGAAGCCGGAGCCGGTGCCGATTTCAAGCACGGTTTCATGGCGTTGCAGGCGCAGTTCCTGCAGCATGCGTGCCTCGACCCGCGGCGCGAGCATGCACTGGCCTTCGGGAAGCGGAATCTCGGTATCGGTGAAGGCCAGGGCGCGATACGCGTCGGGCACGAAGTCCTCGCGCTTGACCACGGCCAGCAACGAGAGCACGGCGGGATCGAGCACGTCCCACGGACGGATCTGCTGCTCGATCATGTTGAAGCGGGCTTGTTCGATGTTCATGGCGACGTACGACTCGGTGGAAGCTGAATTCTAGGCTGACGTGCTGCGCTGCAGCACCTCCGGCGGTGCCCGACGGCGGCGAACCCAGGCCGCCAGGTCGTCCAGGTAGCAATAGATCACCGGCACCACCACCAGCGTCAGCAGCGACGAGGTGACGACACCGCCGATCACCGCCTGGCCCATCGGCGAACGCTGCTCGGAGCCTTCGGTCAGCGCCAGCGCCAGCGGCAGCATGCCGAAGATCATGGCCAGCGTGGTCATCAGGATGGGTCGCAGGCGCACGTGGGCCGCCCGCAGCAGCGCCGCGTTGCGTTCCATGCCCTCGTCGCGTGCACGGATGGCGAAGTCGATGAGCAGGATCGCGTTCTTCGTCACCAGCCCCATCAGCATGACGATGCCGATCACCGAGAACATGTTCAGGGTCGAGCCGAAGGCCAGCAGCGCGAGCACCACGCCGATCAGCGTCAGCGGCAGCGAAGCCATCAGCGCGATCGGCTGCAGGAAGCTGCGGAACTGGCTGGCCAGGATCATGTAG
>ERZ1645186.120-NODE-120-length-11476-cov-8.856142_pt1 | contig 11476 bp, 12 predicted proteins | sample MGYA00575349_ERZ1645186 | MGnify/ENA primary metagenome ERZ1645186 (study PRJEB40839, sample SAMN11282943) | freshwater sediment metagenome | isolation source: river sediment | host: Sediment | place: India: Nawabganj, Kanpur | collected 2015-12-17 ...
TACGCGCGTCAAGAACCGTGGATTTTGGGTAATCGGGTTCCTTGATAGGAAGTTGGGTCCTATCAATGTTGCCGTCCTGGGCAAGAGCCAGTGTATGAACAAGAATCGCTGTGGTGAGCGTCAGCCGCAGCGAAGAGAATAGTTTTGGTTTCTTCATCTGTGCTCTCCATTGTCTAGATGACGTTCGGCGCGCCCTTGGCGACGGGCAGCACCGGCGCCGTGCCGGGCTTCGATTCGGCAAGTGTCTTGCCGATGACGGGGTCTCCCGCCGCCGCGAAGCAAACGCCGCTCGTGACCGCCAGCACGATGCCGGTCACGAGGGCTCTCAGCTTGAGTTTCGTCATGTCGCATTTCTTCGCTGAAACATGCTTGAAATCGCTCCGCACGCGGCTTCGACAGCCTTTGCCCGGACCGATTGTCAGCGGGCCTTGTAGGTGAACTTCTGGCCGCCGACGGTGGCCTGGTACATCAGCCCGCCCTTGGCCACCGTGAAGATCGCCGTGCCCTTGTGGTATTTGCCGACGGCCTTGGCGTCGTTCTGCCCGCCGCTGATGCCGGCCGTGGAGCCGGTGGTCGTGGCCTGCGCACCGGCGGCGGCCGTGATGGCCACGGCCGAGGCTTCGGCGCCGAACTCGAAGTTGCCCTTCTTGAACTCGTCGAGCGCGCGCTTGTCCTCGAAGAAGATGATCTGGCTGAAGGCTTCGCCGCCGAGCTGCCAGCCGGCGGTCACCTGCGTCATCGAGGTGTCGCCGATGACCTTGCCCTTCTCGTAGACCTGGCCCTTGCCGAAGGCGCCGCCCAGGCCGACGCCGGCCTTGCCGATGGTCGGGAACACGGCATAGCCGTAGGCCTTGTCGAAGAAGGTCGAGCTTTCGACGGCCTTCCTGAACACGTTGATCGTGTCCTGGTACGAGTCGGCCCAGGCGGGCGTGGCGAGCAGCACCGTCGACGACAGTGCGAGGATTGAGAACTGACGCTTGTTCATGCGGATGGCCTCTGGTTGGGGGAGTGAATCGGTTGGGGAACGCGGCTCGCGCCGGGGTCAGGGCTTGTTGGTGTTGGAAACGATCGCGCCCGCGACCACCGCGCCCACCGCCACGCCGATCAGCACCTTGGCGGCATCGTTGTCGTGGTCGTCGCGGCCGTAGTAGCGGTCGCGATAGCGGTCGTCGTAGCCGTAGCGGTAGCGGGAATCGCGGTAGTCGTCGCGGTGCTGCTGCGCGACGGCACCGGCGACGAAGGCGCGCCGCTCGTCCTCGTGCCGCCGCAGGTCGCGTTGCACTTCGTCACGGCGGTAGTCCTTCCCGTCGTGCCGCCGGTTGTCGTGCTTGTAGTCGCTCTTGTCGCCCGCCATGACAGCGGGTGTGGCGAGCATGCTTGTACCGAGCACGGCCAGGGAGACGGCTGCACAAGCCACGCGCTTCACGAATTCGATGCGCACTTCCTGATCTCCTTGCAGCTATGCCGGCTCAGCGCAGTTCCTTGACGACATCGAGATAGGGCTTGGCATCGTTGCCCTTGCAAGCCTTGAACATCACGCCGACCAGTCGATTGACGCCATCCTGGTCGAACGGGTAGCGCTTGGCATCGATACCGTCGCGCCCGTTCAGGTAGCCATGCGTCCAGGCGACATAGGCAAAGGCGCGGTCCTGCGCGCTCTTGAGCATGTTCTTGTCCTTGTTCAGCTTCGGGTCGGCGGCCGCGAAGATGTCCAGGATGTCGCCACAGGTGGCAGCGTCGAAGTGGAGGCTGCCGGACTTCTTGGGGGCGTTGGCCGCCGCGGCCGAAGCGCACACGGACAAGGCAAGAATCAGCGCTGGGGCAAAGAGGTTCTTCACTTGCGGGCTTCCCGTGGAACGACAGGCTGCTCTGTGCAGATAAGAATGGACCGCAAGCTGCGCAGCTGGAAAGGGCAAGCGCGCTCCATGTGGTCAGCGGCAATACAGCGGGGCACGGACCAGTGGCCTAGGGCGGCATCCCCGGCACCTCGAAGGCACGGGCCGCGGCCTCGCTGCCTTCTGTCAGGAAATGCCAGCGCGCATCGTCGGTCCATGCGTTCCAGAACTCGCTCTCGTAGGCGGCGTCGAGGATCCGGAACTGCCCCTGCGCGGCCTGCGCCTGCAGGAAGCGGCGGTAGGCATCCACCGGCACCGCCCCGCCCGTCCTCGCCGCGATGCGGCCGCCGTACTGTCGCTGCAGCGAAGCATCGATCTTGCGTTGCAGCAGGTAGGCGCGTGCCGCCTGCTTCCGCGCGGCCCGGTCCTCGGCGTTGTCCGGCGTTGGCTTCACGTTCGGGTCGGCGGCCAGCACCTGCCGCTGTCGGGCCACGTAGGCATCCACCTCGGCCGGCGACACCGTGATGCCGTGCTCGACGGCAAAGCGATCGGTCAGCTCGCGCAGGATCATGTACGCCATCTCCTCGGCGCTGCCCGCGCGCACCGGGTGTCCCAGCACCTGGGCCACCACCGGCGCGCCGGCCGGCCCGAGCGGCGCGCTGGGTGCGGCGCAGGCGGCGAGCAGGCACAAGGCGAGCGAGCGGATCCATCGGCCGGGAGTCACCTCGCATCCTGTTCAACCGCCGCGGGCCATCGCGGTGGTGTCGGCGGCCGGCGCGCGGCTCTTCTTGACATCGCCCGAGATGCCGATGTCCAGCGTGTAGCTGCCGCTTTCGTTGCGGCGTGCGGCATTGCGCATCAGGTACACGCGGATCGTGTACTCGCCGCTGGCCTTCAGGTCGGTGGCGAAGTCGTTGCCCGCGCTGGATCCGATGTGCAGCGCCTCGTCGCTGCCCGGAGGCAGCACGTTGAAGTAGGCCGACGGGTTGCTGGGCCTGAACTGCACCACCATGGCCTGCTCCGCACCGGCGCGCAGCTTGTAGTCGACGATCTGGTCGCCCTGGATCGTGCCCTTGAGGGTGGCGCCGGTCTCGCCCTTCTTGAACTGCACCTGGTGGGTAGTGATGGACGGCTGCGCGCCGGCAGGCGGTAGGGCCATCGCCAGAACGGCGACAAACGCGAGCGAGAGCAGGTTCAAGGGCATGCGACGGTCGGCAGCTGAGCGAGCGAACCATCAGCATCCCGGAACCGCGTCTCGGTGGATAGTGGACTTTGGTCCAATGGCGCCGCGTCACGGGGCCGTGCTGCGAATGGCGCCCAGCAGTTGCTCGGCATCGAGCGGCTTGTGCAGATAGGCCAGCGGCTGATGCTCGCGCACCTGAGCCTCGGCCTGAGCCGAGTGCTGCCCGGTGACCATGATCACCGGAAGCCGCGGCCAGAGATTGGCCAGCCGCTGCTGCAGTTCGATGCCGCTGGTCCCCGGCATATGAACATCGAGCACGACGCAGCGGCAGCGCAGCTGCGGCAGGGCCGACAGGAATTCGTCGGCGGAGGCATAGGCAATGCCCGACAGGCCCGCCGAACGCAGCAGGCGCACCAAAGCGCGACGAATGGGCTCCTCGTCGTCGACGATCGCGATTAGGGAATGAGAACTGACCACGCCACGCCACCTTAGCGGCGACCCCTGCCTACTGCCATTGGACGAAGGTCCAATGCAGCGCGGCACGCCGGCGTTGCCTGGGCGTCAGCGCTCCCGCCCGGCACGGTCGGCCAGCCGCACAAGTTCAGCCAGCGAGCGGGCCTTCATCTTTTCCATGACGCGCGCGCGGTGCACCTTGACGGTCTTTTCCACCGTGCCCAGCGCGTCGGCGATCTGCTTGTTCAGCAGGCCGGCAACGACCAGCTGCATCACCTCTCGCTCGCGTGGCGTGAGCTTGGCCAGGCGCTGCTGCAGTTCCTGCACTTCAGCCGCATCGGCATGCGCGGCACGGCTGCGTTCGACCGCGGTGCGCACGGCGGCCAGCAGCTGCGCATCGTTGACCGGCTTGCTCAGGAAATCCACGGCGCCGGTCTTCATGGCGGCGATGCCGGTGGCCAGGTCACCGTGTCCGGTAAGGAAGATCACCGCCAGGACGCTGCCGCGCGCGACCAGCTCGTTGTGCAGCGCCCTGCCGTCCATGCCCGGCATCGCCAGGTCGAGCACCACGCATCCCAGCGCGTCCTGCGGCAGCGCATCGAGGAACGCCTGGGCCGATGCGAAGGCGCTGACCGACCAACCTTCGGTACGCAGCAGCCGCGACAGGGCCTTCAGCACGCCCGGGTCGTCATCGACCAGGTAGACGGTGGACTTGTTCATGATGCCGACGCAGTGTGCGCGACGAGGCTGACGTGAAAGCTCGCACCCGGCCCCTCGTGGCCTTCGGCCCACAGCCTGCCGCCATGGGCCTGGACGATGGTGCGGCACACCGACAGCCCCAACCCCATGCCACCGGGCTTGGTGGTGTAGAAGGACTCGAACACCCGCTCCGGCTGCTCGCGGGGCAAGCCACAGCCGCAATCGACCACGGACAGCTGCACGCCACCGCCGGCTTGCGCTGACGTGCGCAGCACAAGCCGGCGCTCGGCCGCGGGCAACTCGCGCATCGCTTCACAGGCGTTCATCACCAGATTGATCAGCACCTGCTGAAGCTGGACCCGGTCGGCCCACACCAGCGGCAGACCCGGCGCCAGGTCGGTGTGCAGCGCCACCTGCTGGCTCAGGAGATCGCTGCGCAGCAGCCGGACGGTGTCGCTCAGCAGTTCGTTCAGGTCCAGCGACACGCGCTGCGTCTCGCCGGTGCTGAGCAGCTGCCGCAGGCGCTTGATGACCTCGCCCGCACGCTGGTCTTCGCTGACGATGTCGTCCAGGATGTCGCGCAGCTCGACCAGGTCGACTGGATCGGCCGATAGGAAGCGCTGCGCCGCCTGGGCGTTGCTGAGGATGGCAGTCAGCGGCTGGTTCAGCTCGTGTGCCAACGCGCCGGACAGTTCGCCCAGCACGACCACCCGCGACAGATGCGCCACTTCGCGCTGCTGCCGGGCCAATTCGAGCGCCGCGATCTTGTGGTCGGTGATGTCAATGGTCACTGCGCGTGTCAGGATCGGCGCGCCACTCGCGTCGGTCTTGATTCGCCCATGGGCCGCGATCCAGCGCACACGGCCGTCGGGAAGCACGATGCGGAACTCAGCACTGTTCTCGCCCGTCTTGATGGCCACCTCGCGAGCCGCCAGGTAGCCTTCCAAATCTTCCGGGTGTATGCGCGCCTGGGTGACGTCCGGCGTCAACGGCTCGTCGGCACTGAAGCCGTGCATCTCGCGGTAACGATCCGACACCCAGAGGTGCTCCTGGGTGAAGTCGCGCAAGTACAGACCCATGCCGACCGAGCGCGCTGCGATTTCGAGATGTTCGCGCAGTTGCTGCAGGCTGTGTTCGCTCTGACCCACCTGGTCCGCCAGCTGGGACATGCGATCGATCGCGGCGCCGTGCTCGGCTTCGAGTTGGCGCTGACGACTCAGCCGATCGGTCACGTCCAGCGCCATTGACACCACTTCGTGGGGACGACCGGTGTCGCCGGGCATGGGCCGGTGCGACCATTCGCACGCGATGGTCCGACCGTCCTTGGAATGGACCTCGACGACGATGCCTTTCGCCGTTGGCGCCTCGAACAAGGCCCGCAAGCGTCGCTCGGCGCTTGCCTGATCGTCGGGGAGAAACAGCAACTCGGAGGCGCGGCGCCCGAGGGCCTCCGCCTGCGTCCAGCCGAACAGCCTCGTCGCCTCGTCGTTCCAGCCGGTAACCTGTAGTCGGTCGTTCCAGATGATGCCGGCGGCCGGGCTGCCTTCGAAGAGCAACTGGTGCCGGAGTCTGGCGTGGCGCTCCTGGCGCCAGAGCTTCTCGACGAAGTAATTGTTGAAGCTCAGCGCGATGAAGAGCTGCATCGCGAGAATGAAGATGCGCGTTGCAAAGGGCACTGCGCCTTCCGAGTAGAGGTTGGGCGCGGTACCGTCGCCGGTGAGGGCCGTCGCGGTGGCACGCGCCAGATTGGCCGCGATGTACAAAACGCCGAAGGCCATCAGCATGCGGATCTGATTGGACTGCTCCTGTCGATTGAACTGGCGCAGCTCTGCGATCATCCAGGCCGTGAGCACGGCACGGGCCAGGCACACGAAGTACACGCGCGTTTCGAACGTCGCTGCGCCACCCTGGCGCCAGAACTCGAACACGGCCACTGCCACGGCAAAGGCGATGCCCAGCGACGCGTACATGCGCCGGCTCGCCCGCCCGTTCCAGGCAGCGGCGATCAGCGCCAGCACTAGGCATGCGCCGACATTGCTCATGTTGGCTACGGTGAGCAGCGGCGCCCACAGATACGGCGCGGCGGCGAACATCAGTCCGCTCACCGCGATCAGCACCAGCGCGGCAGGCCAGAACCGGGTGGTGATGCGCAGCAGCTGACGGCCTTGCGGCGGCAGGTACACCAGCAGCAGCGCCAGCGACAGCACGCTGAGGGTCAGCGTGATGAAGGTGTTGCCGAAGGCGACGATCGAATTCATGGCGCGAGCGTATGAGGCGTCTGTGTCACCCCGCTGCCCGTCAGCTGCCGACTACCCACTTCACCACCGCTCGAAACAAGGCTTCGCGCGGATAGGCGCGGCCCGAGGTCAGCGCACGCATGGCCGGGCTCGGATGCCGATCACGCGGCAGCGCTACGTCCCAGTGGTCGGCACGGGCCTCGGCGAGCAGTACGCTGCCCGGCAATATGGAGTCGCTGGCATAGAGCTGCCCGTCGTTCCGCAGATCGCCGGCGCTGAGCAGCGCATAGCTCGGCCGTAACGCCCACGCAATCTCGTCACGCGGGGCGTGGGCGACGATCGAGTAGTAGCGCACGCCGGCTGGCGGCGGGTTCTTCGCCAGCCATGCCGCCCGCTCCCGGCGGGTGACGCTGGCCACTTCGAGGCCTTCGGAGGCCGAGCAACCGAAAGGCTGTACCAGCGGCGAGAGCGATCGAAAGACGTCGTCCAATTGGTCAGCCAGCGGCGTCCCCATGATGACGCCGGCGATCGAAACGAGCGCCGTCACCGCGGGCGGCACCCCACCTTCGGCCTGCAGCTGCGCCAGCGCGTGCAGTGCGTCCGCCACGCCTTTCGAGTACGCCACGATCACTATCCGAACGACCCCTGGCCGCGCCGCCTCGCTGCGGATCGCATCGGCGAGCAGGCTTCCGTTGGCGGCGGACGACGCGCGGCCCGGCACCGAGAGCGCCCGCACGCCCAACAGGCCAAGGTCGTCATACTGGCGGTAGGCCTCGGTCAGGCTCGCCTCCCTAGTACGGAGCAGGCCGTCGCCGTAGGGCACCGACTGGTCGCCGAAGCAGTCGCCGAACAGGCCGGGAACGACCAGCACCGATGTGGACGGTGCGCGCGCGACGAACGCGGCCTGCAACGTCTGCCGCAATGCATAGCCGCTGACGGCGCCTGGAGCCGCTCCCCATAGCCAGACGGCAGCGGCCTTCTGGCTCACGCTTCCGTCGGCCGCCAGCTCCTGTTCGAACCATGTGGCAAAGGGCTGGCGTGCATCGCCGATCCCGGCCAGGGCCAGCGGCAGGTTCACCGTCGTCAGGTAGGGGGATCCCTCGGGCGGCTTCGTCGGCGACGAACAGGCCACGCAGGCGAGCGTCGAAAGCATCGCGATACAGCGACTGAACGGAAGCGACAACCTCATGGATCCATGCGATGCGGCTCACCGCGTTCTCCGGCCTTACAGTCGAGTTGGCGCTCCTTCATCAAGGTGATTATCCTCACCCGCTTTCCTGAACCCTTGCCTCGAATCCGCCTCATGCAAATCCGAACTTTGGTGAAGGCCTTGCGCCCATGGTGGTTCGCGCTGCAGGGTCTCTTGCTCGCAGGGGTCCTGGCAGGATGTGCCAGCCCACCCGTCAAGCAGGAGCGCCCACCGCCTTCCTATGCCGCGGCGCCGCTGGCACATGGCACGTTCGCAGCGATCGAGGAGCACATCGGCGCCGCACATGGCCTGCAGGCCTCGGGATTCCGCCTGCTCGACCGTAACTCGGAGGGGCTGAAGTGGCGGTTGGTGCTGATCGACAGCGCCAGTCATACGCTCGACCTGCAGTACTACGTCTGGTTCGGCGATGCCGCCGGACAGCTGCTGATGGCGCGGACCATCGCCGCGGCCGATCGCGGCGTGAAGGTGCGTATCCTGTTCGACGACCTGAACACGATGCTGATCCGGATGACCAGCCCGGAACTGCGCGACGCGATGCTCGCGCGCATCGACGGGCATCCGCGCATCGAGATCCGGGTGTTCAACGCCTGGAAGCAGCGTGGCTGGCTCGGTCGCGCCGCCGAGGGTGCCACCGAGTTCGAGCGCCTGAACCGGCGCATGCACAACAAGCAGATGGTCGTAGACAACCGTGTGGCGATCATCGGCGGTCGCAACATCGGCGACGAGTACCTGGGGCTCAACCTCGACTTCAACTTTCACGACCTCGACGTGCTGGGCGTCGGGCCGGTGGCGCGACAGGCCAGCGCCGTGTTCGACCGCTACTGGAACAGCGAGTGGGTCGCCCGGATCCCGCCCTCCGGCCCGTCCGGAGCCGCCGCACCGACCCCGGCGATGATCGAACTTCCGCCTGCCGCGGCGGCCCATCCCGCCATGCAGGGGCTGGTCGCCGGCTCGCGCAACTGGGGCGCAGAGTTGGCTGCCCTGCCCGAGTCGCTGATGATCGGAGGCAGCACCGTGCACACCGATTCGCCTTCGCGCGCCGCGGCAACGCGCAATCACATGCCCGAGGCTTTCCGCACCCTGATGCGCTCGGCCCAGCGCGAAGTGCTGATCACCAATGCGTACATCATTCCGGACGAGACCTTCATTGCCGACCTGCAGGAACTCGCCAATCGCGGCGTCCGGGTACGGATCCTCACCAACTCGCTCGCCTCTAACGACGTGCCCGCGGTCAACGCCCACTACGAAGGCTGGCGCGCGCAGATCCTGCGCACCGGGGCCAGCCTGCACGAGTTCCGCCAGGACCCGGCAATCAAGGCCGAGTTCATCGACACCGCTCCGGTCCGCAGCGGCTTTGCCGGGCTGCACACCAAGGCCATGGTGATCGACCGCGACCGCAGCTTCGTCGGCTCCATGAACCTCGACCCGCGCTCCGAGATCTTCAACTCCGAGATGGGGGTCATCATCGGCAGCGCGTCGTTCGCCGAGGCCCTTGCCCGCCGCATGGAGCGCGACATGGAGGGTGCAAACAGCTGGCAGGTGGCTCTCGCGGCCGACGGCAGCACCATCTGGCGCAACGATGCCGCAGAACGAAATACGCAGCCGGCGCGCAACATCTGGCAGCGGCTGGAGAATGCGTTCTTCAAGATCTTCCCCTCCAGCTACTATTGATCAACCGCGATGACAGCCCGAACCAGTCCTCTCGGCACGCTCCGCACGCGCGCAGTCGGGAATGCCGTGGCGCTGGCGCTCGCCGGCTGCGCCGGCTTCACTCCGCAACCCGGGCCCGGCCCCGAGCCGGCCGGCAACTACGTCACGCTGACCACCCCGATCATTGCGGTCGGCGACTCGCAGGAGCACCATCCCGCCGGATATCCGCTGCACGACAACGACAGCGCGGTCGACGCCTACGTCGAAGTGACCCAGCGCCCGCCCGAACAGCCGCTGTTCGGCCGACGCATCCTCGAGTGGGCTCTGCAGCGGCATCCGAACGAGCCCTTCGTTCACCTGGGCGACCTGCTGGACCTGTCTTGCCGGGCCGAGGCCCGCCGGGTGCGCGACACCTTCCGCGGCGTGCATAGCCCGGGCGCGATCCTGCCGGGCAATCACGACGGCCTGATGTTCGGCATCTATGGCTACAACGTCTATGACCTCGCGCTCGATCCCGGCGCCAAGAAGTGGAACCGCGCCTGCCGCCGCGGCGCCGATCCGGTCGATGCACAGCACCGCACCGAGAACGAAGCACTGACCAAGCGCGACTTCATCGCCATGTACTTCGAGGAGCTGACCAACGGCTCAAATCCCCTGCCGGGCTTAAAGCCACTGCCGGCCACGGGCGAACAGCGGGTGAGCTGGCGCCACCCCGCGCCGCAGGCCTATCTGTCCGCGATCGAGGCCAGGGTGCTCGAAGGCCACCGTTACGCCGATTCCTATCTGGCGCAGCGCCTGAAGCTGCCGCGCGCACAGGGGGCGACGCGCGACGTGGTCCTCATCGGCCTGGACACCAACCAGGCCGGCGCGCTGGTCAGCACCTGGGACCTGATGATGGGACGCAGCCCTGGCAGCCAGGGGCACGTCCACCCCGACCAGGTGCTGGCCATCGAGGGCTGGGTGAACGAAGCCATCGGCAAGGGCGACATCGTCGTCTTCGCCGGTCACCACAACTGGCAGGCGCTGGGGCTGCCGACACGCACGCTGCTTCGCAGCGTGATGGCCCGGCTGGAGCACCCGGTGGTCTACCTTTCCGCGCACAGCCACAGCGGCTTCTGGGCCGTGCACGGAGCGCAGGCGCGTCAGCCGCTGCTGGAGCTCAACGTCAGCTCGCTGTCCGACTGGCCCATCGCCTATCGCCGCATCAGCTTCGCCTACGACGAGCACGCCCGCCGCCTGCGGGTGCGCGGCGAACTGATGCCGCACGGCGACCAGCCCAGCAACAGCTATGCCGACCTGCTCGCCGCATGGGAGAAGGACACCTGCGCACGCAGCGGCGTGCCCGTGGACATGCTCAGCAAGCTGGACGTGGCCATGGTCAAGCGGCAGCGCGAGTCGCGCGGCACCTTGGTCGAGTGGCTGCTGCTGGCCGTCGGCCCCGCGTGCGAAACCTGCGAGCAGCCCCTGTTCGAACATGCCAACGCATACCTGGACGCGATGCTGGAGGTGCTGCTGCAGGGCGACGCCATCCTGAAGTCGGGCATCACAGGGGTGCAGCTGGCCAAGGTCAAGCTGCCGTCGTGGTGCGGCTTGAGCACCTTCCAGGCTTGTGCGCAAACGGTGATGGCCGAGAAGCCAGGGGATTTCCAGTCCAACGTGGGCCTGTTCCGCCGCAAGGCCGAACTGGTCACAGCGATGAACGACTTTCTCGACGGGCTCGACGAACCCAAGGCCAAGGCCTACATGACCTGCCGTGCCGTGGTGGCCGCCAAGATCGACTTTGATGCGACCGACGACAGCCTCACCGACCACCGCGGCGAAGCCAAGCGTCGCGCCGAGCAGTTCTTCCGCATCGAGGCCAGCGTCGGGATAAATTAGCGCATTGCTGCGGAGTGGGTGCGACGTGGCGGCGTTCGCGGATTCAGCCAGAGGTGGCTGAGGGTCTTCTCGACAACCGGTCTCGCGAGGATGGCTGCGATGATCTTGAGCTCCCCAGCGCCGCGGTTCGCGCAGTGGTCGTTCGGCAACTAAGTTCGCGGATACACCGCAAGAGGCTGGATCAGGCCACCTCGGACCGGCCATTGCTGAATACCTGCTTGTGGCCGTCACCGGGTTCCCGCTAGGGCTGCCGGAACCTGACTTTGACCGGCAAGACCATCGAGTCCGAAGGCAGCTTTCTGGCGCCGCCTCCTACTCACACTGGCGGCCA
>ERZ1645186.121-NODE-121-length-11476-cov-4.619648_pt1 | contig 11476 bp, 11 predicted proteins | sample MGYA00575349_ERZ1645186 | MGnify/ENA primary metagenome ERZ1645186 (study PRJEB40839, sample SAMN11282943) | freshwater sediment metagenome | isolation source: river sediment | host: Sediment | place: India: Nawabganj, Kanpur | collected 2015-12-17 ...
GACGTTTCGGCCGTGCAGGCGGTAGCGCCAGGTCCCGGTGACGTCCCGGTACAGCACCGCCACGGCCTGCAGATCCGTGCCCGCAATCGGGCGCCTCGGGATCGTGGTCATGGCTCGTCGTCGTTCGAGGTGACGTCGATCCACTGCACCAGGTCGTCATCGCCACGCGCCGCCGCTACGGCCCTGGCTGCCTCGAGCTCAACTACGGACCGCCTCCACGCAACCAGCAGCCGCGCCGTCACTGGGTCAGCCAGCAAGGCCTCGAGCAGCCCAGTCTCGTCGTCATTCGTCGCCATTGCATTTCCCCTGTGTCTGGTAGGCGCGCCGGGAGTCGAACCCGGGACCTGTCACTTATAGGGTGACTGCTCTCACCAGCTGAGCTACGCGCCCGTCTTGCGGTAGGTCCAGAACGCGTTGTCCACGCGATGCCAAATCCGCTGCTCGCCATCGGCGCAGCTCTCCACGACGTGACCGACCCAGCCGGCAATGCCCGGGTCGATCGACTCGATCATCCGCTGCGCTTCCTCGAGGGAGGCGCAGGGCATGCGCTGCAATCCGACGCGTGTGTCGAACACGGCAAGGTACGTTGTGGGCACGGCCGTTCTCCGGAAACGAAAAGGCCCGCGATCGCGCGGGCCTGGTCGTCGTCGTACTGACTTTCGTCAGCGTGATATTCGGGCGTGCAGGGCCGGCGCGCAGGGGGTGCGCGGCGGTATCAGGCGGGTGGTGACGGTGGTCATGGCGGGGATTTTACGCCAGCAAGCCTGTTTGGACTCAATGAAACGGGTTTTTGGGGTGTCCTTAGCAACACGTTGCCCGTCCGTCTTCATACAATCGATTCATCACCTACCAGGAGCACGACCATGCGCATCAAGAGCACTGCAACGACCCACACGCTGTATCGGTACGGCGGCACTGCCGATACCAAGACCATCGAAGCCAAGATCGGCTCCGTCGCGGTGGGAACGGCACCGACCGCAATTCCCGACGACCTCAAGGACGACCTGACGCCGAAAGAACTGCGCGATCTCGTGGAGTTTCTCGCCGGCGAGCATCGGATGGTCATGCGTAAGCGGTTCGCCGAGCTTGCGCAGACCGTCGATGAACTCCGGCCGTGGATGACGCTCGATGTTCTGGATGAAGAAACAGTCGACAAGGTGTTCAAGGCCACAACCTCCTTGGCTCACGGCCTCTCCCCGACGCTTGATAAGTCCAACGTCGAGAATTTCATCGGCGCGCTGTCTGGCATTTCGATTTCCCTCGCGCAAACGTTGCCGCCTGACATTGCCGTGAGAATCGCCAACGATCTGGCGCGAACCGTAGCTGAGCTTCGGCGCAGCGCGAAGCAGAAGCAGGCGAATGACGGTACCGCCACGATAACGGCCACTGCCGCGAACGAAGACCCGGTGTCGGCGAGATCGGCGGCGAACGACGGCACTGCCACAGCAACAGCCACACCTGCCGCATAGGCTTGGCAATGGTTGATTGCCTGAAAAGCGGCCGCGTGCTAACATAAGCCAGCATACTCGTAAACGAAAACACCCTCCGGGCGTTTTGTTTACGAGCTGGCGAGGGGTGGGCTGGCGCCCTCCCCTTCGATCCCCACCCAATGGCCACGACAAATGCCAAACCCGCCCGGCCGCCCTCGCAAGCGTGACGCGCTGAAGTCGCTCGCTATTCGCTTGCCGCCCGGCCTCGTGCTGCAGCTCGAGGCCGAGGCTGCGGCGGTCGGCGGCACGGTCAGCGACGCTTTGCGCACGCGCCTGGCTGCGGAGCCAGTGCGCGAGCTCAAGCGCCCGCGGCCGCGCCAGCGAGAGAAGCCGCTGGCGTCCGTGTCCGGCGCGGATCCCGCCCTGCTCCGCCAGCTAGCCAGCATCGGCGGGCTGACGAACCAGGTCGCGCGTCGCGTCAACAGCATTTGCGCTGCCGGCATGGCCATCGACGTTGTCGAAACTCTGGTTGTGCTCAAGCAGATCGAGCGCCATTTGCACGATCTCGCGCGCGCCGAGGCTGCCCGGTGTACATAAAGTTTTTGCCGCACAGCACCGGCGGCGGCGCGGACGCCATCGATTATTTGCTTGGCGCGCGCGACCATAAAGGCGCGGTCCGCGCCGGGGTCGAAGTGCTGCGCGGCGACCCGTATCTGTCCGGCCAGCTTATCGATTCCCTTGACACGGTCCACCGGTATTCGTCGGCGGTGATCGCTTGGGAGCGCGACGACAAGCCTACCCGGAAGCAAATTGAGGAAGCGATCGAGGGGTTTCGGCGTACGGCGTTCGCTGGCTTGAACCCGGAGCAGTACAACTTGTGCGCGGTGCGCCACGACGACGCCGACGGCTCCGTACACATCCACATCATCGTGCCGCGGGTGGAGCTCACCTCCGGCCTGGCGATGAATGTCGCGCCGCCCGGCTGGGAATTCTGGGTCGGCCCGCTGCGCAACAGCCTGAACTACAAGTACGGCTGGGCGCGTCCGGACGACCCGCGACGATCGCGGAACCTGCAGAAGCCGAGCTCCCAGGCCCCGTCGTCAGCGCAGGATCGCAAGGAAAAGATCGTCGAAGCCTTGATCGAGCTCGTGCGCGTCGAGGCCGTGACAACCCGCGCTGACGTCGTCCAGGCGCTCTCGAGGTACGGCGAGATCACGCGGGAGGGGAAGGACTATGTGTCCGTGAAGGAGCCTGGATCGCCGAAGGCGCTCCGGTTCAAGGGCCTTCTTTTTGTTGACGGAAAGCTCGACGCCGCCGCGATTCTCGCCGCCGCAAAGCGCACCGACGAGTCGGAAACGATTCCCCGCGACGAGCCAGATCGGCGCGCCGCCGCCGCTGAAGCTCGCGTATTGCGCACGCGAATTGCGGCGCGAGCGGCGTTCAACCGCGAATGCTACAAGCCCAAACCGCCCAAGCCGCGTGCAGTACGACGCGCCGCCGCCAAGGCGGATGAGCCGACGGCGCCTTCGGAGATTGTCGATGTCCTACCCGATTCCGTCATCCTCGCCGCCGTCGAAGAAGAAGCGGCGCCGGCCATCGCCTTCGCCACCGACCGAGCTAGAGCAGCTGTTGCTCGGGAAGCTCAGGGAGCTGTCGACGACCTACTCGCAGCAGCTCGAGCGGCTTTCGACCGAACACGCGATGCAGTACGACGCGTTAGCGAAGAAATTCAGCGTGCTGGTCGAGCACTTGCACAAGCTCTCGGCGCGGTTGACCGACTTGGAGAAGCGGTTGCCGCCGGCCAAGTAGTAGCCGCGTCGGCATCAATAGCTGACCCATTGGCCCGGATGCGGGCGGCTCTCGACCGGCTGCCGGCGCGCGCTGCGCCAAGCCTGGCCGAGACGCCGCCGGCCAAACCGCCGCGGCCGCCGGGCCGGCGCCCGTAGTAACGCCACCCTGCCCGCCACAAAACCACCCCATGCCATGACGACTGCTGAAACCAATCTACCTCGGCCGACAAACGATCATCGGGCCACAATCGTTGCCGAGCTCGATGATTGGTGCGTCGTCGAGGTTTTCGACGCTCAATTCCCGGCGTTTTCGTCGCGCTACGTTATGCCCGTAACAGAGGCGGAGGACGTTCTGCTCGCCCTCGACAACCGCGAAAACATCACGACTCGAGCTGAAGCGCTTGCGCTTATGGAGCACCTCGCCGGGCTAGGCATAGATCGCGCGCTGGAGGTGTTGCGTCAACGTCGCGATGACCACTACCGCCGCCGCGCCGACGCGAATTCCCGGCCGTTTAGCCGGCGCTGATCCCCTCCCCTCTCGCGCCGGGCCCAACGAGGCCCGGCCCTCCCTGACACTGGCCTTTGGTTGTGGCTGTTGCCCGCTGTTGCCTTTTGGGTTGGGTCGCCGAGCGACCCGCCCCGTCGCCCGATTTTTTGCCCTACCCGGCGCGCTTCTACGAGTTTGCGCCGGGGTGGGTTTGCCCGTTACCCCATTACCCCATTGCCCCATAAGTTGTTATGGGGTAATGTTGCAATGTTGCTTTGGGGGAGAGTGTCATGGCCATCATCGCCGTGTTGAATCAGAAGGGCGGGTCCGCGAAGACGACCACGGTCCTGAATATCGCCGGCGAGCTCGCGCGCCGCGGTGCCCGGGTCCTGGTCGTCGATACCGATCCGCAGATGACGTCCAGCGACTGGCGCAACCGCCGCGGTGAGCGTGACGACATCACGGTGGCGGCTATTCCGCGGGCGCCATCTATCGTCGGCGACGTGCCCAAGCTCGCCGCCGGCTATGACGTGACCTTGATCGACGGCGCCGGTAGCGTGTCTGATCTGGCGGCCGCGTCTGTAAAGATCGCTGACGCAGTGCTAATCCCGGTCCAGCCATCGGCGAAGGATCTTTGGGCCACCCAAGGCATCGTGGATCTCGTCCGGACCCGGCATCAGGTCACCGGAAACGGTAAGCCGCCGGCGGTCTTCATCGTTGCCAGGGCGATCGCGAACACCAGGGCCGCCAGGGAGGTGGACGAAGTCCTGCTGCAGCTCGGGCTGCCCGTGCTCGATGCCCGGATGCATAACCGCCAGGCCTACGCAAGTTGCGACCATTCAGGGCAGGCGGTTTGCGAGTACGAGCCTAACGGTGACGCGGCTCGCGAAATCGCCGCCATCGTCGACGAGTTGCTCGAAAACGCAATTCTCCCGAAGCTCAAGGAGTCCGTATGAAAAGGCCTAGCCTTGCCCAAGCCGTTCTCCCAGCCGCCGCACCGGCGCCGCACGTTCTCGCAGCTCACGCGGCCGTCAACGGCGAGCAAGTCGTCCGGCTTTCCATCAACATCCCCGCCGACTTGCACAAAGCCGTGAAGCTGCGAGCCACAGAAGATGGGCGGTCACTCCGGGATGTCGTCCTCGAGCTGCTCAGCCAGTACGTAAAGCGGTAATGGGGTAATGGGGTAATGGGGTAATGTGGTAAACCACATCTGAGTGTATGAGCGCCCTGCCCGTTGCCGAGCCTGCGCCTCCTCGTCGTCTAAAGCCCGAGGAGTTCATCGCCCGGTGGCGCCATAGCCCCCTGTCGGAGCGGCAAGGGGCGCAGGCCTTCTTCATTGATTTGTGCGACATGCTCGGGGTCGATCGCCCCGGCAGCGATCCCGACAATTACACCTTCGAGCGGGGCGCCTCGCGCACCGGCTCCGGCAATGGCTGGGCCGACGTGTGGAAGCGCAACTGCTTCGCCTGGGAGAACAAGGGGCCACACGGCGACTTGAGCAAGGCGCTGAAGCAGCTGATGACCTACGCTCTGGCGCTAGACAATCCGCCGTTGCTCGTGGTCTGCGACCGCGAGGTCATCGAAAGCCACACCCACTTCACCGGTACCCCGAGCGAGGTCCATCGGATCGCGCTCGAGGAGATTGGCCGGCCGGAGAACCAACAGAAATTGCGTTGGCTGTTCACCGAGCCGGAGCGATTCAAGCCACAACGCACGGTGCTGGACGTCACTGCCAGTGCCGCCGGGCACTTCGCCGAGATTGCGCAGTCGCTGGCCAGCCGCGGTCACGCGCCTACAGCGGTAGCGCACTTCCTGATCCAGTGCCTGTTCTGCATGTTTTCCGAGGACGTTAGCCTGCTGCCGCGTGGGTTGTTTGCTCGGGTGGTCGAGAAAAGCGCCGGCACCCCTGACAAGCTCGGGACTCGACTGGGCGAGCTCTTCGCTGCCATGCGCACTGGCGGCGAGTTCGCGTTGGAGGAGATTGCCTGGTTCAACGGTGGCCTGTTTGAGTCCATCACCCCGTTGCCCCTCACCACCGACGAGGCGCTGGCGCTACGCGATGCCGCCCGCATGGACTGGTCGAACATCGAGCCGTCGATTTTTGGCACCCTGTTTGAGCGCGGCCTGGACCCGAACCTGCGGGCTCAGCTTGGCGCGCAGTTCACCGACCCAGGCACGATCATGAAGCTGATCGATCCAACGATCGTGCAGCCGCTGACGGCGGAGTGGAACGCAGCCAAGGCCGTCATTGCTGCGGCGATGGAGAAGTATCGGGCCAGAGGCAAGGGTGCGGCCGCCTCGCACAAGAAGGCCCAGGACGCCTTCCTGGGCTTCCTTGAGCGGCTGAAGAACTTTCGGGTGCTCGACCCTGCCTGCGGCTCCGGAAATTTTCTGTATCTCGCGTTGCGGGCGCTGAAGGACCTCGAGCACCGGGCCAACCTCGAAGCCGAGGCCCTTGGGTTGCAGCGCCAGGTCAGCATCGAAGTTAGCCCAGCCAACGTCCTCGGCATCGAGCTCAACGCCTACGCCGCCGAGTTGGCCCGGGTCACGGTTTGGGTCGGCGAAATTCAGTGGATGCTGAAGCACGGTTACGAGATTCAGCGGCGGCCGGTGCTCGTCCCCCTTAATCATATCCAGTGCGGCGACGCGCTCTTGAATGCCGACGGAACAGAGGCTATATGGCCTAAGACCAACGTGATCGTCGGTAACCCGCCGTTTCTGGGTGGTAGCAAGAAACGCAAGGAGCTTGGCGACGCTTACTTCGATCGGCTGGCCCAAGTTTTCAGCGGGCGATTGGCGCCGGCCGTTGACCTCGTCTGCTATTGGTTCGAAAAGGCACGCACGCAGATCGTCAGCGGCCAGGCCCTGCAGGCCGGCTTGGTGGCGACACAGTCCATCCGTGGTGGCGCCAATCGCCGGGTACTGGACGAGATTACCGCCAGCGCAAGAATCTTCGATGCGTGGAGTGACGAGCCGTGGGTCAACGACGGCGCGGCCGTGCGGGTGTCGCTGGTGTGCTTTGGCCACGGCCAAGGCGCGCGCCTCAATGGTGAACCGGTTGCGACGATCTACGCCAATCTCGCCGCCCCGGGTGAGTCGGGCGAGGACATCGACGTCGGCCGGGCAATGCCACTGGCTGAAAACTTTGGGGCCAGCTTCCAGGGGGCATCCAAGAAGGCGAAATTCGAGATCGACGCAACCATCGCCCGAGGCTGGCTGTGCTTGCCCAATCCCCAAGGGCGGCCGAATAGCGACGTGCTCAAGCCATGGGCCAACGGCTTCGAGTTGAGTCGTCGGCCGCAGGAGCAGTGGATCATCGACTATGGCACCACGATGAGCGAAGCAGAGGCGGCGCTGTACGAGGCGCCGTTCGAGTACGTGGTAGCGCACGTCAAGTCGGAGCGCAGCAAAAACAATCGCGAGACATACCGAAAATATTGGTGGCGATTCGCGGAGCCACGACCAGGCTTGCGCGCGGCCATGCGTGATCTGACGCGCTTCATCGCCACGATTGCCCACAGCAAGCATCGGTTTTTCGTTTGGCTGCCGATTACCACCTCGCCGGATCAGGCATTGATCACCGTCGCGCGCGAGGACGACGTGACCTTCGGCATCCTGCAATCTCGCTTCCATGAGCTGTGGGCGCTGCGCCTGGGCTCTGCCCTGGAAGATCGCCCTCGCTACACGCCGACGACCACCTTTGAAACGTTCCCATTTCCCGCCGGCATGACACCACGCGAAACCATCTCCGGCGCGCCCACGGGCCCGCACGCCGCCGCGATCGCGGCGGCCGCGGCAGAGCTCAACAGGCTGCGCGAGGCCTGGCTGAACCCGCCCCAGTGGGTCAACCGCGTCCCCGAAGTCGTGCCAGGCTACCCGGATCGCATCGTCGCCAACCCGGGCCACGAGGCCGAACTCAAGAAGCGCACGCTGACGAACCTCTACAACGCGAAGCCGACTTGGCTTGTGAACGCGCACCACGATCTCGACCAGGCGGTGGCGAAGGCGTACGGCTGGGCCGACTACGCGCCGGAAATGACCGACGACGAGATCCTGCGCCGGCTGCTCGAGCTCAACCTAAAGCGGGCGGCGACGAAGTAGGGCATCAAAACCACATTCCCCCATTTGGGGGAATCATCATCCAAGAAAGGCGGGCGACGGGGAGCGACGCTGCGGGCAGCGTCAAGAGCGGGCGACGGGGGAGGGCGGCGATGGCGGGGTGAGCGCGATACCGTATATCTATACGGTATCGTGGCGACATCAAGAGTCCAGGCGGGGCGAAGGGCGGATTCGGCCCCAGCAACCAACTGGATTTAGGTTCCAGCGCGGGAGCGGGTGGGGGTTCGCGTAGGGTGGCCGGGGGGGTGGGCAGCGGCCTGCAAAGCCCCTGCACCCCATGCGGGTGCGCTACCCAGGCGCGTTAGGGCGAAAGCTGCGGCAGCTCGCGGACGATGGTCGGGCAGGATGCGCCAGGTCACGCGCCAGGGCGTCGATTTCCTGGCAACTAGGGTGGCAACCGCTCCGCTCGATGTCGTCGCCGCTCTCGGCGGGACCGAGAGTGCGGGGCGCGTAGTGGCCCGGTAGCGTCCTAACTCAGCCGGCGCCGGCGCGATGCGGTGATTCCGACTAGGCCGAGGCCGAGTAGGGCGAAGGTGGCGGGTTCGGGCATGGCGGCAACATCGCCATCGCGCACGGCCACCGCACGCAATTCACCGTTCGGCCCGTCGATGCCTTGGTCGCCATCGTTGAGACTGAAGTACCACGCGCCATTCGTACTCGGCGTGGCCTCCGTACCGGACCAGTAACCGATGGACTCCATGTTGAGGAAATCGGCGGTATTGGTCAGGCCCCAGTGCGGTGGCGGGCCTATGCACCTGTTGTACCCCGGTTGGCAGTAGGCAATGTTGCCGAGCGTGACGTACCACATGTGCGCCATCTCCGAACTGCCGGTATCGACGTTGTAACCGCAGTCGGTCCCGCCGGCGTAACTCCAGTCGCAGCCCGGCGACCCGGTGTCGGTGATGCTGGGTAGGCGCCAGCCGGTCACCCCATACACATCTAGGCCGGAAGCCCAAGCGAGATTGGTGCTCCAATGCTGTCGTCCGTTGACATTCCAATCCGCTAGCCAAGTCAAATCAAGCGCGGTGTCGTAGTAGGCATCGACGATGTTATCGCCGTTGATGTCGCGCGCTAGCAGCGTTGTTTCCCAGTTGCCTTGGCCGAGGACTGGCGCGGCATTCGCTGCGAAGCTAGCCGTCGCCGCCACGGCAACGATCAATAATCGGGATAGCCGGTTCAAGTCACCAAGCAATGCACGATGAGAAAACATACGAATCATCTCCAGCTACCCGTCCAGGTTCAAGGCATCCGGCCACAATGCGCCGCCGCGACCAGCCCAGGCTTGCGGTGGGTCAATGTCGAGGCGCCGGCTTACAAGATGTAGTGGGCAACTCGCCGGTGGGACTAGCCACCGCTACCCGCTGCAGGCAGACCCGAGCCCACGCGTGCGGGTGGCAGTGCGGTGGCACGCAACGGGTGTTACGTCAATTGGGACGAAGTCGTCGCGACCTCGCTGATACTGCGCACGCAGCGCAAGCGGCCATTCCAGTTCAACGAGCGAACTGGTGCTGACGGCCAGGAGCGGAAGTTCGTCATCCAGAAATTTCACGTCGCCAGCGGCCGGTCTCAAGCGAAGCAGCCATTGCTTGCCGCCGCGAGCTCGGTAGGGGAATGTCGAGACTGGCCAACCGGAGATGGACGGTGCCAGCCAACATCGGCTTCAGCGCGTCGTGAACACTGGTTGACGAACGCCGTGTGACGTGGGCAGCCCCCCAATGTCGCCTGTGGCTTAGGCGCGTGGTTCGATTACACGACGCACTCGGAGCGGCATTAACTGGAGTTGCACCGCATCCTGGTCGATCAACTCGATGCCGGCGCTGGTGGCCGTGGGGTCGCTGATTTCGACAGCCGTGACCGAAGGCGGGGCGGCGGTGCGGCGACGCTCGACCATTTTTGCTTTCTGCGGAATTCCGATAGCCGGCCTTGGTTCGTCGTTGGAAACTGGTCCCGCTATGCATTCCAGTACGGCAGCGATAGGGGTAGACCGGAACGTCCGGCAGTGTGGGCAAGGTGTATCAGCAGAGCGCGACACGCGCGTCCAAAGCGGCGTACCGAGGGGGCCGGGCTTGCGCCGCCGCGTCGAGCGACGCCGGACCTACCGCGGATACATCACCCACCCCCGAATTGGCGCATTGACATGAAACTTCAGCAGGTCAGCGACCACTGCTTCGCGGTCCTGAACGAGAAGAACCGCCTGTACGACGCCAACTCGGGCCTCATCAATCTGGGCGGCGGCGTGGTGATCGACACGCAGGCGGACCTGTTTCACGCGCGGCGGATGATCGAGCTGTTCGCCAAGGTGTGGCCGGGTATGCCGAGGCGCGTGATCAACACGCACGAGGATGGCGACCACGTCTGGGGGAATCAGCTCTTCGAGGGTGCAGAGATCATCGCGCATCGGACGGTGCCGGATCGCATGAAGCTGGCGGCCGATCCGCGCGCGCCGCAGAAGCTGATCAATGGAGTCGACAATTTCCTCTCTCGATCGGTGCTCTGGGCGACCCAGCCCGGTAAACTGGCGATCGGCAGGCAGCTCCGGCACGACTACGGTTTCAATGGGATCAATCTGGCGCTGCCCACGACCCTGTTCGACGAGCAATACATGCTGGACCTCGACGGCACGCAGGCTTGCCTGACCTATGTGGGGCCGTGCCATCAGACGGGGGACACGATCGTTCACGTACCCAAGGAAGGGGTGGTGTTCGCCGGCGACGTAATCTTCCGCCAGTGCACGCCGGTGGGCTGGACTGGCACCTATCAGAAATGGCTCGAGGCACTCGATCTCATCATCTGGCTCGATCCGGAAGTCATCGTCCCCGGCCACGGACCGGTGTGCGGGATCGAAGGGGCGATGGAGATGAAGGCGTACCTCGAGTACGTACGCGAGGAATCACAGCGGTGCTTCGAACAAGGGCTGACCGCCCTGGAAGCGTCCAAGCGGATCGACATTGGGCCGTACCGGGCGTGGCACGCTCCGGCACGCCTGTTCGCGAACGTCGAGCGAGCCTACCGGGAGTTTCGCGGCGACCCCGCGGACGCACCCTGGGACATGGCGAAGACCTTCGATGGCGTCTACCGAGTCGCGAAGGCGAAGGGAATCGCGGTCGAGTTCTGAGTTTGTGGACCACCTGAAACGGAGGTGTAGCATCATGATCGGAAGGCAGATGAAGAGAGCGTCCTGCGTCGCAATCGCCGGGGCCCTCGCGGCGGTGCTCGGCACCATTGCCCCGGCACCAGCGCAGGCGCCGGCGAAGCGCCCGAACATCGTCGTCATCCTCGCCGACGACATGGGGTTCGCGGACATGAGTTCGTTCGGCGGCGAGATCAGGACCCCGAACCTCGACTCGCTGGCGAAGGACGGCGTGCGGTTCACGAACTTCTACACCCACGCTAGTTGCTCGCCCACGCGCTCGATGCTGCTCACCGGCGTCGACACGCACTTGAACGGCCTCGGAAACATGAACGAGTGGATCGCGCCGAATCAGCGGGGTGTCGTCGGTTACGAGGGCTACCTCAACGACCGTGTCGCGACGCTGCCGCAGTTGCTGAAGGATGCCGGCTACCACACCTACATGGTGGGCAAGTGGCACATGGGCAAGGCGCCCGACCAGATACCGCGCGCTCGCGGCTTCGAGCGTGACTTCTCGCTG
>ERZ1645186.123-NODE-123-length-11439-cov-8.275562_pt1 | contig 11439 bp, 9 predicted proteins | sample MGYA00575349_ERZ1645186 | MGnify/ENA primary metagenome ERZ1645186 (study PRJEB40839, sample SAMN11282943) | freshwater sediment metagenome | isolation source: river sediment | host: Sediment | place: India: Nawabganj, Kanpur | collected 2015-12-17 ...
GCGGCGTGTTCTGCAACGGCTGCAGGGCCACGCCGGTCAGGCCGACCAGCACCAGCTGGCCGCGCAACTCGGCTTCGCGTACGCGCCCGTCGAGCACATCCACGGCCGACACGAAGCGCTGCTCCAGGTGCGGCGAGAAGTACAGGCGCACGCCGCCGTCGTCCTCGGTGGGGATCTGCAGCGCGCCGACCACGGCACCGTGCACGGCGCCGCCGTCCACCGTCAGTGCCACGGCCGGCGCGCGCTGGGCCACGCGCAGCATCTCCAGCGCCAGCGAAGGCAGCAAGGTGCCGTCGATGCTGGCCACGGTGGGCATGCGCCGGATGAGTCCGCGCGTCGACTCGGCCGAGATCAGCCCCCAGCCGGTGGCCTTCCGGTCGAGCTCGTCGATGCTCGTCAGCGCGCCGGCATGCGCCGGCACCTGCGGCGGCGCATCGGGGGCCGCGGCGCCGGATGCGGAGCGAAGCATCACCGGCACGGCGCGCAGCGGGTGGGGCGAAGGCTCGGTGGTGCCGGCCACCACCAGCACCGTCGGCGCCGCGGCCACGGCACGCGCCAATTGGGCGTCGTGCGTGGGCTGCGCCCGCAGCGCCGCGGCGAGGGTCGGGTCGTCGACCTGCGCCTGCGCGAGCAGCCGCTCGGGCGACAGCGCATCGGGCTCGGGCATGACGATGTTCACGCCGATGGCCGCCGGCTCGGCGCGTTGCACGACGCGCAGCAGCCGTGCCAGCACGTTGCGCGGCCAGGGCCATTGGCCGATCTCCTGCAGGCTGCGCTGGTCGATGGCCACCACCGTCACCGGCAACGTCGCCACGCTGCGCGGCCACAGCGCCTGGTGCGCGTCGAACCAGGCGGCCTGCAGCCGCTCGACCAGCGCGCCCCGCTGCCAGACGATGGCGGCCAGCAGCAAGAGCAGCGCGCCACAGGCCAGGCGGATGCGCAGCGCCCAGCCGCTGCCGTTCACAACACGATTTCCAGCCCGTCGTAGGCCGCGCTCACCTGCAGCGCCGAGCCGGTGCGGGTGATTTCCTCGAGCCTGCGCGTCTCGGCGAGCATCGCGTCGATGGCCGCGTCGTCGAACACCGGCTCGTGGTGGGTCACGCACAGGTGGCGTGCGCCGGCCAGCTGGCAGAGCTCCACGCCGACGACGTTGCTGGAATGGCCCCAGTCGGCCTTCACCGAGATGGCATCGGCCAGCGAGTACATCGCGTCGAAGATCACCAGGTCGGCATCGCGGAAGAACTGCACGAAGCGCTCGGTGTGCGAAGGGTCGGCCAGCGGGTGCTCGGAATCCGTGGAATAGACCAGCACCTTGCCGCCCGCTTCGAAGCGGTAGCCATAGGAATCGCCGGTGTGGCGCTGCAGCAGCGTGGTCACGCGCATTCCGGCCGCCTCGTGCGGCACGCCGGGCTCGAGATGCCGGAACTCGACGCGCCCTTCGAAGATGGTGTCGAAGCCCACGGGAAAGGACGGCGGCTCCTGCTGGCGGCGCAGCGCCGCCTCCAGCTCGCGGTGGCTGCCGTAGACGATGACGCGGTTGCCCGGGATGAAGGCCGGCACGAAGAAGGGCAGACCCATGATGTGGTCCCAGTGCAGGTGGGACATGAAGATGTGGAAGGTCTGTGCCTTGCCGGCGCGCCGCGCCATCGCCGCCTGGCCGAAGGGCCGCAGGCCGCTGCCCATGTCGCACAGCACGTAGTCGGCACCGCCGGTGTCGATCTGCACGCAGGCACTGTGGCCGCCGTAGGTACCGGCCAGCGAAAAGGGCTGCGCGGCAAGAAAGCGCTCGATGTCGGCGTCGCTGTCCAGCGCCTGCCCGCGCGCCGCACGCAGCACGGCGCGCAGCTTGTCGGCCAGCGACGCCGAGGTCAGCGCCACGGGGAGCGAGCCGCGGGTGCCCCAGAAGCGCACGCTCTTCATGACGAGCGGCGCCCGCGGTACGCCGCCTGGGCGGCGTCGGAGACCCGGGCCAGCGCGTCGTCGAGCGTGGCGTCGACGGTCAGCACCTTGTCGAAGCGGCTGATCGCGAAGATCTCGGCCACGACGCTCTGCAGCGCCGCCACGCCCAGCCCGGCCCCGGCGGCGCGCATCTGCCGCGCGGCGATCATCAGCACCCGCAGGCCCACGCTGCTGATGTACTCGACACCGGCGAAGTCGAGCACCAGGGCTGCCTTGCGCTCGGCCGACTGGCTGACCAGCGGCAGCAGCACGGCCTCGAGATCGGCGGCGCTGCGGTGATCGATGCGGCCGACGGGCACCACCACGATCGTGTCGGCAAACGGCTGCGTGGTGATCTGCACGGTGCGACCCCTTTCCCGGCGGGCAGCAGCCCGCACAAGCGTGGATTCAGTATAGGAGAAGCGGGTTTCGAAGCCACGCTGCGGCTGCCGGCAGACCCGCCGGCCCCGGCCGCCCGGCGAGGCGACAATGCGGCCGCGCGCCGCGTACCGCCTCCCAGGGGCGATGCGCAGCTTCCCGTACCGGGCGCGCCCCGGTCCGTTCCCAACCTCATCGAACCTGCCGCCCATGCGATTCCCATCCCACGTACAGATTCTGGCCAGCGCCGCAGCGCTGCTTGCCCTGGCCGCCTGCAGCCCTGCCAAGGACGCCAAACCTGCCGAGGCGGTTGCCACCGGCCCGGCGGCGGCCATGGTCAACGGCGCGGCGATCAGCCAGCGCACGGTCGACCTGTTCGTCAATCAGAGCACTGCGTCGGGCCGCCCCGAGACCCCGGAGCTGCGCAAGTCCATCATCGATCAACTGGCGCTGCAGGTGCTGGTGGCGCAGGAGGCCGTCAAGAAGGGCCTGGAGAAGAGCCCCGAGGTGGCCGAGCAACTGGAGGCGGTCCGGCAGTCCGTGCTGGCCAATGCCTACGTGCAGGACTTCATCAAGAGCAACCCGGTCAGCGACGAGGCGCTGAAGGCCGAATACGAGCGCATCAAGGCGAACATGTCAGGCACCGAGTACAAGGCGCGGCACATCCTGGTGGCCAAGGAGGCCGAGGCCAAGGAGATCATCGCCAGGCTGAAGAAGGACCCGGGCGCGTTCGCCAAGCTGGCGGCAGAGAAGTCGAAGGACCCGGGCTCCGCCGCCCGCGGCGGCGACCTGGGCTGGTTCGACCTGCGGGGCATGGTGCCGGAGTTCGGCGCCGCTGTCGCGGCGATGGAGAAGGGCAAGCTCAGCGAAGCGCCCGTCAAGTCGCAGTTCGGCTATCACGTGATCCTGCTGGAGGACTCCCGGCCGATCCAGCCGCCGCCGCTGGACGAAGTGAAGGCGCAGCTGAGCCAGCAGTTGCAGCAGCAGGCCGTGAAGAAGCAGCTCGATGCGCTGAAGGCCGCGGCCAAGATCGAGATCGTGGGCGCTGCGGCGCCGGCAGCGTCGGCAGCGTCGGCGCCCAAGTAGACCTTGCGCCTGCGGTTCCGGCGGCACGCGACCGGCCCCGAATAATCCGCCAAGGTATTGCGTGGTATGTACGGCTCCTCCGACGAACTGCTGAACTTCGAGCGCCTGATCGCCGAACTGTCGGCCGGCTTCATCGGCCTGGAGGCGACACGCATCGATGGCGCGATCGAGACTGCGCTTCAGCGCGTCGCGCTGGCGCTGGGCATCGACCGCTGTTCGCTGATCTCGGTCTCGCCGTGGACCGGGCGCATCGAGACGACCCATTCCTGGGCTTCACCGGGCAGCGCCCGGACCCCCCTGCTGAACATCGCGGAGAGCAATCCCTGGGGACTTCAGATGGCTCGCGCCGGCCACCCTGTCGTCTTCTCGCGGCTCGACGACCTGCCCGCGGAGGCCGCAGCGGACCGTGCCACGGCCGAGCGCATCGGCTTGAAGTCGCATGTCACGATGCCGATGCTCGTTGCCGGCAGGCTGCGCGGCGGGCTCAGCTTCGGTGCGCTGCGCGCCGCGCGCGAATGGCCGGACGAGTTGCTGGGCCGCATGCGCCTGCTGGCGGATGTCTTCGCCGGCGTGCTGGCACGCCAGCACGCTGAACAGCAGCGCGAGCGTGCGCTCGACTTCGAACGGCTGGCCTCGCGCACGCTGGGCGCGCTGCTTTTCGCCGGGCCGCAGGACGAAGCGCGGGTCATCACCGCCGGCCTGCAGGACATCGCGCGCTTTCTGGGGGCCGACCGGGCGACGTTGTGGGAGATCGGTGCCGACCAGCGCTATCGGCGCACGCACCACTGGTTTGCCGACGGCGTACCGGCGACGGAGCCCTGGTCGCCCGACGAACTGCCCTGGATCAGCCGGCAGCTGACCGGGGACTCGCTGGCGCGTTTCGGCCGGCTCGACGAACTGCCTGCCGAGGCCACCGCCGACCGCGCGGCAATGCAGGGCCTGGGTGTGCGCTCGCTGCTGGCGGTCCCGCTGACCGTGTCCGGCCAGCGCGTTGGGGTGTTTTCGCTGGCGGCGGTGTGCACCGAGTGCGACTGGCCCGACGAGCTGGTGCCGGGGGTGCGGCTGCTGGCGGAGGTCTTCGCCACATTGCACGTGCGCCGTGACGGAGAACGCCGCGAGCGTGCCGCCGCCGCCGAGGCCGCACTCTGGCGCGAGCAGTTCGCGCACGTGGTGCGCGTGCATACCGTCGGCGAGATGTCGGCGGCGCTGGCGCACGAGATCACGCAGCCGCTGGGCGCGATCGAGAACTACGCGCTGGCTGCGCGGCGCCGCGCCACCGGTCCCGCACCTGACCTGGCCAAGGTGGTCGAACTACTCGAGCGCATCGTCGCGCAGTCGGCGCGCGCCGGCGACGTGGTGACGCGGCTGCGCGGCATGGTCAAGCGCCACGAGCTGCAGGCCGGCGAGATCGACCTGGAACGGATCGCAGCTGGCTGCATCGAGTTGCTGCGAGGCGAGTGCGAGCAGCGCGGGCTCGGCATCGAACTGCAGCGCCAGGGCGCGTTGCCGCCGCTGGTGGCCGACGAGGTGCACGTGCAGCAGGTGCTGTTGAACCTTCTGCGCAACGCCATGGAGGCGATGGACGGCGCGCCGCCCGGCGCACCGCGAAACATCACGGTGCGCATTGCGCAGGATCCGCCCGGCTGGGTGTCAGTGCAGGTGACCGACCATGGCCCCGGCATTGCCGAGTCCGAGCTGGAACAGGTTTTCGAGGCCTTCCATTCGACCAAGCCGCTGGGGCTGGGTGTCGGCCTGGCGATCTGCCGGCGGCTGATCGAGGCTCATGGCGGCACGCTGCGCGCGGCGCAGCACCCGGGCGGCGGCGCCTGCTTCACCTTCACACTGCCACTGGTGGCGCAGGAGCGATGAGCGAGCCCACGGTCTTCATCGTCGATGACGACGAGGCCTATCGCGACTCGCTGGCCGAGTTGATGGCTTCGGTCGGCCTGCCCTGCGAATGCTTCGCCTCGGCGCTGGATTTCCTGGCGGTCTTCGATGCGCGGCGTGCCGGCTGCCTGGTGCTGGACGTGCGCATGGCGCGCATGAGCGGGCTGGCCTTGCAGGCGCGGCTGAAGGAGCTGGGCGCCGCGCTGCCGATCGTCTTCATCAGCGGCCACGGCGACATCGAGATGGCGGTCAAGGCGATCAAGGACGGTGCGGTGGACTTCGTGCAGAAGCCCTATCGCGAGCAGCAGCTGCTGGAGGCCATCAACGAGGCGCTGCGCCGCGACATGGCGCAGCGCCGGGCGCAGCCGGTTTCGGCGGACCTGGCCGGGTCGCTGGCACCCGCGCGACTGGCCCAGCTGAGCGCCCGCGAGAGGGAGGTCCTGTCCCTGGCGCTGCAGGGCCTGCCAAGCAAGCTCATCGCGCGGCAGTTGTCGTTGAGCCATCGCACGGTGGAGCATCACCGCAGCCGTCTGCTCGAGAAGCTGGGCGTCGGCTCGATGGCCGAGTTGCTGCGGCTGAACCATCGGCAGCTGCTCGAAGGCCGCCATCCGCCGCCACCGGGTTCCACTTAGGTATTCGTGGGGTGCGCCCACGGATGGCACGATCCGGTTCGCACCTGCAGCATCGCACTTGCGCGCGATTGCGATGTGCACCGGGGGCGGGCGCGGGACGATGTTCAACACCTTGTACGTGATCGAAGCCGATGCCGCCGAAAGGCATTGGATCGCCGCGGCACTGGCCGGGCAGGCACAGCGGCTGGTGTTTCTGGACGGTGCGGTGTCCCTGGGGCCGCACCTGCCATCGCAGGATGGCGATTGCCTGCTGTGCAGTGCCGAACCCGACGCGGGCGCGGTGCTGGCTCTGGTGCGAGGCCTGCGCGCCGACGGCGAGACTTTGCCGGTGCTCATGACCGGGCCGCACGGCGCCTTCCGCGCTGCGGTGGACCTAGCGCGACTGCAGGTCACCGATTTCCTGGAGCGCCCATTCAGCGCGCAGCGGCTGCGGGGCGCGCTGCAGCGCATTGCCGGGACTGCCGTCAGACCGTCGCTGGCGTCGACGAGGAGGATCGATGAACGACCGTAGTGGTGAAGCACAGGCCGCGACCGATGCGCTGGAGCGTCTGCAGCGGCTGTTTGCGCTGCAACGCGCCGCAGCGCTGGCCGAGCCCTGCCCAAAGGCCAGTGTCCGACGCGCGTGGCTGCTGGCGCTGAAGCGGCAGACCCAGCGATACCAGGACCTGCTGGCCGAGGCCATGAGCCGCGACTTCGGCTACCGGCCCGCTGCCGAGTCGAAGATGCTCGACCTGCTGGGTTCGGTGCTGGAGATGAACCACGCGCACGACCATCTCGGGCGCTGGATGAAGCCGAGCCCGCGCGCGACCGAGCTGCTGTTCCTGGGCAACCGCATCGAGGTGCGCTACCAGCCGAAGGGCGTGGTCGGCGTGATCGTGCCGTGGAACTTTCCGATCTACCTGGCGCTGGGCCCGCTGGTCACCGCGCTGGCCGCGGGAAACCGCGTGATGGTCAAGATGAGCGAGATCACGCCGGCCACCAACGCGGTGTTCAAGCGCCTTCTGGCCGAGGTCTTCGACGAGGACCTGGTGGCCGTGGTCGGCGAGGAGCTGGCCGATCCGAACGCGTTCACCTCGCTGCCCTTCGACCACATTGTCTTCACCGGTTCGCCGGCGGTCGGCAAGATCGTCATGCGCACCGCGGCGCAGAACCTGACCCCGGTGACGCTGGAACTCGGCGGCAAGTCGCCGGCGCTGGTGTCGCGGCACTACCCGCTGTCCGATGCGGCTCTACGCATCACCCACGGCAAGTCGGTCAACTGCGGGCAGATCTGCATCGCGCCGGACTACGCGTTGGTGCCGCGCGAGAGCCAGGACGCCTTCGTGGCGGCGGCGCAACGTAGCTTCCAGCGGCTGTACGGCGGACAGACCGAAGGCAATCCGCACTTCACCAGCGTCGTCAGCGAGCGCCAGCTGCAGCGTCTGCAAGCCGCATTGGCCGACGCGCGCGCAAAGGGCGCGACGGTCACCGCCTGCGCGCCACTGCCGGCGGTGGCCGGCAACCGCCAGCTGCCGCTGCACATCATCACTGGCGCCACGCCGGAGATGACGGTGTTGCAGGAGGAACTGTTCGGCCCGGTGCTGCCGGTGGTGCCGTACGACCGCCTAGAGGACGCCATCGCCTTCATCCACGCCCGGCCGCGACCGCTGGCGCTGTATTGCTTCAGCACCGACGCCGCCGAACGCGACGAACTGCTGCGGCGTACGCACTCCGGCGGTGTCACGCTCAACGACTGGGGCTGGCACGCCATCAACCACGACGCACCCTTCGGCGGCATCGGCAACTCGGGCATCGGCAACTACCATGGCGAGGAGGGCTTCCGCGAACTCTCGCACGCGCGTACCGTGTTCGAACGCCGGCGCTGGTTCCCGACGCAGCTGTTCCATCCGCCTTACGGCAACGTCGTGCAGCGGCTGGCGATGAAGTTCTTCCTCGGCCACGGCGACCCGTCGCTGGGCGGCCGGGTGGATCGCTAGGAGCACGCACAATGCCCGCGCTGTCGACCATGGACCTGGCGATGTTCCTCCTGGAGTCGCGCGAGCGTCCGTTCAACATCGGCCCGCTGGTGCTGCTCCGCCCGCCCGCAGGCTTCAAGGGCAACTTCGCCGACAAGCTGCATGCGCGGCTTCTGCAGCGCGCGCCGGGCGCGCCCTTCAACTACCGGCTGGAGCTGTCCCTGACCCGTGCGCCGGCGGTGCAGCCAATGGCCGATGCCGACCTGCGCCGCCATGTGCACCGTCTGACGCTGCAACAGGCATCGATGGAGCAGCTGCTCGAGCAAGTGTGCCGGCTGCACGAGACGCAGCTCGACCGCGCGGGGCTGCTGTGGCAGTTCCACGTGATCGATGGCCTGTCCGACGGCCGGGTGGCGCTTTACGGCAAGGTGCACCACGGCATCATTGACGGCCGCACTTTCGTCAAGGCGATCACGCACTGGTTCAGCGACGATCCGAAGGACCGCGAGGTGCGGGCGATGTGGGACGGCGTGCCACGCTCGGCGCGCGGCGGCGCGGCCCGCGCCGGCCTGGTGCAGCGACTACTGGACGCCGGCTCGCAGGCCGTGGGCCTGGCGCGCTCGGCAGCCGGCGTCACCGGACTGCTGGCTGAGCAAGGGCTGAGCTCGGCCGGCCTGGCCGCCGGTCTGCCGCTCCCTTTCCTGAAGGTGCCGGGCGCCTTCGACGGCAAACTCTCGGCGCGGCGCAGCTATGCCTTCTGTACGCTGCCGCTGGCCGACTTGAAGGCCGCCGGCAAGGCCCACGGCGCCACGGTCAACGACTTGCTGTTGACGGTGCTGGACATCGCCATGCAGCGCTACCTGGAGCAGCAGCGCAAGGCCGCGCGCGAGCCGCTGGTGGCCGACATGCCGGTGGCGCTGGGCGAGGGTGCCAAGGGCGGCAACCAGATCGCGGTGCTGCAGTTCCCGCTGGGCCGCGCGGGTGCGTCGGTGGCCGGGCGGCTGCGTGCGATCCGCGGACACACCGCCAGCCTGAAGGACGCGCTGGGCAAGCGCGGCAGCGACACGGTAATGCTGTACACGACGCTGGTGCACGCGCTGCCGCTGCTGGTGGAGCGGGTGGCCGAGGGCGCCGCGCCGCGGCTGTCTAACCTGCTGGTGTCCAACCCCTTCGGCATCGCCCACCAGCCCTACCTGATGGGCGCCAAGGTCGAACTGGCGCTGCCGGTGTCGGTGGTGGCGGCCGGGCACAAGCTCAACGTCACCGCGGTGACGCTGGGGTCGCGGCTGCAGATCGGCTTCCTGGCGATGCCCGAGGCGGTGCCGCACATCGAGCGACTGGCGCGCTGCACCGAGCAGGCCTTCGACGAGGTGCTGGCCGCGCTGTTGCCCGCTGCAGAGCCACCGACGCCCGCCGCACCGAAACGCCGCGCGGCCGCGAAGAAGGCGCCGGCACGCCGGCCGGCGGCTGCCGCGGCGACCCCGGCCAAGACCCCCGCGCGCGAGCCGGCCATGCGCAGGCGCGCTGCCGGCTCAGCGCGCACGCTACCGATCACCCAACCCCGACCCCCGAAGGAGACCCGATGAATACCCCACGACACACCGCCGCCTCGCTGCTCGGCGCGGCATTGTTCGCCGCCGGCTGTGCCACCGGGCCGGGGGGTGTCGACATGAATCCGAAGCCAGCCACGCCGGCCACCGTCCGCGCCAACCAGGCCATGCAGGCCACGGTGGCGAGCTTCGACCCCCGCGACGTCGAGGCCGCCTCGCGCGGCCGCGTGGCCAAACTGGTCGACCCGGTGATCAAGGGAGCCGACGGCCGCACCGTGTGGGACAGCCGCAAGTGGGATTTCCTCAGCGGCGACGCGCCGCCCAGCGTCAACCCCAGCCTGTGGCGGCTGCAGAAGCTCAATGCCGAGGCCGGCCTGTTCAGGGTCGCGGACGGCATCTACCAGTTCCGCGGCTACGACATGGCCAACATGATCCTGGTCGAGGGCAAGACCGGCTGGATCGTCGTTGACACCACGACCACCGAATCGGTGGCGAGGGCCGGGCTGAAGCTGGCGAACGAGACGCTGAAAATCAACAAGCCGGTGGTCGCGGTGATCTACACACACAGTCATGCAGACCACTTCGGCGGCGTGCGCGGCGTGGTCGACGAGGCCGACGTGCGCTCGGGCAAGGTGAAGATCTACGCCCCCGACAAGTTCATGCAGTACGCGGTGGCCGAGAACGTGCTTGCCGGCAACGCGATGTCGCGCCGCGCGCAGTTCCAGTTCGGCATCGGGTTGCCGCCGGGTCCGCAAGGGTCGGTCGGCACCGCGCTGGGACTGGCGATCAGCGATGGTTCGCCGGGCCTGATACCGCCCACCGACTATGTCACCAAGACCGGCGAGGAACTGACCATCGACGGCGTGCGCGTCCGCTTCCAGATGGCCCACCATACCGAGGCGCCGTCGGAAATGATGTTCTACTTCCCGGACCAGAAGGCGCTGTGCGTGGCCGAAGTGGCCAACCAGCTGATGCACAACGTCTACACCATTCGCGGCGCGCAGGTGCGCGACGCGCTGCACTGGAGCAAGGTGATCAACCAGGCAATGGACCTGTTCCCGGATGCCGAGGTCGCCTTCGGTCCGCACCACTGGCCGGTGCAGGGGCGGGACAAAGTGCGCGCCTTCCTGACCAGCCAGCGCGACACTTACCGCTTCATCCACGACCGGGCGCTGCACCTGGCGAACCAGGGCCGGACGATGACCGAGATCGGCAACGCGGCCTTCTTCCCGAAGGGGCTGGCGCGCGAAGCCAGCTCGCGCGGCTACTACGGCACCTTGAGCCATAACATGCGCGCCGTCTACAACTTCTATCTCGGCTACTACGACGCCAACCCGGCTACGCTCGACCCGCTGCCGCGCGCCGAGTCGTCCCGGCGCTACGTGGCCGCTTTGGGCGGCGAGGCCGCGGTGCTGGCCGCCGGCCGCAAGGCCTTCGCCGACGGCGACTACCGCTGGGTGGTCGAGCTCGTCAACCACGCTGTCTTCGCCAACCCGGGCAGCGCCGACGCGCGTGCGCTGCAGGCCGACGCGCTCGAGCAGCTCGGTTACCAGGCCGAGGCGGCGACCTGGCGCAACGCCTACCTGCTGGGCGCTTCCGAGCTGCGCCGCGGCACGGAGAAAGCAGGGCCGAGCACGGCCAACCCCGACACGGTGCGCGGCATGTCCAACGAGCTTCTGTTCGACTTCATCGCACTGCGCCTGAACCACGAGAAGACCGACGGCATGAAGGCCGCGGTGCAGATGGAGTTCACCGATCTGAAGGAAGTCTGGGCGCTGGAGCTGTCGAACTCGGTGCTCAACAACACCAAGGGCCGCGTGCTGAAGAACCCGGACGTCAAGCTGTCGCTGACGCGCCCGGCCTTCCTCGCCATGCTGCTGCAAGGCAAGAAGCTGCCCGAGCTGGTGCAGACCGGGATGGTCAAGGTGGAGGGCGACCCGCGCGGCTTCGCGGCGATCGTCGGCAGCATCGTCGACTTCGAGCCGATGTTTGGCGTCGTCACGCCTTGAAGGG